>Ga0302309_10001131_pt1 | contig 25593 bp, 18 predicted proteins | sample III_Palsa_N1_1_FD_200453 | JGI IMG/M metagenome (GOLD analysis project Ga0302309, IMG submission 200453) | Peat permafrost microbial communities from Stordalen Mire near Abisko, Sweden - III_Palsa_N1_1 | ecosystem: Environmental > Terrestrial > Soil > Palsa > Peat permafrost | place: Sweden... | reverse complement strand
ACATGGGCGAGTTTATATTAAAAGGCGACAACGCGCTCGGGCTAATACAAAAGGTAACCAGCAACGATGCTGCAAAACTGCATGATGGCAAGGTGCAATATTCATGCCTGCCCAATGAAGATGGCGGTATAGTTGATGATCTGCTGGTTTACCGTATTGACGAGAAAACTTATATGCTGGTAGTAAATGCCTCTAACATTGAAAAGGACTGGAACTGGATATCCAAATACAATGATATGGGTGTGGATATGAAGGATATTTCAGACCGTACCACATTATTAGCCATTCAGGGCCCAAAAGCTGCGGAAGCATTGCAAAGTTTGACCGATGTTGATCTGGCCTCGATGGAATACTATACTTTCAAAAAAGGAAAGTTTGCCGGGGTTGATAATGTAGTCATATCCGCAACGGGATATACTGGCGCAGGTGGTTTCGAGATCTATTTTGATAATGCCCACGCAGATGAAATTTGGGATAAAGTATTTAAAGCAGGGGAACCATTCGGTATAAAACCAATCGGCTTAGGCGCCCGTGACACTTTACGCCTTGAAATGGGCTTCTGCTTATACGGCAATGATATTGATGATACTACTTCGCCATTAGAGGCCGGCCTGGGATGGATAACTAAATTTAACAAGGAATTTACCAATTCTGCCGCATTGCAAAAGCAGAAACAAGAAGGTGTAAGCCGTAAATTGGTGGGTATAGAAATGATAGATCGCGGCATACCGCGCCATGATTATGAAATTACTGATGCTGCCGGTAATACCATTGGAAAAGTAACATCGGGTACCCAATCGCCAACCCTGCAAAAACCAATAGGCATGGGCTATGTTAAAACAGAATTTGCAAAAGAAGGTACAGAGATATTTATAAAGATAAGGGATAACCAAATAAAGGCGATGGTGGTTAAACCGCCTTTTACCGCGTAATTTAACCCCACCCAACCTTCCCCGGAAGGGAGGGCTTTTTATTATGGGATGGCTTTTGTTAAATGTAGAGAATTAAAAGTCTCCCCTACCGGGGGAGATTTAGAGGGGGCTTTGCAGCGATAACATCAGACAGTATGAAAAAAGAGCAACTATCCGCATTTGATATTTTCAAGATAGGCATCGGTCCGTCCAGCTCGCATACGCTTGGGCCGTGGCGGGCAGCACAGCAATTTGTTACGGGTATTGTAAATGCTGAATTATTAGATGCAGTTGTACAGGTAAAGGTATTACTTTACGGGTCGTTAGCGAAAACTGGCCTGGGCCATGGCACAGATATAGCCGTACAATTAGGCTTAGGAGGATTTGACCCCGTTACGATGGACGTGAATAGCGTAGTCCCCATAATATCCGAAATAATAGCAAAAAATGAATTGTTGCTTGCATGTAAAAAGGCAGTTGTTTTTACGCCTTTACAGGATATTTTATTCCTCTCAAACGAGAGCCTGCCCGCGCATCCTAACGCAGTAACGTTCCAGGCGTTTTTAAATAACGATACCGCTATTTCAGGAACTTATTATTCTATTGGCGGCGGCTTTGTTTTAAAGGAAGGCGAAAAAGGCGAAGCTGATGATAAACTGGTTGATTTGCCGTTCCCTATTGAAAATGCGGCGGCCTTATTGCATTGGTGCATGAAAACCGGCCTGAAAATATCCGAAGTGGTATTTGAAAACGAACTGGCCTGGCGTGGCGAGCAAGAGGTACGGAATGGCATATTAAATATTTTCCGGGTGATGAAGGAGTGCATTTATAAAGGTTGCCACTCGAAAGGTATCTTACCCGGCGGACTAAATGTTACCCGCCGGGCGGCAAGCCTTAATAACCGTTTATTGGGCAATTATGCAGATGAAAATTGTGCTGATTGGATAACCGCCATCAAAAAAACAGGTAACAGCTTTCATAATATTTTAGATTGGGTAAGTTGTTTTGCCCTTGCCGTGAATGAAGAAAATGCTTCGTTTGGCCGTGTCGTAACCGCACCTACAAACGGTGCAGCGGGTGTAATACCCGCTGTTTTGCTCTATTTTATAATTTTTTGCAACGGGGATAGTGATGACCAAATTATCCAATTTTTACTAACCGCATCAGAGATCGGCTGTATATTTAAAAAAGGTGCCACCTTATCAGCAGCAATGGGCGGCTGCCAGGCCGAGATAGGGGTTTCATCGGCAATGGCTGCCGCAGCGCTTACAGAATGCTTAGGCGGATCGCAGCGCCAGGTATTAATGGCCGCCGAAATAGCAATGGAACATCATTTAGGGATGACCTGCGATCCTATTGGCGGATTAGTACAGGTCCCCTGTATCGAACGTAATACAATGGGTGCTATTAAAGCTATAACTGCTTCGCAATTAGCCATGCAAAGCAACCCGGATAATGCTAAAGTAAGCCTTGATGCCGTGGTGAGGACCATGTGGTTAACTGCATTGGATATGAATTCAAAATATAAGGAAACAGCAGACGGCGGCCTCGCCATTAATGTGCCTATTAGTTTGCCGGAGTGTTAATGAGTCTTAAGCCCTGAGTTCTAAGTCTTGAGTCAAAAATTATGGTAACTATATATGGTACTTGGGACAAGTACTATACAAACTGATTAAATTTGGTTAAACCTTTTCAATATGAATTATTATAAAATAATTGACAGATTTACAATTCGGAATAAGTTTTTATTTATCATGGGTTTTTTTAATATTTACTTCAACATCTTGGTATTCAGTAGCTAAGAATGATAACAGCATTCTTATTATACTCTTAACACTTTTGGATGTATTATTATGTACTTGGGTTTTAGAAAGCCGAAAGAGAAAACTGATACTTAACACTTGTCCCAACCTATATATATGTTTACCAAATTTATTGACTTTGGACTAAGGACTTTAGACTTCTGACTTACCTTTTTCCCTGAAACTATAGTATAAATAAAATAAAGCCGGTAATATAAATAAGCTACCAATTAGTAGCGCTATTCCTAAATCGCCAATTGTTTTTTCCGGCGCGTGATCGGCTAATAGCGACAGGTTTTGGCCGCCTTTCAATACAATGAAATTCGGAAAGTGTTGATACCCAACCGACAACAAAATCATCGTTACCTGGAATGCAGCAAAGACACGGGCAATCATCTTTTTGCCGCGGTTAATCGTTATCCAAAGCAACACCAACGATACGAGCGCGGCTGTAACCGCCGTCAAACCAACAGCACTGCCAAATATCCAATGAGCGAGCCGTATATTTTGAAATTCTGCGGCAATAAAAACCAGTCCGCCGCAAACAAAGGCCGCTATGTTCAGGGCTTTTGCTTTTTTGATAAAGCGGGTGATATCCGTTGGGTTATCGGCCTCGCCAATTAAATAAATGGAGGCCAGGAAACCGCATAATGTCACCGTAAAAAAGCCAACGGCAATTGAGAACCAGTTGAACCAGCTAAATACATAGGCGGACAAGAACGTATTTGCAGCAAAATCAATTTGGCCTGAGATAGCGCTCCCCGCTATTATCCCCAAAAACAATGGCGTAACCACGCTTGAATAAGCAAATATGTGGTTGTAAAGCTTTTGCGTGTTTTGACCTTTTATAGCATCATAATTTCTGAATGAAAAAGCAGTACCCCGCGCAATAATACCCATCAGCATAATTAATATGGGGATATGAAGGTAGATGCTCATTTGGCTGTAGATAGTGGGGAAACCCACAAATAATATCACCACGGCAATCACCAGCCACATGTGGTTGGCTTCCCATATAGGCCCTATGGCCTGGTAGCTGGTTTTGCGGGTGCGTGTTTTGTTGCTGTCTGATGTAAAAAGCTCAATGATACCCGCGCCAAAATCTGCCCCGCCCAATAAAAAGTAGAGTACGATGGCGAAAAACAGGAAAAGGATAACAACGGTTAGCATGTTTTTAAATTTATAAGTCAGCTTTTCGCTTCAAGCTTCTTGCTTTCTGCTTCTAACGGTCATACAACTCAGGCACCATTTTAATCTGTCGCGACAGCAAAAATATAACAGCCACACTTAGCGTAAAATATACAAGGCTAAACAGGTAAAACGTATATTGTATGCCTGGCATTGGTGTAACGGCCTCGCTGGTTCGCATAATTCCCTGGATGATCCAGGGCTGACGGCCAACTTCGGTTACTGTCCATCCCGCTTCAACGGCTATAAATCCGAAAGGTGTTGACAGGATAAACAGTTTTAAAAACCAGCCCTTAAAAAGCCATTTTCGTTTTTTCCATAATGCAATAAAATATAAAACCCCCACCAGCATCATACACATCCCGGTAATTACCATAATTTGAAACGCATAGTGCGTAATGCCAACAGGTGGTTGGTCTTTAAATGGTATTGCATCAAGGCCCTTAACTTCCTGTTTAAAATTATCGTGTTCCAGGAAGCTTAACATGCCGGGTAACGCGATGCCGTAGTTTACTTTTTTGTTTATCGTATCGGGTATGCCGCCTATAATAAGAGGAGCATAGGCTTGGGTATGAAACAAAGCTTCCATTGCGGCAGATTTAGCCGGTTGCCGTATTGCAGCGCCTTTGGCAGACAGGTCACCACTAAACGGCTGCAAAATGGCAGCTACAGCCGCAAATGCAATGGCTATTTTAAATGCCCGTGTATGAAACTCAATATTCCGCTTTTTATAAATCATCAGCGCATGTATCCCGGCAACGGCAAAACCTGTTGCTGAAAATGCAGCGATGGTCATGTGCAAGGCTTCTGTAAGCCAGGCTTGGTTAAACATGGCCTTGATCGGGTCGATATTAAGGTATTGCCCGTTTATATAGTCAAACCCGGCCGGACTGTTCATCCAGGCATTGGCAGAAACAACCAAAATTCCCGACAATATACCGCTCACACCCACCAGCACACCCGTTGCCCAATGGAACCACTTATTAAACTTACCCCATCCGTACAAAAAGAAACCAAGCGCAATGGCTTCAATAAAGAAAGCCACACCCTCTAACGAAAAAGGCATGCCAAATATCGGCCCCGCGTGTTTCATAAATTCGGGCCATAGCAAACCCAATTCAAATGATAGCATGGTGCCCGATACGGCACCGGTTGCAAAGAAGATAGCCACGCCCTTGCTCCACGCCTGCGTTATATTTTTATAAACCGGATTTTGTGTTTTTATATATTTATAATGAGATATAGCCATAAACACAGGCATAACCATACCAATACACGAGTAGATGATGTGAAAGCCTAAGGATAAGGCCATTTGCGACCGCGCTGCTATAAAATCATTCATAAACTGGTGATGAGAAATAGAATGCGTAAATATACCTGTATCGGAATTTGAACAACATTAAATAGCTTATTATTTATTTAATACATATTGATTTTAAATAAATAATAATTGGCAACTATTTGCCGTATTAAAATTAACTTGGTTGATTTATGCCTTCTTGGTATAAAACCCATAATTTTACTAAATGAACACGCCCGAACAAAACTTTGCCCACCTTGATCTTAAACTGCCGCCTCCACCAAAACCAATGGGTGTTTATAAACCATGTTTGGTTGACGGAAAATACTTATATGTTTCCGGTCATGGAACTTTTAGAGATGACGGAAGCTTAATAATTGGCCGCGTAGGCGAAGATTTGGATGCCGGTGAAGGGAAATTGGCGGCCCTACAGGTTGGGCTCTCTATACTATCAACTATAAAAAATCACGTGGGAAGCCTGGATAAAGTGAAACGGGTAATTAAAGTATTGGGTATGGTTAATTGCACTGTTGATTTTACCCGTCACCCCTTCATCATAAATGGTTGCAGCGAATTGTTTGCAAAAGTTTGGGGCGAAGAAAATGGTGTTGGCGTACGAAGCGCCGTAGGCATGGCATCGTTACCCGATAATATTCCCGTTGAAATAGAAGCAATGTTTGAATTGGCAGAATAATGTCTGCAACTTGTAACCTTTGTACGAAAAATTTGTTGTTTCAACTTATAAAAGTACATTGACAGTTTAAATCTACATAGCCTGCATGAATGAAGAACAATCCCGCCTGAAAGAACCCAACTGGAAAAAATGGGGCCCGTACGTTAGCGATCGTCAATGGGGAACAGTTAGAGAAGATTATAGCGCCGATGGCGATGCCTGGAATTATATTACGCATGACATGTCGCGCAGCAGGGCTTATCGCTGGGGCGAAGAGGGGATTGCCGGTATAAGCGATAACCAGCAATTGTTTTGTTTTGCTGTTAGCTTATGGAACAAAAAAGACCCCATTATTAAAGAGCGTTATTTTGGGTTAAGCAACCCCGAAGGAAACCACGGCGAAGATGTCAAAGAGCTATATTATTACTTAGACAATACGCCCACCCACTCGTACATGAAAATGTTGTACAAATATCCGCAACAGGAGTTTCCGTATGCATGGCTCCTGGATGAAAATAAACGAAGGACCCGCAACGACCCCGAATTTGAAATTATAGATACCGGTATATTTGATCAGGATGCTTATTTTGATGTGGTTACCGAATATGCCAAAAACGCCCCTGATGATCTGTTAATAAAAATAACCATCAATAATCGTGGCAGTAATGATGCGCCTATAAATGTGATGCCTACCATTTGGTTTCGTAACCGGTGGGCATGGGGTTATACGAATTATAAACCCGAGCTTTCGTCAGATTCGTCAAACGTAATTAGCGTTTATCATGAAGAATTAGGACAGCTATGGTTAAAAGCTGATGGAAATTGCGACTTATTATTTTGCGATAACGAAACCAATACAAGCCGGTTATATAATTACAATGACGGTAAACAATATTATAAAGATGGTATAAATGACCATATTACAAAAGGCGCAAACACCGTTAATCCGCTAAAAAGAGGTACCAGGGCGGCTGTTAATTATGATGTCACTGTCCCGGCAAAGCAAAGTGTTACGCTGCGTTTAAGATTATCCGCAGAAGCAAAAACCGGCTTTGATGATTTTGATACCATATTTAATACCCGCCAAAAAGAGGCAGATACCTTTTATGCCGATCTGCAAAAGGATCAAGCCAATACCGACCGTGGACTAATACAACGCCAGGCTTTTGCCGGGATGTTGTGGAGTAAGCAATTTTACCATTATAATGTACACCAATGGCTAAACGGCGATCCCGCCGAACCTGCCCCTCCGGCCGGCCGGCTGAACGCCCGTAACGCTCAATGGCAGCATTTAAATACAAAGGATATTATTTCGATGCCTGATAAATGGGAATATCCCTGGTTTGCAGCGTGGGACCTAAGTTTCCACAGCTTAGCGTTGGCGACGATAGATATTGACTTCGCTAAAAACCAGCTTATGCTATTGGTGCGCGACTGGTATATGCATCCGAACGGGCAACTGCCCGCCTATGAATGGTCGTTTGGCGATGCCAACCCGCCTGTACATGCAATGGCTGCATGGCGGATATATAATTTAGAAAAGACGGCCAACAACGGCAAAGGCGACACTTACTTTTTAGAGCGCGTTTTCCATAAGTTGATGCTGAATTTTACCTGGTGGGTGAACCGTAAAGATGCCAATGGTAATAATGTTTTTGAAGGTGGATTTTTAGGTCTGGATAACATTGGTGTATTTGACCGCGATACCGAGTTGCCAATGGGCGAACACCTGGAACAGGTGGACGGCACCGGGTGGATGGCTATGTATTCGCTTAACCTGATGCGTATTGCTACTGAACTGGCGATAGCCAACAAGGCTTACCAGGATATCGCGTCCAAATTTTTTGAACACTTTATTTATATAGCCGGTGCTATGGCAAGCCTGGGTGCCGATAGCCAGGGCCTTTGGGATGATACGGACGGTTTTTTTTATGACCAGTTGCGGTTGGCCGATAAAAGCACCGAAAAAATGAAGGTACGCAGCATTGTGGGCTTGGTACCATTGTTTGCTACCGAGGTGTTGGACGATACCGATATTCTTAACAACCCGATATTCTGTAACCGCATGAAATGGTTTGAGCAAAACCGCCCCGACCTCGCATCGTTGGTTTCGCGCTGGAACAATAAAGGCGCAAATGACAAACATTTGATTAGTTTACTACGCGGCTATCGGATGAAATCATTATTAAAATACATGCTGGACGAAAATGAGTTTTTGAGCCCGTATGGTATTCGCGCGGTATCGAAATATCATCTGAATAATCCATATTACGTAAATGTTAACGGTACGGAATTTGGCATGAAGTATATACCTGCCGAAAGCGACAGCGGCCTGTTTGGCGGTAACAGCAACTGGCGCGGGCCAATATGGATGCCTGTGAATTACATGATCATCGAAAGCCTTCATAAGTGTTACGAATACTATGGTGATGATTTTAAAATTGAGTGCCCTACCGCATCAGGTAATTTTATGAATTTAAAGGAAGTTGGCGATGAAATATATAACCGGATATCAAAAATATTTTTGAGTGATGCAAATGGTAACCGTCCGCTGTTTGGTACCAATATGAAAATACAAGCCGATCCCAATTTTAAAGATCATATACTGTTCCACGAATATTTTGACGGCGATACCGGCAAGGGGTTAGGCGCATCGCACCAAACCGGCTGGACAGGGCTGATAGCCAATTGCTTTTATTAAACATCTGGTACAATAATAGCGGGCATAACAATTTATTGTAATAATTGTATATTTGAATATGGCCTCAAATGCTATTATACAACTGCCCATTGTTAAAATAACCGGCGGCAAAAGCGCGGATATTGTTGACGCGCTGGCTATTGAAGAGCCATTAGAGATAAGGCTGGAATATGGCCCCGCAATTGACCGGCAGGTACGCAACATATCTGTAACCATGCGCACGCCCGGTAATGATGCCGAATTGGCGACAGGCTTTTTATTTACCGAAGGAATAACCAGGGATTTAAAGGATATTGCCGGTATCGGTCATTGTTTTATTGCCTGCGCCGAGAATAAAGAGAATGTGATGCAGGTTAGCCTTGATGAAAATACTATACCCCACTTACAAAACACCGAACGCAATTTTTATACAACATCCAGTTGCGGGGTTTGCGGCAAAGGCTCTATAAATGCCATCCGTACGGTAAGCACGTTTACGCAGCATGAAGATAGCAATACCGTCAACACCGAAATACTATATCAGCTGCCTGATATTTTGCGTCAACACCAAAGGGTTTTTGAAGATACAGGCGGCTTACATGCTTCGGCCTTGTTTTCTTCTTTAGGCGAATTATTATTGGTACGTGAAGACGTAGGAAGGCATAATGCACTGGATAAGCTGATTGGCGCTGCTATTAATAATAACTTGTTGCCGTTAAACAATAACGTGCTGATGCTAAGCGGCAGGGCAAGTTTTGAGCTGGTTCAAAAGGCCGCAATGGCGGGCATTAATATTATTGCGGCTGTAGGAGCACCGTCAAGCCTGGCCGTGCAACTGGCCGAAGAATTTAACATAACGCTGGTCGGATTTTTACGCGGGCTGCGCTTTAATATTTACACAGCGGGCCACCGCATATTGATACCGGGTTATGAAATTACGTATTAAAAGCAATTCGTTACGTTACCGGCTTACAAAAACAGATGTTTCACAACTGTTAAAGGAAGGCTATATAAAAGAGAAAGTGAATTTTGGCGATGATGAACTGGTATATGTACTGCAAAGCACAAACGACGAACAGTTGGCTGCCGACTTCAAAAATAATATCATAACCCTATACATGCCCAAAAAAATGCTCGCCGAGTTGGCGGGTACAGATAAGATTGGTTTTGAAAATACACGGGGCGCGTTACATTTATTGATAGAGAAAGATTTTACCTGTTTGGATAACGTTGCCGAAGACCAAAGCGATAACTATCCAAATCCATTAGCAGTGCGCAACCATGAGCAAGATTAAAGAACGACCAGCAGCCGAAAATCCGGAACAATTGCTGGATTTAAAGGTGACCGAACCCAAAAAGTGGGCGGCAGGCATTCCTGCGGTTATAGCCGCTATGAATGATGTACTGGCGGAATCAGGCCCCATCCGCGGAATGGAAGGCTTGTTTAAAATGAACAAAAAGGGCGGCTTTGATTGTTCGGGCTGCGCCTGGCCCGACCCCGATGATGACCGCTCGCCAATTGCCGAATATTGTGAGAACGGCGCTAAGGCTTTAGCCGAAGAAGCTACCACGAAAAAACTAACTGCTGAATTTTTCGCTCAAAATTCGGTTGCAGGCCTGGCAAAACTGAATGATTTTGAAATAGGTAAAAAAGGACGTATCGCCCAGCCTGTTTACCTCGCCAAAGGCGGCACGCATTACCAGCCCGTTAGCTGGGATGAGGCATTTAAAAAGATAGCGGATCATTTAAACAGTTTGGCATCGCCCAATGAAGCTGCTTTTTATACATCCGGCCGTACCAGCAATGAGGCTTCATTTACCTACCAGTTGTTTGTAAAAGAATACGGCACCAATAATATGCCCGATTGCTCAAATATGTGCCATGAATCAAGCGGTTCGGCTTTGGTAGATACTATTGGAATAGGAAAAGGCACGGTAACCTTAGATGATTTTTACGATACCGATGTAATCATCATTATGGGGCAAAACCCCGGTACTAATCACCCGCGCATGCTTACTGCCTTGCAAAAAGCGAAGGAGAACGGTACTAAGATAATTGCCATTAATCCATTACATGAGGCAGGTTTAATGGGCTTTAAAAACCCGCAAAATATCAAGGGCTTATTAGGGATTTCAACCCAACTTGCCGACCTGTACCTACAGGTAAAGATAAACGGCGATATGGCCCTGTTAAAAGGCATTGAGCGGATGCTGTATGAAGCCGAAATGGAAAACCCCGGAAAAGTTTTTGACCATGAATTTATAAAACACAATACGGCTGGTTATACCGCTTTCCTGCATCACCTGCAGCAACATAGCATAGATGAACTGGCAACTGCGTCCGGGGTACCCGCAAGGCAGATAAAAGAAGCGGCAGATATGCTTAAATATAAAAGCCGCATTATTGTTTGCTGGGCCATGGGCATTACACAGCATAAAAACGGGGTAGCCACCATCCGCGAAATACTTAACCTTACCTTGCTTAAAGGCAGCATTGGCAAGCCCGGCGCGGGTTTATGCCCGGTACGCGGCCATAGCAATGTGCAGGGTAACCGCACCATGCTGATATTTGATAAGCCTACCCCAAAGCAATTAGATAAAATAAAGGAAGTTTACGGCTTTGAACCGCCCAGGGCGCATGGCTATGATGTGGTTGAAACCATAAAAGCCATGCATCAGGGAAAGCTAAAGGTGTTTTTTGCGATGGGTGGGAATTTTCTTTCATCAACACCCGACACGGTGTATACTGCCGAAGCTTTGCGCAAGATGAAGCTGACGGTACATGTATCTACCAAATTAAACCGCGCCCATTTGGTGCATGGCGATGAAGCTATTATTTTACCAACCCTTTCGCGCAGTGATAAGGATATAATAAACGGCGAAGCACAATTTATAAGTTGTGAAAATTCAATGGGGGTGGTACAAATGTCGAAAGGCATCCTTAACCCGATCTCTGACGACTTGCTAAATGAAAACCAAATTGTATGTAAGCTGGCTAAAGCTACAATTGGCCACCGTACAGTAATTGACTGGGATAAATATGCCAACAACTATGATGAGGTAAGGGATGCCATTGAAAAGGTTATCCCCGGTTTCGATGATTATAATAAACGGGTGCGTGAACCGGGCGGGTTTTACCTGCCAAATGGCCCGCGCGAGGGAAAGTTTACCTCAAAGGATTTTGGTGATAAAGTGCCTTTTACTTTAACCGAACTGCCCGGTCATCAACTGGCTGATGATGAATATATGATGGCCTCTGTACGCAGCCACGACCAGTTTAATACCACCATATACGGGCTGGACGACCGTTACCGTGGCATACATAAAGAACGCCGGGTAATATTTATGAACCATAAGGACATACAAAAAGCCGGGTTTGCAGCAGGGGAGAAGGTTGATCTTTTTAACTACCATAACGGCAGGGAGCGTGTTGCCCGGCTATTTGTAGTAGTGCCCTACAATATTCCCGAACGTAACACAGCCACCTATTATCCTGAAACCAATGTGCTGGTGCCGATAGACAGCGTTGCCGAAAAAAGTAATACGCCTACTTCTAAATCTATTGTCATTAAAATAAAGAAGCATGTTTCTCAAAACATAACTACCTGATATAACAGATTTGTCAACTTTTTAAAAGTTGACAAATCTAACTTTCCCATTGTTTGAAAGTTTACGCTAATTTTAGCCGCAATGGAACCTCCTCAATCAAACAACTATTTTCTTGTGATCAACGGCAAACCCGAAGGTCCGTTTAGTTTAACACAGCTAAAAGAGTTTAAAATAAAGTCCGGAGATTTTGTGAAAACTCAACCGATGGACGATTATAAAGAAGCGCATGAGGTTGCGGAGTTGCGTGAATTGTTTGGTTTTCATAAACAAATACTATTGCAATATTTTGCAGCTTTTGACCAGCGCCTGCTGGCTTCGGCGGTTGACTGGTTCTTGGTTTCGGGGGTTTGTATGGTTATGGCGTTTATGGTTTCGTTATTTGTCGACGGCAGGCTTATATTGCTTTCAATAGCCTTTAGCATGTTTCTCGTTATACCTATGGTAAACCTTATTTACCATATCGTAATGGAAAGTTCAGCAAAACAAGGCACTTATGGCAAGCAGCTTTTGCGTATAAAAGTTTGTGATTTGCAGGGCAGCAGGCTAACCGCAGCCCACGCGCTGGGTAGAAATGCAGCCAAAATATTTTCTGTACTCACTTTATTTATAGGCTACCTGTATAGCTTTTTTAACAAACAACAGCAATGCCTTCATGATGTGATAGCCGGCACGCTGGTAATAAAAGATAGGTTGGTTTAGGCCTCATTCGCCGACTTGTAATCTTAAAATAAATCTCATCAAACTATAAACATTATCGTTTAACTATATGTTATTGCTTTATATTTTTATTAAAAAGCAATGGACGATCTGCAAAATGAAGAGGAACAGCTAACCAAAGTTGGTTCATCCCGTCGTAATTTCTTAACACAATTAACGGTTGCAGGTGCAGGATTATCATTTGCACCCTACCTGTCAAAGGCAAAACCCGTTGCCCCAACTTCTCAATTATCATTTATTGAGCCCCTTAACCTTAGCATGACGGTTAATGGTACAAAACGGTCATTAGTGGTTGACACGCGGGTTACCTTATTAGATGCCCTGCGCAACAACCTGGCGATGCCCGGTACCAAAAAGGGATGTGATCACGGGCAATGCGGTGCTTGTACGGTATTAGTTAACGGCAGGCGGATAAACTCGTGCCTTACACTGGTAGCTACCTGCGAAGGCGACGAAATAACTACCATTGAGGGCCTGGCAACGGGCGGCCAGCTACATCCCATGCAGGAGGCGTTTGTAAAGCATGATGCTTTTCAATGCGGCTATTGCACACCGGGGCAAATATGCTCGGCTGTCGGATTAATGAAGGAAGGTCACGCCAAAACCGATGCGGAAATACGCGAATTAATGAGCGGAAATATTTGCCGCTGCGGTGCCTATCAAAATATACTGAATGCTATAAAAGAAGTTCAAACTGTTTAATCCCGATTTAAGAATTATGGAACCATTTAAATTTATAAAGGCGGTTGACAATAACAGCGCTGTTTTATCTGCTTCGGCTGCCGGGGCAAAGTTTATAGCAGGCGGTACCAATATGGTCGACCTGATGAAATTAAATATCGAAAAACCCAGCCAGGTTGTTGATATTAACCGGTTAAAACTTGAACAAATTGAAACACTTCCTAACGGAACTATCCATATTGGCGCATTAGTTAAAAACAGCGATCTGGCTTATCACCCTGGGATCAAAAAAAATTACCCGGTGCTGTCTGAAGCGTTATTATCAGGCGCATCGCCGCAATTGCGAAACATGGCTACCGTTGGCGGCAATTTATTACAACGCACACGTTGCCCTTATTTTTATGACACTACTTTTGATTGTAATAAACGCAATCCCGGTTCAGGTTGTGCTGCCATAGGCGGCTATAACCGTAATAACGCGGTATTGGGTGCCAGCAATAAATGTATCGCCACCCATTCATCGGATATGTGCGTGGCTATGGCTGCACTGGGTGCTATAATCCATGTGCAGGGCGAACATGGAACGCGTACCATACCATTTGCTGATTTCCATTTATTGCCCGGCGAAACGCCACACATAGAAAACACTTTAAAACACGGCGAATTAATAACATCGGTTGAAATACCTGCAATTTCATTTGGCAGTAAATCACACTATTTAAAAGTTCGCGACCGGGCATCTTATGAATTTGCCTTGGCTTCTGCCGCAGTAGCTTTGGATATCAGCGGCGACAGGATACAATCCGCACGTATTGCATTAGGCGGCGTTGGTACAAAACCCTGGCGGTCGTTGGTGGCTGAAAAAGTATTGATGGGCGCTTTAAATAACGCACAATCCTATCGAACTGCAGCCGAAGCCGCTTTGAGCGCGGCAAGGGGTTATGAACATAATTCATTTAAAATTGAACTGGCTAAACGCACATTGGTACGCGCCTTAACCACAGTTGGAGGAATGGTATGAACGAATTAGTAGGAAAACCCATTGACCGCGTTGACGGCAGGTTGAAAGTTACCGGGGCGGCAACTTATTCGGCGGAGTATTATCCTAAAAATTTGGCATATGGTGTAATTGTTCAGAGCGCAATAGCCAAAGGCCGGATGAAAAATATGGATACCACTGTTGCAGAAAAAGCGCCGGGGGTAATTAATATAATGACCTATAAAAACTCAATGAACCTGCATTTCCCGCAGGCATCTGATCCGGGTGTGGGGAAGTATGGAGAAAAAGACCTGCTGCCCCTGCAAAGCGACCGTATATTTTACGGCGGCCAAAGCATAGCGATTGTTATAGCCGAAACATTTGAGCAGGCCGAACATGCGGCAGCCTTGATAAAAGTTGATTACGAAAATGAAAAGCCGCTTTTTAACCTGGAAAAAAATATTAGCCTGGCCTATAAACCCAGCTCGGGATTAGGTGGCGCAGAAACACAGGTTAAACGGGGCGACGCAGACGCTGCTTTTAACGCCGCGCCTGTAAAGTTACAAGAAACCTATACTACACCGGTTTATCATCATAATGCGATGGAGCCGCATGCTACTATTGCTGAATGGAAGGGCGATGAGCTTATGATATATGATTCCACGCAATCTGTAATGGGCAGCAAGGGGTTAATGGCCTCTATGCTGGGTATCCCGCCTGAAAAGGTTAAGTTGATCTCATTATATATAGGTGGAGGTTTTGGTTCAAAGGGTTTTTCATGGCCCAATACGGTGATGACCGCTATGGCGGCAAAATTAGTTAACCGCCCGGTAAAATTATCACTTAGCCGACAGCAAATGTTTACCAATGCAGGCAGACGCACCCAAACTATTCAAAAAATTAGCCTCGGCACCGATAATACAGGTAAATTAAATGCTATAAAACATGCTACTATATCTGAAACATCATTTGTTGATGAATTTGTAGAAACAGCGGGGGTAGCCACTACTATGCTATATAGCAGTGAAAATGCCGATATAAGCCACAGCATTGTGCGGCTTAATAAAGGTACGCCTTGCCCTATGCGCGCGCCGGGAGAAGCGCCCGGTGTGTACGCGCTGGAAGCTGCTATGGACGAATTGGCCTATAAATTAAAAATGGACCCTGTACAGTTAAGGCAGTTAAATTATGCTGATGCAGAAGAACAAAAGCATTTGCAATTCTCGTCGAAGAATTTAAAGGAGTGCTATCAGCGCGGTGCAGACGCAATCGGCTGGTCGCAACGCAATCCAAAACCTGCATCAATGAGAGAGGGCAATTATTTAATAGGCTATGGAATGGCCACAGCTACCTATCCCGCAAACCGCAGCGCTTCAACAGCAAAGGCGACTATATTCCCTGACGGCCATGCGGAAATACTTTGCGGTACCCAGGATATTGGTACAGGTACCTATACCATAATGACGCAGTTAGCTGCCGACTCGCTGGGCCTGCCTATTGATAAGGTAAAAGTAAAGCTGGGCGACAGTGATTATCCCAAAGGCGCAAATTCCGGCGGATCACAGGTAACAGCAAGCGTTGGCCCGGCTATACGTGCCGCAGCCTTAAGCGCAAAAAGTAAGATCATCCAAATAGCTATTGCCGATGCATCATCGCCGTTATACAGAAATAAAGAAGAAACGATAATGGTAGATAATGGCCATTTATATGTTAACGGTCAAACAACCAAAGGCGAGACCTACGCCCAAATATTAAACCGGCACGGTTTGGATAAGTTGGAAGCATTGGCTAATACGGACGTCTCAACCAGGTCACAGCAGGGCAGCGGAGCGCCTAAAACCGGTATAGAAGCCGAAGCAGAAAAGGAAAGCAAAACCAATGCTGCTGTGCAGGAGGATGAAAAGCTTGACCGTAAACCTTATGCGTTTCATTCTTTCGGGGCGCAATTTGTAAAGTTGCGGGTGGATGCGGAATTATGCACCGTGCATATCGATAAAATTGTAAGCGTAATGGATATTGGCAAAGTAATGAATTTAAAAACAGCCAAAAACCAGATCATGGGTGGCGCTATATTCGGTATAGGCATGGCTTTGATGGAAGAAACCCAATACGATCCTAACGACGGACGCGTGGTTACGCACGATCTTGCACAGTATCTTGTCCCGGTGCATGCAGACATGCCCGAATTTGATGTACAGTTTATTGATAAAGCCGACCCCTATATTTCACCGATAGGCGCAAGGGGTATTGGCGAAATAGGCATTACAGGTATGGCGGCTGCTATAGCGAATGCGGTTTATCATGCTACAGGTAAACGTGTACGTAATTTGCCAATTACGCCAAACAAATTGCTAAGTAGTTAATTATTAATTATTTCTAAACTTTAAGTTAAGGCCAAGATTAATTTAAAACTTTTTTTGGTTAATAAATAGTTAAAACAATCTGAAGACATTCTGATTTTTAGCTATTTTTTTACAATATGCTAATATAATAGTTATATTTTACTTATACCGTTACTGTTCTTTTGTGGAATATAAATAGCGGTATTGAATGGGAAAAATAGCTACCTGATTCTTCTCTTTTTCAACTTTTTTACCGTTTTAAACCATTCTCTTTATTTGTCAGGACACTGATGATGGAGCCAGGTTATTTGCTTAATACGTTCATGTGTAAGGTTAAATTATTGCTATTCAAAAAAATGGCGCTGGGAAGAAACTGCTTATAAATTATTAACATATTAACATCTGCTGATGAAATTATTTTTACTATCCTTTAAAAAACTGAATTTAATTTTCGTACTACTAATAAGCTATAGCACAATAGTTAGCGCCCAAACAATTAGGGGCACCATTTCAGATTCAAAAACCGGGGAGTCGTTAATCGGCGCTACCGTACATATTGAAAAAGGTGATATTAATTTTAGCACAGCCGTAAAACTTGACGGCGTTTATCTGTTTAAAAATGTGCCTGCGGGTACTTATAAGTTACAGGTAAAATATGTGGGATATAAAACCACTAACGAATATACTGTAGAAGCTATCCCGAACAAAACCACTTTATTAAACATTGCGATGGTTGATAATTCAACGTCATTAAATGAAGTGTCTGTTACCGAGCATGTAAGCAGGGAAACGGATAACTCGGCAAGGGATGTTGAAAAGAATGCCAGCAATACTATGAATGTTGTATCTGCTAATTCAATTGCCATATCACCCGATGTAATTGTGGCCAACGTGCTTAGCCGGGTATCAGGTATATCTATCGACAGGAGTAATACCGGCGACGCCCAGCATGTCATCATCCGCGGAATGGATAAGCAATACAATACCACTTTAATAAATGGAGTAAAAATTCCAAGTCCTGATAACAAAAACAGGTATGTGCCTTTGGATATTTTTCCTGCCGACCTGGTTGAAAAAATTGAAGTTTCAAAATCACTTACCCCGGATATGGAAGGCGATGCTTCTGGCGGCGTAGTTAATTTAGTGATGAAAACCGCACCCGACCATTTAAGGATAGAAGGAAATTTTGGAACAGGTTATAGTCAGCTATTTTTAGACAGAGGTTTCAGCAGTTTTAACGGAAGCACCGTTCAAAGTAAGGCACCGGGAGAATCATTACCCCCCCTTGGTGCTGCATCAATCAGTGATTTTCCATACCAAAACCTCGTTACTAAAACGGGCAATGCTCCACCAAATGCAAATGCCAGTTTAACAATAGGCAATCGTTTTTTAAATAACAAATTAGGTGTCATTTTTTCAGGCACTTACCAAAACTCTTACCAGGGAAATAATAGTTTCGTTGTAGTTCAGGAAAATACGGTAGGCCCAAGCCCGAATATTAATACCCCTAACCAGGAAACTGCTTTCCAAAGCTCGTATAACCGTCAATATTCATCGCAGTTGAGCCGTTTAGGTACAATTGCCTCTATTGATTATAAATTCGATGCCAATAACTCAATTAATTTATTCGGCACTTATTTGCAGTTGGATGAGTACAGGGTTCGTAACACCCAAACCTCAACTTATAGCGGATATTCATACCAGGGATATGTAGCTACAAACGGGATTGACAACGCGACCGAAACCAGGACTGACCTTCAAAGTATTTATAACATAACCCTTAAAGGCAAACATAAAATAACCAAAGGGTTTTCACTTGACTGGACTTTGGCAAACTCAGAAGCTACGCATAAGCAGCCTGATATTGCCGAATTTAAAACAACCTATAGTACCAGTCCCGATCTTGCTAATGGCCAAAATGTACCTAACCCGAATAATCCGGGCAGTTCAGTATTTGTAACCCCGGATATAATTAACGGACCGGTATTGGTAGGTAATGAATCGCGGGAATGGACACATAATACGGATAAAGATGTTTCCGGCTATTTAAACCTGCATTATGACACAAAAGTTTTCGGACGTAAAGCATTATTTTCTACTGGCGGAATGTTCAGGCACAAAACAAGGGATAATTATGTAGATAGCTATACTTTGCCTAATACCCTTGTGCCAGGTACGAGCAATGCCGAGCCCTATACTTCAATCCCGGCGGCAACATTCACGTTTGCTAACAATCCGGGCGATGCAATCGGTTCGTCCTATAGCGATCCGGGGGTTTACACTTTTACTGAAAACATACAAGCGATATATGGCATGGCACAATATTTTATCAGCAGCCAGTTCGACGTTTTATTTGGCGTAAGGACCGAGAGTACCTACCAATCCTATTATTCTAATTTGCCGGTAACGTTTCCCGGAAAAACGGCAACCATTAACTATAATGATATATTGCCCAGTGTAAATGCCAAATATGCCCTGACAGATAACCAGGCAATCAGGGCATCCTATTTTGAATCAATTTTAAGACCGGCATTTGCTGATTTTATCCCTTACCCCGATGCAACTGTTGATGACCCATATGAAACGATAGGCAATCCCTACCTGCAACATACCGTCATAGATAATTATGATTTAAGATATGAATTTTTTCCCGGTGTTTTTGATGAGTTTATGGCAGGCGGTTTTTATAAATACCTCATTAACCCCATTGAAAAAGTATTGCAACCAGGCCAAAGCGGTGCAACCCTGTTTCTTGAGCCCGAAAACTTGGGCAATGCCCGAAATTATGGGGCAGAATTGGTTGCTAAAAAATTCTTTGGAAATATTGGCGTGTCAGTCAATTATACTTATACCCAATCGCAAATTACTACCCTAAAAAGTGTAGATATACAAACTACTGGCGTTACTTATCGCGACCAAACAAGGCCATTGCAGGGCCAGGCGGCTAATATTGGTAACTTTTCTTTATTGTATAAAGATCAAAAAAATGGAATAGATGCCCAAATAGCTTTAGCCTATACAGGCGAAAGGATAGCAGCCGTATCACAATATTATGGTTTAGATACCTGGGAAAAGGCATCTACTTTTCTCGATTTTTCGGCCCAAAAGCAATTAGGCAACCGTTTTATTTTATTCATAAAAGCCAATAACCTTTTAAATACGCCTTACGAATTATTTATTAAACAAAATAATTCCGAAAACTATACAGGCATTATGAAATATGAGCACCAGGAAAGTCCCAATTATACTACAGTGCAATATGACCAGTATTACGCCCGCTATAATTTGGGTTTAAGGTTCAAATTTTAATTTTCAAACAATAACTAAATAATAAACAGTAAAAATTAAATCAATCAGCTATGAAAAAACTACAAATTATCTCATTATGCTTGTCGCTGTTCGCGCTTGCATCATGCAGCAAAAAAACCGATAGCGTTGTTGTATCAACGCCGTTATTAAAAGTTGGCCAATCTATCAGCAACTCGGCGCCTTTAGCAGCAGGCACATATAAGGGAACAATGCTTGCAGGCCAGACATATACCGTTACCGGTGACATCACAATCAATGCGGGCGATACGCTCTTAGTTCAGCAAGGCGTGACTATCAATATGGAAAATGGCGCTAACTTTATTGTAAATGGTGATTTTATCAGCCTGGGCACAAGCGCGGCCCCGGTTATTATTACCGATCCGAGCAAAACAAAAACTACAGGCGTATCTAATGTTGGTACTGATGCAGCGTATGTAGGCGGTTGGGGCGGTATTTACTGTAGCAACTCCAGTAAATTAGTGGTAATAAAATATACACACCTTGATTTTGGCGGTCATGCTTTGGCAGCTCTTCCATTCCCGGCAACAGCTGGCTTGGCTGCAGGCAATCAATATATTTTATACTTTGAAAACCCGACCGGTGTGTTTATATTGGAAGATTCATGGTTGTATGGTGGTCCGGATGACGCGACCCGTTTTTACGGAGGATATATTAATATCATGAGAAATACAATGGAAAAATTTGGAAGCACCGGTGGTGACGGATTTAACCCTAAAGGCAGCGCGGTAGGCAATATGGCCTATAACCTTCTGATCGGCGGTGCGACCAATGGCACAAAAACTGCCAGCGATGGTACCACAGCCGGCGAATGCCAGTTCGCGATTTATAACAATACCTATGTTAATGATGGTTACCGGAACACAGGTGTTTATGGCGCAAGAAGCGGTTCTGTTGAAATTGAAAACAACTCAAGGGCATTGGTTTATAATAACCTGATAGTAGACTGCGATTTTGGTGTACGTATTGCGGGTGGTCCGGCAGGAGCAAAGGTTTACCTTGCCGATACAACAACCAACGCCAGTGAATTATTTCCTAAAACAGCTTACGGCTACAATTTTTATTATGTTGATAACGCTGCCATGGCCGATCAGATCGTACCTACAAGCGTAGCACAACCCGTAGTTACCCATCCAGAGGCAACTGATATTCCGAATATGGCATCGTTCCTGGGTTCTACTTATACTTTTGGGGCTACTTATGACGGTACTTCATTAGTAGGAAAAAACAACCCGATGTTTGTAAACTATCCGCTTCCTGTAGCTAATAACTTCTGGATTACGCAATGTTCGGTTGATAGCTATAATTTTCGCCTGCAGGCCGGTTCGCCTGCTATTGGAAAAGGAACAACCAACGCAAGTTTGGTAAAACCTATCACCCAGGGTATCCCGGTTGACGCTAACTTTGGCTCAAGCGAAATTACCCTTCCAGGTGCAGATATGGGTTGCTACCAGTCAAATGGTACAGGTAACCATCATTAATTGTCAATTCTAAACCCATTGCAACATACCAATCCCGTAAATAACGGGATTGGTATGTTTTTTTAAATATCCTTTCCTGTAATTTATCTACTCAATGAGATCCATTTCAATATTAGCATTATTATTCGTTGTTATTTTATTGGGGGCATGCACAAAAGCCAATAAAAATTTACAAGGTGCAGCCCCGGTTACAACTGCACCTGTAATTATTCCTCAGCCCTTACCCAATACGATTGACAAAACCGATACAATAAAAGTTATGGCTTATAATGTATTGGGCTATGGTAATGGTTGCCAGGGTAGTAATGCAACATTAGACGGATATTTGAAAACGATTATTCAATATACACAACCAGATTTATTTAGCTGCGAAAAAATGGGCGCTTTTTTACCGGCTTCGACTTTGCCCGCTAATTTCGCTATCGATATAACTACCAACGCCCTTAACGCGGCCTTGCCGGGTGAATATGCCTATGCTACACCTACCAATTTGACGGGTGCCGATAATATGTCGGTTTTGTTTTATAATGTAAAAAAACTCACCTATGTTAAAACAGAAACCATAGAAGCCTATATTACTGATTTTAACCTTTACAAATTGTATTATAACGACCCCAATTTAAGTATAACACATGATACAACCTTTATATATGTTTTAGTTAACCATACCCAATCCGGGTCACCAAGTACTACACGCGACCTACAGGTATCAACCTATATGCAAACACTGAGGGCCAAGTTTGCTTATTTACCCAACCTGATCAACATGGGCGATTTTAATACAAGCAACAGCTATGAACCCGGCTATCAATCTATAATAACTTCGCCTGATACAGCTACAGTAATGAACGACCCCCCATTTTACCCGGATAAATCTATTACCTATCCTGCTGAGTGGGAAACCGCCGCTTCTTCATATGCATCCTATTTGACAACAACAACCAGATCTTTGGCTACTGTGCCTAATACATGTGGTACCGGCGGCGGCGCAAAATCATGGTACGATCATATTTTTATTTCGCCCTGGCTGGTGAAAGGCACAAACTACATGCAATATATTCCAAAATCCTATCAAACCATTGGTAACGATGGTAACCGCATAGGGGTTGATATAAATAGCGCAGCGCCCGTGATAAATGCATCAGCGCCTGCCGCAGTCATTAATGCATTATACCAGTTTTCAGACAAATACCCGGTTACAATTAAGTTGCTTGTAAAAGCAAACCGGAACGCCTATAGTATTACTGATCCGGCAGAAAGAAATTGATAATATAAAATTTAAAGAACCATCATTTATGTATCGAATTAGTTTTACATCAAGGTTAAAACCTGTTTTTTTATTAGCAGTCATTTCAACCTTAGCTTTTTCATTAAATAGCTACGGTCAAAACGCCAATAATACACCAATCATCAATATTGTTTTTACATCAGATGCTCATTATGGCATTACTCGTGCAAAATTTCGCGGCGATACCAGCGTCCCGGCTTATCGCGTAAATGCAGCCATGATCAGCCAGGTTAATACCCTTCCTTCGCTTGCTTTACCCGATGGTAAAAGTGTTGGCCCGATAGATTACGTAATACAAACAGGTGATATTGCTAACCGTATGGAAGTTCCCATTCAAAGCGCAGCCGTTTCATGGGGCCAATTTGAAAAAGATTATATGCACGATATTAAACTCACCGGTCATAATGGCAAACCTGCACAATTGCTGATGGTACCGGGTAACCATGATATATCTGATGCAATTGGCTTTTATAAAACCATGAACCCCGTAACCGATCCTACGTCGATGGTTAAAATATATAACCTGATGCTAAAGCCTCAGAAACCGATGACCAACGAGGCCTATAATTATGCCACCGATAAAATAAACTATTCGCGGGATATTGGAGGAGTACATTTTGTGTTTATCACTTTATGGCCTGATTCGGCAGAGAGAATATGGATGGAAAAAGACATTGATAAAGTGGCTAAAAATACGCCGGTTTTTATTTTCACACACGATCAGCCGGAAAGCGAGACAAAACATTTTACTAATCCGCTGCCGCCGCATGATATTAATGCAAAAAACAAATTTGAAAACCTGAATACCGAATATTATAAAGAGGGAAGTGCAGTCGGTAAAGACGAAGTATCTACGGACATAGAGCAACGTGGTTGGGTTAAATTTTTAAAGTTGCACCCTAACATCAAAGCCTATTTTCATGGTAACAGCAACTGGAACCAGTTTTATACCTATAAAGGCCCTGACAATGATGTTAATTTAAGCGTTTTCAGGGCAGATTCACCCATGAAAGGGAAATACTCGGCAAAAGACGAAAAATTGTTATCGTTTCAGTTGATCTCACTCGACCCGACAACACAAACCCTAACCGCCAGGGAATGTTTATGGAACACAGACCCGTTAAACAAAGCTCAAAAAATTGTTTTTGGCGAAACCGTAGTTGTCTCTTTTAAAGTAAATTGAATTAAAAGTTTGCGTTATAAGCGCGTTTAATTTATTTGGCTACCAGCTTTTCTTAACCACTAATATCCCCACTGCGGGAAAAATGGTTAAGAAATTAGCTGATAGCAATTAGCTTTGCAATGGCAAATTTTAGAATTTAGTTGATTAGGTTGATTAAGTGAATGGTTGATTAGGCGAGTAATTGTAAAGGTTATAAATGTTGCAAAGGTTGAAGATGTTGTAAAGACAACCACTCACTTAATCAACCTAATCAACTTAACCCATCAACCACCCTGTAAAAATACTGTTGTACTAAAAATAAGTATCAAATCAATCTTACATTTAAGGTTTTTAAATAAAGAATGAATTTTAACCGGGATAAACAACAAACCTATTTACTTACTTTATTGTTGATCTTGATTTCCGTTACTTTTAATTCCTGTTTACCCAAGCCGGCCGACCGCAAAAACATATCGTTTAAAAAGGTTATCGGTATACATTATACCGAAGTAAAAAGGCGACTGTGGACAGGCCGGTCATTTGATGAGCACGGTTATGAGGTAAACCCCCAGTGGAAAATGTTTTTTATGCCGAAAGATTCGGCCCAGGTTTTTAGCCCGGACAGCAATCGCTTTCTGACTTTCCCGGTGACGCTTGACCATGATTCGTTGTTTAACGTAGGCAATACCTGGTTCAGGGCAAAAAAGGTAACTAAGGATAGCATGATTTTCCAGGTGATGGAAGTTGAAAGCCAGGTAATTTATTTACTGCGGTCGAATGTTTACATGACGCTTTATGCCGATGATTATATAAAAAAATTAAAACTGAACCTGGCTACCCTGCAAAAAACAGATCATTTGGATACTGTATTTGTACGCGAAAGGGCCGCGATGACTAATAAATACCCCGACAGCCTGTTTTCTGCCCGCGAACCTGTGATATTAAAAAGTAAAACCCCCTTTGTGACCGTGGAAAAGGAAGCGGTTACCCCAACACGAGAAAATCATTTTGATACATCCGAATCGTATATGGACCCGCAGTACGATATCACCATACACCATGCCTACCAGGATTTCTCCTATTCATTTACCGTATATGTTGATGTTAACGGGCAAATGCACTTTGTAAGAAGCCTGGTTGATTATGTGGATTTCAAAGACTCTATATTAAAAACTATTAGAGGCATTATTGACGGCTATTTAAAAGCTTATATTGCTGTTACGCCCGGCAACACATTAGGTGTTACCCATACCAGCTTGATTACACTACATGTGGTGGGGAGAAAAAAATAAGAACAGGGCTTATAAAATTATGTTTTGTCGTTTAAATTCAAATGATAAAATAAGTCATCAATTTCTGATTTAGGGAGATACGAAGGCAGTTCAGATACATCAACACGCTCAAACCCGTTGCGTTCATAAAATCTAATAGCAGCTTTAAATCGTTCTATTGT
>Ga0302309_10001129_pt1 | contig 25614 bp, 17 predicted proteins | sample III_Palsa_N1_1_FD_200453 | JGI IMG/M metagenome (GOLD analysis project Ga0302309, IMG submission 200453) | Peat permafrost microbial communities from Stordalen Mire near Abisko, Sweden - III_Palsa_N1_1 | ecosystem: Environmental > Terrestrial > Soil > Palsa > Peat permafrost | place: Sweden... | reverse complement strand
ACCTCGTCATTCCTGCCGATTTCCAATTGTTCCACGTGGAACAATTTGCCGTTCCACGGTCCCACCCGCCAAAACCGCATTTTCCGACCGCAATACCCTCTCGCCTCAATCCCCCAACCCTCACCCCTCTCCAAAATTCACCGTCAATTACGGTCCGTGAAATCTATTCGGCTACTTGGAGGAAGTTGTTCTTTCCTAAAGTTGGGGAATGTGGCTAAGATGCTGCAAGGGAGGATTCCCCCAATGACAGAGATCGTAATTTGTGCACGGTGCCACGGCAGCTTTGAGCGGATTTGTGTAGAGGTGGTGGAGGTTGAGCTGCACTCCTCCAGAGCCATGATGATTGAAGAGACCGAACCGGTTTGCGAGGAGTGCGAACATACGTTTTTGGCCTGGACTTCTTGTCCGCCGATTGTTTAGAGGCGAACAAGCAACGGCAAATGGCAAAAGGCCCGTCGAGATGACGGGCCTTTTGCGTTGGGTTGGATGGCTTGAGGGTTAGGGGTTTTGGACTACCAGGTCGTCGGCGAGGCGGAAGTGCATGACGGACTCGGCGGGGATGTCGATGTCGCGATTGCCTGTGGTTCCCGCGAGGAGGGTACCGGCACCGGCGCCTGCTGCGCCGCCGATGGCCAGGCCTACGCCGCCGGTGGCGACGCCGCCGATGAGCATGCCCGCACCCGTCATGCCGGCGATGAAGCCGGCGGAGCGCTTGCCTTTGCCCTTCTTGGTGTTGACGTGGTCGTGGGTATCGAGGGCGTACTCGTTGCCGTTGAGGGTCATGGAGGTGAGGCGGAGCTCGAGGATGGAGCTGCCCTTGAAGTGTCCGCGGCGGTGGGCTGCGTCGATGACGCCGGAGACGTGGGTATTGTGTGGGATCACCTCTGAGCCATTGATGGTGACGGGCTCTACGACTTCGCCGGTGAAGCGGTCGCCGGCCGTGGCGTGCTTGACGTTGATGTGCTGATTGATGCGGATGGCGAGCTCGGTTCCGGCGGGAACGGTGAGGCTGATAGGTGGTGGGGGTGTTGCGGGAGCGCCGGCGGTGTTGGTGGTGGGGCCGACGGGCTGGCCGGTGTTGCTGACGGGAGTGATGACCGGATCAGTAGCGGCAGGCGCGGGGCCAGCGGGTGGGGGAGTGGTGGTGGTGGCGACCTGCTCGGGCTGTCCGGCGGCGGCGGGCGGCTGAACGGTGGTGGTGACGGTGTTGCCGCTCTTATCGACGTACTGAACCTGCTGGGCGGTGTTGGTGGAGGCAGCGGCGGACTTGGCCTGGTCGAGCGCCTTATCCTGCTTGCTTTGGCAGCCGGTGAGGAGGGCGAGAGAGATGAGGGCGGCTCCGGCGGTGATGCGGAACTTTGAATTCGATGAGAGTGTGGGATGTGCCAATTTAGATCTCCTTACCGCAAGGACTTTCCGCGGCTTCGTACAGGACTGCTGGCTGGAACTCGGCCGATCCTGAGTCGAATGATGTGATGCGGGGGCGATGGGCTGCCGCTGCCTGTGTTGTGGGTTTAATATCGGGTAGGCGACGGCTAAGCGCTGGGGCTATGAGGAGTTTCATGACTGAGGCAACCAAATCGGCGATGGGGACGACTAAGCGTCCGCAACTGGCGCACCTTACGGCGGCGCTCGATGACCTGAAGGCGCGGGGGACTTACTTTAAGCTGCGTGTGCTGGACGATGAGCAGGCGGCGGTTTGCCACTACGATGGGCGCGAGGTGATCAACCTGGCGAGCAATAACTATCTGGGGCTGTGCAATCATCCGAAGCTGCGCGAGGCGGCGATTGCGGCGACGGAGAAGTTTGGGGTGGGGTCGGGCGCGGTGAGGACGATTGCCGGGACGATGCGGATCCACATGGAGCTGGAGGAGAAGATTGCCGCGTTCAAGGGAGTTGAGGCTTGCGTGGTGTTTCAGTCAGGGTTTGCGGCGAATGCGGGGACGGTGAGCTCGATATTGGGGAAGGAGGATTTCATTCTCAGCGATGAGCTAAATCATGCGTCGATTATTGATGGGGCGCGGTTGTCGCGGGCGAAGATCAAGGTGTTTCGGCATAAGGATGTGGCGCACTGCGAGGAGCTGCTTCGCGAGGTGCAGGATGAGCCGGGAAGAAAATTAGTAATTACGGACGGCGTGTTTTCGATGGATGGGGATATTGGGCCGGTGGGAGAATTGGCGGCGCTGTGTGAGAGGTATGGGGCGATCATGATGGTGGATGATGCTCATGCTTCGGGCGTTCTTGGAAGAAACGGTCGTGGGAGTGTCGATCATTTTCACTGCACGGAGAAGGTGGATGTGCAGGTGGGAACGCTTTCGAAGGCGATTGGGGCGCTGGGTGGGTATGTTTGTGGAAGCCGCGATTTGATTGACTATCTGTATCATCGGGCGCGGCCGTTCTTGTTTTCGACGAGCCATCCGCCGAGTGTGGCGGCTAGCTGTATGGCGGCGTTCGATCTGCTGGAGAGCGAGCCGGAGAGGATTGAACGGCTTTGGGCGAATACGAGGTACTTTCAGGAGCAGCTTGCGGGCGCGGGGTTTGATATCGGAGGCAAGAGCACGCCGAAGACGGAGACGCCGATTACGCCGGTCTTGATTGGGAGCGGTAGTAAGACGATGGAGTTCAGCCGCGCGCTGTTTGCGGAGGGGTTGATGGCTACGGGGATTGCGTTTCCGACGGTGCCGGAAGGGAAGGCGCGGATTCGGTGCATCATGACCAGCGAGCACACGCGGGGGCAGATCGATAAGGCGTTGGAGATTTTGACACGGGTGGCGAAGGGAATGGAGCTGCTGGGCTAGATCTTCTGGATGCGCTGGACGTCGCGGACGCCGGGGACTTTGCGGAGGTTTTGCGAGAGGCGTGTCAGGTGGCGGAGGTCTACGGTTTCGATGACGAAGTCTACGTTGACGACGCCGTCTACGGCGGGCTTGGTGTCGAGGGAGCGGATGTTGGTGCCGTCTTCGGAGATGATGGCGGTGAACTCTTTGAGCAGGCCGGCGCGGTCGTCGCAGACTACCGTTAGCTTGACGGGGTAGGTCGTTGGCTTGGGGGAGTTGGGCGCGGAGGCTGCGCGAGCTGGGTCGCCCCATTCGACTTCGATGCGGCGGTCGGCTTCGTAGAGGAGGTTCTGTACGTTGGGACAGTTGCGCGCGTGGACTGCGACGCCTTTGCCGCGGGTGACGTAGCCGATGATCTCTTCGCCGCGGATGGGGTTGCAACATCGCGCGCGGTAGACGAGGAGGTCGTCCTGGCCTTCGACCTGGAGGGAGTCGGCGCCCTTGCCGAAGAAGACGCGCTTGACGGCGTCGGACATGTGGGCGAGGGTGTTGCCGGGTGCGGCGGGGTCGGCGGCGGGATTTTCGGCGGCCATGGTGGCGCCAGGTTCGAGCTTGTTGAGAACCTGGCGGGTGGAGTATTTGCCGAAGCCGATGCCGGCGAGGAGGTCCTGCTCGTTGCCGAGGCCGTAGTCGTTGGCGATGCGGTCGAAGTCAGTGGTCTCGAATTTATGCAGCGAGATTTTGTACTTGCGGGCTTCGCGGTCAAGGAGCTTTTTGCCGATCTCGATGGCACGGGTGCGCTGGTTTTCGTTGAGCCAGTGCTTGATCTTGTTGCGGGCGCGGGAGGACTTCGCGAACGAGAGCCAGTCGCGCGAAGGGTTGTGACCAGTCTGCGTGGTGATCTCGACGATGTCGCCGTTGCGGAGCTTGTGGCGGAGGGGGACGATGCGGCCGTTGACCTTGGCGCCGGTGGTCATGTTGCCTACGTCGGTGTGGATGGCGTAGGCGAAGTCGATGGGTGTGCCGTCCTTGGGCAGCACGATGACCTTGCCTTTGGGGGTGAAGGTGTAGACCTCGGCGGGGTACAGGTCGATTCGGAGGGTCGACATGAACTCGTTGGGGTCGGACATCTCGCGCTGCCACTCCATGAGCTGGCGGACCCACGCGAGGCGCTGTTCGTCGGCGGCGGAGACGTTGTCGGAGGCCTTGTACTTCCAGTGCGCGGCGATGCCTTCTTCGGCGACTTCGTGCATGTCTTCGGTGCGGATCTGGACTTCGAACTGGTGGGTGCCTTCGCCGATCAGCGTGGTGTGCAACGACTGATACATGTTGGGCCGGGGCATGGCGATGAAGTCTTTGAAGCGGCCGGGGACGGGTCGCCACGCGCTGTGAAGAAGGCCGAGGACGGCGTAACAGTCCTGCTCGGTTTTGGTGATGACGCGGATGGCGAAGAGGTCGTAGACCTGGTCGACGGGGATGGAGTGGGCCTGGAGTTTTTGTTGGATGGAGAAGAGGCGCTTGATGCGGGACTCGACGCGGGCGCTGATATTAGCTTCCTTCAGCTTGGTCTCAAGGGTGCTGACGATGCGGGTGAGGAAGGCTTCGCCTTCGCCGCGGAGGGAGTCAACTTCAGTGGTGAGCTGCGTGTACTGGAAGGGGTCGGTGTAGCGGAAGGCGAGGTCTTCGAGCTCGCCGCGGAGCTTGCCCATGCCGAGACGGTGCGCCAGCGGGGCGTAGATTTCGAGGGTTTCGCGAGCGATGCGCTGCTGCTTTTCGGGCTTCAGGTGCTCGAGCGTGCGCATGTTGTGCAGGCGGTCGGCGAGCTTGATGATGACGACGCGGACGTCGGTGACCATGGCGAGCAGCATCTTGCGGATGTTTTCGGCCTGGTGGTCTTCGCGGTTGGCGAACTTGATCTTGTCGAGCTTGGTGACGCCTTCGACGATGTGGGCGACCTGGTCGCCGAAGCGCTTGGCGATGTCCTGCGGGGTGACGTCGGTATCTTCTACGGCGTCGTGGAGCAGGCCGGCGGCGATGGCGGTGGAGTCCATCTTCCACTCGGCGAGGACCATCGCGACTTCGAGCGGATGGATGATGTAAGGCTCGCCGGAGGCACGCTTCTGGCCGGAGTGGTGCTGGACGCAGAAGATCCAGGCCCAGCGGATGAGGTTGAGGTCGTCCTGCGGGCGGTTGGCGTGGACAAGCTCGAGCATCTGGTTGAAACGAGCTTCGATCTCGTCTGAGTTCTCAAGGGGCATCGTGGGCAGGGGAAAGCCTGACGAAGCGGGAGGAGGTATTGCTTCGAGCTCCATACCGGTTTCGTCTTTGGGAGGCGCGGTAGTTTCCTGTGAAACGACTGCCGGAGGGCCAGAATCAGGCGCACCCGGCTGCGCGGTAACCATAGGTCATTATACTTGGCGGAGATGGGGCGTTCTCGATGGGGTATCGCGTTGCCAACGTGGGCAAAATACAGGGGTTTTTCCACTGCGCTGCGTTTCGGTCGAAATGACAGTATCGGGGGAGCTGGCGAGCTTTATTGTTAGTGCAGGAGGCCTGGGGTGGGACGGGCACCGCGGTGTGTCCACTGGACGAGCTCGTCGAAGGCGCGGCCTACTTCGTCCTCGGTGACGGCGCAGTGGCCTTCGCGGTGGACGTATTGCTGGACCAGATTCTGGCCGAAACCGGCGCCTTTGACGATGTGGTCGTAGAGGGCGAGCGAGGTGGGAGGGACGAGCGGGTCGTAGAGAGTGTGGAGGGCCAGCATGGGTTTCGTGAGATGGCCGTCTGGGGTGTAGTGGCGGAAGATGTATTCCTGGGCGTGAGGATCGGCGGCGTAGCGGCGGACGCCATCGTTGAGGGCGTAGTCGCTGGCGGAGCTGGTGGGGTTGGTTCCGGTGTAGAGGTAGTTGCGGTTGTCGAAGGGATTGCCGCCGGCGCGGTGCTGCATGTCTGTGATGACGAAGGTGAAGTAGGCGATGTCGGAGGCGATGCCGGCGTCGGTGTGCAGCGCCATGAGCGCACGAAGGTTGGCGGCGGCGGTTGGGTTGACACGCAGGGCAGCGGCGATTTTTTCGCGGATGGCGGGGGTGTTCTCGTAGTCGGGCGGTGAGGGAACCAAGGGGGGCATGAGGCCGGGGAAGTAGAAGTCGAAGGCGGCGCGCAGGGCGAAGCGGCGCTCGAAGGCCTCGGAGGTGGGGCCGACGGCGCCGCAGAGGTTGAGGCCGCCGAGGTACGGTTTGGGGTTCAGCTCCAGGGTGACCATGGTGAGCGCGCCGCCCATGGATTCGCCGGCGACGTAGGTCTCGCGCGGCTGGCCGTAGGCGTGAGTGAAGTAGCGGCGAAGCTGTTCGGTCTCCGGATAGGCCTGGGGGAGCGCCCAACCGTATTGCGAGTAGGCGCTTTGCGCGACGGCGTAGTGACGTTCAAAGAGCGGCGCCTGAGGGCCCTTGAGCTGTTCGGCGATGTGGAAGGTGACTTCCTGCTGACGGTAGCCGTGGTAGTAGATGACCAGCGAGTGGTTCCAGTCGTTGGGGATGTCGATGCGGTAGGTGGCGCCGTCCAGTATGCCGACTTCGGTGGTGCCGACGGGGGTTTGCAGGACGGCGGGCTTGGCCTGGGGCTTTTGGGCAGGCAGGCTCGCTGAGGTCGCGAGAGATAACAGGAGGGCCAGCGGCACGAGTTGTCTTCGTGAGAAGAAGATCATGATGGGGTTGGCACGATTCTACCCCGCCGATGAGCGGGTGCTCAGAATCTTACAGAGAAACCCTGCGAGATGATCGGGTAGAAGCCGAGCGGCTTGAGATCGGCGTTGATGTTGTTTATCTCCTGCTGCAGATTGGCCTGTGTTGTCGGATCGCTGATGACAGGGCTGCAGTTGGGTGGAGTGCTGGTGTCGCAGGCGCTTCCGGTGAGGGCCAGATTGAGCTTTGGAGAGCCAATGTACTCGAAGCCGATCTCGAAGGGGAAGCTGAAGTGGCGGCCGCTGCGGGGGATCATATTGCCAAAACCAATGGTGAAGCGGGGAGCGACATGCCGGCCCATAGAGAGTGAGGCCGTCCCGTGGATGGGATCGGTGAGGGAGGAGTAGTAGGTCTGATCGCCGAGGTCGAACTCCGCGCCGGGTGCAACCATCGTGGTGGCGCTTATGCTGTCGCCGTTGTAGACGGTGATGCCGGGGCTGATGCGGAATCCACCGTGGAAGGGGAACCAGTCGAGGATGGTGGAGGCGCTGCGGAGCTTGATGGCACCGGTGATGGTCTCGCCATCGACGTTGAAGCTGGAGTTGTAGGTGAAAAAGCCTCCGCTGACGCGGAGGTTGAAGTGCTGGGCCAGGGGCGTTGCCAGGTCGAGATCGACGCCGGTGGTGGAGGCGTTGATCGAAGCCGCTAACGTGGAGAAGGCATGGATTGGTTTGCGGGCGATGACTTTGGGCTGCTCTGGAATCGTTTGCCCCGGTGCCGGGGTGGAGGCGTGCAGTGGTTCGGTTTCCGGGAGGGGGACGGGTTGCGGGGGGACAGCAGAGGGTGCCGGGTAACTGCTTGCTGGAAGAGGTTGAGGTGCCGGGGCAGCAGGAGCGGGGGGCGGCGTGTAGGTATAGGTGCCGGCGGGCGCGGGTTCCGGAGTTGGGGGCGCGGGCTGTGGGGGCTTGGGTAGCGAGGTGATGGGATGGACGGAGTTATCCGGCGGCGGCGTGTCGGCGCCGCTGATGCCAGCGGGAGCATTGGGGAGGGCCGTAATAGGCTGGGCTGTCTGGGCTTTCGTAGCTGCCGTAGACAGGATCCAGAGCAAAGACAGGGCCGTCAGGAGGCTCGGTCGGCGATGTTGCATGATGTCCTCTGTGCTGAGGTAAGGGGAAGCAAGGCCCAATGTGTGTAACGGTGGAGTAGAAGGTTTCACTTTATATGATGCGGAGATTGGAAATCCACATAGGTGACTGTTAATGGGGTTACCGCAGGCGAATCCTTTCTCGACACACGGCTTTTCGCATGGATAAATTGCACAGGCCCGCGGGCGCACATTAGGACAAAGCGGTGACAAAGCGATAACAACTCGCGCGCGACGTCTCTTCATACTCAGCAAGAACGCACTATCCAGAGTGCTACTTGAAAGGTAGATGATGAAGACCGCTTTGCCATGGATTCGTATCGCCGTACTGCTTCCACTGTTTTGCTTTGGAGCGTGGATATCTTTGGGCCAGACGCCGGGTACGGGCGCTATCTCAGGGGTTGTGTTCGATCCGGCGAATCGTGTGGTGACGAGCGCCGAAGTCGTGACGACGAACGAAGAGACGCACGCCTCGCGTCATGTCACGACGACCTCTGAAGGCGTATACCGTGTGCCGCTGCTGCAACCGGGTTCCTACACTGTAACTGTTACGGTAGCGGGCTTTGCGACAGGCGTCGCGAAAACGGTACAGGTTACCGTGAGCGAGACGAGCTCTGTAAATGTGATGCTGAAGGTGGCGGGCACGAGCAGCACGGTGCAGGTTGATGGCTCCGAGATAGCCGAACTGGAGAGTTCTACGCTTGGTGGGCTGGTGGACCACGCGGCTATTGAAGCGCTGCCGCTTTCCAGCCGAAACTATACCCAGCTCCTTGGGCTTTCGCCGGGGGTTGTGGCCGACTTGCCGACGGCCACCGTGCTTGGCAATGGGACGCAGAATGTTGCGGCGAATGGAGGAACACCGACCGCGAACAACATCCAATTTAATGGCGTGGATGCGAACAATCTGCAAGAGAATTCGGCTGCGTCGTCGCAGAACTATGAAGTAGGTGTTGCGGTGCCGGCGCCGGACACGATTGAAGAGTTTCGCGTGCAGACAGCGAACTTCGATGCTGCGTATGGACGCGGCGCTGGCGCGAATGTCGATCTTATAAGCCGGGGCGGGACGAACCAGTTTCATGGCAGCGTGTGGGAGTTTGTGCGCAACAATCTGTTCAACGCTAACGACTTTTTTTCGAAGCATACGGGAACGGCACGTGCTGATCTGAAACAGAACGAATTCGGTGCGGCTACAGGTGGATACATCCGCAAGGATCGCACGTTTTTCTTTGTGGCTTACCAGGGGATTACGCAGGTAAACGGTCTTGGTAGTTTGAAGACCGTTGAGCTGCCCGAGTTCACCAGCAGCCGTACGGCCGCTGCGCTGGGTGCGCAGTTTTGTCCGGCGAACCATCTGGATAGCCAGGGCCAGCCGTCTCTCGGATATATGACGGCGGCCGGTGGAACACAGGTGGCGTGCGATGGCTCCAATATCAACCCGGTGGCACTCGCGATTCTAAATGCCAAGCTGCCGAACGGACAGCTGGCGATTCCGAATCCGCAGGTAGCACTTCCGCCGAGCACGAACACTGATCCGACAGACCAGCTTCCGCTGGGGCTATCGACCTTCTCGCCGCCTTCGCACTATCGTGAAGACCAATTCACCGCGAACGGAGACCAAGTATTGACCGCAAAGAATACGCTTGCAGCGCGGTTCTTTTATTCGCGTGCGACCATCGCTCTTCCCTTTGCGCCGAATGGAGAGAACCTGCCCGGTTGGGATACCGACGCTCTCAACCGGAACACCGACTTCGTTTTGACGGATACGCACCAGTTCAACGCCCGACTTGTGAATGTTGCGCGCTTTGGGTACATACGCTTCGATGGTCTGGTGACGCAGGAGAACCCGATCTCTGCGCAGGATGTCGGTATCGGTACGCCGACCGGCGTGAGTGGGTCGGGTTCGAATCTGCCGTTCACGTCGGTTGGAGGATTTACTTTCGGCGATGGAGGCACACCCACGGACTGGTCAGTGACGAACTCATTTATCTGGCAGGATACGGTGGCGCTGACGCACGGACACCATAACGCGCGGTTCGGTGTTGAGGCTAAGCGGCATGAGGTGGATGAGAACCAGCCACAGCAGATCGATGGAAATATAACGGCACCTAGTATTGATGACTTCTTGCTGGGCGAGAGCGCGGCACAGAATGGTAGTCCGTTGGGGCTAAGCAATCTATCGGGTAGCGGTGCGGGTGCGGGTATCTTTCGCAGGGACGAGCGTTACACGGACCTGGCGGCTTTTGTGCAGGATGATGTGAAGCTGACACGAAGACTGACTGTGAATGGCGGCCTGCGATATGAGATTTTTGGTTCCCCGGTCGAGACGCATGGGCGGTTGGCGAACTTCGATGCCAATACGGCGCAGATTGGTGCGATTCCGGCGACGGGGACGTTCCAGGGCTTTGTGGTGCCGTCGAATTTTCAAGGTCCGGTGCCGCAGGGAGTGGTGAAGAACTCATTCGCTGGCTTTTATAAGACACCTTATGGGGATGTCTCTCCGCGGCTTGGGTTTGTGTGGCAGGTGTTCGATCGGCCGGTGCTCGTGTTACGCGGCGGGTTTGGCATCTACTTTGATCGCCACTCTGGGAACGTGCCGGAGCAGACATTGGGGCAGGCCCCGTTTGCTTTCGCGCAAGGGAATTTTGGGCCGCAGAATGGTCCCGCGACGCTGCAGAACCCCTACTCGCCGCTGCTGCCGTTGGCATCGAGCTTCCCGGTGTTCAGCCCGCTCGTGACGGGGGGATTCCCTTTCATCGAAGGCACCAATCCTCATCTGCTGGATGGAAAGACCTATGAGTACAACCTCAACATGCAGTATGCGTTGGGACGTGACTACCTGGCGCAGCTTGGCTATGTTGGATCGCAATCAACGCACCGGTCGGGGCAGGTTGAGTTCGATCAGTCACTGCTGGCTAGTCCGCAGAACCCTGTGAATGGAGAGACGACCAATACGTCGAACAACGTCGTTGCTCGTATGCCTGTGCAGGGGGTAAGCCCGGGTTCGCTGTTTACTGACTCAGTGTTCGAGGCCAACTTCAATGCGCTGGAGGCCAGCCTTACGAAGCGCCTACAGCATGGCTTTCAGATGCAGGCAAGTTATACATGGTCGAAGAATCTCGATGAGGTGAATGGCGAAGGCGGTCTCGACACCTTTGAACTACAGCTTCCGACGAACAATCAACATACGCTACGGCAGTCTTCTTATGGACCAGCGAATGATGATCGCGATCAACGCCTTGTGTTGAATTTTGTATGGTCTGCGCCGAAGTTTGCAACGGCGCCGCGGGCGGCGCGCTATGCACTCTCCGGCTGGCAGTTTTCGGGGGTTGCGTTGATTCAATCGGGTGCAGCACTTAGTGTCTACGACGGCAATGCGGGTTCTGTGTATGGCTTGCTCGGCGGTGAGGTGCGAGCGGAGGTTGCGCCAGGTGTTCGACGCGCGACGACAGGGTCGCTATTCTCGCGTGTTGTGGGTGGGCCTTATCTGAATGCGAATGCGTTCATGCGTGCGCCGGAGGTGGCAAATGGCGTGACGATTGCTGATGAAGACTTCGGCAACAGCGGCGTTGGCATCATTCGTGGGCCGGGTCAGCACAATTTAGATCTGGCGGTGGAGCGGCAGTTTCGAGTGTTGGAAGGCAAGAATCTTATCTTTCGCGCAGAGTCGTTCAACCTTACGAATACGCCGCAGTTTGGCAATCCGAATACTTCGCTGGGATACGGCAATCCGTTGATGCCTGCGGTAGCCGGCCAAGGTTTCGGATTGATCACAGGCGAGCAGGGTGGTCCTCATCCGCGTATTGTCCAGCTCGCAGCGAAGTTTCAGTTCTAACGACGGAAAGGAATGACGATGACGGTTCTAGAGATCGAGGCGGCGTGCAATCTTGCGGAGCCACCAACGTCTTTGAGGGGGCCACTGGAGCTTCCCCCACTCACATTGGTGAAGATGTTCTATCCATATGGGTTTCCGATGGAGATCAGGACGAATGCTGTTGAAGTGCTTGATATGGCGGAGCGGCTATGGGGCGGATTCGCCCCGCAGCATGCGACAAAGCTGATCGTCTCTGAGATTCATATCACGGATGGTGAGACGCTGGTATTTCCGCAGTCACCGACGTATCGCTTCGCCAGACCACTGTTCACGTGCATCGTGGATGGATGCAATTATGTGGTCTGTGACCTGGAGCGTGGGCACTCTTATACGGTTATGACACGTGGCATGCTTGAGTCGGCGCTTTATGTGGAGTACTTCTTCATGATGGTGCCGCTGTGTACGCTGCCTGTGAAGACCGTCCATGCGGGTTGTGTCGCTCTGGATGGGCACGGTGTGATGCTTTGCGGTGACTCGGGTGCGGGGAAATCTACGCTGTCCTATGCGTGTGCCCGGGTCGGATGGGAATATGTCTCTGACGATGGTTCGTACCTGCTGGATTGCGAGAGACGAATCGTCGCGGGGAACTCGCACCAGGTAAGGTTGCGTCCTTCGGCGGCGGATTTGTTTCCGGAGATACAGGGGATTGCTGCGACACCGCGCGCCGCGGGCAAACCCTCGATAGAGTTCTCGACTGTCCCTATGCAACACGTGAAGCGCAGGACGAGCGTGCAGGTAGACCATATTGTTTTTCTAAACCGCAACTCCGGATCGCCACCGATGTTGATGCCGTATCGCAAGGATGTTGCGAAGCTATATATGAATCAGACAATCTTCGGGACGGAGGAGGCATCTCTCAACCATGCAAGATGTATTGACCAGATGCTCGCTGCGGACGTCTATGAACTTCGTTACACGGACCTGGACTGGGCTATCGACAGACTTCGCAGGCTTGTGCTGGAGCGTCAGTGATGGAGATGGCTCCGCCGGCAGAAGAGACTGGTGGAGTTGGTGCCTCCTTTTGGAGACGACCCCTGGGCTGGTTTGCGGAGAACAACTTCCGCAGCGAGTTCTGGGTGTATTTCTGTGCGGTATTTTTCTTCGATGCGGGCTTCTGCATATTTTTTTTCCTCTTCAACCTCTACCTGCTCGATCTACACTTCAACGAACAGACGATGGGCTTGATCGGTGGCGCGACCACGCTGGGTTCGGTATTGGCTACCTTGCCGGCGGGAGTGTTAGTGAAGAAGATCGGTATACGGCCGATGCTTGTCTTCTGCTATGTCGCTGCGCCACTGATCTGTGCAGGGCGGTCGATGTGGATGTGGTTGCCCGCTCAGTTTGGCATGGGGTTTCTGTCGGGGGCTGTGCTCTCTGCCGGTGGTGTTTGCTACCTGACGACGGTTGCGCGTTTGACCAACGAGAAAAACCGTACGGCTGCTTTCAGTCTTGTACTTTCGGCGAGCCTGGGGACGAGCACGCTAGGCGGTATCGTGTGCGGGTATCTGCCGAAGTGGCTGGCATCGGCGGGGAGTCTGATGCCAGCTGCGGCGGTGAAACAACTTATACTCTTGCTCTCCTGTGGTGTTGCGCTGCTTGGGGTGGCACCAATCCTGCGTCTGCGAATTCCCTCAGTTCGACGTGAAGAAGATACAGAAGCGCCAGCAGGAGATATGCGGTTCTGGCGTTGGCGGCCATCGCCGTTTCTGATGCGCTACCTGCCATTGATGACCCTGTGGTCAATGGTGCTTGCTTCGTTTACGCCGTTTGCCAATGTGTACCTGGCCACTCATTTGCATGTCCCCATGGTGCGCATAGGAGTCATATTTTCCGTTGCTCAGATTATGCAGTTATGTATGGGTCTGATGACGCCACTCGTCTTTCGGTGGCTGGGAGTGGTGCGCGGCATTGTGACCATCCAGGCCGCTACAGGCGTGGTGCTGGGGGCGCTGGCATTGACGCACGATGTCCGGTTGGCCGTCGTGCTGTATCTGGTCTTTTCCGCAGTGCAGTGGATGAGCTCGCCCGGACTCTACAACCTGCTGATGAGTAGGACACCGGATAGCGAGCGTGGGACTGCGGCGGCAATGACGCTCTTCTGCAGCGCAGTCGTCAGCTCCGCTGCGACCGCAGGGTCGGGAGCCTTGTTTACGCGCGTTGGTTATCCGCCGGTATTGCTGGGCATCGCTGCCCTGGCGGTTTCTGTGGCTCTGCTAATGCGTTTTGTGGTTCTACCTCAACCCAATGAACTAGCGACGCTGATACCGGTTGAGGAAGCACAGGTCTAAAAAATGGGAGACATATTCGATGCGTAGAAATATGGGTATTGCAATAGCTCTATTGATCGCGGGCTCAGCGCCAGGACCTGCGATGCAGGCGCAGCGAGTTGAGTTGTTGTGCCATCGGACAGCGAACAAAGATGTGCCGGAGAATACGCTGGAGTCGCTGGAGCAGGCCGCGCTGCTTGGTTGCGATGTCGTAGAGATCGACTTGCGCCGCACACTTGATGGAAAGATCATTCTTAACCACGATGGTTTTCTTGAGCGACTGACAGATGGCAGCGGCGAGGTAGAAACTACTTTTTACGATGACCTTCGCATGCGTGATGCCGGTTCCTGGATGGGGGAGCGCTTTGCAGGTATCCATGTAGTGCTGTTTGAAGAGGCTCTTCGCCTCGCGCGGGAGCGGGATACCCGGTTGATTCTCGACATCAAGACAAAGGGCATTGGAACGGATGTGTTGCGGATTCTTGAGCGCGAGGGGATGTTGCATCGCGTGCAGTTTAACGGCGAGTGGGACGATGTGAAGAAGCTTTATCCCGCCGGGACCGATGCAGGAGATGGAAGAGCGTGGGTGCAGCCGGGAGTTACCGCCGCACAGGTGAAGGCATACCACGAGCAGGGCAAGGCGGTCATCGCCAATTTTTCCGCGAACGAACACGAGATGGACCTCTTCGGAATGAAGGCTGCAGTGGCCGCAGGAGTGGACGGACTTAACGTCGACTATCCGCGCTTGGGTGCGGATGCCGTCGGACGTCCTGTTGAGGAGAAGCTGCGAGCTCTTGAACACAGTGCGGAAGTTGGTGATACAGACGTACGTGTCCGGGCGATTCTTGAGTTGTCGCGATATCGCGGATTTTCGCTTGAGCCCCAGTTTTTGCGCTGGTTGACGGATGAGAATACGCAGGTATCGCGTGCCGCGGCGCTGGCCCTGGTTGAGGCACGTCCGCAGACGATGACAACCGCGTTTCGTGGCGCACTGCAGTCCACACATGCAGATGTGCGAGCCAATGCGGCATGGGCTCTCGGAGCAATGCAGGAGCCGTCTAGCCTCCTGCTGCCGATGTTGAAAGATAGCGATCCGGCGGTGCTGCAAGAGAGCTTGATCGCACTATCGCATATGCGGGGCGATGTTCCGGAGAAACTGCTGGAACCACTGCTTGGGAATGTCGACCCCGCCGTGCGAGGTGCTGCGGCGGTTGCGCTGGCACGGCATCAGCCGCAGGCCGCCGAGAAGGTATTGCCCGAACAGTTGAGCCACGAAATCACTGCGGAACGCGCGATCTATGCAGAGCATGTGCGTGCCGGCGGGGGCAAGTTCTCGCAGCCGGAGATCGATCTAATTGTCGCGTCGTACCGCTGCCAGATGGAGATACTGCGAGCACTGAACATCCTTGACAGTGCAGTAGGAACGCATGCTCTGGAGGCGCAGGCCTTTGGGCCGACTGAGGATTATCTGCAGCCGAACAGCATGGTTGCGGCGTTCGACCTGTGGGACAGAGTTAGTTCTGAACCCGGGGCAGTTATGCAGGCGCTCGCTTCAAAGCAGGTGCAGCAAGCCAATGGTGCGGAGTGGGAGTTGATCCACGCCGGCGCAGGCGTATTGCCGCAGGTGCGTGCGGGCCTTCACAGCGAAGATCCTGCGGTTCGCAGACGGGCGATGCAGATCGTTGCATGGCAGGGGGATGCTGCCTCATTGATTGCTCTTCACGTCATACAGGCTGAACGGGGACCGGATGCAGAGGTCGCGGCATGGGCGATCGCAAAGATAGAGAGTCTGCAGCCAGGATCATAGGGGATGGCTGCAGACTCTTCTTTAAATTCGCCGCTTGTTCGTTATGGATTTAAGAAGTGTAGCAATTCCTGTTCGTCGTGCTGGCTGAGCGACGCTCGAACACGCATGTGCAGCACTACCGTTCCCGAGATGCGTGGCGAGAACCCATCGGGTGCTGTGTGACAGCGCGAGCAGTGCTGGGCGAAGATGCGCTCACCGTCGCTTCCGTAGCCCGATTTGTGGGACGAGCCCTTCGAGCTCTGTTTCGCCGGCGTAGTTGCCGGTGCTGGTGCCGGCGCCTGGGTTTGCAGCGCAAGTAGCGGCGCAGCCAAGGCGCTGAGAAGAAGGATGGGGACGAAAGACCGCATAGAATTTGACTGAGGCATAGCTATTTTCCTTTCCATGCTGGGAAGAGAAAGCGATAGACGATGCCTGTCTCCCAGATATTGCGGTTACCGGTGGAGGCGAACTGTCGCGCGTAGCTGGTGAGGATCCTTGTGTTGTGCGGCAGGTTGTAGTCAAGGCCAAAGTCGACGCGCTGTGTATTGACAGAGGCTACGTTGTCGCTGCCGAGGTTATTGATCCGGAATACCTGTTGCATGCGGAATATCGGCTCGATGCGGCCGATCCAGCTATCGAGACCGCCAAAGGCCTGCGTACGATAGTCGGCTTCGGCCCAGTAACCTTGTGCGTGTTGGCCCCGAGCATACTCGGAGCGCAGGCGGAAAGCGGTATCTTTGGGCTCCCACCAGGCGTGAGTTCCGATGAAGTTTTCCTGTGTGCCCTGCAGCAAGCGCCCGTAGGACACACCGATCTCCAAACGGCTATCCGTGAGATAGAGACTGGCGCGACCGCCGGTGGAGCGCTCGGAGTTGAACTGCACATTTCCGCTTCGTGCTGAGAAGTATGCGGTGTAGTCGATCGAGTACTTGTTGCGGGAGATGGCGGATCCGCGTAGTTCGCCGCCCAGGCCGCTGGCCGAGGACATCAGGCCAATTCCACTGATCAAAGGGCCATCCTGCAGATTGTTGATCCAAATAGGTGTCAACCGCTCGTTGTACGTGCCGAAGGGTATGAGAAAGTCTCCGCCTACAACCGTGAGATGGGGTGACGCGATGTAATCGGCCTGCAGGTAGGTATTACCGATGAAGTGGGTATGGTCGTAGCCCGGTATGTCCCCTCCGTTAGGAGCGAAGGTTTCAACCAGTGTTGCACGCCCCTCGATGAGAACATGAGGGCCAATTGGCGCCGCTAGTAGTGGTTGGATGGTTGGTTCGTAGCTCGTTTTGCCAGCTTTTGTATCGGTGAGAAAGCCCACACCGCCTGAGAGCAGTGGTGTGTCCTGTGCTGCCGCATGTTGCGTAAGCAGAAGCGCGGCGACGGCAAGAGCGACGATCGTCATTCGTCGCGCAGGCGCAGAGAGGGAAGAGATCGGACTCGACATAACTGCACCTTATCGGCGTCGCATGCGCGATGTGTCTCGGGAACATCTTCTCTTTGTCAGAGGATTGTCATCCAGGACGATTCATGCGTTAGGGGGAAGACGGTGACAATCGACTGACAGGGAGGTGACAAGCGACGCGGGCGCTCTGGCTACAGTCGGGACTGTCGGGTTACAAAGGGCATTTGCTGTGAACACTACTACGAACAATCCGGAGCGATTTCGCATTAGCCGCGTGCAGCAGATGCGCGAGGAGTTTCTGCTTGCGTTCTGCGACAGTACGGCGCTGGAGAGCTGGCTTCTGCGGGATTTATCTGGCCGCGATTGGAACAAACTGCTTCACTGGCTGGATACCAGCGGCCTTGCACTTTATTTCTATGACCGCCTGAGAGAGCTGGATAGGATCAATCTTCTCCCCCGGGCCGTGCGCGAACGGCTGGAGCAGAATCTTAGCGACAATACAGAGCGCATGAGAGGCATGCTCGCCGAGCTTGACGCGATACAGCAGGATTTGCTGCGTGCAGGTGTGGGTTATGCCGTGTTGAAAGGCTTCTCGCTGTGGCCGCACTCGGTTCCGCACCCGAGACTTCGATCACAGCTTGACATTGACTTTCTCATCGCCGTAAGCGGGATCGAAAAGGCGATACAGGTTTTGAAGGACCGGGGATATCACCTCTTCGCGCACAGCGGCAATAGCTGGGAGTTCAAGAAAGGCCAGATGCGTGAAGCATCGCTGAAGACCCTTTACAAGCCGGTTCGCTATGGTTGTGTTGAGTTGCACGTTGCTGCCGATCGCCGGCGAGACGCCATGTTGGATCGTTCGCAGACGATCGAGTATGAGTCCGTGCGTATGCCAGTGCTTTCGGATGCCGATCTGTTCCTCGGCCAGGGGCTCCACGCGTTCAAGCATATTTGCAGCGAGTCTTCGCGTGCGTCGCATCTGTTGGAGTTCTGGCATCACGTGGTCGCGCGCCGGACGGATACAGCGTTTTGGCGAGATTTGCGGCTGGTGGCAGAGCCCTTTTCGCGAGCATCTATTGAGCTTGGGGTTGTTCTGCTGATTGCTACGCAACTTATGGGGGAGTTTGCTCCGGATGCTCTCACCTCTTGGACCGTTGACAGGCTTCCTCCCTATGCGCGTTTGTGGGTGGAGCTTTACGGTCGACGTGCTGTGTTAGGTGGAAGTCATGGCAGCAAACTTTACTTGCTCCTGCAACGTGAGCTTGCGGCCGACGGAGCGCCGGCTTCGCGCAGCGTGGGACAGGTCCTTGTACCGCGGAGTCTGCCCACGCTAATGAGCTACAACCCGGGCGGGGAGTCACTGGCCGATCGGCTGGGGCGGCATCGTATCCAGCTTCAAGTTTTGTACTACAGGCTTCGCTTTCACGTGTTAGAAGATGTTCGATATCTCCTCCATGCAGCGCGCTGGCGGAACCATATGGCGAGGCTCGGCCGGCCACAACCGCAGCGCTTATTTTCGCGTAACAAAGGAATGACAATTCGCTGACCCACCTATGACACAGCGAATATCCAAGCTCCTTACGGTTAAGAGAGTACGGGAGAGTAGAGAAATTCTCTCGTCGGGAACCGGTGATGTGGATGCCAGCAAGTCAGAATCAGTACGCGTTCGTGGATCGCCCCAGCAGAGGGCTAAGGACTCTCTGGAGCCTTGTGACGGTTGCAGGCATGATCGTTGCACTTTGTAAAGTTGGGCAGGCACAAGGAGCTTTTGCGCCGCCCCCCACGCAGAGCGCGTCGCAATCTTCTTCCGACGGACCCGGCAGCAACTCGACATCGCTGTCCAGTGATGGGACGGGTCCTGCACAGGATGGAAATAGTTCGTCGACCCTAGGTGGCGCGACTGCACCCCTGCACCTTTCCTCGAACCAGATCATTCAGATTCTCGAGCAGAGCCCTGATCTTGTGGTTGAGGTCAAGTCACAGGTGGCAGACCATTTGCAACAGGAGGGAACACCTGTTGATGCAAACGATATCTCGGATGAGATGCTCTATGGCCAGATTGCGACGAATGCCGAGTTGCGTTCAAGCATTTCAATGTTTTTGCAGGCGCGTGGATATGTTTCGCAGGATGACTTGCAGGCCATGGGCTCCAGCGTGGGAGCGGCAGGGGAGAGTGGACAATTTCCTCTGCGTTCTCCCGGTCTGCGCGGAGATAGTGGCGCCGGCCTGACTGCTCTTGACGCAGGAGCGGGCGCTGGTCAGCTTCGGCTGGATAGCTATGGCCAGCCAATGTTTCCTGATCGGAGTATGAGTGCTTCCGGCGCTCGTGCGAATACGCGCGACCATGAGGAGACAACTGCTTCGACCGATACGCCAAAAGTGCTGCGCCAGCCCGCGCCCTACAACCTTGAATCGATGAGAGACCTATACGCGCAGATTCCGGAGCAGACGGCGAAGCTGAAGCGCTTTGGCTCGGAGGTCTTCACAAACCGCAACGCCTTCGCCGTGGGAACGGGCATCGCGAGCCGCGATACTCCACTCGATGTTCCTCTGGGGCCAGACTATGTCGTTGGCGCGGGGGATACGCTCACGATCAATCTTTGGGGTGGAGTGACTCAAAGCATCACGCGCGCAATCGGCAAAGATGGCCGTGTGCTGTTGCCTGAAGCGGGATCGTTGCAGATCGCAGGCCTGTCTCTGCAAAAGGCGGAGGCGCTCATCACCAGCGCGCTCAAACCGCAGTACAGAGATGTGCAGGTGTCGGTGACAGTCTCGCGACTGCGGTCGGTGCGTGTGTATGTCACGGGGGATGTGCAGCGACCGGGTGGCTACGATATAAGCTCACTGGCTACGCCACTCAGCGCGCTTTATGCCGCCGGTGGTCCGACGACTGTCGGCTCGCTGCGTGTGGCGCGCCACTATCGTGGCCGGGAACTTGTCGAGGAGATAGATCTTTACGAATTCCTTCTACATGGTGTGCATGGTGTGGGTAGCCACTTTGAAAGCGGAGACACACTGTTGGTGCCTCCGGCAGGCGCGCAGGTAGCGGTCTCTGGCGCGGTGAAGCGCCCGGCGATCTATGAGTTGAAGGCCAGTGAATTGAAGCTTTCAGAGCTGCTTGAAGATGCAGGTGGCCTGACTGCAGCGGCAGCGTTGGATCATATTTCGATTGAGCGCATCAATGGCGACGCGGAACGCGAGACCATCACTCTGAAGGCGTGGGGCAAGAAGGATGGCCGCGCAGCGATCGATGCCTTTCAGGTGAGGGACGGAGATCGCATCCAGGTTGCGCCGATCCTCCCCTATAGTGAGCGCGTCATCTACTTGCAAGGCCATGTGATGCGTCCTGGACGCATGCCTTACACCAATGGCATGAAGCTCAGTGACGTGTTGCACAGTTATCACGATATGTTGCCGGAACCGGCGGCTCACGGTGAGATCGTAAGGCTTGTGCCGCCTGATCTGCATGCGGAGACAATCGAGTTCGATATCCCGAATGCGCTGATTGGGAATACCAATCCAACGTTGCAGCCGTTCGATACTATTCGCATCTTCGGGCGCTATGAGGTTGATGCGCCCAAGGTGGCGATTCACGGTGAAGTTCTGAGGCCGGGGAACTATCCGCTTTCCGCGGGAATGACGGCAGCGCAGTTGGTGCGCATGGCGGGCGGCTTCAAGCGGGACGCACTCTTGGAGAGTGCTGATCTGACGAGCTACGGCATCGCGAATGGAAACACGGTTGCGGGAACACTTTCTACTGTGCGCATTGGGGCTGCGGTCAAGGCCGGCGATCCAGGTGCTGATGTTGCGCTGAAGCCGGGTGACATCCTTACGATTCACCAGATCACTGGCTGGAACGATATTGGAGCGGCTGTCACGATCGAGGGACAGGTACGCTTTCCGGGAAGCTACGGCTTTCAGGAGGGGGAACGTCTCAGTTCCGTGTTGCGCCGTGCGGGCGGAATGCGTGGCACAGCGTATCCCGAGGGAGCCGTTCTCGTGCGGGAGCAGGTGCTTGAGCTCGAGCAGAAGAGCCGTGATGAGCTTGTGCGGCAGATTGAGACGAACTCCGCGGCGGCGCGTCTGTCGCCCTCGCTTGGCTCAGGAGATACTGCTTCAACGCTTCAACTCATCAAGGCGCAGCAGGATGAGGTGTTGTCGGAGTTGAAGAGTCATCCTCCGGCCGGACGGATGGTAGTGCACATCACCGCCGACATCGATAGCTGGGCGAATACGCCGGTAGACGTCGAGCTGCGCCGTGATGATGTGTTGACGATCCCGAAGCGTCCGAGCTTTGTCCTCGTGACAGGACAGGTCTATAACGCAACGGCACTGACGTTTAGTCCAGGCAAGACCGCCGGCTGGTATGTGGCCCATGTTGGTGGCGCCAACAGCACTGCCAACCGAAAGGAGATCTTCATTATCCGGGCAAACGGCTCCGTTGTTGGGCGTCGCTCCGGTAGCTGGTTTGAAGGGGATGTGCTCTCAACACGGCTCGACCCTGGAGATGTCGTTGTCGTACCGCAGAAGATTATCGGCAGCTCGCTATTTTGGAAGAATCTGCTGACTGCAGCACAGCTCGCTTCATCCATAGCGATTACCGCCGCTGTGGCGAGTCTGTAAGGGGGACACGTGGCAACGATGGCTGCAGTTGGTTCGTCAACACGCGCAAAGCAGCCTGTTCATTGGGCCGCCCGGTTGCATCTGCTCTGGAGGCATCGACGTATGCTGCGGCGCGTCGTGATGATCTCGTTTTTGTTGGGCCTCGGCATTGCGTTTGTTCTTCCGAAGCAGTACACGTCATCCGCCAGCATTATGCCGCCGGAGCCGCAGGGTTCGGGCGCAATGATGTTGGCCGCTCTCACAGCGCGCAGCGGAGGCCTGGGCTCATTGGGCGGTCTTGCGGGCGGCCTGTTGGGGGAGCACAGCAGTACGGCACTCTTTATCGACCTGTTGCATAGCGGAACCGTAGGGGGGAATCTTGTCAGCCGATTCGACCTGATGCGTGTCTACCATAAGCGATACAGCTCCGATGCCGAGAAGAGGCTGACGAGCGCGACTGCTATTACTGATGATAAGAAGAGCGGGGTCATCACGATCAAGGTGCAGGATCGTGACCCGGTGCGGGCGCGCGATCTGACACAGGGCTACCTTGATGAGCTGAACCGGCTCGTCACTCAAACGAGTACATCAGCGGCTCATCAGGAGCGCGTCTTCATTGAACGGAGATTGCAAGGCGTCCAGGGCGACCTGGAGCATGCGCAGCTTGCTTTGAGCGAGTTTTCAAGTAAAACCAACACGATAGACATCAAGGAGCAGACGCACGCGATGGTCGATGCCGGCGCGCGCGTGCAGGCGGAGATGCTGGTCGAGCAGTCGAGCCTGCAATCACTGCGTCAGATCTATGGCGATAGCAACGTGCGCGTGCGGGAGACGCAGGCTCGCATCGCCTCGCTACAGGGGGATCTCGTCAAGATGACCGGATCCAGTGAGCCGCTTGCCGCGTCGCAGGGCGAATCTTCCAACGCGGACGGTAAAGACGAGCTCTATCCACCTTTGCGGCAGCTGCCGCGGCTGGCCGTTCCGTATGCAGACCTCTACCGGCGTGTGAGAGTGCAGGAGACGGTCTTCGAGCTTCTTACGCAGCAGTATGAGCTGGCACGTCTGGAAGAGGCTCGGGATGTGCCTGCTGTCCGTGTCATCGATATGCCCGGCATCCCGGAAAAGAAGTCTTCTCCGCATCGCCTGCTGTTGGCGCTGTTGGTGACATTTCTATCATTTTCAGCTGCGGCCTTCCTGGTGCTGATTAGAGAGCATTGGCAGCATGTGCCCGAAGAGGATGCACGTCGACAGTTGCTTGCAGAAGTTCTAGCTTCCTCGGGGTGGCACGTAAAAGTCCCAGTCAATGTGGAACGAGGTGGTGCATGAGAGAGCACCTCGCTAAAGGGATATACGGAGTAGTTGATTATGTGTCATATCCGCTGGGCATGATCTTGGTGGCGCCAATCGTGATGCGCCGCCTCGGTCCCTCGGGTTACGGATTATGGATGATCACCACGGCAGTTGTCAGCGCGGGAGGCATCATTGCCTCTGGCTTTGGCGATGCCAATATCCAGCGCGTTGCCAGGCTCCGCGGGGCAGGGAAGAAGCGGGCGATGGCGCTTACCGTACGCAGCATGCTTGGGATCAATCTCGTTCTCGGAAGCATACTTGCGATTGTGGTCTGGAGCATTGCGCCCTTTACCGCCCGTCATGTCGCTGCGTCGAGCACGGCATCCGTCACAGAATGCCTTGCCTGCCTGCGCCTGGCGAGTGTGCTGATCCTCGTCCGTGCGGTGGAGAGTGTAGGTATCAGCACGCAACGTGCATTCGAGCATTATCGAAGCTCGGTACAGATCAGCAGTGGGGTTCAACTCCTCACGCTGGCATCGGCCGCGATGCTTGCCCTTGCGGGACTGCATGTGGCCAGCCTGCTCTTGGTGACGGGAGTGTTTCTCCTGCTGGGTGCTTACCTGCAACTCAGGCAGGTAAGCAGGTCACTCGGCGGCGTATCGCTGCGCCCTGCGTTCCAGCCGAATGAGACGCGCAGGCTGCTGGGTGGTGGTGTCTTTCTCTGGCTACAGGCGCTTGGGGGAGTCGTCTTCAATCAGTTTGACCGTATCCTTCTCGGTGTTTCCCTGGGGGCCGTGGCGGTTGCGCCCTATGCTTTGTGCATCCAGCTTGCGCATCCCATCTTCGGAGTTTGCGCTTCAGGTCTGAACTTTCTCTTTCCCCTACTCTCGGCCCGCGCTGGGAAGGTTTCCTCGGGTGAGCTGAAGGAGATAGTTTTCAAGGCTTTTCTCTGCAACGCTCTTATTGTGGGCATTGGAGCAATGCTGTTACTGCTCTTTGGGCGACAGTTGCTGCGAGTGTGGGTTGGCGATGCCGCTGCGCGAGACGCTGAGAGACTTCTTCCGCCGATCGTTATGGGATCCGCCCTGGCGGGGTTGGGTGTCACGGGCACCTATGCGATGCAGGCCCTCGGGAGATTTCGCACTATGGCCCTCATCAATCTTGGGGGAAGAGCCGTAATGTTTTTCCTGATGATCTATCTGCTGCACCACGCGGGGGTACAGGGGCTCGCAATGGCACGCGTCTGCTATGGAGCGCTTGCGCTCCTGGTTTATCTGCCGCTGTTGGCGTCATTCAAGACCCCGAAACAGAGAATGTCACGACTTGATGCTATGCCGGTCGCGGCGAGTCTCCAAGGAGGTTCGAAGCTATGAAGGTGTTGGTGGCTGCGGTGGCTTTCTCGGCGAAAATCTCCGGCATTCAGCGCCATGCGCTGAATCTGGTGCGTTGCCTGTTGCAGCACAAGGAGATTTCGACGGTACAACTTGTTGTAGCGCCGTGGCAGAACGAGATGCTGCAGATCGATTGGCTTGCTCCAAGTGAGCGGCTTGCCATTCATATCGCGGAGCTGAAGACGTTCTCAGTCAGCCGCAACATGTGGTACTACCGAGAGCTTCCATTGCTGGCCGCGAGGTTGCAGCCCGATGTTGTTCATCTAACGTATCCCGTGCCCATAAATCGGAGAGCGTTCGATTGTATGGCGGTGGCAACGCTCCACGATCTTTACCCATACGAGATCCCGGAGAACTTCGGCTTTCCGAAGGTAGTCGTCAATCGACAGATCCTGCAACAGTGTCTCCGAAGCGTTGACGCAATCGCCTGTGTATCAGACGCCACTCTTCTACAGATGAGGCGGTATGCACCACTCCGCGTCTGGCAGAAGGCAACGCGGATCTATAACTGCGTGGAACCGGAGCTGCTGTGTTCTGTGTGTTCTCCTCTACCGGGATGGCAGGGCGAGCCATTTTTGTTAAGTGTCGCGCAGCATCGGCGCAATAAGAAGCTGCCGCTTCTTATCCAAACATTCCATCGCCTGCTTAAGACGGCTCGTATAGATGCCAGGATGAAGCTGGTTATCGTGGGGATCGCCGGACCCGAGACGCGCTCCATCGAACGACTGGTATCCGATCTCGGAGTGCAGCGGAGTGTTGTCTTTCTCTGTGGTCTCTCCGAGCCTGAACTTCAGTGGTGCTATGGGCGATGCGAGGTGCTCGTAGCACCGTCGGAGACGGAAGGCTTTGGTCTTCCGGTTGCCGAGGCGTTGCACGCAGGCTGCCGTGTTGTATGTTCCGAAATTCCGGCGTTCAGGGAGATTGGCGGCGAGCACTGTAGATACTTCGCACTAGGGCCTGGAGAAGAGAATGCACTCGCTGATGTCCTGGTCGCCGCTCTTTGCGAGCCGAAGAGACCACCTGTGGCGTTTCCTCAGCTATCGTCTGCAGTTCTCGCGGAGGAATATGTCAGGCTCTATCGCACTGTGCTAGCGGCTCGATCGCCGGTCCAAAGCGTCGTTCCCGTCCAGCGTCTTCACGTGGCCGCGGGTGACAGGGGATCGCTATGAGTGCTGCGTTGCATAGCAGGAGGGCTGAACATGGCGGCCTCTGATTCTTATCTGCAGAGTTTATATGCAGCTGCCGGCGCCAGGTCTGCCCGGAAGCAGGGCCTTATTACGCGAGAGCGGCTACGCACCGCGATCACTGTTCTGGAAGTTGCGGCGGATTTCGCCGTCTGTACGGCAGCGATCTGGGGGGCTTGCGTTCTGCAAGAGCATCTCTTACGCGCGGTGCTCGTGTATA
>Ga0302309_10001127_pt1 | contig 25621 bp, 26 predicted proteins | sample III_Palsa_N1_1_FD_200453 | JGI IMG/M metagenome (GOLD analysis project Ga0302309, IMG submission 200453) | Peat permafrost microbial communities from Stordalen Mire near Abisko, Sweden - III_Palsa_N1_1 | ecosystem: Environmental > Terrestrial > Soil > Palsa > Peat permafrost | place: Sweden... | reverse complement strand
TAAATAACTATTTTTGTACACGCTTTTATAGCGTTTGCTGCACGCCCCACGTCAGCTAATTGCCTGGTCAGTTTGGCCCGGAATCAGGTGGTCAACATCTCCATAACATACAACACCTTATTTTATTGATTTATACGTCCAATTTATATTAAAATATGAACATGTAGACGTTTGGTGTCCATTTTTTTTAATTAATTGACCATACGTTCATATTAGGCCATAAAATGAACATGATGCTTTTTTTGTTCAAAAATGTTTCGTTTATTTGCATCATGTTCAAAAGATAGTTAAAAATGGACATATCATGGCTTACGACAGAACCAAACCATTTAATGATTTACCGTTATTGCCACCAAAATCGGAAATCGAAAATGATGTTGAAATTTTAAAGAAACTGGTGACTGCTTCAAGGGCATTGGCGGCAGTAAACAGTAGCATTATGAGATTACCCAATCCTTTGATGCTGGTGAATACGATTGCTTTACAGGAAGCTAAAGCTTCTACAGCTATCGAAAATATCTTCACAACTGAAGACGCTTTATATAAAGCCGTTTCAGACACAGTACAGGAAGACAAAGCAAATGTTGCAACAAAAGAAGTATTACGGTATCGTGAAGCTTTATGGACTGGTTATCAACTTATAAAGGAAAATAACAATATCGACTTAGAAAGCATTTTAGGAATTTTTAGACAGATCAAAAATACATCATCGGGATTACGATCACCGGCATCATTAACTATAATACAGCGTGGACAAAGCGAATTTCGTTCGGGTGAAGTAATCTACACTCCGCCAAGGGGGGCTGGAATACTAGAAAAACTAATGGATAATTTATTGATCTATTTAAATGATAATGAAAAGTATCCTACAGACCCTTTACTTAAAATGTGTTTTGCTCACTACCAATTTGAAGCCATACATCCTTTTCCCGATGGAAACGGCAGGACTGGACGTATTTTAAACCTATTATATCTTGTACATGCGGGCTTATTAAATCAACCCGTACTTTATCTATCTAAATATATCATCGTTAATAAAGACGACTATTACTATAACCTGGGTATCGTCACACAACGAGGATCGTGGAAACCCTGGATACTATATATGCTGGAAGCAGTAGAAAAGACAGCCCAATTAACAAGCCAGTTAATTAACAGCATACTTGCACAAATGGATTCAACGTTGGCCCATGCCAAAGGTTTAATAAAATGGTATAATAAAGAGGTAAATGAATTAATTTTTAGTCAGCCATATATCAAACCTAAATTCATTGGTGATCAATTAAATATAACATCCAGGACAACCCTAACAAAATACTTCAACGAATTGGTTGATGCAAAAATATTAAGTCCCATAAAAGATGGTAAAGAGTTATTTTATGTTAATAACGACTTGATCCAAATATTGGAAGGATAACAAATACTAACTTTTAATTTTTTTAACCGAAGGGCAGCAGGTGTGTTATGAGGAACGAATTTCACTCCTGCCAGAGGCAGCGAGGCTGACGGCGCAATGAAACCCGGCGCGATAGCGCGAGGTGCAATGAAGCCGCCTGCCGTAGCTGCATGATTCCAACGGGTGTACAAATATTTTTTCTTTTCAGCAGCAAGGCCGGACGATTAAATCAACCGCCCGACATGCTACTTTTGGGTGCTTAGCGGTACCATCTTTACGGTCAACAGTTTTCAGAAGCAAGGCAAGGCGAACGAATGTCCGCCTGCCAATACTGCTGAAGCTGTCAACACTTAATATCTTGTATATATTGCCTGTAAATTCTTTCAGCCGCCTTATTGAATTTTGTTACTTGTTTAGATAGTATTCTTACTGAATCACCGTCAGGATTAAATGAACTGCTATATCTTGATTGTGAATAGGCATTTTGCAACAATTGATATAGTTGCGCCCCCTCGGTGGTATTCAATTCAAATACGTCTTTTAATTCATCCGTAAACAATAAGGTAAGCCTTAGCAACCTCGATAAATTATGCATTTGCACCCGGTAACCTATAATGGATTGTATAATTGCTTTTAAAACACTTTCAACGGATTGGTGCAAAAGAAATGCTGCAAGCCTGAAATTGTTATCAGCCCTATACAACTCTGCACCTCTTAAAAATTCGCTGCCCTGTTTACCCCACCTTTCCCAATTGAACTCTGCTCTTTCTAATAGTACCTCCTTAGTTATTTCCTGGTGAGCGGGTAATATTAATTCAGGGGATTGATATAATACAAATCCCTTTTCCATGACTGTTGACCAAAATCGTCTGCCAATATTTAAGGCTTCTTTTGCGCTGCTTGCCTTATGGACTATGGCATGTACATGAGCAAGGTACTGGCAATTGTCTTCTATCTTATTACTGACTTCATGCTCCGGTGTTTTTTCATCATCGCTAATAAGAATAAGCAGGTAAAATGTAAACGACTTGGCATGTGTTCCTAAATGAATTATCATTTGAACCTGCGGACAACGTTTTACAATCAGGTTTTTAATTTCTTCCAATGCCAATTTTTCGGCTGCTGTCGGTTCAGGGCTTATTGTTCGTAGCGCAATTAGTTCAGTGGATATTTCGGTTAAGCTACTTTCAAGCTTGCTCCGCCTCATCAGTGGGCGACCGCCCTCACGCTGGCAGATTAGCCACGCCGCCGAATACAGCTTAATTAAGTTTTCGTAAACATTAATAACCTCTCCCGCATATAAAGACTCTACATCCGCATTATTGTAAAGTGCTACGTGTGACCACTCATGTAACTGGTCCCTATATTCTTGCGGTGTGATTTTTTTGAAGACTTTCTTAACTGCCTTATAAGGTTCAAGCTGTTCCTTTAGCGAAAGGTTTTTAGGGTAGTACTCCCATAGTTCCTTTTCTTCTTCTAATTGTTCCTCAGTAAGCTTACCCCGGTGGTAAGAGAACCTTTTGTAATTGACTAATAGCAGGTACATAGCCTCCAAAATCCTTAAATTGAGGTCGTATATAAAAAGCAATGTACCGGGGCCGTGACGTTTTTCGTCGTAATGCTCGTCGTTAACTACATAATAACGCCATTCTTTTAATCGCCTCCCGTGGCCGTTTACGGAATCCGCACTAAAGAAATCAACAACTACAGACATTGGATTTTCAATTTCGTAATGGCGAAGATTTTTAGGATAATGTTCCCATGGTGCATAAGGTGCGTTGTTCATAATGCTCTTTTTACACCGGCCTCCATTAACCGGCAAAACAAAAGAATAGCAAAACATCACCGTACCGAACCATAAGCGATTGTACTTTACAATAAAGCTGTTGTTTTGTACATTTACATTTTAACAATACATTTGACTTATGGCAGAACTAAACCTACACATCGGCAGAAAAATCAGCAAGATTCGTGAACTACGTGGAATGAAACAAGAAACACTTGCTGCGGAATTAGGAATAAGCCAACAAGCTATCTCTAAAATTGAGCAGAGCGCAGAAGTTGAAGACGAAGCATTGGAAAGAATTGCAAAGGTGCTCGGTTTGCCAGCCGAGGCAATTAAAAAATTTAATGAAGAAGCTGTGATTAATATTATAGCTAGTACCGTTAACAACCATGATCAATCCGCATCCGTGTTTTTTAATCCAACATTCAATCCTATTGAAAAAATAGTTGAATTGTACGATGAGAAAGTAGCCTTGCTCGAACGTTTGCTAGAAGCAGAAAAAGAAAAGAACGAACTTCTCAAAAGAAAATAATCATCTTTATCAGGATTTGTTATAAGGAGGGAGCCAGCTTTATGCAGCTCCCGTCATTAATACAATTCTAAGATAGGCTTACCTACTTGCCTGACTTTACTTTTCCAGTTTATCCTTTGCCGCTTTCTGTTCCTTATCTGCTTGCTCTGCTTGGGCTTGAGCTGCGGTAATTGCATCCTGCTTTTCCATTTCTTTTTCTGCCTGTAGAACAAAGCCTTTCGGGTTTTCCTTTAACTTCTTTTCAATGGTTTTGGATACTTCAGGATACAGCGCCCTAACCAGCCAGAAATTATACGCTTCATCGTTCAGCCTGTCATTTTGGTGGTTCAGGTATAAGGCCGTACCGACAGATAAAGATGTAACAACAAAGCATACTACTACAGCGATGATCAGGCTTTTTGACCAGGCTCCGAAATGATGGCTGGTTTTTACCGGTATGACTTTGGGCACGGATGCTACCAATCTTTTTACCTCATCGATCTGTTGCTGGATCTTCGCGTCATCATACCGTTTGTTAGCTATTTCAATCCGGGCGGCTATTCGGTCTAATGTTTCCTTATACTGTTGTAAGAAGCTTTTTAGAAATTCCGGCATTTCGGTTTCTACAACGGCCATCCTGGCAACGAAGCCCTGTATAAGTTCTTCCATCATCGTTACTTTTTCTTCTAATTCTTCATTTTGCATAACACTTAATTTTTAAAGTTCATCCAATAGTTTATTGATCGCTACCGGCTTATTCCCTGTGATTGGGACTGTTCCGTTTCATGTTTCTTCCGTTTCCTGCGGGCGATATCCGCATCGCCCATTGGATCCGGGGCCGCTGCCACAAATTTTGGTTCCAATAGAATTTGCAGCAACCCCTTACCGCCATCAGGACTATGGCGATATTCCGCCTGTACGCTTTGCCGGATGGCCTCACGTAACTGGCTGGCTAGTGATGGCTCATTGGCTTGCCTTGCGGCGTGGTACAGTTGTACCTGCAGGTTCCGGTTCAAGGTCGCATTTATTTTGGCGTAGCTCAAACTGCGGTCAATGGCGGAGCCTTTCATTTTAATGTCGCCTTTTTCAAAAGAAATGCCCTGTACTTCGTTGGTGCCACTGCGGAATTTATAGGCGATCTTAATACCTTGCTTAGCCAGTTCAGCTTCCAGTCCTTTCCAGGTAGTTGCCGTTTTCATTGCGGCCTTAATTGCGTCATAGAGTTCATACCTGATCTTCTCTTTGCCTTTCAATGCCTGGCGGTTCACCTGTTCTTTGCCTTCGCCCAGATGATAGCCATACTTCAGGGTGATCTCTTTACAGGCTTTGACATTCTTAGCGAAATTGTTTTTATCGGAAATCGTCTTGCCGTTATTGTCAACCCGGTTATAGATCAGGTGCAGATGCGGATGATCCCGGTCGCTGTGGCGCACCACTACATACTGCGTATCACGGATACCCACTTTTTCCATGTACTCCTTTGCCCGCTCTACCATGACCCCGTCATTCAGTTTGGGCAGGTCTTCCTTGCTCCAACTGAGTACCAGGTGTCCCACTGCCTTTCCCAATTCCGGCCGCATCTTTCGTTGCAGGTTAAAGTCGTTGATCAAGGTACTTGCGTTTTGCATCCGCACGCCTTCGGCTGTCAGTATCTTAGCATCTTGCTTATCCACGACGTAGCGGATACAGCCGCCGAAGCTTCTTCCCGTAATTGGCTTACCCATCATGGCTACTGATTTTAGTTAATAATTCTTCGATCTGCCTCAGCATAGTCTGGCATTTTAAAGCCAGGGAAAATAGGCCCGCCACGTGAGCCAAATGTGTCAATTGATTAAGATTATTAGCCAGCCCTGCCAGCATCCTGAACCAACCGCTTTCTTCGGTGGTAAAACGCGGAAAAACCTTGGCGCTTTTAGCAGCTCTCCGGAACCATTCACTCGGTTTCAGCCCGGCCTTTTTCGACCGGCCTTCAATCAGGATCCTTTCCGTAGGTGTTAAACGTACCATCAAAAGATCGCTTCGCCGGATCGTTTTCTTTGGCCTGCCGGGTGTCCGCCGCTTTGGTAAATTGTTGTTTTCAGCAGTCGCTGTCATGTGTTCATTCCTTTCTTATTCTTGAAAAAACCGACCAACGGGAGCGAGTTCCGGATCACCCCTTCAGGTGTATCCGGGTTTTTGTATAGCAAAAACATTAACTCGCTCCTTACTGTCGAATAATTTCCTTTACAGCCAGTTACTGCGTAACTGGTTTCCATTTTTTCCTTCCGGGCTTCGCCCGTCGCACTTCCCGATGCTTCGCATCGGGTCTGTACTATTGCCATTTGCAACACTCGTTTTGCTAACCCTTATTCCAATCCGGCCAATAGACTAAGCTGCCTTTTGCCGGGTGAAAAGAGGGCTGGTAACGGATATAGCCATACTCATCCAGTTCCCTGATACACTTGTGGTAAGTCGCAATGGATGCGATCTTGGCATAAGCCATCACCGTTTTACGGGTGATGGCAAAGGGGCTGATAAAGCCTCCGCGCTGCCAAAAAATAAATAAAGCCGTGAATAAACTTACATGAGTTGCCAGTACCCGTTTATCGCTTCCCATGCGCTTGATCAGGTCGTTATAGCTTGCTAATTTTTTTGAGATAATCATCTTCCGTTACCCTCCAAAACCTTGTTAAGGTCTTCCAACTTGTAATACATGATACTGCCTATTTTGGTAAAGCGAAGCGTACCATTGATGCGCAGGTTCTGTAAGGTGCCAGGTGATATATTCAGCATCTTCCTGACCTCATTACTTTTTAGCCATTTTTTAGGCTGGCTCTGTCCCGGCTGAATTAGCTGTTTGATCTCTTTTAATAAATCTTCCAACCGCCTTAAATCTTCTCTTGTGACCAATTCCACATTCATCTGTCATCCTCCTTTTAATCTTTAATAGTTTGTTGCATGGCATTGAGTACCTCACTTTTTTTGAAGTACACCCGTTTATGCAGGCGCAAATAGGGTAAGCCTTTTTTCATCCAGTCCGTAAGTGTTACCAACGATACACCAAGTTCTTCGGACAGTTCCTGTTTAGATAATAGCCGTTCATCCTGTGGCGGGCTTCCGCCCGTTTTAAAATGTTCCTGTAGTTCTGCCCTGACTGCATCCCTGATACACCGGCTTAGGGCTTCGTGGTTGATTAAATCCATGCCACAAATGAAAATAAAAAAGCAGCGCAGGCGTGACCACGCAGATTTGCGTGGTTAAATTGGGGGTGTTTATAGCAAGCTAAGACAAGAGTATATATGGTTGTAATTTAAGCTGTTATAGCTTGTCGAAGAGTTTGATTAGTAAGGTTAAGTTGCACAAGTTTTAAATCCGCTTCTTAGCGGGAGTGAGTTTAAATAACTTTAATTCCTGTGGAACTTTGGCGTATTTGATGCCTGGGTCTTTCTTGTTTCCAGGGAAATAGCGGCGTAAAGTTTCCAAACTAATCTCATTATTGCCCTCTCTGAAATACTTGGCAATCATCTTACTCCATACGATCTGCGTTTGAGAGAAAACAAGCTCTTTGCCTGTATCCGGCAATAGGGCCTCCTGTGCTTGCAGACAAATATCTATGAAGCTTAACAGGTAACCGTCTGCTATATTGATAAATTCCTGTGTTTCCAGTTTCCTTGCTGCCTTTAAATCGTCCTTTAAGCCGTCGATTTGTACTTGTTGTTTCTTGATTTCTTCCTGCTGATCTGCAATGATTTCAGGTAGTGTCTTTTGGGTATTCCACTGGTCGATGGAACGGAGATACTTTTGAAAGCTTGCGAGTTTGACCAGCAGCTCCATGTCGGTCGCATGGCTCGAATTAAACGGGTCTTTGGTTTCTATATATCTTATGCGTATTAAAACGATCTGCCAAACGAATGTAAAAAACTCCTGTTCACCCTCCGGCTCCTTTCCTAAGAAATAGGATAGGTGATATTGGTAATAATCAGGGTATTCCTGTTCAATCAGGGCAAATAGCTTCTTTATGAAAAGATTATCTTCATAGCCTTTCTTTAACCCAACAAAAACACCAATATCATACTTATGTGGATTACGATCAAAACGCTCGTGTGGTTTAAAATATTTATTGGACATGGTTTCGAATGTTAATACCTTTCATATACTACAACTGTTCTAAAATTAAATGGTTTTAGCTAAGGTCTGTGTCTAAAAAGCCAAGTTACAGTTATACTACGCCTTAGTCTATTTTCCATAGGGTTAGATTGACGCTGGTTTTCGTAACAGTATCGCCGCCAGTTTTTATCAAAATTCGGACTCGTAGGACGATATGTTTTGACATTTTTATAGGATATGTTCTGAATACATTAATTAAAACATATCTTCCCTAATAAATTATCCTTACCGACCTAAACAATGGCAAATCCTAAAATTAAAGACTTTTTTAATGGGCGTTTTTTTGAAATTCCTAAATATCAACGTGGCTATGCCTGGGAAAGGCAGAATATTAGAGATTTATTTGATGATATAATCGAATCCATAGAATCCAATTCAAACCATTACATAGGAACAATTGTGCTTTCCAGATCGCAAGACGATGATGAAAAATTTTATGTTGTAGATGGTCAACAGCGAATTACAACAATTACGTTGATTAAAAATGCAATAATTAATAAATTATCTAACAAAGACTCAGCTTACTATCACCGGTTTTATATCAAAGAGGACGGTAGATACCGTTTAGCGCCGTTGGGCAGGGACAGGGAGTACTTTTTTAATATACTGAACGACAAGATCGGCGAACCTCAAAATAAAAGTCAACGTTTTTTAAGAGAAGCTGTTGAAGAAATAGACTTTAAGGTGGCTGCCATTGGAGATAAAATTAAATTCCTGAAATCTATTGAAAAGCTTGAAATTATGGAGTTTGTGGAAGATTCTGAAGGCGACGCAATCAGAATATTTCAAACGGTCAATGATCGGGGTAAACCATTATCGAATATGGAAAAAGCCAAAAGCTTACTCATATATTTTTCCAACCGATATTTAAATAAGGAACTGGATGACATTGTAAATAATTATTTCAGCGACATATTTGAAATCTATGATGACATAAAACATTTAGGTGAAGAATTAAATATTAACCTTTTAAGGAATAAGGAATTTAATGAGGATAACTTGATGCGATACCATTTTGTTACTTATAGCAACGAGGATTATGATCCAACGGCAAGTTATGTGTTACAATTTTTAAAAAATCAACTTACAAAATTAAGGAACCAATCAATTGTTGATTATGATTATACGTCAATAAAAGCCTTTATCAATGATTATATTGAAAGCCTGAAGCATTTTTTCGAGTGTTGTAAAACAGTTATCGAAAGAGCTAAGACTGAGCCTAAATATTATAAATTGTTTAGTATTTTAAATCTGTCCGCCACACTTTACCCTTTTATAACGAAACTCGAAATGGTAGGTATGTTAGAACAAAATCTTAGGGGACATGCAAAAGCTAATTTTACATTATTTGATATTGTTGAATTAATTGATGTAAGAGTTTATAAGACAAGAGGTACAGATCCGAAATCAGATATTACACGGTTTCTTTACCAGCTGAATGAGAATACAACCATTGAACATATTGAAAATTGGGTATTATGGTTCAATGGCAGGTGGATGAATAAAGAGGAGTTTCAGTCTCACCTTTTTGGAAATATCTACGGAAACAGGGCTTTGGTACATGTTTTTATCGATTATTGTGAACACTTGCAAAGCAGGAAATTTACCATTGAAGATTTAAAAGGCATTGTCAATAAAAACCCCAATATTGAACATATTCTTTCTCAAACGCCTAAATTTGCACCTCGGTCATTAGGTTTCAGAAATACAGAAGACTTTTATGAATATGAACATAAGATCGGCAACCTGACCATACTTGAAAGAAGCTATAATTCAAATGTTCAAAATAAAAGTGCAATTGATAAAATTGATACCTACGGGAAAAGCACTTTTAAAATGACTAAAAAGGCTGCCTCCGAAATTGATACTCAAAAAGGTTTTTTAAAGCAACAGGTTGAATTAAGAACTATTGAAATTGCTGAATACTGTCTAAAAAGATGGTGGTGCTAATTGTACTAAGGTAATATAACCGTAACCGCTATAAAAAACAACCATGAATTTAGGTAAGGATACAATAGACGAATTATTTTTTGCGGTAGAAAAAGAATTTACCAACGCAGAATTACAAAGACTTTTATTGAGATATAGCATTACCGGATGGGAAAATGAAACTACGACTCCAAAAATGATTGTAAAAGCACTTCCTTTTGTTCACGCCCGAGTTAATGGCACTAATGAAATGGGCGTTATGGTGCAATATATTTTATCCACTATCAATTCAAAACGTAACGGCCGTGAATGGGGAGATAAAGTACAATTAGCTAAAATTCATCCTTTATTGGTTAATGCTTTGTTGCGGGATGGATATAAAGAAGATGATTTTATTTTAAACGTTACTATACCAAAGGAGCTTGAATCGGCAAAAATACCAGATGAGTTCTTGCGAAATTTAAATCATTTCAAATTAACAACAGCCTTGGGTCACTTGGAACAAGCACAAACCAATTATAAAGACGGCAATTGGGCTGCAGCAAATGCAATGATAAGATCTTGCTTTGAAACAGTATTGATATTTATTAATGAAAAATTAAATCCTAATAATCCTGCTACATCTGGCGGTGATGCCATTATAAAGCTAACCAACTGTGGATTTTTCAGAGAAGATTTGAATGAGGCAGATAGGCAAAGCCAACCGTATGGATTTGTCGGAGGCCTATGGAAAATGCTTCATCCGCATGGTTCACATCCTGGGTTATCGGTCGAGGAAGATAGCACGTTTCGTTATCATATCGGCTTGGTAACTTTAAATTACTATTTAAAACGTTTAAGAAAGATAGTTTAATTGCAAGTTATTGCAGCTTTAGACCCACAAACTAACTAAGTTTCCCGGTGTATTGAAATTATCTTTTGATCTTCAAGTATCCCTAAGTAAACATCAATAAATTCCGCCAATCGGATTATTACAAAATTGCCATCTTTGTAGCTGAAATTACAAAACACATCGACATGATTTCCATCTGGTTCCATAAGCGCCATTGAAGTGACATTAATTTCGGGACCTGAGTCAAGATAATGTTTGAATTTATTATTGATTTGCCTCAATTCCTTTAGATACAAATATTTGCTTTCTAAGCCTGTTTTATCAAATGTACCCGTCCTCGCTTTAAACAAATTCTCAAGTACAGCATACATATCTTTTAATAAACTTTTTACAATAGGTATCAAATCGTTGAAGACATTTTGAAAAGCCGGTGAGGTCCAATGACTTTCATTTGATACCACTATTCTCGGGTGATGTTCGTTACCGCCTTTTTTGAACTTGAGTACATATATTGTATCTATAGTCTTTAGATTATTTTCAATATCGTGTTTCAAAAAGTTAATATCATTTAAGTCGTAAATTGGCATATATCGATTATTTAACATCAGCTATCCAATAGTGCCAATTTTTTTTTGAAATCCAATTACAGACTACGTCACTTGGGAAAAGAATATGCTTATCCCGACCGACTTTCCATTTATCAGCCCACCCAGGTATTATTGCTGTGTTTGCAGAATATACAGTACCATGTTTAAGCATTACGGATTTGCCGTGTCCAGTCAGCGTCGTTTGGGGGTAATAAATGTTATCCGTTAGACAGATGAATTTCCTGATATCAAAACCCGAGAAATTATGCAATCTTTCGATATCCCTTAAGGCGTCATAAGAGTCTAAATCTTTGGCGCGGTTGCTAATTTTCATAAAGCATTTTAACTCTATGGCTGCCTTTATATCACCTAAGATGCAAACAATATCAATGCTTTTGTTTTGATAATTTGTTTCCATTTCAATTTCGAAACTTTCATCTGGCAGAATACAGTATATGTTTCCCAAATCATAAATGAGTTTAGATAGATGGAGTTGTAGTGAGGATTCCTTATTAATTTTTAATTTTCCCGATACAATTCTTTCAAAAAGAATTGACCACGATTGTTCTATAATGTTGTTGAGTCGTTCAATTGGATCTAGTAAGGTCATTTATATATACTATGCGGAAATAACAAATTAATATAAGACATATTTCTGGAAAGCTGCAATTGTTTGTTAAATCCATATGCCATCAGGATTTTCTTGAAAGTAAAATATTGCCAGTACCGCTTCCCATATTTGATCTTTAGTGTTAATGACATGTAAATCATAGATTATACCACATTTGACAAGAGGTGCTTACGCTGATAAATCTTCTTCTTCCTCTTCTTCAAGAAATTCGTCAAAAAAATCCTTATCGTACGACGGAAATTTACTTGTCGGGTGATAGGCGCTTAACGGCCCTGTTTGTCGCACCCGGTCCAGGTACTTTTTTGCAAATGTTCTGGTAGCTGTATAAAAGAGGCTAAAAAGTATGTTAATACAATAGCGTGACTCCAATGATTCTTTAATGTCTTTCAAATGCCGGTTTGGGTGTCCGGAAACCATTAAGCACGGCGCAATATGCCCCGGCCTTTGGATAACCGCAGTATCGTTGATGATTGCAGGGTTCAATTCGTTTATAATGCCAATAAAGTTAAAAAGGAGTTCAGGGAAAGGATTGAAATTTTTTACTTCGCAAAAAGATATGATATCAGCTTGTTTAACAAACGAAAACCGCACCTTTCTTTCATAATGCTCAGTGGTATAACAAACGGAACTTGCGCGGATAACAGATATATCCGGGGTGGTAAAAATTTTGTCCAGGTGCGCTGACTGAACGGCTAAATTATGATGTATTTCAAATGCCAGGGTATCGTCGCCCGAAGTAAATTTAGCCTCGAAATACGAAAAGTTGGATTGAACACCCATGGTGGAACATTTATATTTATATATTCCGCCCTGTAGTCCTGCGGGTCTGACCTCGTATCCGCTTTTTACGTAGTAACCCACAATATAATTAAAGCAGCTCATCTCAAAAAAGTCGCTAATGCGGTCGGCCTGATGTACAATCGACGCCTTATGAATATTGATAAAAGCGGTGATTTCCTTTTTGAGTACATCTTTATCCCGAAAAGGAGATTTGGTCGGTTTACCTTTTTCTTCAGTTTCGGAATCCCTCATCGTCATATTTTTTTAACGTAATCAATTTACTGAGGAATTCCGTCGTTCGCTGATAATTGGAAATATTACGGCTTAGCCCAAACTTCATTAAAAGCTGATCGTAGGCAATGATCGTTGACCTGATTTTCCTAACTTCTGCTGCGTCCAGTTTGTATTTGCCTATCGTAATTGCTTCTGCCTTTTGGTGTCCGGTAACATTCCCATAGAATTTTTCAGCTCCATCAAGGTTGGCAATAACGTGGTTATGAAAAATTGATAAGGCCAATAAATATTCCACTATATCCTGATCTTCTCGCAAAGGAGCATAATAGTCATAGCCTGAAATAAGCTGCTGGACCTCTCTGAACCGCCAGGAAAATTCGTTATAAATCGGAATAGATAGTTCGCCTCTTAACTTACTGGTTATGATGTTGATAATTGGTGTGTTTTCTCCGGCCATAAGGTTAAAGTATTTTATAAAAATACTTTAAGTTATTGAATATCCATATAGTTACCTGATCTTGGAAATGCAAGGGCATGGATGGCGGTGGGCGCGGAAATGCCCGGGTCACGCATAGCGTGCTGTGGCATTTCGGGAATGTGCGCAGGCTATTCGCCAGTTATGCGCTTGCTGCGCGGTGCGGCAGGCGGGTGAAGGAATGAATGCAGCTTTAGTGCATGAATGAGTGAACCGGCATGGCGCACAGGCCGAACCTTAACGTAGTCTTGCACCCGCTTAGGGATAGAAGCAAGTATCCTGCATAGCAGATACAGCTGATAACCCGGTCCCCGTGGTAACCAGGAAACGGCCAAATTAGCTTTCAATTATCAAAGCATCTATCTTTACAACAAACTTCAACAATGCTTAACCTACTCATAGATACCTGCGTGTGGCTCGATATTGCAAAAGATGCAGAACAACAAAAGATTTTGCGCGTGCTTCAGGAATTAATGGATATGGGCGAAGTGAAATTGTTGTTGCCGGAAACTATATTAAATGAGTTTAATAATAACAAGGAAAGAGTTATCAAAGAAAGCAACCAAAGCCTTGCCAGCGCCATCAAGCGTACAAAAAAGGTAGTAGAAAAACTGGGGGCAAGCGATACCCGGCAATCAACTTTAGATCAACTCGATGATATTACTTTTAAAGTCACTCATATACCAAATTCGACTGCCAACAGCGTAGAAGACATCGAGAAATTATTCAGTAAAATAAATCTGCTTCTTGGAAATGAAACCATCAAATTAAATGCGGCAACAAGGGCGGTTGAGAAACGTGCGCCTTTCCATAAAAACAAAAACAGTTTTAATGACGCTATTATTATTGAAACCTACGGCGCGCAACTCCGGGAAAGCGTTAAGGAAAATGAGCACTTTGCTTTTGTAACCCATAACACAGCGGATTTCAGTTTACCAAACGGCAATCAAAAAAACCCACATCCTGATTTTACGGCTTATTTTGACCAGTCAGATGTGTCTTCGTCTTATTACATCAATCTTGCTGAAGCGTTACGGGACATTAGTCCTAATTTGGTTTCGGACTTGATGATCGAACAGGAAGATTGGGATATACCGCCCAGAGAACTTTCCGAAATCATCAAAGAAGAAAATAAACTGTTTGATATCATTTGGTACCACCGTTATAAAATGCGTGTTTATCGTATCACAGAAGAAGTAAACGCTTCACCAGAAATTCAAAACAAACGGGAAGAAATAAAAAAACGGGTTTTGGAAGTGGCAATAACTGCTGCTAAAAAGATCGAAAAGAGGCATGGCAAGAAAAACCTCGGCCCCTGGGATGATTTTGAACTGGGCATGTTGCATGGCAAACTGTCGGCCTTGAGATGGGTGCTTGGCGATGAGTGGGATTTTTTGGATACTTAAAAACATACAGCTTCACATTCGTCCTTGCTTCCAATTCATTGTAAGTGCTTTTAATCGTCTTAGAAAATCCTGTTCTTCGTCAAATGTAAGGCTATCTTTCTCATCATACTTTTGAAGATACTCCTTGAATAAAGCATGCATCCCGGCATTTTCGGGGTTAATTTCAAATTTTGCAACGATTTGCCGCATAGCCTCAATTTTCGGTTTTAAGGAAGTATCATCCAGAAAATTGGATATCTTAAAAAAATCTTCTATATGTTTTCTGCTGCCGATAACGAACCGCTGCGCTTGGGCGTAAACAGTATGATTTCGACTCCCGGTATTACCCATGGGACTAATAGTTCTTGTTATTGTATTTAAGCCTATTTTGTTGTCATGAAAAATACGGACAGAATATTGGGGGTTAAGTGTGAGAATAAATTCATTTGATCTCACAAAAGGGTGCTCATCCGGATTGATCAAATCTTCAACGACCATAGGATTGTCGCTGGTAAAATAGAAGGATTCGCCAACTGTTTTTGTTACCTCAAACTTGGCGAATTCGTGAAAAGTTCCCATTTCTCTGATGCCGCCGATATGTTGTTCCTTGAAGTAAGTGGTCGTCTTTTCTGTAAAATAGGTAATGATGGCGTCTTTACTCCATTCGCTGAAAGGAAAATCCTCATTAAGATAGGTGATGCCTTTAGTACCAGAAATTTTAGCTTGTTTGCAAAGTTGATCGATCTTGAATTGATGCGTTTGTATAGATAAATTCAAGATACGCGGATTGCGGATATACAGTTGAAAAGTCGCCAGCAGTATTTCACTTCGTTGGAGGTCGCTTATGTTGGTAATCAGATCGTCAATTAAAATCCTGTACGCGCGCTCGTACATCGGCTCAAAACCTTTGGCGTATAATTTTTCTATAGCCAGCGTGTCTTTAGTAGCGTCTTCATTATCGTCAAGTGTATAGAAATCCTTGCCCGCGCAAATTTTTTTGATATTTGTAGGAAAAAAAGCTTTCGTATTTTTATTAAATACATCTACGAAGTATTCTGACCCACGTGCTTCAGCGAAGTTTTTTAAATATACTCTTGGAACATAATGCTGATTCATAATGGCAATAGCCTGGTTGTCCTTTTAAACCTTTTAATTGGCAATCGCTATTAAGTTCAATACGGGCGTAACGATATCAACATCCACATTTGGGGTTTCCAAGGTGACGATCAGGCTATACCGTACAATCGTATTTTCCTTATGCAGTTTTTTACGTGACCTGTACCAACCCGGTTTAGGATAAATGGCAATCTTATTCCTGACTGCCATATCTGCACCGGACATGGTTACAAAATCCTTTTTTATCGACCCTCTTGACCTAACACGCTTAATGAACCATGCTTCTTCATGGTTATCGATCTGGTCTTCCGGCAATTCGGCTGCCGCTGAAATCCGGCGTTGAAATTGTGCTAAAGTTTCCCTCGGCTTGATTACAGCAAATTCCAAAGCATGGGAATGGTAGTGGAAGTTGTTAGCGTACCTTTTATTTTTACTGCCGGGATTGGGCTCTATATAATAAGACAGTGTTATTTTTAAAGTTACATCCTGGTCAAATAAGTCACCGGATAATATGTCTGTCGGCCACGGGAGATCGAAAAGATGGTATTCCCTACTCTTTCCAACTGAACCTACTAAATGGTAGGGCTGTATTTCGCGTTCTGCAATTAAAGTCAAACTGTTATTGGCGCTGTAAAGTGCATTTTCCAATATTGGCACACCATAGCCTACGCTTCGCAATAAGTTTTTTCGCTCAGTCTCATTGAGATCGGTGAACAATCGGTTACCAAGCATTCGGTTAGTCCATTCGGCGGAATGTATCATCAGCCCCCTGATCGTTTCAGGCCAAAGTTCGGGGTAAGCCGTTCTTAACTCGGCTGCCATTTTTGCGGCTAAAGCCGCAGCTGCACTGGTATCGCCGAAGGGCAGAAAAGTGAACTGGGGGTAGTCCTTATCAGCAGTTAAAAGTTTTAATGTATGATGATCGGATACAAATACACCATCTGTACTTGAATTGCCTCCTTCCATTACGATGTCTGGCTTTAAGGGCCATTGATGTTCCCAAATAGTTGACGTGGTATTGCTTGGTGCCATATCACCATTTGGCGCAAGATGTATGTAACCCGTTGCTGGGTCAATGCGGTCTTTTCTGGTATAGCTACCCACCGTTATGGCATTATAAGCCTGAGCGGGGTCCTGTACAGATTCCAGATAGTTAATAGAGGGGTAATCATCGTGGTTGATTAACGATACATTACCTCCGCTGACAATAATCAACTGTGGAGCTGCGGGATCTAATGCGGAACCAAAAGCGATTTTATCGACCGCCGCCGACCATGCAGAAGGCCGCCCTTTAAAGGAGAAATTTTTATCGGTAACGGTCAGGCAGAAGACCCGCAGGTTATCCGGGCGGTCAACCAACGGGGAACTTGCCCCAAATTCTGTAATTGCACCGTATAATTCCGGATCGTTGGGATCACGTGAATGAATGATTTTGAACGATTCCAATCCATGTAATATCCTGATATTCGTGGGGTCAGCCAAGGCTTCTACCATATCACCATACAAAGCCAGTCCCGCTACCCCGGTGCCGTGCCCACCATTGGGCCAGTCATCACCGTTTCCCCAGTCAAGCGGTTTATAGGAATAAAGCCTTTCATCCGGTAAAAAGCCCCTGATCAAAGGGTGGTTATTGTTAACGCCGCTATCCAATAAACATATTAAAACCGCATGCTCATCAACTGCGTTTTGAGTCCGTAAAGTCAGATCATCCAACCATTCGGCATTGTGCGCAAAGTCATCATCCCGGTGACAAATAAAATCAGCAGTTTCTTGGGGCTTACGCAACTCGGCGAGATTATCAAGTAATAATATGGATTGAGCTAATTGATTTGGAGTGCCTTTTATCAATCTTACCCGGTGTTCAGCAAATACCAATTCTGCCTGCCCAATCTGTACACCGACGGTAGCCAAATTTTCTAAAACCCGGCGTATTTTAAAATCATCATTATTGGTTTTCCTAAACCAGGCTTCCCACCAAACAACTTCGTCGTCTCCGGGGAACGGGTATTCTGGCTCATCTGTCCAAAATGACTTTAACGTAGCAGCCTGGATAGATTCAATATTGGTAAACAGCAGATAATATTGAGGATTTCCTGTGTCCTGCCCTTTGTTGGGTCCTCTGGTGTATTTGCCGTTTTTTTCAATATAATCACCGATTTTTTTGATAAATGTACCAATACCACCCGAAGTCATCATTAAGGTAACCCGATACCTGAAAATGTTTCCCTCTTCCGTTTCCTGTTCTTCTTCTTTAATATTAAGAATTTGAAAGGTTGAGTCTTCTTTATCCTGGTCTAAGGCTTTATAGTCAAGCTGAAAACCCCATTCCGATATAAAATCTATGTAAATAGCATCGTCACGCAGGATTCCTTCCGGCAAATTTGCGTCAGCAGGCAGGTCGAATTGCTGGCGGATCGCATTTAATTGGTCAAGGATTCGATTGCCATGCTGATTCCGGTTACGTTGACTAAGAGGTAAACCAGGGAAACCATTTTTTTTAGGGAATTCGTAATCGAGGGTCCTGGCATATCCATTTAATTTTATATGATTGCGGGGATTTTGCCGGGCCATTATATATGCTTTTTAGCCAATGACTGTTCAAGGTTGGCAATTTCAACCTTTAGCGATCCTGTAAGGATCATTTCCTTGATAGCGTCTTCACAAGCTTTAATAATATCTGAATAGTTAAGCCCTTTAGCTAATTCAGCAATTTTTTTGAAATTGACTTTCTTTGAAAAAGTGTAACCCTGAGTGGCCTTTTTTAGTGCCAGAACAATCTGATCTTCCTCCGGTAACGGATAATTGATCACATCGTCAAACCTGCGGAATAAGGCTTTATCCAAACTTTCGGGCAAATTGGTTGCCGCTATAATAATACTGTTACTTTGATCTTTTTCGATATTGATTAAGAAGCTATTTAAAACCCTTTTAATTTCGCCAACATCCTGTCCTTTATCGCGGTGAGAGCCAATGGAATCAAATTCATCGAACAGGTAAACCGCCCGATGATCTTCCATTGCATCGAAGATCATCCGAAGTTTGGCAATAGATTCACCCATGTATTTGGACATTAGGCCATCCAGCCGGATAATATACACCGACAATCCTAATTCGCCTGCAACAGCTTGCGCGGTCATTGTTTTTCCGGTACCGGGCATCCCGGTTAACAACAATTTTCGCTTGGGTGATAAATTATGCTTTTTGAGAATTTCCCATTTTTGTTGTTCATTAATCAGCTTATCGAGTGATTCCTTTACGCTGGCCGATAAGACCATATCTTTTAGATCAATCCGAGGCTTAAACACTTCGATCAACTCTTTAAGTTCGCGTTTTGGTGCTGAAAATGATACCGTTTTAGGCGCATCTAAAAAAGCAACTGACTTTTCCTTTCTTGCTTTTTCGATAATTTGCTTTAACTCCTGGGCAACAGTAGTATGGCCCTGCCTTGCTTCGGACGCGGCAATCTGCATAGCTGTCGCGAAAAAACGATGCTCATCGTCCTCTGCATAAGACTTAATAAGACTCTTTATTTGATCAGCTGCGGCCATGCTACAAAAATACGCTTTTTAGGCTATTGTTAAGGTTTAATAACGCTGTAAGATGACTTAAAATATTGATTATTACTAATATAAATTCAAATAATTTATATTAGTAATAATCTGCTTTTTTTCATATTAAATTAAAGATACCCAGGCTAAAATGTAGCGATTGCTTTAATTATCAACATATTAACAAAGGGTAATTAACTATTAAAAAGTCTCTTTTCCATTATAGCTGTTCGCTTTCATTTTTTACAGGACTTGGCGTGACTTCTGTTTTTACTTTATTGGGGTTAAACTTGTCCAGAAATTTCTTCATTTCCTTTTCCTTTTTTTTTATTAAATCCATTATTTCCTGGTCGGGTTTTATCACCCGATCAATAAATTTAAAAAAGTCGATTAAGCCGGAGGCATCTTTAGAATGATTAATTACAACGATACTATTTGGACATTTATGTTCGGCGATATTGGAGAGTACAAACCAAAGATCATCATTGAAGGAATTTAACTGTTTCTTTATATCTTCTACACCGGTTTCTATCACAAACTCCCTGAATTTTCTGTTATTAAACATTTCAAGATCAGTTCCAGGTTTGGCTTTCATTACTAAGTAGGGTAAGTTAATTGCCACGTCTTCTATATTTTCAGCTAATCTGATTGTCTCTATATCGATATCTTCCCGAAGGCGATAAAGTTGGGCGGTGGTAACTATGACAGGGATATTATAAAAAATCGTGCCGTTAAAATGTTGTCCTAGAACACTGTCGGTTTGGTGATAAATAGCACTGGTAATTTTTTCCGCCATAGCATAGGATAGTTGTGCCACGGCCTGGGTAATGGTTTTTGGGTTAGGGCCGTCCGATGTTAACTCAACTCCTTTAGTACATAATGGCCCAAAGCTCAACGGGAAATCCAACTGTCCCGATTTTTGTCGGTTGAAATGATCAAAAGGATGCATAAAGTCAGTTTTCGCGATGTCATCAACAGAATTGTAGTCATCAGGCAGAAAAATCCATTTTGTACTTTCGTGCCGATATTTACACTCTATCATTAAGTCAATAAAATGATGCCCTTTAATGTAGGAACTGTCTATATCGTAAGAAAATTCTGTCGGAATCTCTGCTTCATTATTTCTCAAATAGGTCCGCTCCATATTGCTTATGCAACCTTTGTCGTCTAAGAAACGTTTGACTTCAAATTCTAATGGCAAGCCGCTTTTTAAGAGATGGTCTTTCCAGTTACTTTTATTTTTGTCCATATGAATTAACGGCTTAATAGGTAAAGTTAAATTTAAACGCGAATCGGTTGGGGGTATTCGAGGACGAACTGTTCCAACTGATCGAGGCCATGTCGATGGTATTCGGGCGATACAACGCCCGGGAGTGTTAGGCCGTCCGGCAGCGTTTACAAAAATATCCCAGGGGAACGCGCTCAAAATTGTAATATCCGTATATGGCGGACGTATAGTGATCGCTAAATAAATAGTGATTACCGGTCATGGCGTCACAGGCCGGGCAGGTATTCGATAAATAGGCTGTTTTTACGATATTACTGTAATTGCTTTTGATGCTCGCTCCTCTGCCGCGTGCTATGTTTAATTCAGTCTCAGAAAATTTATCAGGCCCGCCGTGATAACCATCACAATCGAGCACGACAACTTTCATCGGGTAATTGCACTTCCAGCATTCTGAATCAATAATCAAAAGACTCTTTTCATGTTGAAATCCATTACATTTTTTGCACCGGGGATTGAGACAGGTACCGACAAAGAAAGGTTTTGTTATACTGGCGAGATCATCACCGGGGTTGACCTGTATGTAAATAATGTTATGCGCCCGATAGTGTTCAACCGCCTTGGATATTGGGCTTTTGTTCTTAGAAATATGTATAGCTACAAAAAGCTTGTCACCAGTCATCAAACCAATGTCTGCCTTCAGATCGCCGGAAGCCACATTATTAGTGATCGAGGTTGCCTTTTTAAAAAGGTTGCCGCCGTGTTCGTCATTGCACCACGAACAACGCCAGGTTATAGGCAATGGCTGCTGCGTATCGATATGTTTTTGCAAAAGAGCAGTTAAGGATTTCTTGAATGACATCGTAGTGGTTTACCTATGACTAAGATAAATGTTTTTATTCTTTGTCGAAAGCTTGTGAATTTGATATTTGTCTACTCCTGCAATTAAAGCTTATTTTTACTGCTAATCATATTTATCATGCTTGTTATTGAAAAGGGAGAGCTTGCGCCATTACCCAAAACCTATCATACGGTGCATAATATTTGCGCTTATCTGTACGACCACTTAACCGAAGTGATCGGTAACTTTTATTACCTGGATATGGCGAATACCCCGTTTGATCCGCCGCTACCCGAAGAAGCAGGTAATGGCGAATTTGATCATTTGGACTATTTGGCCAAGAACAACCGACACTATGAACTGGAAATAGTGGTTACCAAACACCTGGTCATGTCAATGATCGGTGATATGGCTAACTTTCTATATGAGTCATTACGGATCGCTAAAAGCGGAAAGATGAGCGTTGCGTACGCCTTGCTTAGAAAACCGTTTACCGACCAACTTTTGATCTTCGAACAGTTGCTAATCGACCGTAAAGATTTTATTGACCGCTTTTATCATTCCGGGGAGCCTAAGCAATATGACCCCAGTGATCGGACAATTGATAAAAAAGCTATCGTTAACAAAGCTGTAGAAATGCTGAATACGATTGATCTTTACAATGCAGACCTTCTTTACGAGTTGCGATTTGACAGGAACTCTCCCGCGAGTATCAACGGCATTACCAACCAAGCTTTACATATCGTCACTAATGATAAAGGCTATCCTACACAACAACGGGACCTTAACTTTATTTTTGGTGCGCCGGACCGCGTGGAAGATCAGTGGAAACATTATTATTTTGTGATGCCTTTGCTATTAAGTTATGTAGGAGAAGTGGTAGATCGTATCGTCTTTACGCTGATCCAGGACCCGGATGGGCGGCATGAGCTAAAAGCGTTAGAACGAATGCTCGCCTTCGCAATGGTTTTTCATCAACCCAACGACCAGCCTACTAACAATATGCTCCGGCATATCGGTAAAATGATTGAAACAGTGTGTCCAATATGTCAGGAAAAGAATAGGTTTTCAAAGGCATACCTAAGAACCTATTTTTTTGAAGGGGAATTCTATTGCAAACGCTGTCATAACCCAATGAAGCTGAACGAAGCAGCACACTTACGGCTTAAAAACCTCTTTTTTAAAACAGTAGAAGAAGCCGCATTAACGACTTGAGACACGTTTATATTTGAGAAAGGATCCGGATGCAAATAATCAAGGACTTCTTTTTCAGATATATTGCATCAATCGCCATTATTTGTTATCTTTATATTAGTCATTAAGAATTAAACTGTTGCAAATTATTTGCGGGTAATTCGGGAATTGCCACTCTTGCAAACTTATAAAATATTGAATATCAGCAGACTGTTTGATTGGGTTCGAGTCCCGTCCATTCCGCCAAATAAACAAATAACCCGCTAAAACATTGGTTTTTAGCGGGTTATTTGTTTATTAAAATTTGGCAAATGAATATAAGATAAAAATCGATTGTTGCAAAGCGTTGAAAATATGGATGTTGTCTGTATATTTTTGTTCGAGTTCCGCTTACTTTTTCTTACTTTTTGATGTTTTTGGATAGCTTCTTGATGATCTTCCAAATCAAGAAGCTAAATGTTGTATTCACGATGATCTTTACAATCAAATCCACCAATTTTTTAGCGTTTTCTGATAGTGGGATTTCCTCATGGGTTGCCATGTCGTTCTCGCGAAGGATTTATTAATTTACGTTTTGCCAACCTGTCTATCTGTTAGCCACAACTACAGCTTGCCCCACATAGGCCGCACTCTCCAGTTGCTCCACTAACCACACCGCCAGATCTGCCCTCGTAATCGTATGACCTGTTTCATTATTCCCAAGCACAAGTATCTTTCCCGTCTTCGCACCATCCGTGAGAACCGGCGGCCGCGCAATCACCCAATCAAGCCCGCTACCGCGAACCATCATTTCCATAGCCGCTTTGTCTGCTGTTGACCCACGCAAAAATGTTGGCACAATGAGGTAACGGTACCACCAAGGCGATTGTTCCGCGCTCTCACCGACGCCCATAGCCGATACCACCACCAGTCGCTGTGTTTTCGATTTTTTCATTGAAGACACAATATTTTGCATCGCATAGCGCTCCAGCGTTTGTTTTTTCCACGGTGCTGTACCACCAATACATTGCACCACTGCTTCGGATTGATCTATGGCACGGAATACATCTTCGGGTTTAAGTGCATCTCCTTCAATAATCCTCACGCCAGATATAGCAGATAAGCCAACATGACGCACCAAAACACTTACGTCATGCCCCGCTGCTAAGGCGCTGTCAACAACCAATCTGCCCGTTTTGCCATTGGCACCAAGTACAAGAACTTTCATTTTAAACCTTCTCTTTCTTTAATTTTAGAACAGTAAAGCCGCAATTATTTGAGGCTCCCAATATTATTAACTGCATAGGAAATAATTTCTAAGGATAGCTTACTTTATTAATTTAATTGACGTTGCGATATCCACTTGGCGAGTAACCTGTCTTTTGCTTAAATAGCCGGGTAAAATGTGGCGGATTCTCAAAGCCAAGTGTGTAAGCAATTTCGCTGACTGACTTATCCGTACTCCAAAGTAAAGATTTTGCTTTATCAATCAATTGCAGATGAATATGCTCCTGTGTAGTCTTTCCGGTGAATTTTTGTAATAGGTCCGAAAGATAATTTGGTGACAGATGCAACTGTTCGGCAAAAATCTTCACTCCGGGAAGCCCGCTGTTAATCAGCGTGTCCTGTGCAAAATGATCTTTCAGTAATTTCTCGAAAGCCTGCACCACATCGGTATTCACTTTTTCACGAGTGTAGAATTGACGATCGTAGAAACGGCTGCAATAGTTCAGCAACATTTCGATGTTATTCTGGATCAAGGTCTGTGTATGCTTATCCACGTTCTGACCACATTCCTGTTCGATCTTTCGTACACAATCAAGAAGGGCAAGTTTCTCTTCTTCGGAAACATGTAAAGCCTCGTTGGATTCGTAATTAAAGAAGGAATATTGTCCTATATTTTTACCGAGGGGGGAATGATGGATCAGATCAGGATGAAAGAACAACGCCCAGCCTTCTTCAAGGGATGGGGTTGAAATAGGTGTAGTAGCCTGGCCGGGCGCAGTGAACATCAGCGAACCCTCGCTAAAGTCATAGTACGACCGGCCATATCCTAACATACCGTCAAATTTTTTGCAGAAAATGGTATAAAAATCCAGCCGGTAAATAAGCCCGTTCCGGTCTCCGAGAAACTGATATTTGGTTAGATCGATAACGGTAACCAGCGGATGACGAGGCTTACCACAGCCCCACAACTTGTGAATTTCGCCGATGCTGTGAACATCAATAAACTTTTCCTGCATAATCTCTACTAATTTACAAAACGGTCACGCATTATTTTTATGAATTCCGGGTCGCTGTTTTGATATTTGGTATCGATGTAAAACTGGGCATCTTCGCCAATAACGTAGCGTAATTGTGCCATGCCATCTGTTGCAGCGTTATAAATCGTTTGCGCCACATCTTCCGGGGTAGCTTTAGGCAAATGTGCTGTAGCACCTGCGTATCTCCCGAAAAAGTTGCCCATAAGTAGATTGTAATCGGAAATTTCGTTTTTGATCATTTTTATACCGGTACGGAAATTTGTATTTACGCCGCCTGGTTCAATGATCTTAACAGAAATACCAAACGCAGAAACTTCATGGGAAAGTGATTCTGAAAAACCTTCCACCGCGAATTTACTGCTGTTGTACAAACTCCCGAAAGGTAAGCCAACCTGACCTCCAAAAGAAGATATATTTACAATAGTACCACTGCCTTGCTGACGCATTTGGGGCAAAACTGCACGAGTGACATCCATCAATCCAAATACGTTAACTGCGTATTGCTTTTGGATCTGTTCAGGCGTGGCAGATTCAAAGACACCCATTAATCCGTAACCCGCATTGTTTAATAATACATCAATGCTGCCAAAACGTTGTATAGTCTCATCTACGGCTTTTTGAATAGATTCAAGGTTCTGTACATCTAAGCGGGTTACCAATACGTTTTCTAATTCTCTAAGTTCCTGTTCGTTTTCAGGAGAACGCATCGTCGCAACTACGTTCCAGCCTTGTTGTTGAAATATCTTGACTGTTTCTCTGCCA
>Ga0302309_10001117_pt1 | contig 25773 bp, 24 predicted proteins | sample III_Palsa_N1_1_FD_200453 | JGI IMG/M metagenome (GOLD analysis project Ga0302309, IMG submission 200453) | Peat permafrost microbial communities from Stordalen Mire near Abisko, Sweden - III_Palsa_N1_1 | ecosystem: Environmental > Terrestrial > Soil > Palsa > Peat permafrost | place: Sweden... | reverse complement strand
CGTCTTGGGAAGGTCATGTGATGGGCTTTGCAGCGGGGATTTTTTGGGCGTTTTATTTTTAGTGTTGTTAATGGTGACTCAGATTTTAGAGGCGCCGTTTATTTGTCCTATTCATCCAAACAAAAAACCCCCGCTTTTACGGGGGCTAAACAAAACTAAAGGAGAATAAAACGATTATTTAGCGTCTTTGTCTTCTTTCATTTTTCCTTTTGTCCAATGATGACCAAAAGAATCAAATATTTTCTTTTGATCAGCACTGAGTTGACCGTACAATGTGTTTAATTTTCCTTGCGTATCTTTTAGATCAGCCAGATGTTTTTCCATCAAATCAATGTGCTTTGACATACGCTCAGGTGCAGGTAAGGTCTTGCTGGTCTGCAAATCTTTGCGTGCGGCTTTCATGTCTTCTACATCTTGTTTAATAGAAGACACATACGCCTTCCAAGCAGGATCTTGTGTCGAGGTAATGTTTAGCTTTTCTTTTAATGATTCGGTCTTTTTATCGATAGGCATTACTTGGCCATGCATACCCGTTTCTGTGCCTTCTTTGGCATCGTCAGCATAAGACAATAACGGTGCAGCAATAAGAGCCGTTGATAATGCTAGGCTGAGGATGCTAATGGTTTTTTTCATGATGGTCTCCTTGGGATAAAATAAATAAGTCACAGTTATATTAAAACAGTTTAGTGTAACAAGGGTATTTCAAGAAGGGGGTATTTTGTATCAAAGTGTAACACAAAACCAAAATATATCGAGGCGCGAGCAGAGAAACGATGATCTAAGTTAAATAACACCACATATTAGTGAGACGGCATTTTTTCTCTAAACAAACAAACAGATACCGATTGAACGCTGGGTAAAATAGCGCCTTTATTGACGGTTATTTCAATGGATTGCACCATTGGAAACAATAGCCAGAGTTGTTCAATCACACGGCTTGCTAAATGTTCTAATAACTCAAAGTGCTTTGATGTTGCCATGGCACGTACTGATTCAGCCACTGCGGCGTAGTTCACCGTGTCGGCCAGACGATCGCTTTGTGCGGCTTTATTGAGATCTAAAAAAAGAGTTAAATCAATAGACAATGGTTGCGTACACTGTTTTTCCCAGTCTAAGCAACCAATGTTGGCTTCAAGGCGGATACCTTGTAGATGTATTTTATCGAGATTCACGAGCGACATACGCTACTTTTTTTCCTTTGCCTTGTTGTGGCGTCGTTGTACTACCACGACTGTGGTGGCTGTGCGTAGAGGACGAAGTGGAGCTGCTGTTCGCACTACTGCGTGGTTTATCAAAACGACGTGGACCACTACTACTACCGCCACGCTTGTGTTCATCACTTTGTCGACCACCACCAGTAGACGGTCTGCTGGATGAAGAAGACGATTGGAAACGACGACCTTTATTGTAATCACCACGACCACCGGAAGAGGACGTTTTTCTGGTGTTTTCTAAAGATTGCGGTGGCAAACCAATGAGATCTGGACCGCTGATTTCTTGTTCTTTACACAATAAACTGAGCATCTTTAACGCGATATCACGTGGATTAAAGTTAGGATCTTGTTCCATTTGCTTTAATAACGGTTCAACATGTGGATTGACGCGTTGTCCGATAACGGTGTTCACCAATTGTTCTTGGCGACGTTGACGCACTTCTTTACCACTGGGCAATACGGTTTGTTGTATGGTGCCATTTAGGTATTGTACGCGCTTTAGAAGCGATAATTCTGAAATACCCACCAAGGTAAAGGCTATCCCCGTGCGACCTGCGCGACCGGTACGACCAATACGATGCACATAGGTTTCGGCTTCATACGGAATATGATAATTAAATACGTGTGATACATCCACCACATCTAAACCACGCGCCGCCAAATCGGTGGCCACCAGTGTGGACAATTCACCTTGACGAAAACGATACATGGTTTTTTCACGTGAAGATTGTTCCATGTCACCATGCAACGCTTGTGCACCATAACCACGTGCATTCAATGCGCCGGTTAAGCGATCAACATCTCTTTTTGTGCGGCAAAAAATAATGGCCTTGGTGGGTGTATGATGTTCCATTAAACGGATCAGCGCATCATCGCGTTCATGTTCACGCACCACATAACAAAATTGTTCGATGGATTGATTGGTCACATTTTCTTGATTGACTTTAACGGTGGTCGGATCATTTAATATTTGCGCCGCCAATTGCTGTATGCCTTTGGGCATGGTGGCTGAAAACATCAATGTTTGACGTGCTTTAGGTACAAATTTAAATATTTCACGAATATCATCAATAAAACCCATGTCCAACATGCGATCGGCTTCATCCAATACCACCATGTGAGGTGCACAATTTTTTAAAGAGTTGGATTTTAATAAGTCCAACAAACGACCGGGTGTGGCGACAATCACTTGTGCGCTTTGAATTTGTTTAAGTTGCTTTGTATAACTTTGTCCACCACAAATGGTCACCGTACGTACGTTCATGCAACGTCCCAAACGGAAAATCTCGTCACTGACCTGTGTGGCCAATTCACGTGTTGGTGTGACCACCAATAACTCAACACCACCCTTAAAATGCATACGCTCAAGCGCAGGCAATGCAAACGCGGCGGTTTTACCCGTGCCAGTTTGGGCTTGGGCAATAATATCTTTACCCTCTAAAACCAATGGAATGGACTCTGCTTGTACGGGTGTTGGCGTGGTAAAGCCCGCTTCTGTAATACCTTGTAATAAATCCGACTTAAAACCGAATGCTGCAAATAACGACATGAAAAAAAACCTTTATATTATTGAAATGATTGCACTTCTAGAAATGAAGAGCTCATTTTACCACAAAATGAGCGAGGATACTACCGAAAGTTGAACAAAAATTGAACAGTGGTGTCAGCAATGTGCTAAATCCGTAGACAAAGTCTAGTGATATAAAAGGTGTAACTGCAAAGCATGAGGCATGACCGATTGTTTTATAACTCATAATCAGCTAAAATTTGAGTTATAAAAAGAACGTTTATCGCTCATGCAAAGAGGTACACTCCTGTGATCTGGAATTGGCAGCAAGCAGATTGGCTCTATTTTCGCTACGAAAAGTCTTTACTAGACGATCTTGAGACGCGGTTTTTACGCAGCTCAGGATTCTTGCTCGGTGCCTGCCAGTCTATGAATGATGATGAAAAAAATCTTTTGGTTGTTGATATCATCACGAATGAAGCCATAAAAACCTCGGAAATTGAAGGTGAATATCTTAATCGGGACAGTATTCAGTCATCCATTAGGCGCAAATTTGGGCTCAGTGTCGATAATCGAAAAATCCCGCCGGCCGAGCATGGTATTGCTGGAATGATGGTAGATTTATATCAAAATTTTTCTACGACATTAAGCCATGAAACTTTATTTTATTGGCATAAAATGCTGACCAATGGACGTCATGATTTAAATGATATGGGACGTTACAGAACGCATGAAGAGCCCATGCAGGTTATTTCCGGTCGCATTGATAATCCAAAAATCCATTTTGAGGCGCCGCCATCAAAGATCGTTACACAGGAAATGGATAGGTTTATTGCATGGTTTAATGATACAGCGCCTGGCGGAAAGTCGCCGCTATCTGCATTAATACGCTCGGCCATTGCACATTTATACTTTGTCAGCATCCATCCCTTTGAAGATGGAAATGGTCGCATGGCTCGCGCTGTTGCAGAGAAGTCGCTATCACAGAGTCTGGGTGCACCCACATTGATTGCGCTCGCTCATGCCATAGAGCGGCAGAAAAAAAATTATTATGACATATTAGAAAAGAGTAATCGCCCCAATGAAATTACTGCATATTTGCTTTATTTTGGCAATACTGTTTTGGATGCGCAAGCATACACACAAAAAATGGTTAACTTTCTCATTGAGAAAGCCAAATTTTACGATAAAGTAAAAACCCTATTAAATCCCCGACAAGAAAAAGTCATTGGGCGGATATTTCGTGAGGGCCTAGAAGGTTTTACCGGCGGTTTAAGCGCTGATAAATATATTCGTCTCACCGGAACGTCACGTGCCACTGCGACACGTGATTTACATGATTTGGTTGAAAAAAATGCGCTTATTCGGGTAGGCGAGCATCGAAGTACGCGGTATTTTTTAAACATTCCGTCTAACTCCGCCAAAACTCCGGCGCCAATAACACCAACAACGTAAATATTTCCAAACGTCCCACCAACATGCTTAATGCCAATATCCATTTGGCTGTTTCTGGCATTGTGCCAAAATGTGCGCTGGCTTCTCCCAATGCAGGGCCTGAGTTGGCAATGGTGGCTGCTACCACGGAAAATGCGGTATAAAAATCCACGCCCGTTGCCATGGTTGCCAACATAAAGATAATAAATATAATGACAAACACACTTAAAAACCCCCAAACGGCATCTAACACACGATCGGGCACGACTTTTTGGTTGACTTTAATGGGGAATAATCCATTGGGATGAATAAGACGTTTAATTTCCCGCGCACTGTGTTTATAGGATAACAACACGCGTATCACTTTAACGCCGCCAGCGGTTGAACCCGCACAACCCCCAATCAAGCCGGCCAATAAAATTAAAATGGGTACAAAAATAGGCCAATTGGCAAAGGTAGCGGTTGTAAAACCAGTGGTCGTCATAATCGATGTCACTTGAAAAACGGCATCAATGGCGCCATCATACCAATGCGCATGTGTTCCATATGCAAACAATGCCGCAAATACCAGTGCACTGATCCCAATCAGAATACAAAAATACGCTTTGGCTTCGGAGTCTCGCCAATAACAACGCAGTGATTTTTGTTTAAGCGCCACAAAATGTAGACTAAAACTTAAGCCTCCCAATACCATAAAAACGGTCGCAATGACTTCCAGCAATTCGCTGTCATAATAACTAAAGCTGGCATCATAGGGTGCACTGCCGCCGGTTGAAATGGTTGCAAATGAAAATCCAATGGCATCAAACAATGACATGCCGCCTGCCCAATACGCCAAGGCACAGGCCACGGTTAAACCGACATAAATCAACCATAATGCTTTGGCGGTTTCGGTAATGCGTGGTGTTAATTTATTGTCTTTTACCGGTCCAGTACTTTCCGCCCGAAACAGTTGTAATCCCCCAACGCCCAACATCGGTAAAATCGCAATCGCCAAAATCACAATACCCATACCACCAATAAATTGCAGCTGTTGTCGGTAATAACGAATGGCATTGGGCAGGTGATCCAATCCCACCAATACCGTTGAGCCTGTCGTTGTAAACCCAGACACCGATTCAAATACGGCATCCACGAAACTAATATTAGGCGCATCATTCAATACAAAAGGCAACGCGCCCACAACCGACAACGCCGTCCAAAACAATGCCACAATAAAAAAACCATCGCGTGTACGCAATGGTTGTCGATATTTTCTAAACGGCAACCAAGAGATAAAACCAATGCCGGCGGTTAAACACATGGAATGAAAAAATGCAGCAGCGGTGCCATCTTCATACCAAAAAGAAACCGCAATGGGCGGTAACATGGTTAAACTCATCAACATCAAGAGCACACCCAAGATGCGAAAACAAGGCATAATTAACATGTTTGGTTCCTAAAAAAAGTGTAAACCGACTTGGAATAATTTTTCAACGTCGCGAATGCGTTTTTGCTCGGTTAAAAATAAAATCACATGATCATTTTCTTGGATCAAGGTGTCATGATGCGCAATGATCACTTTATTATCGCGCACCAGGGCGCCAATGGTGGTGCCGGAGGGTAAGTTAATTTGTTCAACACGACGTCCCACGACTTTTGATTCTTTGCTATTGCCATGTGCCACTATCTCAATGGCTTCTGCCGCACCACGACGCAACGCATGTGCTTGTGTGATATCACCACGACGAATATGCGTTAATAATGCACTAATGGTGGCCTGTTGTGGTGAAATGGCAATATCAATTTCACCACCTTCCATCAAATCGACATAAGCGGTGCGATTAATTAATGCCATGACTTTGCGCGCGCCCAAACGTTTGGCCAAAATAGCCGCAATAATATTGGCTTCATCGTCATTGGTGAGCGCACAAAACACATCGACATCTTCAATGTTTTCATTGAGTAATAACATTCTGTCCGCCGCATCACCATGCAATACCACCGTGCGATTCAATTTTTCCGCAATGGCTTCACTGCGAAAACGATCTTTTTCAATAATTTTTACTGAATAATCAGCTTCTAACAATTGCGCCAAATGCGTGCCAATGTGTCCGCCGCCGGCAATCATAATGCGACGATAGGCTTTATCCAAGCGGCGCAATTCACTGATCATTTCACGAATATGTGCACTGGCAGCGAGGAAAAACACTTCATCATTAATTTCAATGACAAAATCGCCTTCTGGAATAATCGCTTTACCATGACGAAAAATCGCCGCTACGCGCGTTTCAATGCCAGGCATATGATCACGCAGATCTTTAATTTCGTGTCCGACCAATGCGCCACCATGATGCGCTTTCACGGCCACCAATTGTACTTTGCCATCGGCAAAATCCAATACTTGTAATGCGCCAGGATGATCAATCAATTGTTTAATGGCTTGTGTGACTTGTTGTTCAGGACTGATTAAGATATCAATTTTAAAACCATTTTTTTCAAATAATTCGCTGGTTTGTAAATATTCTAACGAACGCACGCGTGCCATTTTTTTAGGCGTTTGATACAACAACGAAGCGATATGACACGCCAACATGTTGGTTTCATCACTGCTGGTCACGGCAATCAGTAAATCAGCTTCATCTGTTCCCGCATCTTCTAAAACGCTGGGATGCGACGCATGTCCTATCACCACACGAATATCAAATCGTTCTTGCAAGGATTGTAAACGCGGGCCATCAATATCCACCACCGTGATATCATTATTGTCCATCGCCACCAATTGTTCCGCCAAACTGCTGCCCACTTGACCGGCACCTAGGATCACAATTTTCATATTGTTCTAACCTTCTTTTTTCAGTACTGCATAAAAAAATCCATCCATCCCTTCTTGTCCTGGCAAAATTTGTCTGCCATGCATTGTTTTTTGTCCCCACATTGCATCAATCGGCATTACCTTGGCATTGGATGTTTGTTGCAAAAACGCATTAATGATTTTATCATTTTCTAAAGACAATACCGAACAGGTTGCGTATAATAAAATACCGTTGGGTTTTAAAACATTCCAAAGCTGTTGTAATAAATGTAGCTGTGTTTGCGCTAAATTTTCAATGTCTTGTTCTTGTCGCAACCATAAAATATCTGGATGACGTCTAATCACGCCCGTTGCCGAACAGGGCGCATCCAACAAAATACGATCAAACAATGTTCCTTGCCACCAAGTGCTGGGTTCAGCGGCATCGTGTGGATAGAGTTCGACTTTGTCTTTGTTCAATTGCAACCGTTGTAGATTGTCTTGAATTCTACCCAAGCGTATGGCAGATTTATCCACCGCAACCACATGTATATCATCGCACTGTTCTAATAAATGACACAATTTCCCACCTGGCGCGCTACATGCGTCTAACACATGATCACCCATTTGTGGATCCAATAACATCGCTGCCAATTGTGCCGCTTCATCCTGTACCGACACTGCACCCGTTTTAAAATCAGGTAATTCATACACACGACACGCTTTTTCTAATCGAATACCCACGGTACTATGCGTTGTTAATTGATGTGGCATGGATAATTTTTTTACATAATCTTCCCGCATCAACTGTTTTTGATTCACGCGTAATGTCATCGGCGCAGGAATTAAATTATTTTCACAAATCGATTGCCAATGTTCAGGGTATTCTTTTTTAAATAATTTTAACAACCAATCAGGATGATTAAAGTGCGTGATGGCTTGTGCTTCATAAGTCGATTTTTCACGTAAAAACTGCCGCAAAACACCATTGATTAACTTACTGGCCCAATATTTTTTAAGCGTATAACTGGCTTGTACGGTACTGTGCACAACGGCACGTTCAGGGGTGTCTAAATACAGGAGCTGATATAACCCAATACATAATAACCAATGAATATCCGCATGTTTTTTTTCTAGCGCTTTATTCATCAGTTTAGACAATATATCCTCTAAACGTCTTTTTTCACGCAATACGCCATAACACAATAGTTGAATAAACGAATGATCATTTGCATTAACCTTATTAGACGCCGACAACGCATCCCATTGCTCATTAAAAGAAACACCATCATTTAAACAAGCCGTTAATAATTTTGCTGCAATAGCTCGCGTATTCTTTTGTGCTGTCCCCTCTCCCGCCTGCGGGAAAGAGCTAGGGTGAGGGTGCTTCATATTATTCATAATATTTGAAACTGCCTGTTAATTTGAAACGGATGCTGATTAGACTGCAACAATTGCTGCGCCGTCAACACCTTCCCGCTCGGCAATTGCGCCTTTTCAATCCTCAACAGATATTGCCCACAACCCACATCAATCCCTTCTTTTTGCGTCGCAACGATCGTTCCCGCCGCCACTTTATTGACTGTATTCACTACAGATCCTTGCCAAATACGCACTGTTTTATCCCCCAATGTACTATAAGCCACAGGCCACGGATTAAACGCGCGGATCTGCCTATCAATCTCAATCGCCGATTTCTGCCAATCAATACAACCTTCTTGCTTTTGAATTTTCGCCGCATAACTGGCACCTTGTTCTGCTTGCGGAACCGCGTGAATATTTTTATTTAAAATAGTATCCAACGTTTCCAGTAATAAATCGTTGGCAATCCCCGCCAAAAGCGTTGTTAATTCAAGTGTATTTTCTGTATTTTGCATGGCATATGATCGCGACGCCAAAATATCACCCGTATCCAATCCCACATCCATTTGCATAATACAAATACCTGCTTGCGCATCTCCATGCAAAATACTGCGCGCAATCGGCGCTGCTCCACGCCAACGTGGCAACAAAGACGTGTGCAAATTAATACACCCCAATCGCGGCGCATTTAATACCGGCAACGGCAGCAATAAACCATACGCCACAACAATCATTAAATCCGCTTGTAGATTTGCCAATTCCACTTGTGTTTGTGGATCTTTTAACGTTTCTGGTTGATAAATAGGAAGTTGATGTTGTTGCGCCAATACCTTCACCGCGCTAGGCATTAAATGTCGACCACGCCCCGCTGGTCGATCTGGTTGCGTATAAACTGCAACAATCTCATGCGAAGTGGTGAGTAAACCTGCAAGCACGGTTGCGGCGATATCCGGCGTACCGGCGAAAATGAGTTTAGCCACCGTCTGATTTTCTTTTTAATTCACGCAAAGTCTTTTGTAATTTTTTTAAAGCCCGCTCACGTTTAAGAGGAGAGGACAATCGATCAATAAACGTTTTCCCATTTAAATGATCCATTTCATGATGAATACATCGCGCCAACAAGCCTTCAGCTTCAATTTCAACCGGTTGTTCAAATTCATTGATGGCATGCAACACAATCTTTTGTGGCCTGGTGATATCCAAATACAGCTCTGGAAATGACAAACAACCTTCACTACCGGTTTGTTCACCTTCTTCAGAAATAATTTCCGGATTAATTAAGCATTGTGGTTGATCACTATCACGTGACACGTCCAACACCAATATACGTTTGCGAATATTGACTTGTGTCGCTGCCAATCCGCAACCATCATCATGATACATGGTTTCATACATGTCTTTGATAATACTATGGATTTCATCAGTAATTCCCGTCACCGGCGCCGCTTTGTTTAATAGGCTGGGGTGAGGGTAAATGACCACGGGTAATATCATGTTCTGGTTAACTTGTTGTAATGGCTGGAAATATTCGCATTATACGCTCTTTTTGGAGGAGAATAAATAGGTAAAAAGAAGGAAATTTGTTGTTGACCTGACTGTTTATTTATTTTAAATTAAAGGTAGATGCATATTCTTTGTATAGGCATGTTTGCTCTGTTTATTTAAAGGATTAGCGGTGATGGTTGGGGGCGTTGTGATCCGAAATATACATGCCAATAAAAAAATAGATGATGTGGCGAGGTAGGTACTATCATGGTGAAAAAGGCAGACGGGCTCATAAAGGGATATCAAGCACAAGTTCAAGATATACAGTTGATATTAGATCTGCTTTCAAAACGTGAATTGACATCTATTCTTAGAAGTTCAGGATACCAAAGAGAGGAAGCCATCGCAGCCGAAAAGGAACGAGTGGCTAGACTGAAATTTTACGAAGCATTGCTTGTTCGGTTGGAGTATACAAGCAAAAAGGATGATTTTTTAGACAATGCCGCATTATTGCCAATGTTTTATTTCATTGCAGCTGATGTAGCAACTATTATTAACATTGGACGTGTAGGTCAGCTCAACCAAATTTTCACAAAGGAACGTACTGGACTGGACACCGCTGACTTTATAAAGAGAATATCAGCTAAGAATTTTCTTGAAAAACCGAAGCTAGATTCCGACAAAATTAACTACCCAGAAGATGAACCCTACATTGCTCTTCTGCAAGAAATAGAAAAAATACCCAATAACAATATGGTTGAATTTGTCCAAACCTATCTCGTTGCTCATCCTGATGCAACCAGCAAAAAGGTTTTTTTATTTGAGATGGGAAGTGTTTTATTTCCTGAAAGTAATGATTTTTCTGTGGCTAAAGCATTGGGTATGTCAGACGCTGATTGTAAAAAATGCCGTGTGTTTATATCTTCGCTAGAAAAAAATAAAGAATTATTATTAACGTTAAATAAAATAGCAAGTCTTGATAGCGCTAATTTTTTACCCGATGAAAAAAAGTTCGTTTTTCTTACAACAGACAATACCGAAAAAAGAACAGCACTCTTGGTGTTGCAACAAGCGTTAAAAGCTGTTTTAGCCTGTGATAAACTCAATGAAATGCTAAAGGCTCAAGTTTGTCTTGCGCTGTTAAAAACATTTGCGAACTCATTAACGGAGAGTGAGCGAGTGGTCATGGGGAAAATTTCCAGCACATATCCGGCGCTTTCCGCTGAATTAGCAGATACAAAGCTTAATGCTAATCGACGGGTTGATAAACATCCTTTTTCTTACTTTGCTTATGCGAGCGCAAATCCTGGGCAATATGCTGCTTTAAACGTTGGTAGTTTTTCTGATGACGGACAAGGTGGCATTACACGAGGGACAAATGCCACACCGCCCGCTTTGAGTGCGTTATTAAGTTGTTTAGTCGCGATTGAAAATACGACGGCGCCCTTGTCTTTGGATGTGAAAAAAACAATAATAAGCGCATTTTCTGTAAATATAGAGGCAGAATAAGCCTCGCTCTCTGGTGCAACCGATGTTAATAAGGCTGTTAACGGTTTTTGCACTTCGTTTGTCAAAGAACAATCGTTGATCAGTGCGTTAATACAACAGCATGAGCCACTTTCTGATCTGTTGTTAAGCATCAGAGAAAATATTCCTGCGGATCCTGAGTTTTCTGCTCGATTTGTGAATGCATTAGATGCATTAATGACATTATCGCCGACTTTAAAGCGGTTAAAAAATCATTACCATCTTTCTCCCGAGTCTGTAAATGATGCGGCTGCAAATGCAATGAGGGCAAATTTTAAACCATTGGCCGCTTTTATTGATAAATCAGATCTCACGCCGACTGTTAAATCTTTTTTAATTATACTTTCTGCAGTGATTAGTGCGGCAAAAAACGAAGATGACATGAAGCCTTTACTCACTAAATTTTATGAGATATATGAAACAAAGATAAAAAAAGATGGTACGGTTTTTTTTGAAACAAAGAACACTATCAATATATTTTTCGCCCCTTATTCTCCATTGGCAGCGGAAGCGGTTAGAAATATTAGCTTGGAACAAGTAGCTGCAAAAGTGGGTATCGGCGAAGCGACGCTTGGAATATTATTTGGTGAGGATGTTCCACTATACAAAAATTCACCACGAGGCTGCTCATTTTCTGTGAGTGGTCGCAAAAAATCGTTTGTTGAGTTCAGTGGGGATGATGCTGCTGATAGACCGGCTATGGTGTCAAGACGACTAAGCACATTAGCTGGAACAAGCAATATCAGCGGACTTCCTGCGTCGAGACGTCCAACAAACAGCCCTGCTTTAAGAGCTGGCAATCGAAGCATAAAAAAAGCAAAGAATGAAGCAGCTGTTTCTGTAGATCTTACGGTTGATAACCATGCATTTAGCGAAGAAAGCGTATTGCTTTTATTACTCACGAATACTTTTTCCCCAGTGGCAGCCTTCCCTGCTTTATTGGTAAAACAACAAGAACAATTACATGAGGGTGACAGGAGAATTCCTGCTTTATCAAGACAATTATTAGAGCTTACGCTTAAAGACATTCATGCACCAGTAAGCCAATTGTATTCGGTAGACGTGTCGTATGCTCGAAAGAGCGCGCAAAAAATGAAACATATGCTGACCTTAATGAGATATTATTGATGGAGGATCGCTCGCTTGTTGTTAGAAAAAAATCAACGGGTAGTAACGACAGCGTTATCGTTAATACATCAGCAGAAGTAGAACAGGTTTTGAAGTTATTATATGCGGTCTGTTTGATGCCAATGGCAAAGGACAGCAAAGGCGATAATATACCATTGTTTTTGGAAAAACTGCTTAATCGGCTTGTTTTTCTTCTGCCCGAATTTGCCTCTCAAATAGGGGTATTTAAGTTAAGGCTTAACAAAGAATTTTCATTTGGTTTTAAAGACTCAAAAATTATTGCAGAGCTTCGAGATGAAATAAGGCAAACATTGGATTTGACCGATGAAGAGATTGAAATCATGCTCATTGCTGTTGATGATGTAGAGTCATTAAAAGCTATTTTAGAAAAAATAAAAGTAGTTGAAAATGCATCTTTAAATTTTAATGCTGCAGAATTAAGTAACAGAGAGGATGGACAACAGCATATTCTTAATGCAAAATTGGTAGCAATGACCGCGTTGGCAGAAAAAATTGCTTCTATTTCGCTAGCCATAAAAGGTGCAGGAATACCTGAGGACGTGCGAGAAAAATTAAACGAAAAGCTAACGGCCATAACGGATAAAGTTAAAAATTTTTATGATGATATCCACAGTTTGCTTGGTAACGGAGCAACGTTAGCAGCTGTTTTTCCAGAAAATGTGGCTTCTTTAGTTTTAACGCCGACGATCGTTCGACGGTTTTTGAGCAATTACGCAAGAAACATTGCAGCAGAAAATATCACTGGTGTTAAACAACAAGAGCAACAAAAGGCTATTTTACTCGCAGAAGTGAAAAGAGTTTATAAAGCCCTTGATTCTTTGTTTTCACTGAAAAATATTTTTTCTGATGAAAACAGTTTTGATAGCTTTGATCTTGAACAATTAAAAACTCTTTTTAGCGATCTTCTCAAGCTTTCTGAAATTGCAAGACAGCTGAAAACAGAGCATCCAACTGATTCTCTGGATGATATTAAAACAGGAAAAACAGCTGATCTTGAGCAAGTGACCGACATTGTTGAACAATTAGAGGCCAAAGCAGCCAAATATCAGGATAATAAAAGTGTGTTTGAAGCATTTTTAAAAGATGGAAACAGCCTTGTTTACCTGGTCGAAGCAGAGCGGTCTTTGGTGCAAAAAGAAATAGAAGCGTTTATAACACTGCCTTTGGGACAACAAGATAATTTAATTGCCGAAAATAGAAAACAAAACGAGCTATTGAGCGTCATTAAAAAAATTGTGAAAGAACATAATGTTCTGAAAATATCCGAAGACGATGCGGAAAGGGTTTTTCAGGCCAATAAAAATGGTGAGTTCAGAAGTAGGCTGCATAAAACGCTGTCAGAGATTGTTGATTTTATTGCTGCATTAAAAGAGTTTCATCGTGATGAGCCTTTAATTAATTTTGAACGCAATGATGATAACATACTAAAAAATTTAGAAAGCTATCAGGCAGCCCTAAAACAACGATTGGAAAGTTATCAGAGAATTGAAGAAAAAAACGTTGCGCTTTTGTTTGCAAATGACAAAACAGAAACAATTATAATAAAAAAGAGCGTTTTGACTTTTATGGCGGATGATGGTAACTCACTGGAAAAGCGAGAAAAAGTTCTGTCTGCGCTTGCTGAAGTGATAAGTAACCATAACCTGTTGGTTGATTTTTATAGCGAAATAAAAGTAGATGGTTTTGGTGGTGAGATTAGTGTCGATGCTTTGAAGCGGTATAATGCGACTTTAGTCAAAATAATTAAAGAATATGAAAAGTTCGAAAACGAAACGCTTGCAGAAGCAATGGCAGAAACCGCCAATCCGCTAAATGCGACTCCTCATTCAGATAGAGTGGCAGCCTTTTTTACCGATCCACATAAAACTCTTGAAGAACGTCAAAGATTGTTTTCAGAGTTATATGTTCAAATTAACTGCGCCTGCCAAACTTGTGCAAGCGTTAATCGAGCCGAGTTGGCGTCTATTCTTATTCCAGAGGAGATATCAGAGGCTACGCTTTCTCAATATTTGAAGAATCTTGCGGAGAAAATAGCAGAAATTAGAAGTTTCGATGCGCGTTTTGAGGAAAATTCATTATTTGAAAATGCTTTTAATCCTTTACATAGTTATTTTGATAAAGAACCGTTTAAAAATATTTTTCACCAGTCCTGATAAAACGATTGTTCAGCATACCGCTGAATTGGAAATGCTATATGGTGTCATCAATCGTGCCTGCGACGAGATAAAAGAATATTGTATAGCAGAAAATTTATCCGCTTTATTACCAGATAAAGACAATAAAACAGTGGATGCTTTTCTACAAGAGTCTCTTGCAAAGTTAGAAGAAAGAAAGCAACAATATGAGACTGTTCTGGCAGATGGAGAGAAGCTTCTTGCTTTAGAACCTTTAAAAAGCGTCGGTGATGCTGTTGTCGGAGCCTTGAGGAAATATTTATCCGATACGAACAAGGGAATTGATGTTCGCCAGTCATTTGTAAAGCAATTAAAAGCATTAACAGAGCGGCATCAAGAGCTATTCCTTTTCAATCCAACGGATGAGTATTTACGATACCAGTATAACGATGCTCCAGATGCGGAGTCTGACAAAAATACGGTTGATCTATATCTTGCTTCTTATGTAGGCCAGTTGGAGGATAGAAGTCAGGAGTATGTTACTGCAATAAAAAACCGTGCTGATAAACTCGCTAAGGTGGGAAAAAAATATGGACATGCGTTTTTAGGTTCAACGGAAGCCGCCCTGAACGCCACACTCAGCGGAAGTCCAAAACTCCAAGAAGCATTGATTAAAATAAACGCAGACGCACAACAATATGATGCAATGCTTGAAGCCAGTAAGAACCCAAGATTGGTTTCGTTTTTAAAATTAGAAGATGGGCAAGTTCCGAGAGAAAGACGCGTTCACGCCGTTATGATGTTAAGTAATCAAGGCGGTGTAGATCATGGGTTGTTGACACCTGAAATTCAATTAGATGCTTGGAAAAAACAAGCAAAAGAAGCGATTGCGCAAGCAAAAAGAGAGTATAAAGTTCAAAGCCGGAAAAAAGCGGATGAAGATAGTAGAATTTTAAATGATGTTATTCGTCTTGAATATGCAATTGACCAGTTTCAGGGTACAGGCGATGTCCCTAGCAAACAGAGGTTGATAGATCTATTTACGTTGCCTGCTTCAGCACCAGCAAGAGGAGGTTTTTTTCGTAGAGGATCGTCTACGAAACATCCCATTGAAAATGCATTGCAACAATTTAAAGCATCCACAGGACTTCCATATTCAGATCTGACAACATCAAGCCAAGTCCAAAAAACAGCTTTACGCTTTCTTGCTATCGCCGAAGGTAGCTATATTGCGCAACGAGATACGTATAAACCAGAATACCTCAGCGCGATGAATGCACTAGAGGTGGCCATCAGAGCAGAGGCGTCAAATTGGAAAGAACAAGCTGAAAATATTACGGATGCGTTTCAAGTCGCTATCGAAACCGTGGCAAGAGAACATCACAAACGTCACTGGACTGGCAAGAGCGAATGGGTGAAACAATTAAAAGATGCGCAAAAAGCATTTTATATGATGTATTGTCCATGGAAAAAGGATGAGATTAGCGAGTTGGCGATTCTCCGGAAAGATGCTTTGAGATTGATTGGAAAGGTAACAGATGGTGGAGATGACTTAATAGTAGCTATTATGGCACCCGGAGCCAATAAGAAAACGATTGCAGAAGCATTTAAAGACAAAGAAAACCTTCACAGGCAGTTTTGTGAAAAATATTATCCAGAAAAACTAAAAGTTGTAATAAACACTAATGAGAGGGCGATTCCTCAAAAAGAAAGTATTCCCGAACTTTTAAACAAGGCGTGACTCCTTTTTTGGCAGCTTTTCGAGTAAGACATCTACCCGTTATTGTATTGCTGGCCAGTGATGAACGAGTTGATGCCAACAAAGCAGATGGAAAAGGCGTGACCGCGCTTTCGCAGGCGTCTTCTGCGCATCAACTGGCCGTTGTCACGGCTATTTTTAAAAATTCTTTTGTGCGGTCTCCTCACTTGTTGTATGAAGAAAACACGGCCGTTTTATTTAAAAAATTAGGTGTGGATCTGTCTAAATTAGTGAATGTTCCCAGCTTATTACCCTTGCCCAATCCCGTCAAAGATGAAACAAAACAAGTGCTAATGCATCGCGCTGCCACCTATTATGCGCAAGCGATTTATTTGATGCGCGGACGATATAAAGAGAAGAGTCGTTCATTATTAACACCCTTTTGGGATATCATGCGTGCATTACCGGAAGATGGACTAAGGCAAAAAATAGCATTGCATGCGGTGGGTTTATCAGATGATTCTATTCCGATGCCGATTTTAAACCGTGCGTTACAACGAGAGGCGGCCATTGTTATTCGGGCTAGGATGGGCGTGAATTGAAGGCAGAATAACAACATGCAAAGAACACATTTAACCAAAGAAATAAGCTGCATAGGATTGAGTGAATATATACAGTCGATTTAATGGCCCGACGAGTCCATATAACTGTGATGTCCATATTATCATGGATGATTTTACACTTTTGATTAATTATCCAGGATAAATTTTATATCACCAATCGCGTCATAGATACTACCACAAACCCTGAAATTTGAATTTTTAAACAAAGTGCTACCAAAAAATGCCAAATATGACAAAAAATCCCCAGCACAAAATGTCAAAATCAACTTTTTGTAGAATAAAATGATGCATTAGGTGTGAAAAATAGTGCCTGGTGGAATTCACATTATACGCTTTTCTCACATAAAAGCGATAAAGAGGATGAAAGTTTTGTTCTTGACCTAACTATATCGTTGCCGTAAATTAGAGGAAAGAGCACGATTTTTAAGATGAGGTGGACGATGCATTTTTTAGAAGAACTAATCGACCCACTGGATATTCCTGGGGACCTTGACGAAGACCTCGCGCAACGTTTAGCGGTGATTAATCACAGTCTTGGTGCCCTACAATTATTTCATTTTTTAGTACTACAAGGACGATCTTATTTTAGCCATTTGAAAGAACGAGGTTACTTCGACTGCAGAACTACCTGACCATTTGAAGAAGGAAAATGCCCATAATGGATTAAAATTTTTATACCTTCAACAAGTATTAAAAGCAAAAGATAACCCAATAGATCTTAAAGCGGCGATTGATAAACTAAAAGTATTTGGAGATACTGTACCTGCGGGAAAGAAGACATTCAATCAATAGATTGCGTAGACGCAAAATGGTTTCAACAATTGGGTCTTACAACAAAGGCTGAGCAATCAGAGTGCGTAAGAAAAGCATTTTTTGGTTTTTTCGATAGAAAATCCAATTTTTATATGGATACCGTTTCGTCATTATATGAGTGTTCAAAGGGGTTATCGCAAGAAGGGTCGCGATCAAGGAGTAACTCAACGTTTAGTCAATAAATCTTAACTAAACAAATCCTTTTTATATGGCCGAATATAATTCAATTATAAACGGCCATATAAATCATAAAAGATCGCCCATCCTATTTTCCGATTGTCACTTCCCTCAAAAACTGCTATTTTTATAAGCACACATTTTTATTTTTTATATAAAAAACAATCAGATAAGTGAGTTAAACCATGAAAATCATCGGACACCGCGGCGCTGCCGGCAATTATCCTGAAAACACCATGACCGCCTTTGATGCCGCTTTTGAAATGGGCGCGGCGGGTATTGAATTTGATGTGCATCGCACGCAAGATGATCATTTGGTGGTTATTCATGATTATGACGTGAGTCGAACCACGGATGGTTATGGGCGGGTAAAAGATTTAACTTTGGCCAAATTGCAGCAATTGGATGCGGGATCGTATCGTGGTGAAGCGTTTTCACAAGAAAAAATCCCCACGGTAGAACAACTGTTGGCGCGTTATGTGAATAAGCCTGGGTTTGAGCTATATCTGGAGTTAAAAAGCGGTTCATTGCATTATCCCGGCCTTGAAGCTCAAGTAGTCGAACTGTATATGGCGTTGTCTGAAGAACAGCGGACGCGCGTGCAAATTTCTTCTTTTGATCACCAAGCATTATTAAAAATAAAAAAACTATGTCCCAGTGCGCGCATTGGGTTATCATTGGATTCCAACATATTAGATCCGGTGCAAACAGCGCAAGCGGTGGGGGCGGAATCTTTAAATATTAAATGGGATTGGATTTCGCCGGCGTTTGTTGCTTTGGCGCACATGGCTGATTTAAAGGTGATTGCGTGGACGGTGAATACACAAGATGTGGTGCAAGTATTAGAAGCCATGGATGTGGATGCAATCATGACGGATTATCCAGAACGATGGGTGGAGTAAGCGCATTATTAACGAACCAACAAAAGAATTGATCACGCCGTTGATTGCATTGGCAAAACAAGCGGGAGAGGCCATTTTAGTCCATTATCGACGTTTAAATGAAGTGAGGGTGCAGCAAAAAAGTGATGCCTCGCCTTTAACCGAAGCGGATATTGCGGCACATCAGATCATTGAGCAAGGTTTGCACGCATTAACGCCGGAACTGCCGGTGTTATCTGAGGAATCAACAGCGATTGATTTTAATGAAAGACGACAATGGCAGCGTTATTGGTTGGTGGATCCATTGGACGGTACCAAAGAGTTTTTAGCGCATAATGATGAATTTACCGTCAATATCGCACTCATCGATAATCATGAGCCGATCTTAAGTGTGGTTTATGCCCCGGCTAAAATGGCTTGTTATTATGCGTGCGTTGGCGAAGGCGCGTTTTATCAACAAGGCAAAGCATCGGCAGAAAAACTAAACGCACAACCAGCCGCACAAACGGTTAAAGTATTGGCCAGCAGGCGACATGATCCGCAATTATTACAACAATTTTTAACCTATTTTCCTTCTTATGAACGCGTGCATGTTGGCAGTTCATTAAAGTTTTGTTTAATTGCAGCGGGAAAAGCAGATGTATATCCACGTTTTGGTGAAACATCAGAGTGGGACACAGCCGCGGCGCAATGTATTTTGGAAGCGGTGGGTGGACGGGTGGTGGATCTGCATGGGCAACGTTTAATGTATAATACGAAAAATAATTTATTGAATCCACCTTTTATGGCGTATGCCGATAATGACGTGGATTGGTTGGCATTTTTAAAGGATAAGCCATGATTTTAATGGTGATATTAGCGAGTTTAGCGGGCTTATTTTTATGTGTGAGTGCTTTTTCCACATGGCGTTATTGGCAAACGCGAACGCAATTGCAGATCTTGCAAGTAGAACATAAAGCGCACATTCAAAGCAACGCGCAATTACAAACCTTGGCCAAAGAAAGTGCGCAATATGTGTTTGAACATCAACGCGTGCAAATGCGCCAGCAACAACAAGAACATATTCAAGATTTATTGTTGCCATTGCGTGAACAATTAAAAACGTTTGAAACCAAGGTCGATGATGTGTATGGCAAAGAATCGCGTGAGCGGTTTGCATTAAAACAAGAAATTACTCGATTGGCGACATTAAATCATAAAATTAGCGAAGAGGCGGTACAGTTAACGCAAGCACTCACCGGTCAAAAGAAAACACAAGGCATGTGGGGTGAATTGATGTTGGAACGTTTGTTGGAACAAGCGGGACTGCAACAAGGGCGAGAATATGCACTGCAAGTGAATTTAAAAGACAGTGATGGTGCAACGTATCAGCCAGATGCGGTGATTTACTTGCCGGATGATAAACATATTGTCATTGACGCCAAAGTATCGTTGAATGCCTATCAGCGTTATTATGCGGCGGTGAATGAAGATGACGAACAATTGGCTTTAAGCCAACATATTGCGGCGATCCGCGGGCATATTAAAAGCCTTTCTGCCAAGCCGTATACGCAATTACAGGGTTTAAATACATTGGACTTTATGTTAATGTTTATTCCTATTGAAGCCGCTTTTGCGTTGGCGGTGCAAAAAGAGCCGGAATTGATAACAGATGCGATCCATAAAAATTTAATTATTGTGACGCCATCGAGTTTATTGGCAACACTGCGCACCATTTCGCATCATTGGCGTTTGAGTTTGCAAAATAAGCATGCGCAAATTATCGCTGAAAAAGGCGGCCAGTTATACGATAAGTTTGTGGGATTTACGCAAGATTTATTAACCGTGGGTGAGCAATTAAAAACCACGGAAAAAACCTATCAAAATGCGATGAATAAATTGACGCAAGGCAGAGGAAATTTGGTGGGGCGTGCGCAGGCGTTAAAAGAATTGGGGGCGAAGGTGAGTAAAACATTGCCGACGCAGTTGGTATACGAAGAGGATGATGTTTCCGCCCTTTGAAAAAGGGTGTTGCATAAATGGCTGCTATCCCTTCTCCCATGAAGATAATTCATTAGAGTCGTGAAGCATATTATGGGAGAGGGTTAGGGTGAGGGCGCTCAAGATGTTAGAGGCCCCTCACCCTAACCCTCTTCCGAAATGTGCTTCAAACCCTTTGGATATTTCCTTCTCGGGAGAGGGGATAGCAGCCATTTATGCACCAACACCTTAAAAAAGGGGGAAGCAAGAGAGAACAAATATGACCTTAGCATTAGAACAATGGGTGAATCACACATTAAATACCACTGCAACATTAATTCCACTCAGTGGTGATGCTGGTTTTCGACGTTATTTTCGCTTTTCACACGCAAATATTCCTTATATTGCCGTGGATGCCTCACATCCGACATCCAGTAATCCAGCGTTTATCTTTATGGCAGAGCACTTGCGTCAAACAGGATTATTGGCGCCAGAAGTAAAACATGTCGATTTAACCCAAGGTTTTTTAGTACTGTCTGATTTGGGTGATATGACGTTTTTAAAATATGTGAATGAAAAAAATGCGGACAGTTTATATTTACAAGCACTCAAAGATCTGGTGCAAATTCAAAAACTCACCGCACAAGTAGACTCGCAATTACCGACGTTTGATGATTCTTTTATTTTAAGAGAATGCGGACTTTTTCATGAGTGGTTTTTACAAATACATTTGCAACTAGAATTGTCAGCCGCGACCCAACAAATGTTGCAACAAACGTATCAACGTTTAGCCGAGTTGATTGCCAAACAACCCAACGTATGTGTGCATCGTGATTATCACTCGCGAAATTTAATGTGGTGTGAAGGACGACTGGGTATTTTAGACTTTCAAGATGCCGTGTTGGGACCGGTCACATATGATGTGGTTTCCCTGCTAAAAGATTGTTATATTGCTTGGCCAAAAGAACAAGTGCAAGCATGGGCGCTGCAATATTTACAATGGGCAGAAGAAGCCCATGTTTTATCGACGCAAGATCCGCAATCTTTTTTGCATGATCTTAATATCATGGGCGTGCAACGACATTTAAAAGCCGTGGGTATTTTTTCAAGATTGCACTGGCGTGATAATAAAGAACATTATTTAAAAGATATTCCGCGCACATTAAATTATGTGGTGGATGCTTTAAAACAAGAGCCTGACTTTGCTGATTTTTATCATTTTTTAAACGGCGTGGTATTACCGCAAATGCAAGCAGTCAATGTGTGATGAAAGCGATGATTTTAGCCGCCGGTCGCGGCGAAAGAATGCGACCATTAACGGATACCATACCGAAACCCTTATTAAAAGTGGCAGGAAAACCGTTGATCGTGCATCATTTGCAACGTTTAGCACAAGCGGGTTTGACAGAGATTGTCATTAATGTCGCGCATTTGGGCGAGCAAATAAAAAATACTTTACATGACGGTCATGCCTATGGCGTGCATATTGAATATTCGGATGAAAGCGCACACGTGGGTGGATTGGAAACAGCGGGTGGTATTATTCAAGCCTTGCCTTTATTGGGCAATGATCCTTTTTTGGTGGTGAATGCTGATGTTTTTACGGATTATCCTTTTGCACAGTTAACAACGCGGACGATGCAACAAACAGCGCATTTGGTGTTGGTTCCCAATCCAATACAGCATCCGCAAGGGGATTTTAGTATGGAAGCGGGTTTGTTGGTAGAAAAAAATACGCATAAAAGTTATACCGTTGCAGGAATATCTCTGTATCATCCGGCGTTTTTTGCAGGATTATTACCCGGCAAACGACGTTTAGCTGTTTTGTGGGAAAGTGCGATTGCCAGGCGTGAAATGACCGCAGAAGTGTATGAAGGGATGTGGCATGATATTGGAACACCTGAACGATTAAAAGAAGCGAATGAACGTGTGCTAATATTGTAAAAAGTATCAGGGGAGCCGTGTGATGGATATTGAAAAGCTATTGGGTTATGCGGTTAAAAACAAGGCTTCCGACTTACATTTGTCTGCCGGTTTGCCGCCAATGATCCGTTTGGATGGTGACATTCATCGTCTTAATGCGGATCCAATGAGTGCAGAAACCGTGCAAAGCTTGATCTATGCAACCATGAATGAAAAACAACAACGTACCTATGAGCGCTTATGGGAAATTGATTTTTCTTTTGCGGTGAAAGACCTGGGGCGTTTTCGTGTCAATGCATTTCATCAACATCGAGGTCCAGCCGTTGTGTTTCGTAGCATTCCTGAAAAAGTGCCGACGTTTGCAGAGCTAAAAACGCCCGAGATCTTTCGTAAAATTGTTTCTGCGCCGCGCGGCTTGGTTTTGGTCACGGGTGCCACAGGTTCAGGAAAAAGTACCACATTGGCATCGATGATCAATCATTTAAATGCATCGGTGCAACGACATATATTAACCATTGAAGATCCCATTGAATTTGTACACGAAAGCGCGCATTGTTTGATGAATCAGCGAGAAGTATTTCGCGACACGATAAGTTTTAGCGATGCATTGCGTTCAGCGTTGCGAGAAGATCCTGATATTATTTTGGTGGGTGAATTGCGCGATCTGGAAACCATTCGTTTGGCATTAACCGCCGCAGAAACAGGACATTTGGTGTTTGCAACCTTGCATACCACTTCGGCCGCACAATCGATTGATAGAATTGTGGATGTTTTTCCTGCGGAAGAAAAATCAATGGTGCGATCGATGTTATCGGAATCTTTAAATGCCGTGATTTCGCAAATTTTACTAAAGCGTGTTGGTGAAGGTCGTGTGGCTGCGCATGAAATCATGATGTGTACACCTGCTATTCGTAATTTGATACGCGAAGACAAAGTAGCGCAGATGTATTCTGCCATTCAAACAGGCAGCACATTTGGTATGCAAACCTTAGATCAAGGTTTATTAGAATTGGTGCGTTCTGGCGTGGTGGATCGGGTAGACGCCAAGGCGTATGCGGTGAATAAAGAGTTATTTCAATAGTGTATGAATAGATGTGGTGATCGCAATGGCGCTAAAAATTACTGAAGAATGTATTAATTGTGATGTTTGTGAGCCAGAGTGCCCCAATCAAGCCATCTCGATGGGAGAGTCGATCTATGTGATTGATCCTGATAAATGTACCGAATGCGTAGGACATTTTGACGAGCCACAATGTCAACAAGTGTGTCCCGTGGATTGCATTCCGCTCGATACATTGCATGCAGAATCAAAAGACGCGTTGTTATTAAAGTATCATCGTTTAATGGAACAAAAATAAGTGAAAAAAAATAAGTTAACACCTTTTATTGCACCGTCTATTTTATCTGCTAATTTTGCGCGTTTGGCAGACGATGTGACTCATGTATTGAACGCGGGTGCTGATTGGTTGCATATTGATGTGATGGACAATCATTATGTGCCGAATTTAACCTTTGGTCCGATGATTTGTCAGGCCTTGCGTGATGAAGGCATTGACGCGCCATTTGATGTGCATTTAATGGTGGAGCCAGTGGACAGTTTGATCCAACCGTTTGCGCGTGCTGGTGCGACCTTGATTAGTTTTCATCCCGAAGCCAGTCGCCATGTGCATCGCACGATTCAAACCATTAAAGATGCCGGATGCCAGGCGGGTTTGGTGTTTAATCCCGCGGCCAGTTTGGAACCATTAAATTATGTGTTGGCAGACTTGGATTTGGTGTTGATCATGTCGGTGAATCCGGGTTTCGGTGGTCAGCGTTTTATTCCCAGTGCGCTGGATAAAATCGCACGTGTGCGTACCTTTATTGATGATTGTGGATTACCCGTGCGTTTAGAAGTGGACGGTGGGATCACGGTGGATAATATTGAACAAGTACGACGTGCAGGTGCTGATACCTTTGTGGCGGGATCGGCTATTTTTGGATCCAACGACTATCAAACAACGATCACCACCATGCGACAACATATTGCCAACGGATCAAAATAACTCAAAAAGAATTTGACATGTCTGTTTAAAATGGTAGAATGGCATCGTTTCAACTCATATAGAGGTAAATGTATGCTTAAAAATCTTCTTGGCGTAACCATCGCCACTTTATGTTTCTCTTCCTTCAGCCAAGCCAATACATCCGTCGCTGCCAATCCCAAACACATTGAGTTGTTTGATACACGTAATTTTTGTGTGGTCTGTACGTTTAATGATGCTATTTTGTCGCCGGATACATTACACAATAGGTGGCATGTGAATACCAATATTTCTGCCAGCTATATGTATGGCACGCTGATGGATCGTTTAGATCTGACCTTTGGATTTTTATATGCCATTAAAGGCGAGCATTTTACGATTCAAAACTCTCTGGTGAGAATGATTAATCTTTCCTATAGTGATTTACCTTATTTTACATTCATAGGCAATCAAGGCGAGCTGGTTAACTTCACGGGTACAGGATTAACCGAAGGTAATTTTCGTGAGGCGGAACTGGACTCGCCCATTTTTACAGAAACCGCTTTATGGTATACCGATTTTACGCGAGTAAAATTTAAAAATGCGCTGTTTATCAATGCGTATATCAGAGAGGCGAACTTTTCTGAAGCACAATTGATGAACGCAGATTTTACAAACGCAAGCCTGATCAAGGTGAATTTTACCGACGCAAATTTACGTGACGCCAAGCTTACAACGGAGCAGTTGCAAGATTCTATTGTTTGTAATGCGATTTTGCCGGATGGAAGTCGTGGTGCGTGTTAAAAACGAGTGTATAAAATGCGTTGTTCCGAATAACGCAGCATGGCAAGATCATCTAATTACATTTATTCTTGTTGCCTGTTTCCCCCCTTTGAAAAAGGGGGGTTAGGGGGGATTTTCCCGCTAATGCAGCTGAATTTTATTGTTATGTTATTCCAGTACAGCACTTTTTTATTGCCTGGTTCATCGAGTCATCCTGTAAATCCCCCCTAACCCCCCTTTTTCAAAGGTGTTGTTGCATAAATAGAATGCTGTCACCCCGCGGCTTGACCGCGGGGTCCACTTTGCAGGGACTTTAGAAGTTCATACGATCTACTGATCTTCATCTA
>Ga0302309_10001116_pt1 | contig 25777 bp, 16 predicted proteins | sample III_Palsa_N1_1_FD_200453 | JGI IMG/M metagenome (GOLD analysis project Ga0302309, IMG submission 200453) | Peat permafrost microbial communities from Stordalen Mire near Abisko, Sweden - III_Palsa_N1_1 | ecosystem: Environmental > Terrestrial > Soil > Palsa > Peat permafrost | place: Sweden... | reverse complement strand
AAGATCAGCCTCCGCTCGACCAGCATCTTCGGGCTGTCCTATGTCAAGATCATCTTCGACGATGATGTCAAAGACCCCGCGGCCCGGCAACAGGTCATGAACCTCCTGCCGAATGCTACCATTCCCCCTAATGTGCAACCCGCCGTACAGCCGCCCACAGGGCCTACCGGCGAACTCTACCGCTATACGATCAAGAGCTCCTTCCGGGATGTGCGGGAGTTAAAGACGATGCAGGACTGGGTCATCGACCGCCAGCTGCGCAGCGTAGACGGCGTAGGCGATATCAACAGCTTCGGCGGCAAGACCAAGACCTACGAGATCAAGGTAGACCCGGGCAAGCTGACTAATCTCGGGCTGACCGCACTGGACGTCTTCAATGCCGTCCAGAATACCAACATCAATGTGGGCGGCGACATGATCTTCCAGAACGACCAGGATTTCGTCGTCAGGGGCATCGGCCTGATCAATGACGTGGAAGAGATCAAGAACATTATCGTCCAGAATAACAACGGCGTACCGCTCCTGGTCAAAGACGTCGCCACGGTCGAGATCTCCAACGTCCCCCGTCTCGGCTGGGTCACGAGGGCCGACGGTACCAATCCAAAGGATGGACCCAGGAAGGTCGAAAAACAGGATGACGTCGTCGAGGCCATCATCGTCATGCGAAAAGGGGAAAACCCCTCCGAAGTAGTGCGAAACATCGAGAACAAGATCCGGTACCTCAATCAATACGTCCTCCCCGCCGATACCAGGATCGTCCCCTATTATGACCGGACTGACCTCATCGACTATGCGACGCACACTGTCCTGCATAACCTCATCGAAGGCGTCCTGTTGGTCATTGTCCTGATCTCACTGTTCCTCTTCGACTGGCGCGCCACCGTCGTCGTGGCAGTCATCATCCCTATCTCGCTGCTCTTCGCCTTCATCTGCCTGCACCTCATGCACATGTCGGCTAACCTATTGTCTCTGGGAGCGGTGGACTTCGGGATCATCCTCGATGGGACGATCGTGATGGTGGAGGGTATCTTCGTCATCCTTAACCACAAGGCCCAGGAAGTCGGCATGGAGCGGTTCAATAAAATGACTAAGCTCGGCATCATCAAGAAGAGCGCCGCAGAAATAGGCAAACGGCCCTTTTATCTCAATATCATCATCATCACCGCACTGCTGCCGATCTTTGCCTTCCAGAAGGTGGAGGGCAAGATGTTCTCCCCCCTTGCCTATACCCTCAGCTTCGCCCTGCTGGGCTCCCTGATCACCACACTGACCCTCGTGCCGGTGCTGATCAGCCTGCTGATGCGGAAGAACGTAAGGGAAAAACACAATCCCATCGTCGAGCCGCTGATGAATTTCATGCAAAAAGGTTTCATCCTGGCATGGAAGTTCAAGGAGGTAGTGGTCCTATGTTCGCTCATCGTGATGGTAGTCGGCATCTATTCTTTCAAATATCTCGGCTCTGAATTCCTGCCTCAACTGGATGAGGGCAGTATCTGGCTGCGTATCCAGAGCAATTACAGCACCGGCCTCAATAAATCCGTCGAGATCTCCAAACAGGCGCGGGACATCCTCATGGGCTTCCCCCAGGTGCAATATGTCGTGTCTCAGACAGGCCGGCCGGATGACGGCACGGACGTCACGGGCTATTATAACAATGAATTCGACGTTCTCATGTTCCCGGAGGACCAATGGCAGCCCCATATCAGCAAGCCTGAATTGATCGATCAGATGAACAGGGCCCTGGGTGTCATCCCCGGCGTCAACCTCAACTTTTCCCAGCCGATCAGCGACAACGTGGAAGAGGCCGTGTCCGGTGTAAAGGGCAGCCTCGTCCTGAAGATATTCGGCGACTCGCTGCCATATATGGAGGCTGAATTACAGCAATATTTCAACGTGCTGAAAGGCGTCAAGGGCATAGAAGACCTCGGCATCATGCACAACATCGGCCAGCCCGAACTGGATATCAACCTCGACCAGGGTAAAATGGCGCTGTATGGAGTGGCTACCGCCCAGGCAAATGCCGTCATCAGCATGGCCATCGGCGGTCTCGGACCGGGCGGTGTGCCGGCCAGTACGCTGTATGAAGGCATCAAGACCTTCGACATCCGCGTGCGCCTGCCCGAAGAATACCGAAGGACGCCCGAACAGATCGGCGAATTGTTAGTCCCTACCATGAGCGGTAGTAAAGTCCCGATCAAAGAGATCGCTGACATCAAAGAAAGGACCGGCGCCTCGCTGATCTACCGGGACGACAACCGGCGGTACGCGGCCCTGAAATTCTCCATCCGCGGCCGGGATATGGGCAGCACCATCGCCGAGGCGCAACAAAAATGTGACGCGGCCGTACACCTGAAAAGAGGGTATAGCCTGGCTTTCCAGGGAGACTTCGAAAACCAGCAACGCGCGCAGAAGCGTTTGGCTCAGGTCGTGCCCATCAGCCTGATCCTGATCTTCATCCTCCTGCTGAGCATGTTCGGTAATTTCAAGGACGCACTGCTGGTCTTCATCAATGTGCCCTTCGCTATCGTCGGCGGCATCGCGGCGCTGTATATCACAGGTACCAATTTCAGTATCTCGGCAGGGATAGGCTTTATTGCCTTGTTCGGGATCTGTATACAGGACGGGATCATCCTGATCACGATGTTCAAAGAGAATTTGGCGCATGTGGGGGGCAGCCATTCGTTTTATTTCGACATGGAAACGATGGAGGAATCCTCTAAAAGCGGGTCGCCCCCCGGCTCTCCCAGCCCGATCCCCGCGCCCGACAGTCCCCCCAACTCCGCCGACCCTCGCCTCATAGCCAGCGCCACCCCCGCCGCCCCCAAGGATGGTCAGCTATCCTTATACGACTCTATCCGTATGGGGGTCCGGGCGAGGATCCGTCCTGTAATGATGACGGCCCTGATGGCCGCGATCGGCCTGACGCCGGCCGCCCTGTCGCACGGCATCGGCTCGGAAAGCAGCCGGCCCCTGGCGCGTGTAGTCATCGGCGGTATCCTCAGCGCCATGGTCTTCTCATTGTGGGTGTTCCCGTTGATCTTCGGCTGGGCCTACCGTAACTTTCACCGCCCAACCCAACCCAAATAGTCATCCGCCGCATCCAAATACTCGCCCGTCGCATCCGAAAGTTTTTTGTAACTTGTGTACATCACCAAAAACGCTGCCATCATGGGATCTCAGGCTTCGCAGGCTCAATTGTGGGGACGCTATCCGCTGGAATGGTCCACCATCCAGGAGACGACCGGCAAAGCCGGCTATGACCACGCCCTCAGTATCCTGAACCTCAGCGGTCAGGAGTCCTTGCTGGATATCGGCTGCGGCTCCGGCTTTTTCTGCACCCTGGCAGCGCCCAAAACCCGCTTTATTACCGGTCTGGACGCCACGGTCGAACTGGTAGAGGTGGCCCGCCGCCGGCTCCCCGCCTATCCTTTCCTGGTAGGTGAAATGGAGCAACTGCCCCTTCCCGACGAGGCCTATGACGTCGTCACCGGCTTCAACTCCTTCCAATATGCCGCCACCATCGCCAATGCTTTCGCCGAAGCCTATCGCGTACTGAAACCCGGCGGCCGGCTCATCGTCATGATCTGGGGCAATAAACAAGACTGTGAGGCAGCCTCCTTCCTCGCCGCCGTTGGCAGCCTGTTACCTCCTCCGCCACCCGGCGCGGGCGGCCCCTTCGCCCTCTCCGAAAACCAGCTGCTGGAAATGGCGCTCGAAGCCGCCGGCTTCACCATCCGGCAAAACACCGACGTCTCCAGCACCTGGGACTATCCCGACGCCCAAACCGCATTGGGCGGACTGCTCTCCGCAGGTCCAGCCGTCAAAGCCATCGATCTCAACGGCTACGATAAAGTCGCCGAAACGGTAAATGCTACCTTCGGGCCCTATACCCGCCCCGACGGCCACATCGTCTACCACAATAAATTCAGGGTCGTCATGGCGACAAAATAAGCCGGTTACCCCAGAAGATGCCGTCCTGCTGCTCCTCAGCGGCCAGCCGATCAACGAACCAATCGCCGCCTGCGGCCCCTACGTCATGAACACCCAGGAAGAGATCGTCGAATCCATCCGCGAGTTTCAATCCGGCAAATACGGACGGCTGGAATAAAACATCCCCGCCACCACCATTTCGTGCATCCCCACGAAATGGTCCGGGCCACCCCTTTTGCAGTCTCACATCCGCATTCCCCAGAGTAGGGTTCACTGCACTATAGCTGCAGCCATCATTGTGAAAAAGTTGTGCCAGATTTTATTCCATTATTAGGTAATTTCCCCGCTTTCATAAAATCAACACCCCAACATATGACACAATCCATCACCAACCAACGTCAATCAGTATTCGAAACAATCAAAAAAGAAGATACCGACGGCAATGAATATTGGTCAGCCAGAGACCTGGCCAACGTCTTGGAATACCTCGAATTCAGAAACTTCAAACCTGTAATATCCAAAGCCATAGAAGCCTGCACGAATAGCTCTCAAAAAATCTCCGACCATTTCGTGCACCTCCACGAAATGGTCAAAATCGGCTCTGGTGCGGCACGCCAAATCGAAGACGTAAGACTCTCCCGCTACGCCTGTTACCTAATCGTCCAAAATGCAAATCCATCTAAAGAAGTTGTAGCCTTAGGTCAAACCTACTTTGCCGTTCAAACCCGTTTGCAAGAAATACAGCAATCAACCGTTTACAATCAACTAAACACAGAAGAAGAAAAACGGCTATTCCTCCGCCAGGAAATGACAAGACACAATAAAAAGCTCGCCACGGCAGCCAAAACCGCAGGAGTAATCACAGCGATGGATTACGCCATTTTCCAAAACCATGGTTATAAAGGCTTATATGGCGGACTGGATGCAAATGGAATACATGCAAAAAAATCTCTGAAAAAAAGCCAAAATATCCTTGATCACATGGGCAGCACAGAATTGGCAGCTAATCTTTTCCGGGCAACCCAGGCTGAGGAAAAGCTGACAAGAGAAAATATAAAAGGGAAACCAAAAGCAAATAAAGCCCACTTTGAGGTAGGCAAAAAAGTACGAAAAACTATCCAGGAACTAAACGGAACAATGCCGGAAGATCTGCCGGTAACGGACAGCATCAAGAAATTGGAAAAAAAGTCGGGATCTCAATTGAATAACCCCACAAAAAAGAAAAAAAACTCATGATACCTCTGAAAACTTCATAAAACATAGAGGCCGCCCCATAAAGGCGGCCTCTCCATCTCATCACCCAACCATTTCGTGCATCCCCACGAAATGGTCTCCCGCCCAACTTCCTCGCCCGCCCCTACCTCGTCGCCACACCCTGTGGCCGCACATCCGCGCCCACCGGCAACATCGTCGGCTCAGTCGGCTCACTGAGCGTCCCGTCTGTCACGACCTTCAACACATGCAAATAATTGAAATCCCCAACGGAGAAGACCGGATTGGCGCTCTGGCTAACCACATACAACGTCTGCCCATCGGGCGCAAAGCCTAGTGAAAAATCCTCGCTTGACGTCGCCGTACCGGTGCCCACAGCAGGGCCCGAATCCTTCAGGAATAATTTGGCAATGAACACCGGCGCATCCGGGTTCTCGACATTATATACTCCGACGGAGTTCTCCGCCGAGTTCAGCGTATACAACCTCGTGCCCTGTGCGTTGGTCCGTAGCCAGCAGGTGGCCGGGCCGCCCGCAACCTTCGTTTCGAATGTCAATACGCCCGTCTCCTCGTCGATGGAATAGACCCCGAAGGCCGATGCCACCGGGAATCCGACATACAATGTCTGGCTCCTGGGATTCAGCGCAAGCCCCAGCGCCCCGCCATCGCCAGTCGGCACGGAGTAAGGTGCGCCCGCAGCCAATCTCAACCCACCCGTTCCCTGCAGGCTGAAGGACAGCAGCGTACCGATCGGGTTCGTCATCTCTGTCGGCAGCATAAAGGCCAGAAAATCCGTGGCAAAAAGATAGCGCTGATCATTCGACACCAGCACCTGCGAAGGTGAACTGCCCGCCGCCACCTGCACCTGGCCGAAAGGCGTCTGGGTCAGCCTTCCCGATCCGTCCACCGTGAAGGCCGTATAATTAGGCAAAGTGGTGATCGTATGCAATGGGTCAAGCGCCTTGTTGGCCACATAGACAAAACGCCCGTTGATCGCCACGCTGCACGGCGTCTGACCTCCTGAGGCAAAGGGGCTGCCAGCTACTGGCGTCAGCGACCCGTTGGGATTGATACTGAATACCGCAATCGTATTGCTGCCCCCGTTGACGGCCAGAAGGAATTGTCCATCCGAACTGACGGCGATCGGGTTGTCCGAGTCGTCCGGCCCCAGTGCCTCGGTGGGGTTCGCTACCCCTGACCCGCCGGTCAGAAAGGGACTGCCGGGCAACGCCGTCAGGGTGCCATCCGCATTCTGCCGATAGGCCAGCACCGCATTCGCATTGTCGTGGTAATCATTGCTGATAGTATAAACGATCTTCCCGCCATCCGTCCCCTCAGGACCTCCGGGGTTTTTCTTACAGGATACAAGGCCCATAAGCATGGCAGTGCCTGTAACTGCCGTTAGTAAACGAAGTTTCATGTTGACTTTTTTGGTGAAAACAGAATAATGTCCACACAAAGAAAGTCAAGGCCCGCTAGGAAGTTCTCACAGAAACATCACAAGAGTATATCGAAAGGATCACCGCGCCTGCATCACCGGTCACGGCTCATACACCGGCATCCGGAAAGAAAAAATATTCACCCCGCCCCGCTCCGCCCCACTGCTCCCCTGCGCATTTGCCCGCACCTCCGCCTGCAACCTCCATCCATGCAGTGTTAGCACCTTCCTTACAATCGCCAGCCCAATCGCCGGCCGGCCGGGCCTCACCCCCTCCATATCCGCCGCGTTAATCCAAGTCAGTAATTCGGCAGCCATCGGATCACCTTCATTTTCAATCCGGAAAACCAGCTCCGTGCCCTCCCTCTCCAGGCTCACAGTGATCCGCCCCCCGGGCCGCGTATAGGCTATCGCATTCACCACCAGGTTTTGTATCACCCTTTCCATCATCGAAATATCCGCATAGACGTAAGACCCGTCGGTACAATTCCGGCAGTCGATCCCCCCAGCCCCCGCCGCCGTGCTCCCCGCCCCGGCAGCCTCTCGCGCCCCCACCGCATGCACCACCTCCTGCAGCACCTCCGAAAACACAAACGGCTCCCGCCGCGTCTCGAAATTGGCCGACTCCATCTTCGACAACTCGAACAACTGCCCCACCATCTTCTCCACTTGCCTCAGCTTACTCACTACCAGTTCGACATAGGCAGCCTCCTCTTCAGGCTGCAACTGTCCCTTCTTCAGCGCCAGCGTCTCCGTATAGCCCCGGGCTATAGCCAGCGGCGTCCGCAGGTCGTGCGAAACATTCACCATAAAATCCCGCCGTTCCTTTTCGCTGGCGGTGACACGATCGATATTGTCCAGCAACAGATCCGCCATTTTATTGAAAGAGCCGGTCACCAACTCCAGTTCATCATTCTCCCGCAACGCAAACCGCGCCGTGAAATCCCCCTGCCTGAATTTATTCAGCACCACCATCATGTCATCGAAGCGTCGCCGAAAACGGTGGATATACCATACCGTTACCAACAGACTAAAAGCAAGAATGAACATCACCGCCCCCAGCACCACCGGCGTCACCCGGCTATTCATCAGCATCTGCGTCACCGTCCGGTATTGCTCGTTGCCCAGGATCACATAGATATAGCCTAGCCTCCCGTTCTCGCCCTCCACCACTGCCGCGGAAAAGATCTTCGGGTGATCCGGGTCTCGTGGGTCTGGCCCAATAATATATCGTAATCCGCCCGATTGAATATACCGTTGCAGCGGGTCGGTAGACACCTGCCAGCGTTGAATTTCAGCGGGGGCGCCGTGAAAATAGATCACTCTGCCCGTCGTATCCAGGAAGTAGACTTCCGCGCTGGGGCTGATGACCATCGCCTGGTAAAAGACAGAGTCCGCCTTTTGCCGGTCAAAACCTTCACGGCCGTAGGGAGAAGTGAATTTCGCAATATGCGAAGCGACATCCTTGTTCAATAATTGCGTGCTGGCCGCATAGAAGGCAGTCGTCGCCAGATAAGTGAGGCCCGTAAACAGCAACCCCAGCAGGGCGATCAGCAGGAACACGACGATATAGATCCGTCGGAAAATCGCGACCGGCTGCCCCCTCATCGCTCGATCCGCCGGTCCACGCCCGCTCGCCGCTCCCCTTCCGCGCTCCCCCATGGAGCCTCCTCCCCCCCTCATTCCGCAAAACGGTATCCCGTCCCCCACGTAGTAAGTATATATTCCGGTTTGTTGAGGTTCTTCTCCAACTTGATGCGCAGCCGGTTGATATGCGACGTCACCGTATGCTCATATTCCTGGAAGGCGAAGCCCCAGATCAACTCCAGCAACTCATGCCGGCTGAAAGTCTTGCCGGGATAGCTGGCCAGCAGCCACAGCAGGTCAAACTCCTTCGGCGTCAGCTCCAGCCGCTGCCCCCTGACGGTCACCTTATGTTTATCGCGGTCAATGACAAGGTCCTTGCAATAAATGGTGCCGGGCTCCACCTTTGACGCCGCAGACGCCGTCGCCCGCCCTATCCCCGAAGTCCCCCCGGAGGCTGTATCCGCTCTCGCCGCTGTATCCCCCTCGCCCATCACACCCACCCCCGCATCCCCCGTCGCCATCCCCGCTTCCCCCCGCGCGGTCACCCCCGCGTCCCCGCCGGGCCCTTGCCGCCGCAACAAAGCCTTCACCCTCGCCATCAACTCGAAAATCCCGAACGGCTTCGTCAGATAATCATCGGCCCCCAACTCCAACGCCGTCACCTTATCCGTCTCCTCGGATAAACTGCTTAAGATGAGGATCGGCGTCCGCCCATCCACCGCACGGATCCTCCGGCAAATCTCAATGCCACTGAGATCAGGCAACATAATATCCAGGATAACAAGGTCAAAGTTCTCGCCGCTCAGCTTCGCCTCCCCAATGGGCTTCGCCTCGCCGGTCACCTTCGCCTCCCCGGAGAGCTTCGCCTCGCCCGCAATCTTCTCCAACGCCACCGCCCCCCGGTCACAGGCCGTCACCCGATAAAAAGGTTCGTGCAAATGCAGGCTCAGTAGATTCGTGATCTGCGCATCATCTTCCACCAGCAGTATATTCTTCATTAAGGCTGTTTATTCAGCAAAGATGGGCAAAATTAACACCCGTAATCACCCCTCCCGCGAATTTATCGTACCTTTACCCGCTAATGAAGTCTACAACGGAGAAAAAGAATATCAGGCACCTCAGCCTGAGTGAGTTAGAGAGCTACTTCGAAACCCTCGGCGAAAAGAAGTTCCGGGCGAAGCAGGTCTACGAATGGCTATGGCAAAAACATGCCCATACGTTTGAAGACATGACCAACCTCAGCAAGGAACTCCGTCATCAGCTCACAGAGCAATTCTCTCTCCCCGCTCTCAAGGTCGACGCCACCCAGTACAGCGCCGACGGCACGGTCAAAAGCCGCTTCCGTACCGTAGATCACCATATGGTCGAAGGGGTGCTGATTCCTACTGATGAAAGAAAAACAGCCTGCGTCTCGTCTCAGATCGGCTGCTCGTTGAGCTGCAAGTTTTGCGCAACAGGTTATATGGAGCGTAAGCGTAACCTTGATTACGACGAGATCTATGACGAAGTCGTACTGATCAACCAGCAGTCTGAGCGTGTGTATGGGAAGAAACTGTCGAACATCGTCTTCATGGGCATGGGTGAACCCCTGCTGAATTATAAGAATGTCCTCAAGGCTATCGAAAGGATTACCAACCCTGATGACGGCCTCGCCATGAGCCCCCGCCGCGTTACCGTCTCCACCGCAGGTGTGGCCAAGATGATCCGCCAGCTCGGTGATGACAAGGTAAAATTCAAGCTCGCATTGTCTCTGCACGCTGCCAATGATAAAAAGCGTAATGAGATCATGCCCATCAACGAGACCAACAACATCGCCGCCCTCGTCGACGCGCTGAATCATTTCTACCAGCAGACCGGCAACGAGATCACCTTCGAATATATTCTCTTCAAGGATTTCAATGACAGCCGCCAGGACGCCGATGAACTCGTGAAGTTGTACCGCCGCGTGCCCGCCGATCTGATCAATATCATCGAGTACAACCCCATCGATCAGGCCCTCTTCGCCAAACCCGATGACGATGCCGTCCAAAAATTCATGGAATACCTCGAAAAAAACCGCGTCAACGCCCGCCTCCGCCGCTCCCGTGGAAAAGACATCGACGCCGCCTGTGGGCAACTAGCGAATAAAGAATAACGGCCCCCTTTCTTAAAAGTATCACCATAGCGGCCTGGCACGAAAAACGGCAGCTTCGTTCGTATGATAATAAAAGTCTCTTTTCTCGTATATCGAAAGCAATAGCTTGACAACAATATCCCTCAGCTCTGGTGGAATCTTAACGGAAAGAGTACGTGCATCGGGCATCAGCAACCGACAGGCGTAGTACAATGGCAGATATTGATCGATCAACCGCTGGCCTAATTTTTCGGCAGTGAATAACCGGTAGATAAGATTCACTTGGTAATGGGCCAATAAATGAGATAGCGACACACTTAAATCCGTATGATGCTGTTGGCACAAATCGAAAATATTTTCTTCCAAACCTTTAAAATCTCTGGCCCACACCATCCCTTGTATCCATTCGGCATCTTCATGATCCTGCCTGATCGGATCTGCGGGACCAGACGACGTCTTTTGTTGGTCTCGATGTGATAAGCGCGATAATCCGCTCTCATTATATAAATTCTCCAAAAACACCGCCAAATCCCTGATCCTACGTTCGCCGCGCGGCCCCCCTTGAGTAAAAGTCAGCCAGCCGTTGAAGAACCGATCCGATAGCCGGTACAAATGATTTTTCGTGGTCGTCTCGATCTTCTCCACCACCTCCTTATCGATCAATTGACTTAAGTGTGCAGAGATCACCCTGCTTTCGATCCTCGTATCCCTTGCCAATTCCTTTGTCCCGACAGCCTCGCGATACAATGCCATTTGGAGAACAATTTTCCGCTGGGATGGCGGCAGATGATTCAATCGCTCCCGATATAAAGGAGTGGCCTGATCCATGACAAGCTTTAGATAGTCATAGCCCATATCGTGATGCCTGCTAAACAGGCTATCCACAAAAGCCTGCAAAGTCCTGAGCTTTCCATCCGTCAAAATGCGAATGGCTTCCCACTGGCCAGGACTGTTCTCGACAAATTCCTTTAATCCCGGAACACCAAATCGTTCGACCCCATCCAATACCAGATTTCTCACCTCCTTACTATTCAGGGGATGGAAAGACAAAACCCTGAAGAAATCATAAAAAGGCTGATGATATGCCCAGAAATGTTCTGTCACCCTTGTGCTGCTGCCGATGATTTTAAGGTCGTTAAAATTTTGTATGTTTTCTCTCAATAGCGCAGCTTCCGGTCCAATGTTTTCCAGGATGCGGTCTATATTATCCAACAGCAGGACCGCTTTCTTTTTGACTTTCCCCAGGTACTGATGGATGACAAAGAATAACTGCCGGGTATATACTTGATCGTCAACCTCCTCCGGCCAGTCCAATTCCAATCCCCTACACTTCAGTTCCCGAAGTATCTCTTCCAAAAGATCGAATAGCCGGTAAATACCCGCTTGCTCTTCCGCCGGATGGATGGCTATATAAGCCGCTTTCAAATCCTCATTTGTCTCGATCTCTGCCTGCAAACACCTGATCAAGGTAGATTTACCGCTTCCCCACCCTCCACATAAAAGGTAATGTTGTATGGAACGATTCTCCCCATTCCTAAAAAGATCTTGAAGAATGACCTCATATTCGAATTGCCGGACTATGGGACGATTGTCAGGCATAAGCAGGATATTTCGTTAACCAGAACTGCTGCAGCAAAGGAGAGATGAATTGATAGACATGCCGTTCTGATTCTACCAGGTCTTTCATCATAGACGTCTTACCTACTCTTCGCGGCGCAACGAGGAGAATATGGTTTCCTTTTCCAACCTCCCGCCAAAATTGATCGTTGATAGTTTTGCGTCTTAGGTACCTGCCGTCCGTAGCAGCACCACCCGTAATTGTATCAGGATGTCTCCATTCCATAACAATAAGGTTATTGCCAAAAATACTTAGCAATAAGTTTATTGCCAAAAAAATTTCCTGCCTATTCGGTTCTTAAACTCCGCACCGGGTTCGCCATCGCCGCCCTTATCGCCTGCCAACTCACGGTCGCCAGCGTGATCATCACCGCCAGTAAGACCGTCGCCACGAACACCCACGCCGAGATCGTCACCCGGTACGAATAATGCCGCAGCCACCCACTCATCACATACCACGCCAGCGGCACGGCAATAAAGAATGACAACCCCACCAACCCCAGAAAATCCCGCGACAGCAACCCCCAGAGATGCAGGACCGAAGCTCCCAATACTTTCCGTACTCCAATCTCCTTGATCCGCTGCTCTGCCATGAAGCTCGCCAGCCCGAACAGCCCCATGCAACTGATAAAGATGGCCAGTATGGTAAAGAAACTCGCCAGCTTCCCGATCCGGTCTTCCATCGCAAACTTCTGCGCATACGCCTCGTCATTGAAGGTATACTCGAACGGTACGAGGGGATTATATGTCTTGAATATCGCTCCGATCGTCGGCAGCGCTTGGGCCGCCGACACGTTGGGATGGATCTTCACCGCAACCACATTCACATTGTTATTAAAATCCTGCATATAAATGGCCTGCTTGACAGGCGCAAAGGGAGACTGCATCACCATGTCTTTCACCACACCGATCACATGATAATATTGCGGATCAGCATTACCATGAACGAACTTCACCCGCGCCCCAATAGGCTTTTTCAGCCCCATATATCTCACCGCCGTCTCATTCAGGATCATTCCCAGAGAGTCAGAGGGGAAGTCGCGGGAGAAATCCCGGCCCGCCAAAAACTGATAGCCTATCGTTGAACCATAATCGATCGTATTCCAGAATACGGCAAAGGTCGGCGTCATGGTCGGATCTTTCCCTTCCCAGGTGAAGCCGCTCTGGTTGTTCCAGACATCCGTTGTCGGGCTGCTCGACATACACGCATCCGCTACAGCTCCCGATTGTATCAGCTCTTGGCGCAGCGCGGCAAAATGGTGCGGGATGTCATCATTGAGGATATCTACCGAGATCAGCCCGTCCCTTGAATAGCCGATAGGCCGGTCCTTCACATACAGGACCTGCTCGAATACAATGATTGTTCCGATGATCAGGGCCACAGATACCGTAAACTGTATCACGATCAGCACCTGCCTCGGCAATGCTGCCGTCCGCCCCGCCTTAAATGTACCCTTGAGTACCTTCACCGGATTGAACGAAGACAGATAGAATGCCGGATAGCTGCCCGCAATCAACCCCACCAGCAGCGTCAACCCCAGCGCCGGCAGCCAGAAGTAAAGACTGTTCCAAAAGATGTGCATCTCTTTATCCGCAACCGTATTGAACCAGGGGAGTGCCGCCTGGACCAGCAGAAGCGACAGCATGAAAGACAGCAGCGCCATAAAAATCGATTCACCAAGAAATTGTCCGATCAGCTGTCCGCGCAGCGAACCCACCGATTTGCGGATACCTACTTCCTTGGCCCGCTTCTCCGATCGGGCCGTCGACAGGTTCATGAAGTTAATGCACGCCAGCAGCAGGACGAAAACTCCGATGATGCCGAACATCCACACGTATTGTATCGCTCCGCCTATATTCTTCCCGTTCCAGAAGGCATTGTACAGGTGCCAGCGGCTCATCGGGTGGATCACGACGACCGGTTTGTCCGTCAAGCCATGCCCCTCTTCCGCCCCCTTCACCCGATTACGCACCTGGTCCAGGTCGGCATGATCCTGCAGCAGCGCGAATGACTGAAAAGAATTTTCGCTCCAGGAGGTTTCAGCTTGTTTCACCCAGGGGTGTGTCTGCCGGTAATTGGCCCAGGGCGCAAAATAATTCACAGCCATGAATTCCGAGCTATGCGGCATGTCCGTAAATACCCCCGCGACCCGGAAGACCGTGCTGTCATCGAATTTCAAAGACTTCCCGGTTGCATCGTCACTGCCGAAAAGTGCGGTGGCGATCGATTGACTGATCAGGATCGACGAGGGGTCATCAAGCGTCGCTTTGCTGCCGTCCAGCGTCCGCAACCCCAGGATATCTATCATGTCGGGCTCGACGAACATTCCTTGCTTATTAAGCCGTTTGTCCCCCACCGTTAAGATATGCAGGGAGTTCCAGGATGTCGTCGCTACCTTTTTGAAGTCGCCAGTATAACGGGTCCGCAAGTCAGCGGCCAGCGGAATAGGCGTCGATTCATTCGTGCTGACATCATTGCCGCGCGTCTGCGTGACCATGATCCGTGCAATCCGGTCATAGGTCGGAAATGTCTTGTTGTAGCTCAGCTCATCCCACATCCACAGACTGATCAGTATCACTACCGCCATCCCGATGGCCAGTCCCATGATATTGATAAAAGAATAGACCCGGTTCTTCGCCAGGCTCCGCAAGGCAATCCTGAAATAATTTCTGATCATAAAAAGAGGGCTTTTCTTACCTGCTCCAAAAACAATTCCATCTCTCTTACTCGTTCATTATCAATCACATTCCCGACCTGCCCCCGTTCCCCCCGTCCGGTTTTAATACAAGGATGTCCGCTTCCGATACAGACATGACTCGTGAGCGGCCCCTACGCGGTGCGGGGCCGGGCGGCGCTACGCGGTGCGCGCCGCGGCATCCCATTCCATGCCGCCTCAGCCCCAAAAATAAATTTTGCTTAATCGATTAAACAATTATATTTGTTCTTCAAATGATCGCCATGGCCAAGCGGGCAGCACTAAAAGATATAGCACAAAAAGTCGGCGTTTCCACCGCCCTCGTCTCCTATGTGCTGAATGACCAGGAAGAAGAAAGACGCGTCGGCAAAGAAATAGCCGCCAGGATCAGGCAGGCAGCCGCCGACCTCAACTATACCCCCAACCAGATTGCCCGTAGCCTGAAAACCAACAAGACCCACACCATTGGCGTCATCGTCGCCGATATTCATTACCGCTTTACCAGCGGGGTGACCAAAGCCATCGAAATCGCCTGCCAAGAATACAACTATACAGTGATCTATGGCAGTTCCAACGAAGACCCCGCCAAATTCGCCCGGCTGGTCCATTTGCTGGTCGACCGCCAGGTGGACGGACTCATCATCGTCCCGGTGATGGACTGCAAAAAAGAAATCGACTACCTGCATCACCGGGAAATCCCTTTTGTGCTCATCGACCGCATTCCGCCCGACGTGGAAGCCAATATCATCTCAATCGATAATGCCAAAGCCGCCCATCAGTCCGCCCTCCACCTCGCGAGGACCGGCCACAAAAGAATTGCGTTTGTATCGTATCAATCCGGTCTCTTAAACCTGGCAGACCGTAAAAACGGCTACCTCTCCGCCCTGGCGGAAGCCGGACTATCCCCGGACCCCGCACTCATCAAAGAGATCACCGGCCGCCAGCCGGCCGATGGCCTTACCGACAGGGTAACGGACGAAGTCAAACACGCCCTGGACGACCTCCTCGCCCTCTCCCCGGCCTGCGACTCGATCTTCTTCGCCACCGATACCCTCGCTGTAGAAGGCCTCCGCCATATCAATGCGCTCCACATACCCGTGCCCGAAAGACTGGGCATTGTCAGTTTCGACGAATCCGAGGCATTCGAACTCTTTTACTGTCCGATCACCCGTGGCCGCCAGCCCCTCGCCGATATTGGCAGGATCGCCGTCGACACGCTGATCGATACCATGCAACACCCTAAAACAAAAAAGAAGCTGTTCCTCGGAACGGAATTCATCATCGGAAAATCCTGTGGAGAAACCTAACCCTTTTTTTTGATCCAATTTGCTTAAACGATTAAACAAAAAAGCCATATGAACTCCCGCGTCATTCTCATCGCCCTCATCGCCGCCACCGGCGGCCTTCTCTTTGGATTCGACACCGGCGTCATCTCCGGCGCACTCCCGTCCCTGAAAGACGACTGGGCCCTCAGCGACCATACCCTCGCACTGCTCACCACCGCCGTCCTCTTCGGAGCCGTCATCGGCGCTATCTGCAGCGGAAAATTATCGGACTACCTGGGCCGCCGGAAAATGATCATCATCAATGCCATCATCTTTGCCGCCGGCGCTCTAGGTTGCGCATACGCCACCTCCAGCCAGATGCTCATCGCCATGCGCGTCCTGGTAGGCATCGCCATCGGTATCACCTCCTACGTCGTGCCGATGTACATCGCCGAAATCTCTCCCGCCGCTCACCGCGGTACGCTGGTCACCCTCAACCAACTCATGATCACCATCGGACTCCTTGCCTCCTATATCACCGATTATCTTTTTTCGAATAACGCGAACCCAGCCTCCTGGCGCCCCATGTTTCTCATCGGGGTCGTACCGAGCATCGTTCTGCTCACCGGCATGATCTTTCTCCCGGAGACCTCCCGCTGGCTCATCAGCAAAAACCGCTATGCAGAAGGAAAAAAAGTACTCGCCAGTATGGAGTCCCCGGAGTCGGCAGAGAAAACCTTCCGCGAAATCGAGGCGGACCTCGCCGCAGAACGACACGCTCCCAAAGCTAGCAACGGAATCCTCCAGCCCTGGCTGCGCCCCGCCCTGATCATCACGGTCGGCATCTTCTTCTTCCAGCAGTTCTCGGGCGTGAACACGATTATCTACTATTCCCCGATCATTTTCAAAATGGCGGGGATCACGGGTAATGCAGCCTCGATCCTCCCGGCTATCGTCATCGGCATCGTTAACGTCCTCGCCTGCGGTGTCTCAGTCTTCTTCCTGGATAAAGCAGGCAGGAGAAAGCTATACATGATCGGCATCTATGGCATGATCCCCTCGCTGGCGCTGGCCGGCCTCTGCTTCTTCCTCAAAGACAGACTGGGCAGCAGCCTCATCTACCTCTCGGTCCTTAGTATCATCTGCTTCATCTTCTTTATCAATATCAGCCTCTCGCCGCTGGGCTGGCTGCTTATCTCTGAAATCTATCCCATAAACGTCAGGGGCCTTGGTATGAGTATCGGCAGCCTCTCGCATTGGGGATTCAACGCCATTATCGCCTTTACCTTCCTCAGAATGGTCAACGGCATCGGCGTCGCAGGCACCTTCTGGATCTATAGTGCGGTCTGCATCATCGGCCTGTGCTGGGGCTACTTTTATATCCCCGAAACCAAAGGCAAATCGCTGGAAGAGATCGAAGCCCACTGGCGAGCCGGCGGAAGCCCGAGAAGCCTGTAGCACACAAAAAAATCATCACCAATAAAATCGTACATCAAATGAGACAAGCAGTTCTAACCACACCCGGCGACATCGAGATCCGCGAAATCCCTATGCCGCCGCCGCTAAAGCCCAACGAGATCCTCCTTCGCATCCATCGCATCGGCGTATGCGGATCGGACATTCACGTTTTCCATGGCAAACATCCCTTCGTGACGAAATATCCGGTCATCCAGGGACACGAATACAGCGGGGAAGTCGTGCAAATCGGTTCAGCCGTGACGACAGTCCGCCCGGGCATGAAAGCCACCGCCCGCCCCCAGGTGGTCTGCGGTAAATGTGCCCCCTGCCTTCGCGGACAATACAATGTCTGCCAGAACCTCACCGTCCAGGGCTTCGTCGCTAACGGTTCCGCACAGGACTATTTCGTAGTGACCGAAGACCGCATAGTCGCCGTACCGGATTCCGTCACCTATGAACAGGCGGCCCTGATCGAACCCGCAGCAGTAGGTGCACACTCCACAAGGCGCGCCGGCGATCTGCACGGAAAGAATGTGGTCGTAGCCGGATCGGGTACGATCGGCAACCTGATCGCGCAATTCGCTATCGCCAGGGGTGCGAAAAAAGTATTGGTGACCACGGCTAAGAGCGATTTCCGTCTTTCCGTAGCCCGCAAATGCGGCATCGCCGAGACCGCGAACCTGTCCACAGAACCCTTCGCCGACGCCGTCAAAAGGGTCTTCGGCACAGAAGGATTCCAGGTAGGCATCGAAGCCGCCGGCGTCCAGGGCGCCGTGACGGACCTCATCGCCGGCGTGGAAAACGGGGGCACGGTCATCATCGTCGGCGTCTTCGAAGAGAACCCCGTCGTCAACATGGGCTTCCTGGGTGAACATGAACTCAATGTGCTGGGCAGTATGATGTACCGCCATGAAGATTACGAAGAAGCGGTCCGCTTCATCGCAGAGGGTCGTATCCAAACGACACCGCTGATCACCAGCCATTTCCCGTTCGACCAATACCTCGACGCCTATCATTTCATTGAAAAAGAAGGTCACAAATCTCTTAAGGTGATGATCGACGTCTCGGACAATTAAGATGTATCCGACAACTAATTAACTCATCCAAAATATTATTATATGCGACAAGCAGTCCTGACGGAACCCTACCACGTCATTCTCCGCGATGTGCCCCCCCCCCGCGAGCTCCAACCCAACGAGCTTCTGCTGAAAATCCATCGCGTCGGCGTCTGTGGGTCGGATGTCCATATGTACTACGGCAAGCACCCCTTCGCCAACACCTATCCCATGGTCCAGGGCCACGAATACGGCGGTGAGATCGTCCGCGTCGGTTCGGCAGTTACCGAATTCAGCCCGGGCATGAAAGCCACTGCCCGCCCCCATCTCGTCTGCGGCCAATGCGCCCCCTGCCGCAAAGGCCAGTATAACGTCTGCCAGAACCTCCGCGTAGAAGGCTGCGCCGGGCCCGAAGGCAGCGCCCAGGAATATTTTATCATCCCTGAGGACCGTGCCGTACACATCCCCGACAGCGTGACCTACGACCAGGTGGCCATGATTGAACCCATCGCCGTCGGCGCCCATTCTACCCGCCGCCCGGGAAGCCTGGAAGGAAAAAACGTCGTCGTCACCGGCGCAGGCACGATCGGCAATCTTGTAGCACAGTTTGCCGTAGCCCGTGGCGCCAAAAAAGTGCTGATCACAGATCTCGTGGACAGCAAGCTCCAAATCGCAACGCAATGCGGTATCCACGCGACCGCGAACCTGTCCAAAGAAAATTTTGCAGCCGCGGTACAGCGTGTATTCGGAAGCGAAGGTTTTCAGGTCGGCTTTGAGGCCGCCGGCGTTCAATCGGCACTGACGGACATGATCGCTGGCGTTGAAAATGGCGGCACTGTCGTCATCATCGGCGTCTATGTCAAAAACCCGGTCGTTAATATGGGCTTCCTTGGTGAGCACGAACTGAACGTCCTGGGCAGCATGATGTATCGTCATGAAGATTATATCGAGGCTGTAGAAATGGTCGCGAAAGGCATTATCAAAACACAGCCGCTGATCACGCATCACTTCCCTTTCGAACAATACCACGATGCCTACAAGTTCATCGAAAGCCATTCCGATCAAGCTGTCAAAGTCATGATCGACGTAGCCGAAAATTAATCACCATGAGACTCTCAAAAAATACCCTCGCTCAAATATCAATCCTTCACCCCGCCACCAGCCCCGGATCGGAGGTCAGCCTCCCAAATCCCGCCGTCTTCGATCTGCCCGAAAAGGTGTTGCAATTCGGGACGGGCGTCTTTGTCCGGGGACTCATCGATTATTATATCGATAAGGCCAATCATGTGGGATTGTTCAACGGCCGCATCGTCATGGTTAAAAGCACACAAGTCGGCGACGTCAGTGATCTCAGCGACCAGGATGGTTTGTACACCCTGATCATGAAAAGCGTCGACGGCGAAACGCACCTGGAAGACAAACGTGTCTGCGCGGCCATTAGTCGTACCCTCGACGCCAGGACACAATGGGCCGATGTACTTACCTGCGCCGCCAACCCGGAACTGACCGTTATCATATCCAACACCACGGAAAATGGGATCATGCTCCAGCTCGACGAGAAGATAGACGCATCACCCCCCAACTCCTTTCCGGGAAAATTGCTTGCCTTTCTTCGCAAAAGATATGAGGCTTTCAACGGCAGCGAGGAAAGCGGACTGGTGATCTTACCCACCGAGCTCATACCAGGCAATGGAACCCTGCTCAACCGGATCGTCAATGATATGGCCCAGTCCAATGGCCTGCCGGAAGACTTTGTCCGCTGGCTTAATACAGCAAACGATTTCTGCAGCACCCTGGTCGACCGGATCGTCCCCGGCAAACCTCCTGCTGAAGAGCATCGGCAGTTAGAGTCATTGCTGGGCTATGAGGACCGGGCCATGGTCATGGCCGAGACATACGGCCTGTGGGCCATCGAAACAGATCGGCCCCGGACCAAAGAACTGCTCTCTTTCAGCGGCGCCGATCCCGGCATCCACGTGGTCCCGGACATTAGCAAATTCCGCGAACTGAAACTCCGGCTGCTGAATGCTTCCCATAACCTGTCCTGCGCCGTAGGGTATCTTTGCAACTTCGGGACTGTCAGGGAGGCGATGGACAATAGCAACTTCAATCGTTATATGGAGGACCTGATTCTAGAGGATATAGCCATGTCGATTGTGGATACCGCCGATATAACACCGGGGGAGGCCGAGGCCTTTGGCCTCAGCGTACTCCAGCGCTATCGCAACCCTTATATCGGGTTTGAATGGCTGAGCATCTGCGTCCAGGATACCAGCAAGCTCAGGATCAGGGCCGTGCCGGTCATCCGCCAGCATTATGACAAATATGGGTTCGTATCCACCCGGCTGGCGCTGAGCTTTGCGGCCTATATCCTGTTCATGCACACGGAGACAGATGGCGAAGGGAACTACAAAGGAGTAAGTTTTGGTCGCGAATATAGGGTGATCGATGATTATGCGGTAGATATGCACCGAATGTGGAGCAAGTATTCGGGCCGCACGCTGGTACGTAACGTACTGGAGGACGTCCGCCTGTGGGGCACCGATCTGAATTTTTTAAACGGCTTTGCCGAACAGGTGTATATTTATCTGAAAAGATGGCAGGATCGGGAAACATCTATTTTTTCAGACATTAAAAAGCTATCAATATGAAGAAACTGCTGTCACTTTTACTGATCGTTGCTGGCACTATGGCCCATGCCCAACAACAGGTCGACCTCAGGGTAATGCGGCATTACCTCAATATCCCGATCGGCCACCAGGCCCGGATGAAGGTCATCGAGCTGCACGCCGGAGGCAAACTCCAACGCGAATTGCCTCTGCAACTCGCCGAAGACACCATCGGCTATTGGATTTATATCGACGTGTCGGCCTTTAAAGGGCAAAAGATCACCCTCAGCGGAATGGTCAGCCAGAAGGCCCTCCGGCGTATCTACCAGGACGACCGGATCAACGGCGCCGATAGTCTCTATAAAGAGAGCAACCGCCCGCAGTTTCATTTTACCGTCCAACGCGGGTGGAACAATGACATCAACGGTCCCATCTGGTACAATGGACAGTACCACCTTTTCTGGCAATCCTTCCCCTTCGGGCTTATCTGGAATACCGGCTTCATGTACTGGGGCCATGCCGTCAGCACAGACCTGCTGCACTGGCAGGAGCTCGATCCCGCCCTTATCAACGATAGCCTCGGCTCTCCCTGGTCGGGTACGGCCGTCGTTGACAGGAATAACGATGGCGGCTGGGGTAAGAACGCCCTCGTCCTCTATTATGCCTGCTTCGACCGGGTCTCGGACCAGGAAGTACAATGCATCGCCTATAGCACGGACAGCGGTAAAACTTTTCAGCATTACAGCGGCAACCCCGTCATCAATAGTGACTGGGAACTGGGCACGACTTCTACCCGGGACCCAAAAGTATTTTGGTACGAGCCTGCCCGCACCTGGGTGATGCTGCTGTTCGAGAAAGACGGTATGTCCTTCTTCAATTCCACCGACATGCGGCACTGGACGAGGAAAAGCCATGTCCCCGGCCTTTGGGAATGCCCGGACTTTTTCGAGCTGCCCGTCGACGGCGATACAAAGACAAAAAAATGGGTGATCCATGGCGGGTCCAGTGAATACATGATCGGCAGCTTCGACGGCAAAACCTTCACCCCCGAAACGCCGAAACTTCGCTATGCCGAAGGAAAGAACAAGAGAGGAGAAGATTGCCTCTATGCGGCAGAGAGCTTTTCCAATATGCCCGACAGCCGCGTCGTGCAAATGGCCTGGGGCAGGATCTTTCATCCCGGCATGCCCTTCAGCCAAATGATATTGTTTCCAACCGAATTCACGCTGCACACAACCGATGAGGGCATCCGGCTCCGGGCCAACCCCATCGGCGAGATCGACCACCTCCATCAGAACGCGCATAGCTGGTCTGATCTGACCGCCCAACAGGCTAATCAACAGCTGGCCGCTATCCACCCCGGTCCCCTGCACATCAGGATGACCGTTACCCTTCCCGCAGGCAACAACCTCCATCTGCGCTACCAGGGCAACGCGCTCCTCGATCTCGCCGCTACGGACCTCCCGCCCGGCGCGAACGAAATAGAGATCCTTCTCGATAAAACGGTCGCAGAGATATTCATCAATAAAGGACAGCGCTATATCATCCTCCAGCTGCCGCCCAAAACCAACGACAACAGCCTCGAATTCGATGGAGAAAAATACGGCCCGGCCATCCTGTCCCTGCAGGTGTATGAAATGAAGTCGATCTGGGAGAGGTGATCATCCCCCCGCCGCCGGCATCAACTTCACCAACCTGAACACCGTATTCTCATTATCCTCATAATCCACCAATCTCCCATCCCGCGAAAACAACATCATCGCCGGAAATTTCATCGGCTTGAATTTCCCGATAAACTCGCCCACAGAATCCCGCAACACCACCACGTTGGGGCGCCCCCTTAACGCACCCCCATATGTCGTCACAAATCCGTTGATGGCAGTCCACTTCTCCATGGACACCAGGCAGATCTCCGCCTTGCTAAAGGATGCATATTGCTCCCCGATATGCCGGACTGCCCGCTGACAATGCGGACAGGTCGGATCGAACAACACGAACAACACCGGCTTTCCCGCCACCACATCCTTCCGCCCGAAAGCCTGCCCGTCCGCCCGGTAAAAAGTAAAATCCGGCAGCACCTGCGCCTGCCCGAAACCCGGATGCGCCGACAAAAGCCAGAGCGCCACAGCGCAGGTAATAAACCTCATTTCCATTTATCTTTTAAAACTTCAATAAAATATCCTCCCACTACGCTCCTCGCCTGGAAACCGCGCTGCCTCCCATCGGTCGTCTCATGCCAGTCACTCAAAGGAACCCTCGTTGGCGTCTCCACCGCATATTTATAGATCGGATCGATCAACGCCTCGAAAGTAGCATGGTCATCAGCCAGTGCCGACGTCCATAACACCCAGTCGGATTTCGTATAGGTCTTTCGGCTGTCCAACGGCAGCCCGAAGGTCTGCTGCTTTGTCAGGTAATACGCCAGCTCCTTATGATAAACCTCGGGCGAAAACAATCCCAGCCCCATGATCTTGTCCCATACGAGGTTGTATTTCTGGCTCCAGGTATCTTTGTTATCAAAAGTCAGTGCATAATGATCGCCGGCATCGTCCATCTGCGGCCACCGCTGTGCCATCGAAACAGCTATCGCCCGGTAGCTCGCAGCCGTATCCTTTTCCCCCATTAGCTCCGCCAGCCGCGCATAACACCCTATAGCCACGATGGCCTTCACCGAAAGATTGGCATTCCTCGCCAGGTGACCGGCAAAATCATCCGTACACAGCTGATTGGTCGGATCAAATCCATTAACAGCCAGATAGCGCACCCAGGTACTCAACGTCTCCCAGTGCTTCCGCGCATAGTCCACACTGTTCTCTGCCTTCACGACAGCCGCTGTAAGAATGATCATATTGCCGCATTCCTCGACGGGCATATCCTCCCCATACGTCTGCCCGTTGGCCAGAGGATAGGTACCCAGATCATGCGCCGCAAAAGGCTTCGCCCATTTCCCGCTCTCGCTGTAGTAGAAAATGCCGTTCAGCATGCCTTCTACCAACGCCGGATTGTAGCACAACATTAACGGAGCTGAAGGATAAGTCACATCCACCGTATTAATCGACCCGTTGCTGAAATTTTCCTTCGACAACCACAAAATATCACCCTGCGGGCTTTTCACCAGGGAATGCGCCGCCAGGCATTGCCGATAGGCCAGCACACACAGTCGGGCATACGTCTCGCCACCCGCCTGTACGGCATCCCGATATATCGTATCATTCTCCGCCTCGCATTTCCGGCGGATCTCCGGATATTCATCATATGCCTGCTGCAGGAGCTTCTCCATGGTCATCCCCGGCTCCAATGCCCACCAGGCTTTCAAATTCGTGTGAAAGTACTGGATCGCATCCCCCTCGTCATAGCCTATCATAACCATCCTTTCCACCGCCTTAGTCCCTACCTTCCCCAACGTCATGTGCGTTCGCAGCCTGCTCACATCAGCGCCCATCGCCCCGGTCGTCGCCATCGCACCCGGAACCCCCGCCAAATCAATCACCTTCTGCTCCGTCCCCTTGTCAAGCGGCGCCGCCACATACACATACCCCCAGTCGATCCGCACGTCGTCACCCTTCCTCGCCAGCACCGGTTGCTCCACCGTTCCCGCTTTCAGCAGTTCCAGCTTGCCCGACGAGTACTGCTGCGCCGTCACCCGCTGAGCATTCACATTCACCGCCAGATTGGTCGACACCTCCAGCGACAGATTCACAACATGCTGACCGCCATCCGCCGCCCGCACCGCAAAACTGACATAGGACACAGGCCGCGCCAATAAGGCCAGATCCCCAATCAGCAAGGGCGACGTAAACGTTACCTCCAGATCCACGGCCCCGCATCGGAACCGGTAGATTGTCTGCGTCGCCTTGACCTCCACGCTCAATTGCCTGACTGCATCGTCACTCGGGCCTGCCCCCATAAAACGGTACAGCCGCCCATCCACCTGCACCACCCCATATATCGGCTGCTCCCTGCCGGTCCAATGCCTCGTATCCGACGCATTCAACCGATCTGTAAAAGACCAGATACTGAAATAAGGATTGTGCACGATCAACGGATACGCCGGCGCCTTCCCGACCTGCGCCCACACAGTCCCACCAAGCATAAAACAAAATAATAAGACCATTCGGACCCGAATAATATTCTCCATGTTCTTTTTTTAAATTTATTCGCCCCTGCATATGTCCGCCAGCGTTAGTGCAGCCATATCCCCGATATTTTCCCCCAACTCCGCCGGCACCATCGTGCACACCGAACGCGAATCCTCCAATGTTTCGCGCCGGATAACCTCCTGCATGTCCGCTTCCAGCAGCGACCCCGCCCGGCCGTAAATACTACCCATGATAATCACCTCCGGATTCAGGATATCGATCAGCAGCGACAGGCCCTTCCCCAAAAACTGACCGCAGGTCTTGTAGATGGCGACCGCCAGCTCATCCCCCGCATACGCAGCTTCCGCCACCGCCTTCGCCGTCAAAGAGGGCAATTCCGCCAACGAAGAACAAAACGATACCTTTTCCCCCATCTGCAGCTTCTCCCTCACCATGATCTGCGCCAGTTGCGCAATCCCCCCTCCGCTGCAATAGCCTTCAAAAGACCCAGCCTTGCCGAATCCCACCGGGCCCATGTCCGCCAGCCGGAGGTGACCAACCTCACCCGCCAGGTCCGACGTCCCTGAATACAACCGGCCATCGAGGATGAGGCCTGCCCCCATCCCGGTACCGAATGTAAGAAAGATCACATTGTTGTAACCCCTCCCCGCACCAAATTTCCATTCGGCCATTGCACAGGCATTGGCATCATTCTGCA
>Ga0302309_10001108_pt1 | contig 25889 bp, 20 predicted proteins | sample III_Palsa_N1_1_FD_200453 | JGI IMG/M metagenome (GOLD analysis project Ga0302309, IMG submission 200453) | Peat permafrost microbial communities from Stordalen Mire near Abisko, Sweden - III_Palsa_N1_1 | ecosystem: Environmental > Terrestrial > Soil > Palsa > Peat permafrost | place: Sweden... | reverse complement strand
TCATCGTCTGCGGCAGTTGCAGCAACTGTGCGGCATCATCGCCTCCGAGGTGCCGCCGGAGGCTGCGCTGTTCGTCGCCGGGGACTTCAATGACTGGCGCGGGCGGGCACATCAGGTGTTGCAGCGCGCCGCCGGCTTGAAAGAGGCCTTCATCGAAGGCGGCGGACAGGCCGCGGCCTCTTTCCCGGCACGGTGGCCGCTGCTGCAGCTCGACCGCATCTACTTCAGGAACGCCAGCCTGGTGCACAGCGATGTATTGAGGGCAAAACCCTGGTCGCGGCTATCCGACCATCTGCCCCTGTACGCGGAAGCGGTGCTCGCCCCTTAGGGCGTGTCATATGGCCGATCAACGGGCCAGCCACATCCGCAACTCCGAATAGGCCTCGACCAGCGCTTCCAACGTGAAACTCCGGTTTAGACCGCTCGGGTTGGGCAGGATCCAGACTTCCGCGCCAGCGAATCCAAAGGATTGCCGACCCCAAGGCACATCGGCCTGATCGGTCATGGCCAAGAAGGCGCGCTTGCCGAGAAAGGCGATCGAGCGCGGTGCGTACAGCCGCATCTTTGCCTCAAACCCGATTCGGGCCAGGCGGAATTCGGATGCCGGGATCTCTTCCGCGCGCACCGTCGGCCGGCGTACCGCGGCGGTGATGCCATAACGATAGTGGAGCAGGCGGCGCTCGTCGCAGGGCTGCAATTGCACGTCGGTCATGCCGGCCAGGTGCAGCACGCGCCAGAAGCGATTGCTGCCGTGCGAGAAGTTGTGTCCGGACGCCGCGGCGCTGGTGGCAGGGTTGATGCCGCAGAACACAGCATCGAGGCCAACAGCGAGGATGTCTGGTTCGTAGGCCATTGAGCGGTTGTCGGCTTATAAAAGTTGACTGCCATCCCCGTTTGCGCGAGCACTAATCCAATAAAAACAGAAGGTTGCACCCGCCGCTTTGACTGGCGTTGGAGTGCTCCCTGTCATCCTTTCGACATGCCGTTCTGCCTCCGGCGGCGAACTTCCGCTCTAGGCGGCGCCTGGCGCCGAACTTTCACCCTGTAATTTATTGCCTCATCAAATCGAGCCCCGGCGCAGGCGCGCCTCAGTTATCGACGATACCTTACTGCCGCCTATGGTGTGTTGCCATGCGTTGTCCGGACTAGCGTTGCGAATTACGGACAGGGTGCGTAGTTCCTGCTCACCCAAACTCAGTTTTCGGCGCGGGATGCCGCTGAATGATTAGGCTTCGGTAACTTTTGCCACGTCATTGCTCGATCCGGGGAGTGCGGCCCTTGCGTGCTTAAAGCCATGCGTGTATTGGTGTAAGCTGGGTGTAAGCACGTCGCGCTGATTGACGCTGCGAAGAAGCGGGGGGACAGGCCTTTTGCGGGTGGTGACCTGGAGCGTTTTGAGGGCTCTTGCAGGCCGACGCCGGAAGGGGATGGGGCCTTTATATGGGCTTCGCAGCAGGGAATTTTATGAATTTGGCATTGGGCAGTACGGTTGCGCTGGGCCGACGTGGGGGCCTAGGCGATTTGGTGGTGTGCCTGCCGCTGGTGGCGATGATCAAGCGGCAGCGTCCTGATGTCCGGGTGTGCATGGTGGCGTCGCCTTATACGGCGCCGCTGCTGGAGAGTTGCGAGTGGGTGGATGAGGTGATCGAGGATCGGGCGGTACTGGAGCGTCCGGCGCTGCTGAAGGAGCGCGGGGTGGCGGCTTTCCTGAATCCGCTGGCGGATGTGGGGCTGGCGCGGGCGGCTTATCTGGCGCGGGTGCCGGTGCGGATCGGCGATCTGGATCGGCCGGCGACGGTGCGTTGGTGCAATCGCTTTGTATGGGGGCGCAGGAAGTGGTCGGCGCTGCATGAGGCGCAGTTGATTCTGCGGCACCTGAAGCCCCTGGGGCTGGGGTGTCGCCTGCCTTTGTCGGAGTTGAAGGCATTGACGCGGCTGTCGCGGGTGACGCCGCTGGAGGAGGGGTTGCGCAGCCGGCTGGATGGGGATTTCTTCAATCTGGTGATCCATCCGAAGTCTATGAAGAACGGGCGGGAGTGGCCGGCGAGGCATTTCCTGCGGCTGGTGCAGTTGCTGGAGGGAGAACGCATCCGCATTTTGCTGACGGGTGTGGAAGGTGAGCTTTGCAATCTTGCCGCGGAATGCCCGGAGTTGCTGGCACATCGGCAGGTGATGGTTTTGATGGGGGCGACGTGTCCGCAGCAGTTGATCGCGCTGATTGCGAATGCGGACGGGCTGGTGGCGAGCGGGACGGGGCCGCTGCATCTCGCGGCGGCACTGGGGATTCATGCGCTGGGGCTGTTTCCGCGGCGGGCGAGCATGGATGCGCGGCGCTGGTATCCGCTGGGGACGAAGGGCGAGGCGTTGCAGATGGCGGGAAGCTGTGACTTCCTGCGCCGCGACTGCGACGATGATGCCGGGCGACAGGCTTGTCCGTGCATGGAGGGCATTACGCCGGAGAAGGTGGCGGCGCGGGTGCGCAGCTGGGTGAGGGAATATGAGGTGGTGCGGAGGATGCCGCTGGTAGCTTGAAGAGTGGGAGCGGGGCCAGGTGCATCACTATTAGATTGACTGTACAAATGTACAGTTATACAATGAGCGCATCTGATACTGGTGCGCCCCTATGGACTGGCTGACATTCATTTCGGAATTGGCCAAAGCTTCTCTATGGCCTGTTGCGGCAATCGTGGCGATGCTTTCGTTCAGAAAAGAATTGAAGGCTTTGGTCCGACAAATGAAGAAGGGCAAGGTCGGCGCTGCGGAATTTGAGTTTGAGAAGGCTCTATTGGAGCTTCCGCCAGCCAATGTGCAGACGCCGGCGCCAAACCATGATGCAGTAGTGCAGCCGCTGACATTCCCACACAGTGATACCCGCCGGCTGATTAGGGACACTTGGACTGAGCTGGAGGATTCAGTGCGGGATCTGCTGAGAAGTCGCAATCTTCCGGAATCCGTCTTGCCTCGACGCGCCTCGGGGCTCGCGCGTGCATTGACCGAACTCAAGTTGCTAGATCCGGATCAGATTGATTTGTTCCAGGATTTAAGGAACTTGAGCATTCGGGAGGCCAGCGATCCAAACCTTGAGCCATCAATTGAAGCGGCTGTGAATTTCATTCAGGCCACAGATCAGCTAAGAATGGCCGTGGTAGAGCGCACGACTAATCCTTCGCAAGTAGCATCGATTGACCAAAGCGCGGCATGATCAAACAGGCGATTTCATGCCGTTATCGTGGGTAAACATATTGACGACAAGACCCTTTTGTCATGGCTCGGGCAGAACTCTGAGCACTACGTCAGTCAAATGTTCCTCTAGGAAGACAAGGTTGCTCAATCATTTCCTTCCGAGCCAATCCTTGATCACGCAGTCAACACGAGATTCCGCTTGGCCGCTGCTTTTAGAAGCCGCAGATGCGCGGGTAGACATATTGTCTTCAGGTCATAGTTATCAACCACGGTCTGGCGGGCATTTTGACGCATTGATTCATGTGCCCGCCGATCCTCCAGCGCGTCGATGACTCGATCCGCAATTTCTGCGGGGGAGAAGAAGTCAACCAGCAGGCCGTTCTGGCAGTCGTGCAACACTTCTTCCACCGGCGGCGTCCGCGAACCCACAATGAGGCAGCCTGCCGCCATCGCTTCGAGCATTGACCAAGACAGCACAAATGGATGCGTCAGGTAAACGTGCACCCTTGAAACTTGAAGGATTTTCAGAAAGCTTTGGTAGGGCACTTTGCCCAGAAAATGCACTCGGCTCAGATCGAGACTACCTTCGAGTTCCTTGAGCATCTCCTGCTTGAATGTTCGCCCATCAGGCAACCGTGCTCCATAACTAACGTCATTACCCCCAACCACCAGCACCTGAGCTTTGGGACGTCGCCTCAGGACTTCCGGCAGGCTGCGCATAAATGACGGAAAACCACGGTAGGGTTCGAGATTGCGGGCGACGTAAGTGACCACTTCATCTCCTGCACTCAACTCGACATTTTGCTCCGCCAGCCGAATGCGGGCTTTCGAGTCGGGCTGGACGACCTGAGTGTCTATCCCTTCATGGATGACATGCAGCATCGGGTGGAAACGCTTGGGGTATACCGACTTCTGCCAATGGGTCGGACATTGGCCCAAATCGACCGTATCCAATGCCAAAAGATTGCCCAGGTTCTTGGTCCGCACGCGGGGAGCCGTATCAGGGGTGATGGGATCATTTCGATCAAACCCGACATCCGCCCCCTGCATGCGGTAGAAGAATTCGAAATAGCCAATGAGGGGGGAACTGGGAAACACGTCCTTCAGGTACCAGATCTCTCCCCAGCCATTATGGCCGAGCATCACATCCGGAATAAATCCTTGCTGCTTCAACTCGATGGCGATGCGCAGAACCTCCTGTGCATTCAAGACCGCAGCCTCCGATTCTCGCAGGTAGTGATGCACCTGGGGTGCGATAGTCCGTCTAGGCTTGTAGACGATCTTTTTGACCCCCGGCAATTCAACGTCTTGACGTTGTGTGATGAACACAACTTCGTTTCCGGGAGTTGAGCCCAGGTGACGCGCGAGATGCAAGTATTGCCCAGGGAAGTTTTGATGGACAAAAAGAACTTTCATTGGTATTCCAAGCCAGGATTGTGTGGATAGTCGTTGTGGCTGGCAGTCGGTACAAGTAAGTCTGAGTTGCTGCATTCAATGTAACAAATTTATCGGAGTCATTGATCTGCTCGAAGCCAATCTGATCTCACAGGATGGCCGCGTTGAATGCGCTAGCTAAACCTACTTTGACTGTGTTCCCAATCGTGCCGTGCCCCTCATTGCGGCGCGGCTCGGAATTTGCTTTGCCCGCAATTTCTCGGATTTATCGTAGGACCCCCTAGAATAGGTACGGTACATTCCAGTTCTTATTTGTCACACGGGCTATTACTCGTTCGTATCCAAAAGCGTGATCTGCGTCACAAAATGTTTTTAGGGTGCGCACATCCCGCTCTTGAATCTCCGATACACTGAATTATCGGAGTGGCTATAAAAATATTTGGAAGACGTGTTCGTGAAATTCGGCGATCTTTCGGTTGGTGCTGAATGTCCAGCTAGATAATCCTTTGAAGTTGGTTTTCCGCGCACGCAATTGGCGCGAGACCCTGCCTTCGCCGTGGCTATCGAATGGGTGTAGAAGTGGCCAAGGAACAGGGGCGGTGGCTCCTGTCGTTCGTGACGAAGTGGCCGTAACAGGGGGCGGGGAATGTCACGGGTGTTTCGGGATCGATCCACGGAAAGGTCGAATAATGAGCGAGCCGGGAGACATCCGAGATGAGACCCTGGCTCAATGGATGGATTGCGCGTATCCGCTCCAGTCCGGGCCGAATTTCAAATATCCGTTATACCTTGCAGTTGCACGACCTGGTTTGGGTAATGGGCAGCTTTTGCGCCCTCAACCGCAAACCATTCGATCCCGAGTTACTGATTCAGCAGTTTCCCCCGCCGTATAACTCCGATAGCCTGATCAGCGCGGCTAGAGGCATCGGCTTGCGTATCAAACGGATCGACTGTGTCGCTGTCGACCTCAGTGCCCTTACGCTGCCGTGTCTGATCCTGATGTATGGCGAAACGCCGCGGGAGGATTCCCTCACGGAACCTAACGCCCAGGCAATGCCCATTTTGCCGCCAGCGCGCTCGGCCATCCTAGTCCAAGCCCATGCAGATCGCATGGTCTTATTCCTCGCTGGAACCAACGCACCTGCCACACTTAGCATTGAAGAATTCGGCCGGCAATTCACAGGTGCTGCCTATCTCCTGGCTCTGGACCGAATCGCGGTCAATGACCCGGACCGCGCGTTGGCCAAAGGCAAGGCTTTCGGCTTTCGCTGGTTTATTCCTGAGTTGCTCAAATATCGAAGCGTCTGGCGTGAAGTCGTCACCGCTTCCCTCATCATCCAGCTACTAGCCCTAGCGACCCCATTATTCACCCAGGTCGTTATCGACAAAGTTGTCGTCCATCGCACCCAGAGCACCCTAATTGTCATCGGCGTCGGCTTGGCCGTATTTATGGTCTTTACCGCCCTGCTCACCTGGATCCGGCAATATCTCGTTCTGCACACCGGCAATCGGGTCGACGCCGTACTTGGCGCTGCGGTCTTCGAGCACCTGTTCAAACTGCCGCCGCGTTACTTCGAACACCGACCTACCGGGGTCATTGCCGCGCGCCTGCGCGGCGTCGAAAACATCCGTGAATTCGTCGCCAGTGCCGCTGTCACCCTGGTGCTCGATCTTCCGTTCTTGTTTATCTTCGTAGGAATCATGTTCAGCTACAGCGTGCCGCTGACGCTATTGGTTCTGTCCCTGATTGGCTGCATCGTCATCCTCACCTTCATTGTCGCTCCGATATTCCGCAGCAGGCTCAACGAGCAATTTCTGCTCGGTGCCAGAAACCAGGCTTTCACTACGGAATACGTCTCTGGATTGGAAACCGTCAAAAGCCTGCAGATGGAACCCCAGCTGCGCAGTCGCTATAGCGATTATTTGGCCGAATACCTGCGTTCCGGCTTCGGTGTGCGCCAGATCGCCAATACGTACAACGTTGTCGCGAATAGCGTTGACCAACTCACGACGCTGCTGATTCTGGTCGTCGGGGCCTATCTGGTGATGAACGGAACCGACTTCACTATTGGTATGCTGGTCGCTTTCCAGATGTTTGCGAGCCGGGTATCCCAGCCTATGCTGCGTCTGGTGGGTCTGTGGCAGCAGTTCCAGCAGGCCAGTATGTCGGTCACCCGCTTGGGCGACATCATGAACACTCCCACCGAACCCTATTCGATCAGTCCTAACCGACAGCGGCAGCCTGTAGGCAAAATTGACATCGAGGGTTTGAGCTTTCGTTACGCCGAGAACCTGCCGTTTCTCTATCAAGATTTCAATCTGACCGTCGAACCCGGCAAGGTCGTCGCCATCATGGGTCCATCGGGCTGCGGGAAAAGCACCCTGGCCAAGCTGCTGCAGGGCTTTTACCAGCCGGCCAGCGGCATCTTGAGATTGGACGGCAATGATATACGCTACCTGGCGGCCAATGAGCTACGCAGTTATTTCGGCGTGGTGCCACAGGAGACTATTTTGTTCTCGGGCACTCTCTATGAAAACTTGCTGATGGCCAACCCCCATGCCACCTTTGAGCAGATTGTTCATGCCTGCAAGGTGGCGGAGGTGCATGAGGTCATTGAAAAGCTCCCGCAGGGTTACCAGACCGAGATTGGCGAGAGAGGAGTCGGGCTGTCTGGTGGACAGAAGCAACGCCTCGCAATCGCCAGAGCCATCCTCAAGCAGCCCAAGATACTGATCTTTGACGAAGCCACCAGCAGCTTGGATGCTCAGACTGCGGAGCATTTCAGCGCCACGATTAACCAGCTCAAGGGCAAGGTAACGATGTTGTTTATTACTCATGCCTTACCCAAAAGCTTACAGGTCGATGAAATCGTCCGGATTGGCGGCAGTAACACACTCGTGCTGGATATCAAAGCGGCGCCAGTGAGGGACACTGGAGTAACTTTATGAGCCGCATCATGCTCACTTGGGAATTGGGTATGAATCTGGGCCATCTGGCCAGATTACTGCCGGTAGCGCAGAAATTGAAGGAGCGTGGCCATGCGGTGCTCGTCGCAGCCAGGGATCTGGCAGCTGCCGCTATAGTTCTGGGACCAGCGGGCATATCTTTTGTGCAGGCGCCGCATTTACCGCAGGGCATTCCACTGCCGCACCGACCAACGGGCTATGCCGATATCTTGCTATCCCAAGGATGGGCTGACCGAGACACATTGTGGGGGCTGACTCAGGGCTGGATCAATCTATACAGGATGTTTCGACCAGATACATTAATAATTGATTACTCACCGACCGCTAGGCTGGCTGCGTACATAGCAGATTTGCCGGTCATCCTTGTAGGAAATGGCTTCGAGCTACCTCCGGCAACAGATCCGTTACCCCCATTCCCTGGATTCTCTTGGGCTACGCAAGAAAAGGCTTCGATGTCAGAGTGCATAGCGATCACCAACGCTTGTGCCATAGCACGGTCGTTCAAAAAAGCAGGTCCGCACGCTCTGCGTGATGCGATCTCTGGGGACGCTGTTCTACTTGCCACCCTCCCGGAATTGGATCACTACGGTGCTCGGGAAGATGCGTGCTACGTCGGACCTTTGCTGGGGAAGATATACGTGGAACGCGCGGAATGGCCTGAGGGATCAAGAGGCCGGATTTTTGCTTGCTTGCGGCCCGACACGAAAAATGTCGAAGCTATCCTTAGTGGATTATTTGTCAGTACGGCGAGCGTTGTGTGCTTTTCTCCTGGATTTACGAGGCAGAGCCTAAATCCCTACCGTCGCTCCGGTATGCAGTTTTTTACTCAGCCAGTAGATCTCGATCACCTTGCCTTTGAATCATCGCTATGTGTGTCTTACGGCGCCGAAGGAACAATGGCGAAATTCCTGCTGGCCGGCGTTCCGCAACTGATATCACCTACGCAGGTAGAGGCGCACATGGCTGCAAGGCGGATTGAATCAATAGGGGTGGGATTTACTTTGCACGGAGTGCGTACTGGAACGGAGCTGGCATCATTAATCGATGTGCTGATAAGGGATGAACAGCTTCATCAACGAGCAAAGCAATTTAGTCGGCGACAACATGTCGGCATGGGCACTTGTCTGAATAGAAAAGCAGTTGAAAAGTGTGCTAACGAGGCTCTAATCGACGCTATCTCAGCATTTTCCGAACTACAAATGCCAAGCGCCATGGGAAATGTGACTGTGTGATGAGTAATTCGAATTGACTATCAAATGGTGCGCACTTTTCCGCAGGGCAATTAGATGCCGATTGTGATGTTGAAGAAACGAAATCGATGTAAATGGGCGAGGCGCATAATGAAGATTATATGGACATTAGTGGCATGCATAGTTGTCCTACTTGTGGGAAGTGCGTTTTTGAGTCACAGAATAAATCGGCTTCGACTAGAGCGGGAAATTGAACTAGCACAAGTCAGTATTCAGAGACCGACAACGATAGTTGAGACTACGGATAATCGCTATTTGATTGCCGGTGTAGGTTGGCACGCCACAGCTGTCAAGGTGGATGGCAACGGCAATGTGTTGTGGGAATACCAGGCACCAACCGTATCGATCAGGTTTGATGAAAGCGGGAAAATTATTTGGGAGAATGAGGCACCGCAAAATCCCAATGCACCTCAACGACAGCAAGGCGATCGTTGGATCGAGACCGGCTTCTATGGCGCAGTCGCGGCACGAGATGGCGGCGTTTTGCTTTGCGGAACCTTGCTCGATCACGCCACCAGCAGAAGCAGCGGGATCATAGTGCGACTTGACAGGGATGGCCACGAGGTTAGCCGGGTTTTGTACTATCAGTACGATTTCAACAACGGCATTCAAAAAAGCTTCTCGACCCAACTCAATACTTGCGGTCAGTGGGGAGATGGTTTTGTAGTTACTGGACAAGTCATTTATGACGATCCAGAACGAAAAACCGCTTGGGGTGTTGTGATCATGCGGTTGCACGAAGATGGCTCCGTTGAATCACAGAAGCTCATCCAAGTTGCCAATACTGCCCGCATAAGCCGTCCGCAGGTTAGAGCAGATGGTGGATTGTCCCTTACGATAGACTGGACGGCATTTCGATTGGATAAAGATGGCGAGTTGCTGGCAAAAAAAGAGCTAGAACCAATTTGCCACCAAGCGGACCGGATCGCACCCACGGATGACTCTCTGCGCTATGTCTGCACGCAAGCTGGTGCGACCGCATATCGGAAAACCGAAGTTATCGACCTCGGCTCGGAACTTCAGACTACAAGCAAAAAGACATATTCACCTGAAAATATGACTTTGCAGGGTGGTGCGCTGGCCTATCCCGATGGAGCGCTGGTGCTCTTTGGATCTACCGAGTCCCCGCTCATGCTGAGATTCTTTATTCCTACGGTAATTGAATACGCGGCGGATGGCTCACTTGCTGCGACGTACCGATTCTTCAGGCCGTGGAGTGATGGATGGTTCGTTGATGGAATTGCGACTGAACAGCCTGATGTACTTGCCGGATTGCGTTGGAAAACTAGTAATAGCGGCAGTCACATTTTCGTTGACTTTCTAAAGCGCTAATTGAAAAGGGAATAATTGCTTATGGCTACTTCCACAACGCCTGTTCCCTTGAATGCCGAAACTGCAGCACTTCTTTCGCAGTTGGCTTATTTGCCGATAGGTAGTGCTGTTTCAACTACGCCAATTCCGGTGGGATGGACGGAGATTAACAACGTTCCTGGTACGAATCAGTCGATTTCCCAGCTACTTATTCAGGATGGCGTTGAAGTTGGTATTGGCGATGTGCTCGTCAACCAATTTCGCGTGTTTATTAACGGAAGTAATCAGATCGTAATTGCATTTAAGGGTTCATCGCCGCCAGATCCAACTGCGGGGCAGGGATTGAATAATTTTGAAAACTGGTACAGTGATTTGTTCAATTCCGGTAACAGTGCATTCGCGCAAGTGTCATCGGCAGCGCAAACTGTATTAGCCGCTCTAAAAAAGCAGTATCCCAACGCTACAATCTATACAGATGGTCATAGCCTTGGCGGAGGAATGGCGCAGGATTTTGCGCTGCAAAATAAATTGAGTGGTTTCGGACAGAATGCTTTGCCTGTATCTCAAGGAGTATTGGATGCCCTACTCAGTTCGAATCCAGGTTCAACCGTTGCTGGATTAATCTCAACGTACCAAGGTAACCATCAATTTATTGAAACCAATGTTGACGGCGATATTGCAACGCTGAAGTATTCAACTCTTTTCCATCAGCCTTATCTCGATGCTGCCCCTACGATACTTCCGTCTGCGTCGTCTAGCTTCAATAGAGAACTTATTGGAGTTGCTGCGGGAGTTGTATCGAATGGTGTACTGCTCAACGCCGTGGTTCAGGCAGCAGAGGCCCATTTTCTTGGCACGTTCATACCGCTGAGTCAGCAGTATGCCATTTTGCCAAATGGCCGATATGCCGTTGGCGCTTCGTCGCCCACCGATCCGTCTGAACTGCAAATCAATTCTTCTGGAGGAGGCATTACCGTCAGTTCAGGCGGATCATCTATAACGATCGGCTCTGAGAGCAGCGATGGACTATCTAATGAGGTTTCGGCGTTAACTCAGTCGAATACTGGGTCTACAACGACCGGCAGCATCATTACGACATCTGGTAATAATGAAAATGTATGGCAGTACGTTGCTGGAGATGGGGCGTACATAAATGAGACGTTTAGCGCTAGTACCGGAATAATCGAACAAGTTGATTACCGCGATACCGATGGCGCAACTGGTACGGAGATATTCAATGCGAATGGTTCGATCAACCAAACGGAAACCGCCGGACCGGGTGTTACTCATACTTTTCAGTTCGTAGTGCCGCAAAGCGGTGTCGGTCCTGCGACCGACACGATAATCGACTATTCCGGAAATGGGACAATTGTTGTCGATGGAACTGATGGGTCGGCAACAACATTAGGTTCAGGTCTTGTACAGAATGGTAACGACAACTGGGAAGATAGTAACGGCATCCAGTATCAGTTCGTTCCAGAAGCGGCAGAAGTTGGTGCCGATTTGGGGACGCTAAAAATTACCGGCAACATGTTGGGCAATGGCGACGAGATCGATATCCAGGGATTTAATCTCGATTATGCGGAGAATAATCAGAGTGGATTTCTCGGAATTAAGATTCCATCGACGCTGACCTTGTCTAATAGCACTATGCCTGGTGGCAGCACGATTTACGGTGGGTCATCGCAGACATTTACGGCCTCTTTGGGAACTCCAGGTCCAACTGAGCAGACACTAACGATTACTTTATCAGGAGCGGATTCGAGCGATTTTGATTTAGTTAACGGGGCAGAAACAATCGCTTTCACAAATGATGTTGCCACGGTCATCATTCCAGCTGGACAGGATAGTGTCACGCTTACATTGGAAAGCTCCACCCAATTGAGCCAGGGTGCCAATTTACAGTTCAGCGCTGCCCTTGGAGATACGTCCGTCCCTTCGGCGACAAGCAATGAAATAGAAATCGCCTATGTACCAGGTAACGCTGATCCCCAAACCTCGGCCACGATCACTGGCATAGAGTACCCCGACGAAAACGATTACTTCGGAGACGGAAATAGCGATCTGATTACCGTCGCTGGCCTCCCTAAAGCGCCATTTGGCAACTATGTCTATGGCGGCAGTGGCAATGATGTAATCAATGATCAATCCGGATCAACCAACGTACTGACCACAGGAGGTAATAGCGTCATCACGCTTAATGGATTTCCGGACGAGGTTCTGGTCGGGAACGGCAATAATAAAATTTATGGCCTTACGGAAACTACCAACCTGGCAACTGAAATTAGTCAGGGAGAGAGTGGTACACCCACCAATGTTGAAGGCGATCTTTTCGCGACCGGTAATGGCGATAACACGATTGTGGGCAGCAACGGCGAGGATGGAATACTTGTCGGAACTGGAAACAATGTGATCGTAGGCGGTCCCGGCCTCGATGTATTCTTTGGGGGTGTGGCAGTTACGAGCGTTTCTTCCAGTTGGGGGATGAGCACCACACCTGATTCGTCCGACTCTTTTGCGCTCGCACTTTTGTATACAGGCGTCGTTGCCGGGCCGGCGCCATATAGCAGACCTGGGCTTAGCCCCGCTACTTATGAAGGCAACACCTTTCAGGATACGACTACCGGCTCATACGAGCCTGTCGGGACGGGTAATGACACGATCTTCGGTGGCGCTGGACAAGGTTTTTTCGCCCTGTCAAATGGCGACAATTATTTTCAGGGTGCGACGGGGAGTGACTGGGTAAGCGGTGGTGAGGGCGACGATACGCTACTAGGGGGCTCAGGCAACGACACCATTGATGGTGGAGGTGGCGACGACTATATAGATGGAGGCTCAGGAAGCGACCTTCTAATAGGAGCTGGAGGAAACAATACAATTTTTGGCGGAGCCGGCAACGATACGATTTTTGCCGGTGATCCAGGAAGCAGCTATCAAACAGCGACTACATTATCGGACATCGCAGGTTGGCAGACCTCAGAAACCGGCAACAACTATATCGAAGGTGGCTCCGGCAACGATTTGATTTTTGGAGCGGATGGCGACGACTCGTTGAATGCCGGAAGTGGTAACAGTTCAATCTACGGCGGAGCAGGTACCGAGTTTATTTACGGCGGCAGTGGCAACGATTATCTCGTGGGCGGAAGTGGCAATGACACCATCGATGCTGGCGGAGATGGTGAAGATACGATCTACGCGAATAGCACTATAGGCAACACTACTGTCGTTTACGGTGGAGATGGTAGTGACTTTATTCAGGGCGGGTCAGGTAACAATATCCTCTATTCCGGTGACGGCGGCACCACAAGCAATACTACACAAGTGGTTGCGAGTTCAACGGATTCGACAGCCAATACGACCATCTATGGCGGTGCCGGAGACAATCAGCTATTTGGAGGGGCCGGTAACGCAGTCATCTATGGCGGAGATGGTACTACCAGCATCGTAGTCGGAGCGGGTGACACCACGGTTTATGGCGGCTCAAGCGCTGAAAGCATCTTCGGTGGTTCTGGCACTGACGTTTTGTATGCGGGTGATGGCGGAAGCCAAACGGCGCCCACCTACGTCAATGCAGGTACTGGCCTCACGACGATTTACGGCGGAATTGGCAGCAGCTTTCTGGTGGATACCGTCGGAGGCAGCGACCTTATCGTCAGCACAACCGGAACAGATAGCCTGCTGGGCACCGGCTCTGACACTCTTGTCGCTGGATCGGGCGATGACGTCTTACAAAGCAATGGTAATGACACGCTGGAAGCCTTAGGATCAGGTGATACCATAAACGGTGGTAGCGGTAACGAGACCTTCGTCCTTGTAGGCGTCAACGACGTCGTAGAGGATACATCGAGTTCAAGCAATAATATTGTGCAGTCATCGGTGAATACCGCTCTGGCGGCGAACGTCGATACATTGGACCTGACAGGTTCGGCCGCTCTGATCGGTACTGGCAACAACGACGCTCATAACACCCTGATGGGCAATGGCGGTAACGACACGCTTCAGGCTGGCTCCGGGGCTGACACGCTAATTGCCGGCTCCGGCGTTACCACCATGATTGGCGGTGCCGGCGACGACTTCTTTGTCGTCAATAACGTCGGCGACATGGTGCAGGACTCTTCCTCGGGTGGAAACAGCACGATTCAATCCGCGGTGGACTATGTTCTGCCCAGCAACGTTAATACCTTGATTCTGACAGGCTCTACCAATCTGTCGGGCATTGGAAACGCCCAGAATGATGTCATCGTTGCCAATGCGGGCAATGATACGCTGACTGCAGGCACCGGCATTGCGACCCTGGTCGGCGGTAGTGGCGGCGACACCTTTGTTCTCGATAACAGTGGTGATGTTGTCGCCTCTGGGTCAGCTGGATCCAGCAATATCATCGAATCTTCGGCCAGCTATGTTTTACCGGCAGATATCGACACCCTTCAACTAACCGGATCGGCAAATCTGACCGCCGCTGGAAACGGCGATGCAGCTAATTTCATATCTGGTAACGCGGGCAACGATACCCTCATCGCCGGCTCCGGAGCAGATACCTTGGCGGCCGGAGCGGGCATCTCCACGCTCATCGGTGGTGCTGGAGCTGACACCTATATCGTTAATAGTTCAAGTGATGTCGTCCAGGCAACGTCGCCCGGGAGCAATAACTCCATTATTTCGTCGGCGAGCTATGTGCTGCCATCGAATGTCGATACCCTGATTCTTGCCGGTACAGCAAATCTGGTGGCTGTAGCGAATAGCGACAATGACCTGATTATCGATAATGCTGGCAATGATTCTCTGGTCGCAGGTTCAGGCAATGATACGCTTGACTCAGGGAGTGGAACTGACACATTAGTCGGCGGCGACGGTAGCGACTTGTTGATCGTCAACAACGCAAGCGACGTGCTACAGGATGTCACGAGTAACGACACGATCGAATCGTCGGCCAATATAGCTCTGCCAAACAACGCTAATGTACTAATTCTTGTAGGTAGCCAAGACCTTACAGCGACTGGAAACAGTGGCGATGATGTGATTACCGGCAATTCCGGCGACGACGTCCTGGTGGCCGGTACAGGTGTCGATACCCTAATTGGCGGGACGGGGATCAACATTTTTGTTGTCAATAACTCAAACGATGTTGTGCAGGATACATCGACTGCTAGCGACGGTATTATTCAGTCATCCGTCAGCTATGCCACACAAACCAACATCGATACGATCATATTGTCGGGATCGGCTAATCTGACAGCCACCGGGAATTCCGACGCAGTCAATACACTGTTCGGTAATGACGGAAATGACAGCTTAATTGCTGGATCAGGTAATGATGATCTCGTTGCCGGTAGCGGCGCTGATACGTTGATTGGCGGATCCGGCGACGATGAATTTGATGCCGGTACCGACGCTACTACGATGATCAGTGGTGGCGGCAAACGACCTTCTGTTTGCCGGGACTGGCAACTCAACTGTGATTGGTGGAGCGGGCAGTGACAGCCTATTTGGTGGTGTCACAAGTAGTGATATAGGTGGCAATCAGCTTGATATGACGGGTCCAAACGATCAAGTTGGAACCGGTAACAGCGGCAATGATTATATTTATTCTAGTGGTGGTTACGACACAATTGTTTCGGGCAGCGGCATCGATGTATTGAGTGGTCTGGCTACATCAACATTTGTTATTAATAACTCAAACGATGTCGTGCTCTCTAGCATCAATTCTGAAACTAATTTCGAATCGTCGGTGAGCTATACATTGGCTGGTGGTGCCGCGACGTTAACATTGATTGGTAGTGCCAACATTGTGGGAGTTGGCGGTAGTCAAAACTATAGTCAGATTCCGACACAATTACTGCCAATAGTGGCGCTGATACGTTAACAGCTGGGTCCGGTGTTGCGACCCTGGTCGGTGGCATTGGCAATGATCTATTCGTGATCAATAGCGCACTCGACGTCGTCAGCATTGGGTCGAGCTACGGGATTGACACCATACAGTCCTCGGGCAGTGCATCACTGGTCGGCAACGTCAATATCTTGAATCTGACTGGGGCGGCGGCCATCAAAGGGACCGCCAACAGCGGCAACGATACCCTGATCTCCAACACAGGGGTGGATACTCTGATTGGCGGAAGCGGTAACGACCTTTTCATCGTCAATAAAAGCAGTGATGTTGTGAGTGTCGGATCGAGCTATGGCGTCGACACCGTCCAGTCGTCTGTGGGTGCATCCCTGTTCACCAACATCAATATACTCAACCTAATCGGAACGGCAGCCATCAAAGGCAATGCCAACACTGGCAACGACACCCTGATTTCAAATTCAGGGGCAGACACCCTCGTCGGTGGAACAACAACCGGTAGCAACGATCTATTCGAGGTCAACAACGCGTCGGATGTAGTGAGCGTGGGGTCCAGTCACGGCACTGACACGGTCCAATCTTCGGTGAGCTATACGCTCGCCACGAACGTCGCCGACCTGGCCCTTACAGGATCGGGCAGCATCTCTGGCACCGGCAACGCACTCAGCAATGTCCTGGTCGCCAATAGCGGCGGCGATACCCTGACGGCTGGCTCCGGAATTGCCACCCTGGTGGGTGGATCCGGCAATGATCTTTTTGTTATCAACAGCGCCAGTGATGTGGTTATGGGCGCGCTCCGGTGGGATCTGCTCAGCGCCCGGCTGCGGCAAGGTTCTCCATCGCGACTCGAACTATCTTAGTCCGGGGACCTTCGGCGAACTGGCGCATAACGTCGCGGCGAGTGAGGAAGGTCCGCGCGGCGATGTGGTGCGATCCAAGATCCTGGTGGACAATCCCGAAAACCTGATCATGATGTGCCCGGGTTGCCATAACGAGGTCGACAAGGGCGGGGCCAGGCTGTACCCGGAGGAGCTCCTCCGAAGCTGGAAGCTGGCTCATGAAGCGGCTGTGGAGATGCTCGGGAAGATCCAAGGGAACCGCAGGGCGCGGTTGCTGATCTGCACCGGCAACATCCGTGGCCGAGCCTGCGACATCGACCAAACCGCAGCTGTGCGGGCCGCAGTGCAGGCCGGCTATCTGCCTCTGGGCGCCCCTTTCAAAATCGCCTTGCCCGACAACCACGCTCAGGACGGCACCCAGTTCTGGTGGGAAGGGCAGGCCAATGCGCTGCGCCAGGAAGTACATACCGCAATGCGCATGGACAAACATGAGGAGCGGACCCTGGCGGTGTTCGCGGTGGCGGAGATGCCTTCCCTGATTCTGCTCGGGTACTTTCTGGGTGACGAGCAGAAGCTGGAACTGTTCCAGTACGACCGCACCAGCGGATCCTGTGATTTTGCCGACGTGGATGGGCCAGCCGCCGAATTCGAGGTCCGCTGCCCGTCTGTCGTTTCCACGGACGGGGTAGCCTTGATTATCTCGGCTACGGCCGCAGTCACTGAAGATCGCATCATGAGCTCCGTGCCGGATAAAAACTTGGCTATCGCCGAAATCAGGGCAGTGAATCCTGGCCGTACCGTGGTGCAGTCTCCGGCAACGGTCAGGGCCTTCCAAAAGGCGGTGATCGAATGCGTTGATCGCATCGAGGCCGTTGCCGGCAGTAGGGTTGGTCTGCACACGAACATCGTCATATCCACGCTGAGCAACGGCCAGTTGCTCTTCGGTCGACTTCAGTTGTGCATCGGCAGCCGATAGGGCTTCCTTGGCAACCTGGATATCGAAGTAGGCCTGAGACACCCGCAAGATAAGATCTTGTTCTGCCAGTTGGAATTGCGCCGTCGCCTGCTCCGCAATGGCCTTGGACTCGTCCCAAACTGCTTTGCCTTGAGCACTGAGCAGAGGTTGAGTCAATTGCACCGTCCAGGTATAGCTTGAAAATCCACGTTGCACCAATGGTGTGCCGCTATATTGGGTATTGCCAAGAGTATGTCCATCCGTGGCGGTTGCCCCGATAGCCGGTAGTAAAGCCGAAAGTGCCTGCGGTTCTTTCTCTTTTGCCGCCTCCAAAGCGTAGCGAGCGGACTGGAAGCTCGGGTCCCATCGAGGACAAGCAGGATATTCTTGCCAAGGCCAAGCGGGCAGCGTCACGGGTCAAGCTAGAAAGCCAATTCGAGATTTTGGTTACGAAATCTGATGGCCGCACATGGCACAATCTTAGGCCTGCGTAACTGCCATTTCTTTAGAAAGACCATAATTAAATGCCGAATTATGCAAAAGATAAGGGGCCGCGTACTACGATTTGGCGAGAACAAGCTGGAAATACTGTACTTGTCGACATCATTCGAGGATTGCCGTTCGGTACGCCGACCCGTTTGTTCCAAGCCTCGACCTTGGCCTTCAGCCGTTCGACATCGATCCAGGCTGCAGGCTCGAACATGTAGATGCGTCCGCGTTTTTCCTCTTCGACCATGTAGCCGGTGGTATACCCAGGGGCACGCTGCTTCAGTGGATGATCGCGCATCCAGGCATGGGCGTCGGCGATGGAGTCGAACTGCATCAGCCTTTTCATACGCTGCTCGGCACCGACCGCGCGCCCTAACGCCCCCAAGGCCCAGCCGACCCGTTCGTTGGTATAGAAGTGCTTCGGGTCCCGGCTTTCGTATCCTCTGAGCATGACGATTATGCATCCGCGCAAGGGGTAGTCGATTCCGAAGTGCGCGAATTCATCGACCGACTCGAAAACGGGGATCTCAATCAAAAAGGCTCTCCGGTTCGCTGCTCTGCCTCGAGTTGCTCCCGCAGCTTCTGGCACGAGTCATCCCTAATGACGTAGGCAGAAAACCCGTCAGCTCCCTGATCGGTTCCTACCAAAACCGCCAGCAATGCCGACAACTGGTGTCCCCCAGCTCTCAAATTGTCGTCGAGAGATACTCGGTCCGATAAGGAGATTCTGGGGCATTTTTCCGGGTGCGTATGCCAATAACCAACGAACCAGCGCCCATCTTGGTTGGCTCGGCGGATTTCCGCGATACATCGATCATGGTTCAGCGAGAGGGAATTGCGAGTTGCCCGGTCATCCGGATGTGGTGGCGACGCCGCGTCGATCACCACTCGATCGACATAGTCCGGGTTCGCAAAGAGTAATCCGCCCCGCTCTACCTCGCGCCACCGGATTTGCCGGAAGCTCGCCAGGAGTTCCACAACAGAGGCGGTCAATTCGATGATTCCGTCCGAGCTGGAATCGTGGAACACGGTTGTCATGAGAAGAGTGGTCGTTCCGAGACGGCAAGCCCCGGCAGGGACTGCTGGTGTGCGGCGAGGCGGCCGCCCGCGGACTGCACGGCTTTTGCGTCGGCGCACCAGGAGAGATGGGCGCTCCCCGTGCGGCGATGGAGGAGATAGTCCAGGACTGCGGAGGTGCACATCGCGATCGCCGGCACGGCAGCAGCCATGCCCGCCGGCTGGAAAGCGGCTTGGCAAGCCGGAACCCGATGAGCCGGAATCCCATTGGGCCAATCCACGCAGGGTTTCAGGAAGTTACCGCGAGACGAAAATAGGTCTGCAAGACTCTCCGAGGGAGAAGAGGATGCTAGGGCATGCCCAGCCACCGCATAGGGCTCCAGCCAACATATGAGCAGTACCCCTGGCGCCCCATGCGAGAAGCGCTCGGCCATTAAATATTGCTCGCAGCGCTTGTCGGCGGTCGTGCAGATCACTAGGTCGATGCCAGGTCCAAAGACGTTGCACTTTTCCTGCGCCACCAAGTCCTCGCCGATGGGCATGACCTTGGTCGTGGGAATGGTCGCCCGGATGTGGTGGGCCAGGGCCTCAGCCTTGCCTTGCCCCAGATAGCTGGCGCCAAGTACGTGGCGACCGATGTTAGCGGCATCGAGCTCGTCGGAATCGATGAGGGTCAAGCACCCCACGCCGGCGCGCGCCAAGCCTTCGGCGATAGGGCTGCCTAACATCCCGCACCCTATCACTACGACATGCTTACCTTCGAGCGCAGCGGCGCCGCCATCCACGCAGCGATCACGGGTCCATCCGCGGTCCGCCCGCGCGACACTCATAGCCCTGACCACCCAGATCGGATGCGCTACCCGGGCGCTACTTTGTCTGCCCAGCCCCTGTGGCGGACCAACGCTCCGCTCCTTGACTTGGACCGAAAGGCCAGCAAAGGCGACGCCGTTGGCACTGTAGCGGTTACCGACGTACATGAAGCCAAAGCCCAGGCCGAGCAGGCCCGCTCGCAACGCGTTGCCGCTCTGGACGATCTTGAATCGAAGCACGCCGCTCTAGAAGCAATTATAGGCCCGATTCCGGCGGCATTGGCTTCCCTCAGGGAGGGTGTGATTGCGCCAAAGCCTGATCCGGAGCGCATCGAACCGTGGATGGCCCAGGCCAAAGCAGAGAACCCTTCGGTTCGAGCGGCTTTTGCCGCGGTAAAGGCCGCGCAGGCAGAAATCTACAAAGCCGAATTCCAGCGAGTGCCCACGATCGATCTCGTGGCATCAGTCGGAAGAAACTATTCATCTGGAAACATCATCAATCCAGACAACTATGGGACGAATGCCAGTGATCGTCAAATCGGGGTCCAGATCAGCATGCCGATACTCGACGGTGGTGGTATGCCGTTCCACGAATTACGTTGTCCTTTGATGAGCTTGCCGTTGGCGTTCGGAACAACTCTCGATACAGTCCCCTCGACAACGCCGTATCTCAAGGCCGACTCTGAGAGAGTAAATGACTGGAATGCACGGCTCGGGAAGTCTTCCAGGCCCCGCATCGGCGTGGTTTGGAGCGGACGCCAATACGCCCCGATTAACTCTCCGCGCGATATGGCCTTGGAAGAGTTGATGCCGCTGCTGGAGCTAGATGCAGACTTCATTAGCTTGCAGAAGGAGATTCCAGCTCGAGACCGCTATCGTTACTGCCGCTCGCGGAGATTGTGTCCTGGCCATCGCCTCCGACGACCGAATCGGCATTGTTTGTGCTGATGATGAGGTTGCCGTTGGCGCCGGCGATCGTCTGACGCCCGCTAGGAGCTATCGCCTGCTGGAGAATCTCGGAAGTCCCATCGCCAAAAACGATCTCGGTGTTCGCCCCGGATGCCACGCCGCCCTGAACTGTTACGGAGCCGCCGGCGCCAGAAATCACCACCGATGAAGCGCTAGTACCGCCCTGCACCACGCTGAACGTCAGGTCATCTGCATCGATGCCTGATCCGAATTCTATGACGTCATTACTGGTTGCATTGACAATTGTGTTGCTGCCGAATCCGGCGTTAAACAGAAAGGTGTCGGCTCCGCTGCCGCCATTCATGGTATCGCTACCTGCGCCTCCGATTACCTCGCCTGCGGATCCGACCGCATAAATCAAATCGCCCCCTGCACCTGCAACGAGCGTACCCCTGAATTGGAAATCAGTGTGTCATTGCCAGTGTTGGCCGTTCCCTTGGCCAACCAGGCATTTTTTCGGCGATACGAAGGTCTGTCGGAGGACACTAAACAGAAGGTCCGGCAGATCGTCGACTTGCTAGCGTCTGAACCAAAGAAATGACCGAAACGTCTGCTGCGGAACGTCATGCGAATCAGGTGCCGTGGTTGCATTACAGGCTCAGAGCGCCGATCTGATGGATATTTATCATATTGCCCAGGACAGCGAGGGCATTTCGGGACCTCGATCCTGACTGGTTGGTCTTCGATCGGTGCAGCCGTAGGAGATAGGTCTGTTCATCAACTTTGATGAGTTGCTCCATCGTGGCCGCCGAAACCTCTGAGCGTCGGCGCCCACCGCTGGCCCAGGCAAAGAGCAATAGTGCACGATCCCGAACACCCTCCAAGGAATCGTCGCAAGTAGCAAGCATGGCCTCAAGCGGTTCGCGGGTCGCAGCGGTCTTCTTGGTGGGCGCTTCACCACGCTTGGACGCCGCGCGCTTCGCTCTCGAAATCAGGTGCCGGACCTGGGCGTCCTCGCAGGGATTCGCTGCTCGTTTGAGTTGATGCAGCTTGGACAGCACATACAGGCGGTGCGTCACCGTCGCCATTTTCAGCGGCCCGAGTGCGCCTTTAAACCCAGCATCCACTAGCTGCCGATCGATTTCGGCCGGCAGCTCGCAGACGACATTGCCGTCTTTCACACGCGCCGCATGGTCGACGATGAATTGCACAACCACGGGTACCGGGACGGGGAGGGCGAGGGGCTTGCCGTATCGAGCCTGGGCCCAGGCGCACCAATAGCGCATGGCACTGCGATAGGCCCGGAGCGTGTTTTCCGCCTGGCCGGCGATCAGGATTTCCTCGGCGGCGCGCCGGGCCTGCTCGCCCAATTCTTCAGTCGACAACGGCTGATTTGGCGGGTAGGGGATCAGATCCTCAGCAGATTGACGCTTTTTCGAGAGTCGCTTGGCGGCAGCCATTTCGTCGTTCTCAATACATATGCTGTATAAAATATAACAGAAATGAGAGTGTACTAGCGATAAGCATCACTTATCGTCGGTACGATTGTCGATTCGTTGAAATTGGATATCGGAGACCTTCGGATGCCACGCAGAGTAACTGAACACGATGTTTTCGAGGCCGCCGACGCTCTACTTGCGCGCGAAGAACGCCCCACCATCGATCGCGTGCGCCAGGAGCTCGGCGGCGGCTCTCCCAACACGATCAATCCGCATCTTGACGCCTGGTGGAAGGCATTGGGAAAGCGGGTTGGCGGCGTACAGGCGCCCGGCCTGCCGCCGGCGTTCCTGCAGGCCTGCGCTCGCTTCTACGACGACATCAGGAGTCAGGCCCTCAAAGAGGCTCAGGGCGACTTGGCCGAGCAACAGCGCCTATCCCAGGAAGCCCAACAGACCCTCGAAGCGGCCCAAGCAGCGATGGTCATCGAAAAGGCCGGCCTACAGTCGACGATCGACACCCTGCGCGGCGAACTCGCCCGCGTGCAGGAGGCCAACCAGGACTTGACCCGCCAGGTCGCGCAGCAACAAGCCAACGTTGACGGCGCCCGCAGCCAAGCAAGCCTCGCTGTCGAGCAATTGAAGCGCGCTCAAGATGAGCACAAGCGCGCGGCCGCGGCAGCACGTACAGAACTAGAGCGTGTCCGAGAGCAATGGCAGGGCAACGAAAAGCGCTGGCTGGGCGAGATCGACCACCTGCGCGATGAGGCCAAGCGGTGGCGTGGCGAACAGGACCGGGCGCAGAAGAGCTTCCAGGGGCGGATCCAGGACCTCGAGGAACGGTTGTCCGCTGGCGCGAAGGAGCGTGCGGCCCTGCGGGGGGCCATCGAATCGGCACAGCGCGAGCTAACCGGCGAGCGAGAGAAACGTAGCTTCGCTGAAGGTGCATTGGCCGCCAGCCACAAGCGTGCAGCACCTGCCGCGCCGCTGCGCCGGCGTAGGGCTCGCGGCACGACCTGAGGCGGTATGCCGACCATAAGAAGGGTCAAGGGTCCTTGATCGGATTCCTGGTGTGAGGTTGTCGTCTGCGGTGCATCTGTCTACACAGTCGGGGCAAAGCTTCGAACAATGAGCGGCGTGAATGAAAGTGTCTGGGTCTGTACCACGTTCCCTAAGATGCACTCTACAGATCGAAGAGTTAGGGATGCCGGCAGTTGAAGCGTGAACGGACAAGTGCGGCCAATCATGTTCGCCTTCAATTTATCTCGTGCCGAGAGTTCCTGCAGTAGCATAAGCCCGCGGAATACGTCGACGCCAAACTGCAAGGCGCCAACAAACAAGCGACGTTCCCAGTGGTGCTCAATCACCGATCCAAAGCTATCTCGATCTAGAACCTCAACATTTTGAATGGATAGGTTGAAAAGCCAAATTACATTTTGGGATCGGATGTCGGTGTTCGAGAGGTGGGTTCCCAAATCCGTAGCTTCGAGAGGCGTGCGCATCTTTGGATTCCTTTCTTGGCTGCTCAACTAGCTTCCTACGGAAGCTACCGCCAAAGAAATGTCGTCTACAAGCCCAATTTTTCGGGGAAATCTTGAGGCGGGAAAACGCCTCGAACCCCGCTGCAATCTATTGGGAATCCTGATTTTTTTGGATCGCGACAGGAAGATGCGTCTTTTTCGGGGAACGCCGTCAGCAAAAAGCAGGGTCTTTCAGCAAGTTAGACAGACTCAAGTTGTTGTCGCGGCCAACCTTTTTGTCGCGAGCCTAAGTTGATGTCTCAGCGAGCGCGACTTCGTGTCTTCCAGCAGGCGGTGAAACCGTTTGTGTTTATGGGGCCTTTCATAAAAGTACCTTGTACTAAAAGTATCTTTTACTCAAGTTTACATAATATCTATTATGCGAACCAGCGTAAGCGTCGTGGAGGCTACGGACGCTTCGGGAAAGCCCCTCGCAACAGACGCAGACGCAACAACCCCAAACAACGGTAGCAAGGACCAAATCCAATGATCACCAGAGGCGCGTTTATCGGCGAGCTGTCAACCATCGCCGAGCAAGTCAAGCTGCGCAACACGATGGGCTACACAGATTTGTCGGTATTTGCCGAGAACTTCTACCGTGACATCTTGAACGTGCTGCTGAATGTGAAGTTAGCGGTATCCCGCGCTCATCCTAGTAGTTGTGCCACCTCGGACTCGAACAGCTCTCCCGATCGGTAGTACCCCATAACTGTGGCCGCCTGCCGGTGCTCCGTCAGCGCCATAACATCCCCAAGGGGAACCTTCCGCTTTCCAGCCTCGGTGATGAAGCCCGATCGTAAACTGTGACCAGCCCAATCTCCTTCAATGTCCGCTAGCCTGGCGCGGCGCTTCACAACCGACGCGACGGACGCCCCGGAAAGGGAGGGTCCGACACGGTTCCGCCAAAGCCGCCGGAAGATCGGCCCCTCAGTAATTCCCGCCCGAGTCAGCCACGCCGTCAGGGCAATGGCCGCCTTTCCGCGAATCGGCTTGTCGGGGAACGTGCATGAATCGTCCCTTATCGAAATCCGCCTGCATATCGGCGGCAATGACCACGCCGTCGCCAAATGGCGGCGGCGGCTTGCGCAGCGATGGACTGCGGTGCAAGGCATCCAGTATCCGGTTGCTGGTTCTTGACAGCAGGTACTGCCTCACCCAGGGCGCGCCTTTCTTCGCCAGAACCTTCGTCGCCGCCTCGGGCGTCGCGGCCAGCCCATCCTGAATCGCCAGTTGCGCGGTGAGATCGTTGGCGAACGAGTAATCCTTTTCCTTGGCGCCCGAGCCGATCAGTCCGCTCAGCACAATCGCCTTTTGAAACAGGCCGTCTGCCAGTTTCGATGCCATAAGGCTGTAGACGTTGATGGCCCCCGCCGACTGCCCCATCAACGTGACGTTGCCGGGATCGCCGCCGAACGCCGTGGCATTAGACTGAACGAAGCGCAGAGACTGGATGATATCGAGATTGCCGAAGTTTCCCGAGTTGCTCAGCGGGTCTGGGCCCTGGAGCGCGGGATGGGTAAACCAGCCGAATATTCCAAGCCGGTAATTGATGGTGACGACGACGACGCGGGCGGTGGCCGCCAGTTTCGCCCCGTCATACATGGGGTCTCCGGAATATCCCGCGACGTTGGAGCCGCCGTGCACGAAGAGCAGAACCGGCAGGTCGCGGTCCTCGCTATTGGGGCGCCAGATATTCAGAGTCAGGCAATCCTCGCTACCAACCGGCTTGCCGAAGACTTCCACATTGGAAATTCCCCAAGCCTTTCCCTCGGGCGGCGGGCCATACATGGCGCCCATCTGCATGCAGGGGCTGCCGAAAGAGCGCGCATTCAATATACCGTTCCACGGCTCATGCGGCTGCGGTGCCTTCCAGCGCCGCTCGCCAACCGGAGGCGCGGCGTAAGGCAGACCGAGCCAGATCCGGACCGAGCCGTCGGCGGATAGGCTGCCCTGCACCGCGCCGTACT
>Ga0302309_10001104_pt1 | contig 25936 bp, 24 predicted proteins | sample III_Palsa_N1_1_FD_200453 | JGI IMG/M metagenome (GOLD analysis project Ga0302309, IMG submission 200453) | Peat permafrost microbial communities from Stordalen Mire near Abisko, Sweden - III_Palsa_N1_1 | ecosystem: Environmental > Terrestrial > Soil > Palsa > Peat permafrost | place: Sweden... | reverse complement strand
CATACGCTAATATACTAAAAATCAAACATTTAATCAATATTTCAAAGAACTTTTGTTATAAATTATCGCTGCCCCCCGTTCTTAGTTGCGCAACAATCACAAATTTAGGGAAAGGCATCGCACGAAGCCCGCGAAGCCCCGGTTTTGTCATTATTTGAAGACCAAAGCCATTAATAAAGTCTTTGTAATCATGAAGCGATTCCCCCGTATCGGAACATCTGCACATCAATCAATTCTCCACCGTAATCTCATCCGCAAAAATATACGACGGACTGCCCTTGCTTTCGTGCCATTCGGGCAGCGGGCCGTATTGTTTGGCTACCAGCTTAATATAACGGGTATTGGTGTTTAATTGCGCTGTAAAATCCTGTATGCGCACTTTGGTATCCTTTATATCAATTTTGGTGTTAATGGTAGCAGCCAGCTTGTAGTCTTTGCCGTCATCGGATGTCCAGTATTCTACATACTTAGGGAATACTATCCATGCGCCGCTATCCTGCAGGGTGCCCAGGCTTACCAGCTTTACGGGTTTAACCTGCCCCATATCAAGCACAGCCACCAGGTCATTGCCCTGGTAGCCCTGCCAGTTGCCCAAACGCCAGTTAGTTTTGCCGCGTATGCCGTTGATGAGGGTTATATCGCCCTCATCGGCATAGTTTGGCAGGTATTTGGTGAGCAGGGTTAGTTTCAGGTCGTCCCGTATCTTCTTAAATGTGCCTTCATCAATAAAGCTGGTTTTATCGCCTTTTACAGCAATGGCTTTAATGGTAGTATTGGCCGAAATAGTAATGGGCGAATTATACAAAGCAGAACTTGTGGCAGGGGTAGAGCCGTCAATTGTATAGTACAGCTTAGCAGCCGCATCATTGCATTTGATCTGGATTGTTTCTGATCCCTGGAAAGTTCTCGCCGGCGCTACGATATAGGGGTTAGGGACAATCAGGTCATCAGTAATTTTTGATGTTGGTTTTTGCAATCCCTGCATAAATAATTTATTTGCCAGTTTGCCTGTAAATACTTCAAAATCACCACCTTTATCTACGGTTTCATAATCTAAATAAAGCTTATTGTATGCCTTTTTATTAAGGTTCATGCCTTGCAGATAAATGTTGCTGCGGCTAACCGTAGCGCCCGAATTTTTAATAGTAAAGGTTTTGCCATTTTCCAGGTTGATAGTTGCCGTTTCAAACCCCGGCAATCCAATCTGGTATTGCTGCTGCCCCGGTGTCACATTATATATCCCTAACGAACTCATTACATACCAGGCCGACATTTGCCCGCAATCTTCATTGCCTGACAGCCCGTCGGGGTTATCGCTGTATTCCTCGTTTATTATCTTGTTGATATAGTATTGGGTTTTATCAGGCTGATCTGAAAAATTAAACAGGTAAGCCATATGATGACTTGGCTCATTGCCATGCGCGTACTGCCCAATCAAACCGGTAACATCTGATAGTTGATTACCCGTAAGCGTAGAGTTTGTGGTAAATAATTCATTCAGTTTGATGCCGAAGTTGGCCCTGCCGCCCATTTGGCCAATCAAACCCTCCACATCTTGCGGCACTAAAAAGGTGTATTGCCAGGCGTTTCCTTCGGTATAGTTGCGGTTTATTTCTGTAGGTTCAAAAGGAGTGTACCAGCCACCGTTTACCCGCGCCTGCATAAAGCCGTTTTGACCGTTATATACATTTTTCCAATACTGCGCCCGCTGAATAAATTCGGCATAGTCATTTGGTTTATTTAGCATCCCGGCCATTTGGGCTATGCACCAGTCATCATAAGCATATTCCAGGGTTTTTGAAACCGACTCCGGTTCATTATCTGCCAGCACGGCACCGTTCTTTCGGTAAATATCCAAACCAAATTGATTACGGTTAACGGCGGCTTTCATGGCGGTAAACGCTTCTTCGGTATTAAAGTCGCGTATTCCTTTCGCATAAGCGTCCACTATAACAGGGATAGAATGGTTGCCGATCATGCAATAAGTTTCGTTTGATGCCAGTGGCCATATCGGCAATAAGCCACCCTGTTTACTCATGGCTAAAAACGATTTTATAAAATCAAGCGTACGTGTTTTATCAATTAAGCTCAGCAAAGGATGTTCGGCCCTGAAGGTATCCCATAAGGAAAATACAGTATAATAATTAAAGCCCATAGCGATATGCACTTTTTGATCAAGGCCGCGGTACTGACCGTCAACATCGCTATAAATATTAGGGGCTAACATGCAGTGGTAAAGCGCGGTATAAAAAGTTTCCATCTTCATTTTTGCATAATCAGGCGCTGGCCCTTTCTTTTTAGGTTGTGGCTGCCGCGGGTTGACGGGGTTTTCCTGTGCTGCTATCTGTGAAGCGGTTGGGGCACCGCCATCCACCTGTATTTTTGACAATTCGGTATTCCAGGCGGCCTTCGCAGCTTTTTCTACCCGGTTAAAGCTAAAATCAGGTACTTCGGCTTGTACATTTCTATACCCACCGTCAGATTCGACCGATGAGATGCCCACTTTCGCAATAACTTCGCCGGGGTTTTTAAACTGGATGTACATTTTAACGTTTTTCCCCTGCACACGTTTTTGCCCGGTTTGCACTTCGTCATTAAGGGCAATGCCATAGGTTTTAAACGGTTTTGAAAATGCGGCGTAAAAGTATACAGACTGATCTTGTGCCCAGCCTTTTGAACGGCGGAAACCTATTATTTCATGGTCATTCAATACTTCTATCCACGAGTCGAGCACCTCATCGCGGTGTTGCAGGTCGATAATGATATTGGCTTGGTCTGTTTTAGGATAATTATAGCGGTGTACACCCACGCGCGTAGTAGCGGTAAGCTCCACATCGATATTATATTTATCCAGGTGGGTTTTATAATAACCCGGCGAGGCGCTCTCATTCTTTTTTTGAAAGCCGGAACGATATTCGGTGTTTTTAAATTTCGGGGTGCCGGTTGTGGGCATAAACAGGATATCGCAATAATCGGCAATGCCTGTACCGCTTAAATGCGTATGCGAAAAGCCATAAACCACCGTATCGGTATAATGATAGCCCGAGCAACCGTCCCAGCCGGTTAAGCGGGTATCAGGACTTAGCTGCACCATACCAAAAGGCATTACCGCGCCCGGATAGGTATGCCCATGTCCGCCTGTGCCTATAAATGGATTTACATATTTGGTATAATCTATTACCTGCGCGAATGACGGCAGCGCAAAAAGTATAAATGCCGGTAGCAGGGTATAGCGTGATAGTTGCCTCATGAATGAAAATAGTTGGTACTGTAAAAGTAGTGTATTTGTGGTGAAAAATTAAGCCGGCAATTAAAACAATAAGGGCGGGGATAAGGTAAACCTAAGCTACCGGTAACTATGCATTCACCTGTTCATACACACAGGCTTTATGTTGTATAGGCCGCACGCGGCTTTTGTGCGCTGGCAGCGGCAGAAACAATCCCTTATAATAGTGCCGTTACAGTTTTTTTAAGGGTTTGATATGTGATTTTTTCATTTTAAGCAATCCCTAATTCAATAATCATTTTTTTGCTAAGGCGTATTCTCCCCAAAAATCTGTAGGGGCATCCAGATCGTCTGCAGGATAAGTAATACGGGGATCTGCCGGCAAGATACGCCCGTTTAACATAATATTATATCTAAAGTGGTCTGCCGCCGCGAAGTCCAGATACTTTAAGGGCAGTGCCAATTCATAAGTAAGCGCCATTTTGTTATCAAATAAAACCATTGCCTTTATTCCCTGTGTATTATAAATTGATAAGGCCGGATCGTCTATTCCCTTTAGACCGCTTACCCTTATTTCTTTAAAAGCAGCCGCACAATGGCTGTCAATCGAGTTCATCAAAGCATCTTTTTCCTTATTGGCAATGAAATCAAAATGATGAGCAGCTAACATAAGGCCAGTACTGGTTGAAGTAGGGCTAACCGGGTAAGTTACAGTGATTTTGTTTTTCTTGTTGGCGATATCGGCTACCGTCAGTGCAACCCCCCCCCGTAAATTATTTTAGAAGACGTGGCATTATCGGTTGCAAAAACAATTAAATAAAGATTTTTATCATCGTTAGATAATGTATAAAATAAATGATTAGAAACATTATAGGCCTGGAACTTATCACCCCATTCCAAGGCTTTACCGTCAATTTTTATATTGGCGGGTGCATATATGCTTTCTTGTTGCACTTTTGGCAGACCTTGGGCGTTTGCGGCAAACGAAGCCGATATTATAAACAAAACAGCTAACAAAACTTTAACACAGGTTTCCATAATTAAATTCATAACGGTACTAACTAATCAATTATTCTAAGATTTAGGTGTTATATTCCATATATACAACTAATATTAATTACCATAATACGATATAAATATCGTATTATGGCAGTAATAAATCAACCATAAATTAAAAACCAATTTTTATTTAGCTATGAAAGTGTCGTGCCTAACGCTATCATTTATACTTTGCTTGCATATTCTTGCCGTTTCGCAAAGTGACAGCACGAGGTTAAATAACATAGCCGCTAAACTGCAAAAGCAAAGCGTCACACACCCGGTAGAAAAGGTTTATCTGCAGTTCAATAAGCCCGCTTATTCAATGGGCGATACTATTTGGTTTAAAGGTTATGTAGTGGTAGGCACCGCTCACCAGCCATCAGTATTAAGCGGGGTTTTGTATGTAGATTTGATAGATGGAAAAGATAAGATAGTTAAGTCATTGCAGCTAAAGAACAATAATGGTATTTCGGCAGGCGATATAGCTTTGGATAATAATTTGCAGCCCGGCAATTTCCATATACGCGCCTATACCGCCTGGATGCGCAATGCAGGCCCCGGTTATTTCTTTAACACGGCCATTCCTGTCGGCGATATCCAAACCAATGCTGTTATTGTAACCCCCACTTACACTATTTCAAATACCCCTAATGGCGAAATGATGAATACCAAACTGGCCTATACGGATAAATTTGGCCGTTCGTACAATGATCGTGAGGTTACCTGCGAGGTTCGGGCCGATACCAATTTACTTTATCGCGTTAAAAGTATTACCGATGCTTCGGGTATTTTATCATTTTCCTTTCCCGGTAAAACCGCGCCTGGGCAGCGGGTAATTATCAACAGTCATTTTAAAATTGCCGGAGGTATTGTTATTAATAAAATCACCCCGGTAAATGTGCCTAATGAAAATATCGATATCCAGTTCTTCCCTGAAGGCGGCCGGTTAATTAATGATGTACGCTCTAAAGTGGCGTTTAAAGCCATCGGCACAAATGGGTTGGGTGTGAATGTAAAAGGAACCGTAACCGACAACGACAATAACGAGGTAGCCGAATTTCAGTCGCAGCATGCGGGCATGGGCATATTTGCCTTAACTCCGCAAAGCGGTAAAACCTATACAGCAAAGGTTACGCTGGCCGATAGTTTGGTAGTCACAATCAAACTGCCCGATGTGGCCGATAAAGGTTTTGTATTAGCCGTTAACAACGCCGATAGCGCCAATCTTAATATTCGCATAGCTACCAATGCCGCCACTTTACGGGAAAAACAGAATACAGCGTTCTATATGGTTGGTCAATCAGGTGGCACCGTTTATTTTACCACGGTGGGTAAGCTGGATAATTCATCCTTTAAAATTACCGTTCCCAAAAACAGGTTCCCGACGGGTATAACCCAATTCATGTTGTTCTCGTCCGAGAATGAACCATTGAACGAGCGGGCCGTATTTATTCAAAACAACAACGACCTGCTTAATTTAAACTTGTCATCGTCCAAAACCACATACGCCTCCAAAGGAAAAGTTGATATGGCTTTATCATCCGTTGACAAAGGCGGCAAACCGGTAGCAGGCAGTTTTTCGCTTACGGTTTATAATGACGATATAACACCTGTAAATGAGGATGACGAAAATACCATCCTTTCCAACATCCTGTTGACATCAGACCTGCAAGGCTATATAGAAGGGCCCAATTATTATTTTAAACCCAATAACAATCGGAGCGGACAAACAAAAGCCGATCTGGACGTTTTAATGCTAACCCAGGGCTATCGCCGTTTTGAGTGGAAAGAGGTAATCGCGGATATTTATCCGCCCATTACCTTTAAGCCCGAAAAATCGTTATCCTTAGCGGGGTTGCTTACCTCGTCATCGGGCAAGCCCATAGCCAAAGGGACAATAAAGGCGCTTTCTGTAGCTAACGGTATAGCAGTTAGCACTACAGCCGATGCACAGGGCCAGTTTAACTTAACCGGGCTCAATTTAATGGATACAGCAACATTGGTAATACAGGCACGAAAGGAAAATAAGGATAAAGACGTTATAATTACTTTGGATGCCAGGCCCGCTCCCGGCGTTTACAAAAGCATGGCCGGGCTAACTAATGGATTTACCCCGCCAATATTAAATGCCGGAAACCCAGCCAAAGCCGATACGGTGGCTATTGCCGCAGCCATAAGAAGTAGTGCTTTTAAGTTTAGCCAAAACAATAACCTGAAAGAGGTGACTGTTAAACAGCGTAAAAACTACGGTACGGAAAATGCGCCCTGGATGCCGGTGGTAACACATTCTGATAACCTGAACGGACCGGGCCACGCCGACCAGGTACTGACCTACCAAGAGGTAGGCAACTGCTTTGACGTTACAGATTGTTTAACAGCACGGATACCCGGTATATTAAAAGGAACGGACAAAGATCATCATCCTGCTTTGTTGTTTGCGCTTCACAAAGCACAATCATTATCAGCTCCCCCTGCAATAGTATTTATAGTTGATGGCGCAAATATCGGGTCAAGCCTTATTAAGCTGGAAGACATTGTTAATATTAATAATGTGATGACTATTGAAGTATTAAAAAGCAGCAGCTATTTAAATGTATATGGCACCGGGGCCAGCGGCGGGGCATTGATCATCACAACAAAAAAGGGCACCGAAGGCCTTTATACAGGTGATTTTACAGATGTAGCAGAAGGCATTATCACAACCCGCTTTAAAGGCTTTGACAAAATAAGGCAGTTTTATGTGCCTAAATATACCGCTAAAAATGTCAATCTGTCCGATACCCGAGATGCCATTTACTGGAACCCTGATATTACCACGGATGATAAAGGCACTCTTCCCATTGAATTTTTCAATTCGGATGTAAAAGGCACCTACCGGGCAGTTGTTGAGGGGATTGATAATGATGGGAATATCGGCAGGTTTGTATATAGGTATAAAGTGGAGTAAAGCTGTAAGTTAAACCAACTGAAATTTATCCGCGTCCTTTAAAAACGGGAACGCGCGGCGGGCTTTGAGCAGTTCATCAGCGATTATGGGGAAAGTGTACAGGTCTTCTTCATCGCGTTTATAATATACCACGTTGCCCATCGGGTCGATACAGGTAGAATCGCCTGAATGGTATATCTCATTGCCGTCATGCCCAACGCGGTTTACGCCAATTACATAGTATTATAAATAGGTTTGCGGTTGTTATGTTTGGGCGCAGATTTATTTTTGATTGTAATGCCCCATTGCCGAAATAACAAAAACAGTTACAATATCTTCTTCAACTTTATAAATTAACCTGTCTTTTTGGTTTATTTTCCGCGACCAAAAGCCGGAAAGTTCGTATTTTAATGCCTCTGGGTTTCCAATACCTGTATATGGTGTTTCGGTAAGTTCCAGCAATATTTTTTCAATTTTTTTAATGCTTGCCTTATCGCCCGATTTGAAATGACGCTTTAAATGTAATTGGGCTAACTCTTCTATTTTAAGTTTAAACTGCCCCATATATCATTAGGATCGATAATTTTATAATTGCCCCTTTTTTCGGCTTTTTTTACCATTGCCACAAAATCGGGATCATAAGGGCTGGTTTTTGTTTCGACATTAATTTTCCATGCTTTGGCAATTGCTTTTAAAGCCAGCAACTGGTCTTTACTTTGGGGATGCATTATCAATGTTTCCATATACAAATTTACTAAAAAATTTATGCAAAAAGCTATTTAATTTTAATATTCAGGCCCCGTGAATTAAAATGACCGGTACCGTAAAAGGAGTATATTTTTGTTGAAATTAAACCTGGCAATCACACCAGCTGAAATTTATCCGCGTCCTTTAAAAACGGGAACGCGCGGCGGGCTTTTATCAATTCGTCAGCAATTATAGAGAAAGTGTACAGGTCTTCTTCATCCCGTTTATAATACACCACATTACCCATCGGGTCGATACAGGTCGAATCGCCGGAGTGATATATTTCATTGCCATCATGCCCAACCCGGTTTACACCGATTACATAACATTGATTTTCTACCGCGCGGGCAGGTATTAAGGTACGCCAATGCAATGCCCGGCGTTCGGGCCAGTTGGCAACAATTAGCAATAAGTCGTAAGCCTCATTTACATTGCGCAGCCATACCGGGAAACGCAGGTCGTAACAGATCATGGGGCAAATTTTCCAGCCTTTTAGTTCGACGATGAGCTTCTTTTTTCCGGCTGTATAAGTTTGATGCTCTTTTCCCAGGGCAAACAGATGCCTCTTATCGTAACATTCATAACTGCCATCAGGGCGCATCCATATTAAACGGTTATAATATTTTTCTTTTTCGGCTATGATCAAACTACCGGTAACCACACAATCATATTGCGCGGCTATTTTACTCATCCATTGCATGGTTTTGCCATTCATGGGTTCGCCTAATGTTTCGGCGTTCATGGTAAAGCCGGTATTAAACATCTCGGGCAGAATGATGAGATCGGTTTTTTCGCGTATGCCAGATAAACGCAGGGCAATGTTCTGGAGGTTTTTATCTGTCTTCTCCCAAAAAAGGTAACCCTGAAACAACGTGATCTTCAAATTATCCATTGTGTATTGGCATAGTATTTTAACTATTACGTAAAAACCCGCTTTAAGGTTTAAAATTCATTAACCTATTTATGGCTTCATCCAGCGTTTCCTGTTTTTTAGCAAAACAGAACCTCAAAATATGATGATCCGTCCCCTTATTATAAAAAACAGAGGTAGGGATACATGCCACCCCAATTTCTTTGGTGAGCCGCAATGCAAAATCAGCATCATTTTCAAGCACTAAGTGACCGTATTTAACCGACTGAAAATAAGAGCCGTAACAAGGCAGCAATTCAAATTGGGTTTGTTCAAGTCCCTTACGAAAATAATCTCTTTTTTGCTGGAAAAAGACCGGAAGGTCGGTATATACCCGCTCGTTCTTCAAATATTGGGCCATAGCATACTGCATGGGTGAGTTCACGCTGAACACTAAAAACTGGTGTACCTTTCTAAACTCTTCCATTAAAAAAGCAGGGGCGAGACAATAGCCGACTTTCCATCCCGTTGCGTGAAACAGCTTGCCAAATGAGGCTACAATAAAGCTGCGCTGCTGTAATTCGGGGTAACGGGCCATGCTATGATGGGTTTCACCATCATAAATCAGATGCTCATACACCTCATCGCTTAGTATTAAAATATCCTGGTTTTTTACAATGGCGCTTAACTCGTCAATGTCGTCCTGGTGCAAAATGGTTGATGTTGGGTTATGCGGCGAATTAAGGATGATCAGCTTCGTGCGGCTATTGATCAGCTTCCTGACCATATCCCATGGTATCCGGTAATTGGGCGGCTCCAATTCTAACGATTTTACAATGCCGCCCATCAGCTTAATTGCAGGCGCATAACAGTCAAAAGCCGGCTCAAAGATAATTACCTCGTCGTTGGCATTAACAACGGCGCTGATGGCCGTAAAAACAGCCTGCGTGCCGCCTGCGGTAATAGTGATTTCGGTAGCCGGGTCATATTTGCCACCATGCAGTTTCTCCACCTTATGAGCAATTTCCTCGCGCAATGACATAACCCCGGCCATTGGCGCATATTGGTTATGGCCGTCTTTCATTGCCTGGTTGATGAGTTCAATTAACTCTGGCGAACAATCATAGTCAGGGAAGCCCTGCGACAGGTTAATAGCGCCAACCTCTGCCGCCAATGCCGACATGGTTGTAAATATAGTGGTGCCTACCTGTGGTAGTTTTGATGTAATAGGGATCATTCAAGGATAAAGTTAGGAAAATTATTTTAACGAAACTTTCGGGGGTTAAAGAATTGACAGGATTATAACATATCAAGGCCGCATATAAATGAAGTTAAAACATATTAAAAACGTTATGTAAGCGTATTAAAAACGTAATAAAAGCGCACCGAAATTTATTTATGCAGGTTGCATTCCCTTTTACTATTTTAGTAACATGAAAATCAAGTATCTGTTTTTATTGTATGTCATTTTTATGGCACCCAACCAACTATGCTTTGGCCAAAAGGTTAGTTCAAGAGTATCCGGCATAATTTCCGATTTTGAGAAGCAATTGCAATACAATATAACACGCGATAACCTGCACGGCAGTATTTCCGCAGCCATTGTCAAAGACAATAAGATCATCTGGTTGGGCGCGTTTGGTTATGCTAATACGACTGAAAAGCGGCCTGCCGATACCAACACCATATACCGCGTAGGCTCTATCACCAAAACCTTTACTGCCGCATTATTGATGCAACTGGTAGAAGAAGGCAAGATAAAATTGGACGATCCGGCTGAGAACTACGTGCCAGAGGTTAAAAACCTAAAAGGATATTCTGCTGATACAAAATTCACTATCAGGCAATTAGCTTCACACACATCGGGATTAAGCAGAGAGCCTGATGAGCGGGGGGCGGATGTTGGGCCAATTGAAAAATGGCAGGATAAACTCCTGTCAATTATACGCCAAACAGGATTCAACAGCAAGCCCGGCAAGCAATTTTTCTACAGTAATATAGGTTTTGCTATTTTGGGCCTCGCTTTAGAACGGGCAACGGGTGTTCGGTATATACAAATGATTCAGCAAAGAATATTTAAACCTTTGCACATGAACAATTCCTTTTTTATAATGACACCCGATAAGTTGCCCCAACTTGCCCAGGGCATCTTCAACGACAGGAACGGGTCCACAAATACTAAATTGCCGGTTACCGAGCTGGAGGGACGCGGCTACAAAGTACCCAATGGCGGCATATTTACAACCCCTAATGATCTTTCAAAATTTGTAATTGCTATGATGGGGAAATCAGACCTGTTAAAACCGTCAAGCCTTAAAGAAATGCGGTCTGCTCCGGCGGGTGGCAAAGATTACGGTTTAGGACTTATGTTATTTAAAAACGGCCAGTTGGGGATGATAGGCCACAGCGGCGTTGTACCGGGATATACTTCGCAATTTTTAATAAACCGGGATACGGGATACGCGGTGATTTTAATGCGCAATTATAATTTTGGCAGCACTGACATGGAAAGAGTAGCGGTGGATTTGCTGAAGAAATTGTAGGGGATAAGTATTATGAAGAAAAGCTTGGTTTTTATTACAGCGTTATTGCTTTCTTTACACCTTTTTGCGCAAACAAAAGGGTATATTGATAAGGATACCAAACTATTTAATGTAGTATCTAATATTAGGCAAGACCATCAAATGTTTGGTTATGCCAAACCCAATGTTAAATCGCCAAAGCTCATTTGTATTTCGGTTTTTACAAAGGATGTTAAAGATAATAAATACCATTGCCCGCTTGGGGCTTATTATGATACCAGCGGTTTACCCGATGGTGATAATATCTATTTTGTAATGCTTGTCAATTCATTTGCCAAAATGAAGTATGTAAGCGCCGCAAAAAAAGAGACTATCTTTTATATAAAAAAGAGCTGTATTGATTTTAGTATGTAACCGGTTTATTGTGGTCCGGACAATTTGAATTTTAAAATCCCATCCTTATATTTGTGCCAACCAAACGGTTGAACTAAATGGTTGACGATATAAATACTACTGAGCATCAAATATTTGAAGCTGCCCTAAAGATATTTCACAAAAAAGGGCTGGCCGGTGCGCGCATGCAGGAAATTGCTGATGAGGCTGGTATCAATAAATCTATGCTGCATTATTATTTCCGCAGCAAGGAGCAATTGTTCGGGCAGATTTTTATGCAATCCTTTACCAAATTTATGGGGTCGGTAATGCCCTTGCTGAACGAGCAAAATACCTGGGAAGAAAAAATACCTATTGTAATTGAGCATTATACCCAGGTAATGCAAAACAACCCTAACCTGCCGCTTTTTGTAATTAACGAATTGCGCCAAAATGCCGAAGGGTTTATGGGTTTTGCAAAAGACAGTCCTCTTTTAAACTCCGTTTTTGTTGCGCAACTAAAGCAGGCCATGAAAAACGGAGAGATAAGGACTGTTCATCCCATGCAGATATGGATAACCATTACCGGCGGTATTATCTTCCCGTTTATTGCAGAACCTATGTTAAAATTGAGCGCCATCTTCCAGGATACAAGCTGGGAAGATTTTATGGAAGACCGTAAAAAGATTTTGGCCGATATGATTATAAAATATTTAAAAGTATTTTAATATGAGGCTGTTATACATTTTAATTATAGCATTTGTTTCAACCGGCATTAGTGCCGCTGCCCAAACCCAACCAGATACGGTTAAGATCAACTCCTTATCAGAAGTTTTTAATACTGCTATTAAACAAAATCCGACACAGGCCATTTATCTATTACAAATACGCCAGGCACAATTTAATTATAAGGCTTCAAAAGGGTTTATCTATCCAAGTGCTTCTGCTGCTTTTAACGGTACCGATAACCTGCATTTGGCGGTAACGCCTATTCCGGGTTTGTTGATCGGTCAGCCGGGCACAACTTTTTACGCACAGTTCGGAAAAAAATACACCTATAATACAGGGGTAACCTTAGGGCAGGACCTGATAGACTGGCAATCTGTCTTCCAGGAGGAAATTGCTAAGAATAATGTGCGGCTAAATGAAGTGCAGCAAGACTATTATATACAAAGTTTAAAAGAGCAGGTCGCGCGGTTATATTTTTCGGTATTAGTTGCTAAATCGTCTTTGAAAATTTCAAAATTAGATAGTGTATATGCCGATAGCCTGTTGGTTTTATCCAAACAACGCCTGCAACAGGGCGTTACAGATGCTATAGCGGTTAACCAGGCAGATATTAACTATAATAATGTACTGCAAAGCAAGGCCCAAAGCCAGCAATTGTACGACCAGGGGATTGAAAATTTAAAAATACTGTTAGGCGAGAAACCGGCAAGTGAACTGACATTATCTGAAAATATTGACCTGAACTTGCTAACGGCCGGTGATATAACGCATTTAGGTCTGGATAAAAACCTGGATGTTTACCTGCAGCAAGTACAGTTAGCGGACATTCAACGAAAATCACAACTGTCGGCAGCTTATCCCAAACTTTCGGCTACCGCATTTTTTGGTGCGCAGGAGTTTAGGGATGATTTTGGTTTGTCTTTCGGCAATAATGCCTTTTTAGGCTATCGTTATGTCGGTTTAAATCTTTCTGTACCGATATTTACAGGCTTTACCAACAGCAATAAATACCAAAGCGCCGTTGTACAAAAGCAAATTGCTGAAACACAATACAATAATGCTTTGCAGCAAAGCGAAATTAACGACCGCTTGCTCATCAAAAATTTTAATGATTATTTAAACGCCGTAAAAGCATCGGGTAATAGCTTTAGATTATACGGCAACAACTTGCAGCTAAATAAACAGAAATACCAGGAGGGCATCCTGGCTATGGATGCTTACCTGCGCGTGTTCCAGGATTATTTAACCGCCGAAAACGCTTATCTGAATAACCTGTCGCAATTATTATCAACAAAGGCAACTATATTATCAAGGCAATAGATCATGAAACACTATCCATTATATTTTATGTTCATCCTGTCGGCATTAGCGGGCTGCACCGGTCAAAATGAGATAAAGCCGCAACGAAAAGATATTGTTGATGCTGTTTTTGGCAGCGGCCATATTGAAAACCGCGACCAGTACGCGGTTACTGCGAATACTGATGGTTATTTAAAAGAATCGTATGTCGCCGAGGGCGATACCGTAAAGCCGGGTGAAAAACTATTCAGGCTCACCAATGATGTACAACAAACGCAGGTTGGTAATGCCTTAACCAATTTGGAATATGCTAAAAGCAACGTACAGCCCCGCGCTCCGCAGATAGAGCAGCTAAAAATACAGATCATACAGGCGCAGGATAAGTTAAGTGTTGATTCATTAAACTATGCCAGGTACCAGCGATTGGTTAAAACGCAGGCTGTATCAAACAGCGATTTTGAAAATGCGCAATTGCAATATCAATCGTCATCATCCAGCTTAAAAGTATTAAAGCATAATTTGGCTGACCTGGAGCATCAACTGAATTTAAGTGTTGAAAACGCAAAAGCGCAATACAATATTCAGCAGGAAAACAACGATTATTATAACATTACCGGCAGGGCAAACGGCCTGGTGCTGAGCGTAGCTAAAAAAACAGGCGATTATGTAAAAAAAGGTGATATTATTGCACAGGTAGGTGCGGGCAAGCCTGTTATCAAACTCTATATAGCCGAGGACGATATACAAAGGGTAAAAGTTGGGCAGCAAACGCTCATCTCATTAAACAGCAATAAAGACCAGGTGCTTAAAGCGACTATCACTAAAATATATCCATCATTTGATAGCAACGAGCAGGCTTTTATAGTAGAAGCTGCTTTTATTGACCAGCCGGGAAACCTGCGGAACGGTACACAGTTGCAATGTAATATCATTGTCCAGGAAAAAAAGGATGTACTGGTTATACCAACCTATAGCCTGATAAACGGCAATTATGTGATGCTGAAAGATGCTAAAGAAAAAACCCCGGTAAAAACCGGTATACATACGCTGGAATGGACAGAGATATTAAGCGGCATAACGGAAAAAGATGTGCTGGTAATACCTAAGCAGAATTGAGTCGGAAGTCCTGGGTCTAAAGTCTTGAGTCAAAAATTAGTTTCAACGCGATAAAGACTCAGGACTTTAGACCCAGGACTAATGACTATTGGAAAATTTAATATTGTACACAACCCCAAATAATGCTATCAACCAATTATAAAATAGCGCTTGTTCATTTAACCTCAAAAGTTAAGCAAACTATTGTTGCTGTGCTTGGGGTAACTTTTGGCATATCTATGTACGTATTTATGAATAGTTTTATGAGTGGGGTTAATGATACGCAAACCACCCTCGCCTTCACGTCGCTGGCGCATATTCATATTTATAACGATGGCCCTGAGGATAATACCAACCTGGTAAAGAAAGTTTATGGCGCTAACACGCTGGCTAATATCAGGAACGCCCGCATAATACAATATACCGAGGGTATCAAAAACACTGCTGAAATTTTAGACCTGGTAAAAAAGCAGCCCGAAGTGATAGGAGTAGCCCCGCAGGTTAACATTAACGTGTTTTTTAGGAACGGTGGCAATAAGGTAAATGGCACGTTATCAGGAGTTGATGTAGTTAATGAAAACAAGCTTTTTAATATTTCGACCTATATGGTGGCCGGTAACTGGAACGAATTGCAATACCGCGCTGATGGAATTATTATTGGTTACGACCTGGCGAAAGAGTTGAGCGTGAATGTTAATGACAATATTAATATACTCACACCTGATGACATCAGCCGGAACTATAAGATAATCGGCGTTTTTCAAACCAATGTTAAAACCGTTGATAAATCAAAAGCATACCTCAATATCAATTCTGCCCGCCAATTGCTGGCAAAAAATGAAGATTACGTAACCGATTTGCAGGTTAACATCAATAATTTTGAAAAAACAGCCCCTGTCGTGGCCCGCCTGGCTCCGGTTATACCTTTTAAGGTAGAAAGCTGGCAAATGGCCAACCAACAATTAGAGGCAGGCTCAGAACTGCGCGATATTATTGCCCAGGCGGTATCATTTACTATATTGCTGGTAGCAGGTTTCGGCATTTATAATATTTTGAATATGACCATTAACGAAAAAATAAGGGAGATAGCTATATTAAAAGCTATGGGGTTTTCAAGTGGCGATGTAACTTCTATATTTTTAACGCAAGCTATGGTTATAGGCGTTATCGGGGGAATTATCGGGATGTTGCTGGGATTTGTAGTATCTGATATAGTGGCGCATATCCCGTTTAAAATAGGCGGCCTTAATTATTTGCCTATGGCCTTTAAATTTAAAGATTACTCGTTGGCATTTACATTTGGTTTGGTTACCACCTTTGTAGCGGGATATTTGCCCGCCCGTAAAGCGTCAAAAATTGACCCGGTTGACATTATAAGAGGATAGCCATGAAAAAAGATATCGCCCTTAAGGCAAGCAAGATTAATAAGTTTTTTCATGAACCTGAGGATTTCCAGGCATTGAAAGATGTGGGCTTTGAGGTGCATAAAGGCGAATTCCTTTCATTGATAGGTAAATCGGGGTCGGGTAAATCAACGCTGTTGTACATATTATCGACGATGGATACTGATTACAAAGGCGAACTGATCATCAACGGCGAAAAATTAACCGGGCAAACCTTAAACCAGTTGGCCGCGTTCCGTAACTCGCATATAGGTTTTGTATTCCAGTTTCATTATTTACTGCCTGAGTTTTCGGTACTGGATAATATTATGCTGCCTGCCCTTAAGCTTAATAAAAAAAGCAGGGAAGAAATTGAAGCAGATGCCTACAATAATTTAAAATTGCTTGGCCTGCCCGAACAGGCGCTGAAACTAACCAGCAAGTTATCCGGCGGGCAGCAGCAGCGTGTCGCCATTGCCCGTGCGCTGATCAACAGTCCTTCAATTATTATGGGTGATGAACCGACAGGTAACCTCGATTCAAAAAATACCAATATTGTGTTTGATATTTTTAAAGAATTGTCCCACGAGCGCGGGCAAACTATTATTACTGTAACCCACGATGAGGATTTCGCCAAAAATAGCGACAGGGTTATTGAATTGAGTGATGGTAGTGTGGTAGGTGCCCATTAAACCAGCGCTGTTACCGCACACAAAAGACGATCTACCCTAAATAACTCTGCACAAATTCGTCGCTTTTAATGGCTACAATTATATCATTCAAAGCCAGCTTTTCGGGCGAAGTATTATTGTTAATCGAATTGGAAATATCGCCTAACTCATCGGCATAGCTTACTGCCTGCTCTTCATCGTCAAACAGCAATATAGCTTCACCATTTATTTCTTCGTCAATGCCGTTGGGTGGCTTGGGGATATCGCTGTTTTCGAATGATGAAAAAGTAATATTGGCCTTCCCGTTTGACGGTATAGTGATTTGTAGCATAGCGTTAAATTAAGTGTGTTTATTTAACGATTAATACCAGCAGATGTTTTAATATGGAGTACCAGATATTTCATTTTGAAATCCCCATCCCATTGTGTATCTTAAAGCGGCGATAATTTGCCATTGAGCGGGCAATGGAAAATACAAAAGCAGTACAACTAAAACGCGTTTTAAAACCTGTTCACCTATGGGCAATAGCTGTGGGTTTGGTTATTTCAGGCGAGTATTTTGGCTGGAACTTAGGCTGGGCAGTTTCTGGTACCATCGGCTTCCTCATCGCCACGCTTATTGTTACTTTAATGTATGTCACCTTCATTTTTAGCTATACCGAACTTACAACGGCCATTCCTCATGCCGGTGGCGCATTCGCTTACGCTTACCGGGCAATGGGGCCGTTTGGTGGCTTAATTGCGGGTTATGCCACTTTGATTGATTTTCTTTTTGCTACGCCTGCCATCGCTTTTGCCCTGGGCGCTTATTTGCATTTTTTATATCCGGGGGTGCCTGTATTATACTCGGCCATGTTTTTTAACGTGGTATTTATCGTCATTAATATTTTAGGGGTTAAAGAATCGGCGGTTTTTTCTGTGTTCATTACCATATTGGCCGTAGGCGAGTTGCTGTTATTTATGGGCATTGTTTCCCCTCATTTTAAAATGGACAACTTTTTAAGTCACCCGATGGATTTTGGCTGGACGGGTATTTTTGCTGCGCTGCCATTTGCAGTATGGCTTTATTTGGGTATTGAAGGCGTGGCAATGGTGGCCGAGGAGGTGGAAAATCCAACCAGAAATATCCGTAAAGGGTATTTGACGGGAATGGCTACGCTTGTATTCCTTGCTTTAGGGGTAATGATATTAACCGGCGGCATTACCGACTGGCGCAAACTAAGCGCATTGGATTACCCCTTGCCCGAAGCTATCAGCTTTGCTTTAGGTAAAACCAGCAGCCTCACCAAAATATTTGCCAGCATAGGCCTTTTTGGTTTGATCGCGTCGTTTCACGCTATAATATTGGCTTCATCCCGGCAGGTATTTGCATTGGCAAGAAGCGGTTACCTTCCACGGTTTTTATCAACTATCAATCATAAATTTAAAACGCCGCATTGGTCAATGATAGCCGGTGGTGTTGTGAGTTTTATAGCACTTTATAGCGGCACAACCGGACAGGTGGTTATCTTATCTGTAATGGGAGCGATAGTGATGTATATAATGAGCATGGCAAGCCTTTTCATCCTGCGCGTTAATGAACCTAATTTAGAGCGGCCATTTGCTTCACCTTTTTACCCGTTATTCCCTGTAATAGCTTGTATCATACTCGTGGTGACCATGGTCGCCATTATATATTATCAACCCCAATTAAGTCTGATATTTTTTGCCGGATTAATTGTAGCTATCATCATATTTATGCTGATGGGCAAACATAAAGTGAAAATAGAAAATGACGCTTTATTGGATAATCCATCAATCGCTAATTCACTCAATCACTAATTCACACATTAAAAAATGTTCCGTCATACCATCGGTAGTAAAACATACCAGTTTGTTGATCTGAAAACATTACTGGCTAAGGCTTCGCCTTACCGGTCAGGTGATGAACTGGCAGGATTGTGTGCCGAAAATTATGAAGAACGTGTTATAGCCCAGGTCACCCTGTCCGACGTACCATTAAAAGCATTTTTAAATGAAGCGATCATCCCCTATGAAAAAGACGAAATAACCCGGCTGATAATTGACGGTCACGATAGCGCGGCGTTTAACCCCATTAGCAGCTTAACTGTTGGCGGGTTTCGCGACTGGCTGTTAACAGATGAAACAGATACATTAACATTAACAAAAGTTGCCCCCGGTATTACCCCCGAAATGGCCGCCGCAGTATCCAAGTTAATGCGTAACCAGGACCTGATCGCGGCAGCAAAAAAATGCGAAGTAATTACCCGTTTCAGGAATACCATTGGTTTAAAAGGTCACTTCTCTACCCGCCTGCAGCCCAATCATCCAACTGACGACCCAAAGGGTATTGCAGCAAGTATGATAGATGGTTTATTATACGGCAGCGGCGATGCGGTTATTGGTATTAACCCGGCGACGGACAGTCCGGCTACAGTAATGAATTTGCTGCGGATGATAGATACTTTAAGGCAGCAGTTTGATATACCTACCCAATCATGTGTACTAAGCCATATCACCACGACGCTTGAACTGGCAAATAAAAATGCCCCGGTTGATCTTTGTTTTCAATCCATCGGGGGTACCGAACTTTCAAACAGTAGCTTCGGGATAAACCTGGCCCTAATCGAAGAAGCTTACCAGGCCACACTGGCATTAAAAAGGGGAACCATCGGCAACAATGTAATGTATTTTGAAACCGGGCAGGGTAGCGAACTATCTGCCAATGCGCATCATGGTGTCGACCAGCAAACCTGCGAGGTAAGGGCCTATGCGGTGGCCAGGAAGTTTAAGCCATTATTAGTTAACAGCGTAGTTGGTTTTATCGGCCCGGAATACTTGTATGACGGTAAACAAATTATCCGCGCGGCTTTGGAAGATCATTTTTGTGGTAAGCTGCTTGGCCTGCCAATGGGTGTTGATGTATGCTATACCAACCATGCCGAGGCCGACCAGGACGACATGGATAACCTGCTCACTTTATTGGGTGTGGCGGGCTGCAATTTCGTAATGGGTATACCGGGCTCGGATGACATCATGCTGAACTATCAGTCTACTTCTTTTCATGACTCTTTGTACTTGCGTAAAGTGCTTGGATTAAAACACGCGCCTGAATTTGAACTTTGGCTAAAAAAACAGGGTGTTATAAATGCAAAGGGGGATATTTTACAGGTTGGGGCTTCTCACAAATTGTTATCAAACAAGTTTTATTAAGAAATGAAGCAAGAACTTGAAAATACCAACCCATTCAAACCTTTAAAAGCCTTTACGGCTGCCCGTATTGGTATTGGGTTAGTTGGCTCAAGTGTTCCGTTAAATCATTCTCTGGAGTTTAAACTGGCTCACGCACATGCCCGCGACGCGGTTTATTCCGTTTTAGATGCTGAAGGATTGTCAAGTAGCCTTAAATTGTTTAATTTACCCGTTTTGCATTTACATAGCAAAGCCGACAACCGCGCAAGATATCTGCAACGACCAGATTTAGGCCGAAAATTAAATGACGCGTCGCTTGACCAATTGGAAGATCATGGCAATATGGATATTGTTATTATCATTGCCGATGGTCTTTCGGCAACAGCGGTCAATCAAAATGTAAATAGTTTATTAGAGTTATTGATCCCGAAGCTACTGGCAGTTAAATTAAAATTAGCGCCTATATGTCTTGTTGAACAGGGTAGGGTAGCAATAGCAGATGAGGTAGCTTATGGTTTAAAAGCTAAGTTATCATTAATGCTGATAGGCGAACGCCCCGGTTTAAGTGCGGCAGATAGCATGGGTGCCTATTTAACCTATAACCCCAAACCCGGACTAACCGATGAAATGCGGAACTGTATTTCCAACATCAGGCCGATGGGGCTGACGTATAATTTGGCTGCGGATAAAATATTCTATTTGATACAGGAAGCCTTTAAAAGAAAATTATCGGGTGTGTTGTTAAAAGACAATGCCGGACTTTTGGGAAATTGAACCCGGCATTGCCTTTTTTCGCTCTCGCCCATTAATATCCCACTTGTTTGATATACCCCGAATACGTAACCGGCCCGCGGCCGGTATTGATATTTAACGAAGTATAGCCCAATTGGTTGATGTTTAGTTTTAACTGCCTGATGCCGGTCACATCGGGTTGCTTTGGGCTGATGGTGATTACCCAATGGCCGTCAGGCTCTGTATTGATATTATAGGCAAAATTGGTGCAGGTGAACTGGGTACTGCTGTTGCTTAGCGTGTCTGCCGGCCTCAATCTCGTTTTTTCAAGATCAGGCAAATATGCGACCAGGCTGTCCGGCGATATTTTTAACTGATATCCAGTGCCGGTTATGGGTTTTATATGCTCTACTTTAAGAACAAATTTTTTACTATTTACTATATCTTTTACCTCACCGGCTTTCAAAGCCTGGTCGTCCTGCAACGAGTTTTGCGCGTTTGCTGTATTTAAGCCCCATAAAACGAGCGTGAATACAAAAAGCAATTTACTTAATGTTTTCATATTTATTGATTATTTGATGTGCAGGTGATAAAACAAACACCATACCATATTTTTAATCAATAAAAAGTTAACGCTATGTAAATAAGGATGTATGCATTGCGGCTACTAAATGCCTTTGGGTTTAATTCTTTCCTCTATAGTTCCATTAAAAGAAACCGGGTCGCGGTTAACGTTTGTAATTTGTAACGAGGCATAACCGTCTGAAGAAATATATAACCGCATCGACTGTACGGCTTTGGTATCACCAATACTCTTATTTTTTGGAGTGATCAGTATCTCGAAGTTTCCTTTTTTATCAACAGAAGTTATCTTATAATCAAAATGCGTCCACGTGAATTTTATGCCTTCATCAGTACTGCCATAATCAGCCAGATAGGCCCTGCCATAATAAGGCAGATAGGTAACAATGGAATCCTTACTAACCGTTACGTCATACGCATTTGTCAATGCCTTACCGCCGCCTCTTGAAGGGTTTATATAATTGGCCACAAATACATAATTCTGGTCATTTACCAACAGTGGTGTTTTTTTTGATTGCCCCATTGCTGCGTAAAAACAGCACGGACTGATTAACAGTACGCAAAATATTTTGATCAAGTTTTTCATAATTAATGGTATAACAGTTAATAATTACTAAACGTTTTCTGGTAATATAAAATTACGGGATATTTATTTAAAATAAGAAACCCGAACCAAATAAATAGTTCGGGTTAAATAAAAAAACGATGTCATTTCGAGCGGCAGCGAGAAATCTATATACGAGCCATTCCCGCTTTGAAGGCAGCGGACTTTGCATATGAATAGATTTCTCGCTGTCGCTCGAAATGACAAAAAGAGAAAACGTTATATCAAATTAACACTCCTGTTAACAAACTCAGTCAATTCAGCGCCGGTTAATAAGCCTTGTGAAAGCAACGCCAGGTCAAACGCCTGTTTGGCCAGTGCTGATTGTGTTTCTTCGCTGGTTTCCTGCAAAATGCGGGTTATCAGTTTATGGTTGCCGTTGATTACTACTTTATAATTATCAGGCATGCTGCCGTAAAAACTCATGCCGCCGCCCATAGCTGCCATATCTTTCATACGGCGCATAAATTCGTCCATAGTTACGGTTACGGGCAGTTCGTCAGGGTTAAGGCTTTCCAGTTCAACTTTGTAGGCCGGTTTGTTAATGGCCTTATCAAAAATGCTTTTAACTTCAGTTGCCTGTTCTTCAGTCAATACATGTTCTAAAGCGTCGTCCTTTTTGATCAGTTTATCGGCTACATCCGCGTCAACGCGCTTTAACGATGTTTTTTCCAGTTTTTGCTCCAGGTGGCTGATGAAATGCGTATCAATAGCTGTATCCATCAGCAATACATCATAACCCTTTTTATTGGCCGACTGTATAAAAGCATCCTGTTTTTTAGGGTCGTTGGTATAAATGTAAACTAACTGCCCGTCTTTATCGGTTTGTATGGGCGCTACTTTGTCCTTGTATTCATTTAAGGTAAAGTTTACTTTTTCGGTGTTGGTCAATAAGGTAAAATCCTTCGCCTTATCATAAAACTTATCATCGCTGATGAAGCCGTATTTTACAAACAGGCCAATGTCGCCCCATTTTTCTTCAAAACCTTTGCGGTCGTTTTTGAAAAGCTCTGCCAATTTATCAGCTACTTTTTTGGTGATGTAGGTATTTATCTTTTTAACATTACTATCGGCCTGTAAAAAGCTGCGCGATACATTCAGCGGGATATCAGGCGAATCGATCACACCATGCAGCAGCATTAAAAATTCAGGAACTATATCCTTCACCTCGTCGGTAATAAATACCTGGCGGCTAAAAAGCTTGATCTTATTGCGCTGTATCTCGAAATCGTTTTTCAGCTTAGGGAAATACAATACACCGGTTAAGTTGAACGGATAATCCACATTCAGATGTATCCAGAACAACGGATCTTCTGTAAAAGGATAGAGCTCTTTATAGAAAGCTAAATAATCTTCATCGGTTAAATCTTTTGGCGCTTTTGTCCATATCGGGCTGGTATTGTTAATGATGTTATCAACCTCGATTGATTTGTATTGTGTTTTGCCGTCTTTATCTTCGCCATCCTCAACCGATTCCGTTTTTGTGCCGAACTTAATAGGTACCGGTAAAAATTTGCAGTATTTATCCAGGATAGTTTGCAGGCGGCTTTTATCTAAAAATTCTTTCGATTCTTTATTAATATGCAGCGTGATCTCTGTACCGCGTTCTGCCAAATTGCCTTCCTTTATTTCAAATTCAGTACTTCCGTCACATATCCAATGGGCGGGTTCAGCGCCGTCCTGGTAGGAGAGGGTTTGAATTTCCACTTTATCAGCCACCATAAATGCGGAATAAAAGCCAAGCCCAAAGCGACCGATGATCTCATTGGCATCTTTAGCTTCCTTAAACTTTTCCATAAACTCGGTAGCGCCCGAGAAAGCGATCTGGTTGATATATTTCTTGATCTCTTCGGCGGTCATACCCAGTCCGTTGTCTGATATGGTGATGGTCTTTTTCTTTTCGTTAAAGGCCACTTCCACGCGCAGGTCGCCAAGTTCGCCGTTGTATTGGCCTAATGATGCCAGGCGTTTTATCTTTTGGGTAGCATCAACGGCGTTTGATACCAGCTCGCGTAAAAATATCTCGGTATCCGAGTAGAGGAATTTTTTAATGATCGGAAAAATGTTTTCGGTATGGATCGAAATAGTTCCTTTTTCTTCTTGCATAATATTTATCTAATTTTCAGGATTAATGTTCAGTATCAACCGCGTTCATCAATGAGCGTTCCAAAAGATAATATTTGTCAAATTGGCAGTGGCATTATTTCTAAATTGTATTTGAATTTTAAATTATATTTGAATTGTGATAGAGGAACAATACAATCGGTCAATTCATACTAAAGAATTACAATTGACCTTTGCTGAAAAAGTATCACATTTCTACCTTGCATTGATTTGCGTTATTATCGCATTGATTTTTCCAATAATTTTTATTAAAAATTATTTTAAAGAAAATGAGACTTCTTTTATAAGCGGCCAAATAATAGTGACTATTGTTTTCGCTGTAATTGGATTATTACTTTATAAGATCCAAAAAAAACGTTTGAGATTTAAAATAGTTCAAACAAATTTAAAAAGGGATACGTTGGAAAAGATAATTGAGGAAGTTGGAAAAGAATTAGAATGGATACCTGTTCAGATTACACACAATTCTTTTTTTGCCGTAACACACCCAAGTTTTTTAGGTAGTTTGGGTGAACAAATAACGGTATTGTTTGCAGGGAACTCCGTTTTTATCAATAGTATTGGTGATGTAACCAGAGGGCCATCGATTTTATCACTTGGCCGAAATCGAAAAAACGTTCAGTATTTAATTGAAGCAATCAAAAAACCTGAAGTAGCTTAAGTCATGCCGAATTTATTTCGGCATCCCACAGGACAGGTCGCCCGCATGGCGTTCACCTTGCAAGTGGGATGCTGAAATAAATTCAGCATGACATTCCAGTTATCATCTAATGTCATTATCCTGACCAACCCCTATTGCCACTCCCCCCAATAAACCCTATTTTTGTTTTTCATTTTTTAAAAAGATGCCTGAAAATTTTGAACACGTTAAATGCCTGATCATTGGGTCGGGCCCTGCCGGATATACGGCTGCTATATATGCTTCGCGCGCTGATTTGAAACCGGTTATGTACACCGGTATGCTGGCCGGCGGTCAACTTACCCAAACTACCGATGTAGAAAACTATCCTGGTTACCCGCATGGTATTATGGGCCCCGAAATGATGGAGAATTTCCGTTTGCAGGCAGAACGACTGGGGACAGACATCCGCTTTGGTTATGTAAGCTCGGTTGATTTTTCATGCCTGCCGCATAAGGTGGTAGTTGACGAAAGCAAAACCATATTAGCTGATACAGTAATTATATCAACAGGCGCGTCGGCTAAATGGCTGGGACTGGATTCCGAACAAAAATACAGCGGCTTTGGCGTTTCGGCCTGCGCGGTTTGCGATGGTTTCTTTTTCAAAGGGCAGGATGTAGCCATAGTTGGGGCAGGGGATACCGCCGCCGAGGAAGCGACTTATTTAGCCAAGCTATGCCGCAAGGTATATATGATCGTCCGTCGGGATGAATTCAGGGCATCAAAAGCAATGATGCACCGCGTTTTGAATACAAAGAATATTGAAATACTATACAATACCGAAACCAAGGAGATATTGGGCGACGGACAAAGTGTAACCGGCGTAAGCGTTTTAAATAATAAAACACAGGAACAAAAAACGCTGGATGTAACCGGCTTTTTTGTGGCTATTGGTCATAAACCCAATACCGATATTTTTAAAGGCTGGATACACATGGATGAAACCGGGTATATCAAAACCCATCCCGGCTCGACCGAAACCAATGTAGAAGGTGTATTTTGCTGCGGCGATGCGCAGGACCATATCTACCGCCAGGCGGTAACCGCCGCAGGCACCGGCTGCATGGCTGCCATTGATGCCGAAAGGTATCTGGCTGCTAAGGAGCATGTGGTTACGGCGTAAGTTCCGTAGAGATTCTGTGTTAATTATCAAATATTTTTTA
>Ga0302309_10001101_pt1 | contig 26048 bp, 25 predicted proteins | sample III_Palsa_N1_1_FD_200453 | JGI IMG/M metagenome (GOLD analysis project Ga0302309, IMG submission 200453) | Peat permafrost microbial communities from Stordalen Mire near Abisko, Sweden - III_Palsa_N1_1 | ecosystem: Environmental > Terrestrial > Soil > Palsa > Peat permafrost | place: Sweden... | reverse complement strand
CCGTTGACGCAGCCAGCAACATCGCTCTGCCAGAGGCAAGCGGTGGCGTAGCGATCTTCTCCTCCACCGCCAACGGCTCCGTCGCGCCCTCCGACTACATCACCGGAGGCGGCGCCTCCACGCTCGTCAACCCCACCGCCGCCGCAGTCGATACCAACGACAACCTCTACATCGTGAATTCGGGCGAAAGCGTTGCGAACCCCATCGTCGTCTTCAACACAGCCTCGACCGGTGCTCCCATCCGCTCCATCGGCGGTCCGCTCACAACCATGGCCGCGGGCTCGCCACAGGCCATCGCCACCGATGCTGCCGGCAATCTTTACGTTGCCAACGTAGTCTCCGGCGTCTCCAGCATCCTCATCTTCGAGCCCACTGCCACCGGCAACACGCCTCCCCTGCGCGACATCACCGGCAGCAACACACTCCTCGGCTGTGTCGGCGGCATCGCCCTCGACAACGCAGGCTATCTCTACGTCGTCTCCGTACCCACCTGCGGCAGCACCGCGAGCCCAACGGTCCTGAAGTTTTCCACCATCGGCGACGGCAACATTGCTCCTGCCGCCAGTTTCACTTCATCCACCTGGACCAACGCCGACCCCACCCTCTCCATCGCGGTCTACGGAGCAGCGCAACCTTCCGCTCCATAAATAATTTTCGAAACCACCGCAACTAAATAAATCTTTTCGAAGCAGAGTCTTTCCGTCGCGCCTTTCGTTCTCTGAATCAGTTGGCATGCACATTTGCTAGCAGCCAACCCATAGAGGCTCGACCATGAAACCTGCAGGTAGTACTACTCTCCATCAAGCTCTGCGTACGATCGCAGCTGTTCTCGCCTTCGCCATACTCTTCAACCAAAGCGCCCGCGCCGCCACCATTCATCAACTCGCCGCGGCCGCCCAAACCCCGCAAGCTCCTCCCCCGCCTCAAGCTCCCGCCCCATCGCAAGCTCCCGTTCCCACCCAGATCGCCGCAGCTCGCACCATCTTCCTCGTCAACAACGGCGCCGACGCGAACTTTCCCATCACCGCCCAGGACTCCTACAACCGCATCTACTCAGCCCTCCAAGCCTGGGGACACTTCCAACTCGTCAGCTCCCCCGACCAGGCCGACCTCGTCTTCCAGCTCCGCAGCATCGCACCCATTACCGGAGTCTACGGCGATCGCACCGGCGCCTACGCCATCAACAGTCCCGCCTTCCAGCTCGCCATCAAAGATCCCAAATCCAACGTAACGCTATGGACCATCAACTCTCCGGTTGAAGTTGCGGGCCGCAAAGCAGCCCGCGCCCATTGGCTCGATATCGCCGTCACCAACCTCGTCAGCCGCGTCAAGGTCCTCGCCAGCCAGCCACTCAGCCAAACCGAAACCGCTGACCTCAGCACGTATCCCCACTACCATGGCAAGGGATTTGCTTTCGCGCTCATCGGCATCACCCTCGGCGCCGCCGTCGCTACCGGCCTCATCATGAAGCACGAGTTCGACAACAAGGTAGCCAACCAGAACGCCGCTCTCTGCGCGCAGAATCCGTTTTTCTGCAGCCTCCCCACACCCTAACCCCGTCGCTGCGTATGCCTCAGGACAGCCTCAGGTAAGTGGTATACGCAGCGTCCCCAATCTCCGTGAACGGCACCAGCGTCAGCGGCGCCTGGCCCGTCTCAATCACCCACTCCGTACTCCCGTTGCGCCGCGCTCCCAGCACCTGCTTCCGCGTCAGCGAAGGCTGCGATTCGGTCTTCGCAAACAGCATCAGCGGCCCCTGCATCAACGCCACAACCTCAGGATGCGACGCATCAATCGCCTCCACCCTTAGCTTCGACGGCAACTCCAACTCCACCACATCGCCGCTCTTCCATGTCCGCCGAACCACCGCAAATCCCTTCGTCACCTCGAGCGCCACCGCCCGTCCATTCACCGCAACCCGCGCTCCGTCTGCCCATGCCGGAATCCGCAGATGCAGCGCAAACGTCTCCGGTCGCGGTGCCGTCATTCGAAACTCCACCGCATCGCTCAACGGATATGTCCCCATCTGCTCCATCTGGATCTGGTTCGCTCCAACATTCCATCGCAGCACCGACGGGATATACAGGTTCACCCACACCGCACCCAGCTCCTGTAGATAACTATTGATGCCGTAGTCCGTCGCCACCTGCGGCAGCGTACCCGCGCAACACGCCCAGTTGCCGTCGTGATACACCCGGCGCCCCGCGTAGTTGTAATCGGAGTAGTAGTACGTGCTTCCATCCGCCTTCAACGGCCGCGCCCCCAGCACCGTGTTGTACATCACCCGCTCCATGCTGTCGCCATATTTTCCGTCACGAGTCGCGCGCAACAGATAGCGAGTCAGCTTCATATGCGCATACGATCCGCACGGCGTCTCAAAGCTGTGATGCGTCTTCGTCAAGCTCTCATACAGCGCGCTCGAACCCGTAGCCTGCAGCGTCTCATCCGGCCCCCATCCGCCCGTCGCAAAGCTCTGCGCCTGCAGAATCTCAAACCCGTTCCGCGCCGCCTCCAGGTGCTCCACGCTTCCATCTACCAGGTAAGCCTGCATCGCCGAGCACAGCGAATTCACATAGCTGTAAGCATGTTTGTGTGCCAGCGCATTCTCTCCATGCGCCAGCGGAACAAACGTCGAATCATTCAAATATTGCCGAGCCAGCTTGCGATAGCGCGGCCCCGCTCCCATCCCATACACCAGGTAGAGATTCTCTGACATCGTGTAACTCTCGTCCCAGCCCCACGAGATATCTCGATTCGGCCGCCACGCAACATCGTGTTCCACGGCATGCCCCGGGATCACCTGCACCACCGCATTCGTGCTCGCATCCAATAGCCGGAAAGCATCCGGATCCTGCACCAGCCGATGCGAGTCCATCAGCCCGCATACGAACTTGTCGTAGCAGTACGCCGGAAACCGATTCACATCGTAATAGCGAACGCCAATCGTCTCAGAAAACGACCGGTTCAACTGCAACACCTTATCCCGCGACGACGTATCGCCGGTCATCCCATAATTTCGCGCCAGCGCAGAAACCCACTGCCCATAGTTACAACCCGGCGCAAATCCCACTTTGTCCGTGCGATAGTTGTAATCCTTCCGATACGAATACCAGCCCCCAAGTTCTTCACCCGGTGCCGGAAACCCCGCCATCTCCCGCAGCGGTTTCAGAAGGCTATCGTTGCTGATGCCCATCAGAATCCCCTGCGTGTTCTCCACCTGCGCGAGGTGCGGCGCGCTCCTCAGCGTAACCTGCTGATACCCAACCTCCATCAACGGCCGCTCTCCCACTGCATCCAACGCGAACCCGCGCCCATGCAATCCCGACCCCGCAGCAGCCAACCCCGACACTTGCAAAAAACGCCTTCGCGATACCCGACCATTCATCACACGAATCCTCCCAGCGGTGACCCGGCTGCACAGTTCACCGTAAGCAAGGAATTGTAGTCCGTCCACACCACCCCTGGTCGCATCCAATCCCCCGCGCCCGTTCCCACTCTCACCTGTCCCTCTCGACCATGTATCCTCAACAAGGCACATGAAGCGAATCCTCACAGCAATCGTCCTCATCGCACTCGTCGCAGCCCTGGTCTTCTTCGGCAAACTCTGGATGGTCACGCTTTTTGCCGCCATCGTCGCCGGGCTAGCTGCACTGGAGTTTCGCACCCTCGCGCGCGCCGGCGGCTATCCCATCCCGCTCTGGTGGACTGTCGCTGCGATCGCGCTTTTCTTTCTCGCTGCCTTCCGTCGCCCGATGGATACCTTCACCATCGTCGCCTTTACAACCTTCATCCTCTTCGCCGTAACTGTATTCTGTTCGCCGCTCGAGGGTGTCCTTGGGCAAACCTCCGCCGGCGTGCTCCTGCTCATCTACGTCGCGTACCCGCTCATGCTTCTCCCGCAGATCTTCAACGAAGAGAATGGGGTGGCCCTTCTTTTGTTTCTCTTCCTCTGCGTCTGGTCGGGTGACATCGCCGCCCTCTACATCTGCAAACGGTTCGGCCGCCACAAGTTCGCGCCCCGCCTTTCGCCAAACAAAACTTGGGAAGGCGCCATCGCCTCAGTGCTCGCTTCGTGCATCTTCGGCATGGGCCTTATCCTGCTCGGCGATTGGTTCACACAGCAGAACTCTCCCTTCACCAAGCTGCACACCTCCGAGCCCTGGTGGGTCTTCCTCATGCTCGCAGTCGTCCTCAACGCTGCCGCTCAGTTCGGTGATTTACTCGAGTCCGCCCTCAAGCGTGGCGCCGGCGTCAAAGATTCCGGGACCATCCTTCCCGGCCACGGCGGCGTGCTCGATCGCATCGACGCCCTTCTTCTCGCCGCGCCGGTCCTATGGTTCATCGTCGCGGTTCGCGACTACCTCTCCCTTGGAAGCCTCTAGAGATACCCGCGGCCTCGCAGCCTCGCCTATTTCTGAATCACACCTTGCCCGGAAGACTCCGACACATCTCCGTCCACAATCGGTTCCACCCATCCTCCTGGCGGCACCACGGCGTCAGCTTCCTTCGGACCCCAGCTATGTGGTTCGTACGTGTAGACCGGAGTGTCCGCCTTCAATACCGGATCGACAATCCGCCATGCCTCTTCCACATAATCCTGCCGCGCAAAAATGCTTGAGTCGCCAATCATTGCGTCCGTGAGCACCCGCTCGTACGCCTCCATCTCCTCCTTTTGCGGTTGGCGGCTAGCCACGAGTTCCACAGAATCACGTTTCGATTGATCTTCGGCCGACGCCACGGACACGCCCATGGCAATCGTCATGTCCGGACTGATCCTGAATCGTATATGGTTCCCAGGAATAAGCGCATCCGTAAATTTCGTCACAGGCGGGCACTTCAACTTCGTAATCACCTCTGTGCAGGTGACGGGCAGGTTCTTTCCCGCGCGAATATAAAACGGAACCCCTGCCCACCTCCACGATTGAATCTCCAAACAAAGCGCAGCGTACGTCTCCGTCTTCGACCCAGGGGCCACCCCTTTCTCATCCAGATACCCACGAAACTGCCCTCGCACAATATTCTTGACTTCGATTGGAGAGATCGCCTTCAGCACCTTCACCTTTTCATCCCGAAGCGATTCGGCATCTTTGCGTGCCGGCGACTCCATCGCCAGGTTGCACATCAGCTGAAATAAATGGTTTTGAATCACATCCCGAACAGCACCTGTCTGATCGTAAAAAGCACCACGCCCCTGCACCCCGAAGTCTTCAGCCATCGTTATCTGCACACTTTGAATGTGATCCCGATTCCATAGCGGTTCCAGAAAAGAATTCGAGAACCGGAACGACACCATGTTGTGCACCGGATCCTTCGCCAGGTAATGATCGATCCGAAAAATAGACGACTCCGGAAACGCCTTCAACAAAATCCTGTCCAACTCTTGCGCCGAAGCCAGGTCGTGACCAAACGGCTTCTCCACGATCATCCGAGCTCCCTCTGCCGACCCGGACTTCACCAGTTGATCCACCACCTCTTCGAACAGCGACGGCGGAATCGCCAGGTAGTGCGCCGGATGCTTTGCGCCCCCCAACGCCTCGCGCACCGCGACGAAAGTGGCTGCATCGTTATAATCCCCGTCGACATACCGCAGCAGCGAACTCAATTTCTCCCACGCCGCCGCATCCAGCCCCCCGTGTTGTTCAAGGCTGTCCTTGGCGCGCGCCTTAAGTTGATCGAGATTCCATCCTGCCTTTGCAACGCCGATCACAGGCGCAGTAAGCGCACCGCGCTTTACCATCGCCTGTAACGCAGGGAAAATCTTCTTATAAGCCAGGTCGCCTGTAGCACCAAAGAAAACGAGAGCATCGGAATGAGTTTGCGTCACAAAAATCCTTTCACCAGCGAGCTCTCGAACTGCCGCAACCGCAGCAGCCCAACCTTCCACCTCTGTAGATGCAAGCCCGACGTGCCACGCACCAAATTAGTAGTGTATTTCTAAATCAACGATCGCGCTTAACCACCGCCGCCTTAGCGATCAGCGCCGCAGCAACCGCCGCCTGTCCATAACTAAGCCCACCATCTCCGGGGCTTGTCTGCCCCGGCAAATGCATTTCCAGGCCAGCCTCGCGTAGCCCATTACATACAAGATGCGTGAACAGCCGATTATGAAAGACCCCTCCGCTCAAACATACTGCGCGAATGCCCGTTCGCGCACTTGCCCCGACAGCCACCCGCACATAAGCATCCGCCACGCCCGCGTGAAATCGTGCACTCATCTTCGCCGGCTCTTCCCCGCTTCGAAGATCAGCCAGCAACTCCTCCCACATCGACGTGGGATTCAAAATCATTGGCCGCTCTTTGCCGTCACCTTCCAGTCGAAGAGCATAGCCGTCTTTGTTCCCATCCGCATCTCTCCCTGCGATCCCCTCCAACTCGATCGCAGCCTGCGCCTCGTAGTCCACACGGTCACGCCCCAGGATTAATGCCGCTGCCGCGTCAAACAGCCTGCCGCAACTCGAAGTTAACGGGGAATTCACCCCGCGCTCGATCATCCGCACCAGCAGCCGCGCATCGCTCTCACTCACCTTCATCCGCGCCAGCAGCTCTGCATCAAAAACCCCGTCCCCCAGCGCAGCGTGTAGATGTCCCAATGCCATTCGCCAGGGCTGTCGCACCGCAGCCTCCGATCCCGGCATCGCCACATACTTCAAATGCGCGAATCGCTCAAAGCTTGTCAGCGTCGCGATCAATACCTCGCCACCCCACACATGCCCATCGACACCATAGCCGGTCCCATCCAGAGCCAGTCCAATCACTGGCCCACGCAATCCATGCTCCGCCATACATCCCGCGATATGCGCGTGATGATGTTGCACCGCAATCTTCGGCTGCGCCTGCGCAAGTGCCCATGCAGTCGACACATATCCGGGATGCAGATCATGCACCACATACTCCGGCCCTACCTGGAAGATCCTCTCAAAGTGTTCCAGCGCCTCCGCAAAAAAATCCACCGACTCCACCGACTCCAAATCACCAAGGTGCTGACTCTGATACCCATACCTTCCACTCGCAAGCGTAAACACACTCTTCAGATGCCCACCCACCGCCAGCAACGTAGGCGTCTCCTGCAACAGCCGCACCGCCAGCGGCACATGCCCGCGCGACCGCCGCACAAACTGCGGCCTCCCCTCCACCACCTGCATCACCGAGTCGTCCGCACGCTGCAAAATTTCGCGGTCATGCACCAGGTACGCATCCGCAATCCCGCGCAACCGTTCCACCGCCTCGTCGTTCGCAATCGCAATCGGCTCTTCACTCAGATTCCCGCTCGTCATCACCAAGGCCCGCAAGCCATCACCCGCCAAGAGCAAATGGTGCAAAGGCGCATACGGCAGAAAAACCCCAAGCCAAGGCACCCCCGGCGCTACCTCTGCAGCCAGCCCATGCGACGCCAACGCTCGGAGCAATACGATCGGCCGCCCCGCACTCGTGAGCAAAGCCGCCTCCGCATCGCTCACCTCGCACAACCTCCGCACCGCCTCCAGATTCCGCACCATCACCGCAAGTGGCTTCCCAAAGCGATGCTTCCTCTCTCGCAGCAGCGTCACTGCCTCTTGATTCCTCGCATCCACCACCAGGTGAAAGCCACCAATCCCCTTCACCGCAACAACTTTCCCCACACCCAACAATCCGAGCGCTGCGCCCACCGGATCGTCCACGCCGCAAGCCGCACCCTCCGCATCCAACAGTGTCAACTGCGGCCCGCACTCCCAACACGCATTCGGCTGCGCATGAAATCTGCGATCCCGAGGATCGTCATACTCCGCTTGGCATGCCGCGCACATCTGGAATTTCGCCATCGACGTCTGCGGCCGATCATACGGAATGCTCCGCGTAATTGTGAATCGCGGCCCACAGTGCGTGCAGTTAATAAATGGATATCGATAGCGCCGATTCCCCGGATCAAGCATCTCCCGCAAACAATTCGCACACGTAGGCGCATCGGCAGGAATCTGCGTGCTCACCTGGCCACTCGCATCGCTCGCAATAATCCGAAATCCTACCACCCCTTGCGCCGCAATCTCTTCCACGGCGATCGAATCCACCTGTGCAAGCAGAGGAATCTCCAGCGGTAGCCGACGCAGAAACTCCTCCACCTCCGGCTCGCCGCCCTCAATTTCCATCAGCACCCCACCTGTCCCGTTGCTCACCTCGCCGCTCAACTCGAGCTCCGTAGCCAGGCCATATAGGTATGGACGAAACCCCACCCCCTGCACCACCCCAGCGATCTTCACCCGCCGACGAATCATGCGATTATCCGACAACGCCACGACCACTGCCTCCCCGCAACATCAACAGATCCGCGGCAACTGGTCACCCGCCAGCATACCCACAATCCGGTCCGTGCCAAAGCTCGTCCTCATCACCACGCACCCCGGCCGGTTCGACGTCACGGTTCCAATCATCTCCGCGCCCACTCCCGTATCCACCGTACGCATCGCCGCGAGCGCAGCCTCCGCGTCCTCGGGCGCGACAATCGCAATCAGCTTGCCTTCGTTCGCCACATACATCGGGTCCAGCCCAAACAGCTCGCAGATCCCCCGCACCGCCTCGCTCACCGGAATCTTCCGCTCCTCAAGCGACATCCCCACTCGCGCCGACGCCGCAATCTCATTCATGGCACTCGATAGCCCACCGCGTGTCAGGTCCCGCATCGTCCGCAACCCCGGAGCCGCCTTCACCAACGCGCGACAAAGCTCCGTTAGCGGTGCCGAATCGCTCTTCAGTTCCCCTGACACGCCGAGTCCCTCACGCTGTGCAAGGATCGTAACCCCGTGCTCGCCGATCGGCCCACTCAACAAAATCCGGTCTCCTGCACGCACATACTGCGGCCCCAGCGTTACGCCATCTGGAATCACCCCAATCCCCGCCGTCGTAAGGAACACCTGGTCCCCGCTCCCCTTCTCCACCACCTTCGTATCTCCCGTAACGATCGTTACCCCCGCACGCCGAGCCGCAACCGCCATCTGTTCCACAACTCGCCGCAACGTCTCCAGCGGCAAACCCTCTTCAAGGATGAACGCGGCGCTCAGATATTGCGGCTCCGCTCCGCCCACCGCCAAGTCGTTCACCGTGCCATACACCGCCAGTTCGCCGATACTCCCACCCGGAAAGAACAGCGGCTTCACTACGTAAGAGTCCGTCGAGAACGCGACCCTCCCCGGCGCCAGCCGCACCGCTGCCTGGTCGTTCAACTCATTCAGCACCGGGTTCCCGAACGCCGGCAGAAATATGTCCCGCATCAGTGCAGCCGATAGCCTTCCCCCACTCCCATGCCCCAACACCACATGCGACTTCACCGCCAACGGCATCGGGCACGCCATCGCCGGCATCTCGCGCGTGCTCATACCGCCTCCCCAGCCACGCACAAATCTTCACCCATCTCGCCGCTATGACGCCGATACAAGTAGTAGGCCGCGCACGCACCCTCCGACGACACCATCGGCGCTCCCAGCGGCGACTCCGGCGTACACCGCGTTCCAAACGCCGAGCACTGTTTCGGCTTCGCCAGCCCCTGCAAAATCATCGCGCTGATGCATTCCGCCGGCTCATCCACCGAAATGTCTTCCAGCCCAAACCGCAACTCCGCATCGAACTCCCTATATTCAGCGCTGAGCCGCAATCCACTCGCCGCCACCTCTCCCAACCCTCTCCACTTCCGATCGCAAACCTCGTACACCTCGAACAGCAGCTCACGCGCGCGGCGATTTCCGTCCTCGCGCACATTCCGCCGATACTGGTTCTCCATCTCGCTGCGCCCCTCTTCCAGCTGCGCCGCCAGCATCACAATCGCTTCCATCAAATCCACTGGCTCAAATCCGCCAATCACAATCGGCACCTTGTACTTCGCAGCCAATGTTTCATACGCCCCCGTCCCCATAATCGTGCAAACATGCCCCGGCGCAATTAGTCCCTGCACCCGGTTATGCGGCGACGACAGCAGCATCTCCACCGCCGGCGGCACCAGCACATGCGACGATAGCAGCGAAAGGTTCTTGATCCCCTGTCGCCTCGCCTGCCACGCCACCATCGCGTTCGCCGGCGCCGTCGTCTCGAATCCCACGCCAAAGAACACCACCTCGCGATTCGGATTCTCAAGCGCAATCCTCACACTCTCCGTAGGCGAATACACCATCCGCACATCCCCACCCAGTGCCTTCACCTGCAGCAGGTCACTCTCCGACCCCGGCACCCGCATCATGTCCCCATAAGAAACCAAAATCGTATTCGGACGCCCTGCCAGCGCAATCGCCTTGTCGATAATCTCCACCGGCGTCACGCACACCGGGCATCCCGGCCCGTGCACCATCTCCATCCCTGCCGGCAACAGTTCGTCGATCCCGTACCGCACCAGCGTATGCGTCTGTCCCCCACACACCTCCATCAGCACCCAGGGACGCGTAGCAATGCTCTTCAGCCGCGCCAGCTGCGACCGAAACAGCTTCTCGTCTCGATACTCATCCAGGTACTTCATTGCGACTCTCCTCGCGGCCCGCGCGGCGCAAAGTCATCGCGCGGCGGCGAAGCCTCAACTACCAACGCTGGCCCATCGTCCGGAAACGCCGTCAGCTCGCCCTCCAGCATCCCCGCCAACTCCATATACTCGTACGACTTTCGCGCCTCTTCCTCATCCACGAGCGAAATGGCATACCCCACATGGACCAGCAGATACTCGCCCGCTTTTGCCTCAGGCAAAAGATCTAGGCACACCTCGCGCACAATTCCGCCAAACTGCACCTTGCCCACCAGCACGCCGCCAACATCGTTTCTCTCCAACAGCTTTCCTGGCACCGAAAGACACATCGCAATAGCCTCGCCGTTCCCTGTCGTCGACCGACCCCACCGGAAGGTCCCTCGACGTCACTCCATTCTTGCTGAGTCCAGTCGTTTGCCGTGTGATTCAACGCACAGCATAAGTCTGCCCGGCTGGCTCAATCTGCCCGCTCTCCGCAAACGCGTCCAGCTCTGCCACGATTCTCCCGGCAGCCTCATTCGCAACCCTCTCAATCACCGGCGACATGCTCAGCGTAATCGTCTGATGCGGATCGATCGTGATCGCAAAAAGGACGACTTCGCAATCCCCGCCCAGCGTGTAAAAGATGTCCAGCAAGTCCTTCACGCCCACATCATGTGCCGTTAGCGTCGGCGGATACTCGCTCGAAAATCGCGGCGTGGTCCGCGTGATCGTTCCCACCGGATTCCCATCGGCAGCAGCGTCGATCATCACAATCCGATCAGCACTCTGCAGTGGCCCGAGCAGCACGAACCCTCCAGTCCCGCCATCGAGGCAAGTTACGCCCGCCGGAAGTACCCGATTCTCCAACTCCCGCAGCACATGCACGCCAACACCCTCGTCGCCCATGAGCGTGTTGCCCAACCCCAGCACCAACGTAGTATGTCCGCTATTTCTCACGATCGTCCCGCTTGAACTTCCATCCGCTCACCATCGCCGACATCTCTCCGCCAGCCTCAACGTAATCGTCATAAAACACCAGGTACACGTGCACAATGATGAACAGCACAAACATCCACAGAAGCGCATGGTGCCAGAAACGCACATTCGCGTCGCCACCAAACAGCGGCACAATCCAGTCAAAAATGTGCGTCACCCGCAACCCGCTCATGCTGGAATACAGCGCAAAGCCGGTCACCGTTTGAAAAACAAACGCCAAAAAGAGGAAGAGGTACGAGGTCGCGGCAAGCATGTTATGCCCAACGTGATACCTTCCCGTCCTCTTAATCTGCAACACCTCAACGTTCACCAATTCCCAGATGCTGTGCCATTGACTACTAGTCAGCGGAACGAAGTTTCTCCAGGTCGAATAACGATTTCCCACAAACGCCCAGTACAGCCGAACGAACGACACCGCCACTACAGCAAACGCACTGACAAAGTGAATAAAACGAACCCACCCAAACCAATACTGCTGGTAGGCCTGCTGCGCATAAAACGCATGCAGCGGATGACCGATCAGAAACCCGGTCGCACACAGCAGAAAAATCCCAATCGCGGCGACCCAATGAAACAGCCGCACCGGAAACTGCCAAACATAAATTCGCTTGTAGTCCGCTGGACGCTCGCCCTCCACCGGTTTCACACTACCTGCGTCAATCACTGGAGTACTCATAGGCATCACTCAAAGGAAACGCGGTGAAGGTGACGGCCCTGTGGATCATACAAATGCACCGCACAGGCCATACACGGATCAAAAGAATGAATTGTGCGAAGAATCTCAAGCGGCTCTTCAATATTCGCAACCGGATTGCCGATCAACGCCTGTTCAAACGGCGAGCGCTGGCCCGTAGCATCCCGTGGCGAACCATTCCACGTCGTTGGTACCACCAACTGATAGTTATCAATCGCCCCATCTTTAATCTTGATCCAATGCGCCAGCGCACCACGCGGTGCCTCAACCAACCCCACCCCCTCACAATCCTTCGGCCAGCTCTTCGGCTCCCACCTCTCTCCGTTGAACGTCGCTACGTCGTTGCTCTTCACCCGCTCCATCAACTCCGCGAAGAACTCCTTAAGATAGTTCATCGCCAACTCCGCATCCAGCGCCCGCGCCGCAATCCGCCCCAGCGTCGAGAACAACGCCTCCAGCGGCACGTTCAATTTGCCCAGTGTCGACCCAACAATCTCCTTCACATCAGGGCGCCCCGCCGCATAGCCCACAATCAACCGCGCCAGCGGTCCCACTTCCATCGCGTGGTCCTTCCACCGCGGCGTCTTCAGGAAGGAATATTTCTCGAATCCCTCCAGCGTCTCAAACGGCGGCTTCGGCCCCGTATAGTGCAAGTCCGTCTCTCCGCTCCACGGATGCAGCCCCACCTTATCTCCGCCCAGGTACGTGTACCAGGACGACGAAATGTACTCCTTGATCTCCTGGCTGTCCCGCGGATTGACCGGGTACACCGTGCTCAGATCGCGCCCCAGCACCACGCCGCGCGGAATCTTGAACGCCTCCGGATCGCCATAGCCCTTCGTCGGGTACTCCCCATAGCTCATGTAGTTCGATAGGCCGCCGCCATACTTCGTCCAGTCCTTGTAGAACGAAGCAATCGCCAGCACATCCGGAATATAAACCTGATTGATAAATTCGTCCGCCTGCGCAATCAGCCCCGCCACCAAATTCAGCCGCTCGGAATTGATCGCCGAAACTTCATTCACATCGATCGAACACGGAACCCCACCTACCAAATAGTTCGGATGCGGATTCTTGCCACCAAACACGGCATGAATCTTGACCACGTCTTTCTGCCAGCTCAGCGCATCCAGGTAATGCGCCACCGCCAGCAAATTCGCCTCAGGCGGCAGCTTGTACGCCGGATGTCCCCAATATCCGTTGGCGAAGATTCCCAACCCGCTTGCCGCCAGCTTCTTCACCTTGTCCTGCACCTCGACAAAGTACGCCGGCGTATTCTTCGGCCACGACGAGAACGATTGCGCCAGCTCCGCCGTCTTCTTCGGATCCGCCTTCAGCGCATTCACCACGTCCACCCAGTCCAGCGCCTGCAGATGGTAGAAGTGCACCACGTGGTCCTGGATATACAGCGTCGCCATCATGATGTTGCGGATCAACTCTGCCGTTGGGGGCACGCTGATGCCCACAGCATCCTCCACTGCCCGCACGCTGGCCAGCGCGTGCACCGTCGTACACACGCCGCACACTCGCTCGCAAAACGCCCAGGCATCCCGCGGATCGCGCCCGATCAGGATTTTCTCCAGCCCCCGCACCATCGTGCCGGCGCTGAAGGCATCCGTAATGACACCGTTCTCTACCACTGCCTCAATCCGCAGATGGCCTTCAATTCGAGTGATTGGATCAACAACTACGCGTGCCATGATGCCTCACTATTCCGTCTGATCGTCTTTGTGTTCATCGCGAATGACGCTCTGCTTGCGAACGTTGGTCATCACCGCGTGCGCCGCCACACCCGCTATCGTCACGAGGCCGGCCGCCACGCCAATCGTGTCCGCTGTGCTCTCAATCCCAAATCCCGGGAACGACGCCAGGTGCTGATAGAACGGCCCGTTATCCCAGAATCCCGCTTCACTGCACCCAAGACACCCGTGTCCCGACTGGATTGGATAGCTCGTCCCCTCGTTCCACTTCACCACCGAGCAGGCGTTATTCGTCACCGGCCCCCGGCACCCCATCTTGTACAGGCAATATCCTTTGCGCGCACTCTCGTCGTCCCACGCCTCCACGAATAATCCCGCATCATAGTTCGGTCGGCGATAGCACGTGTCATGCACCCGCCGTCCGTAGAACTCCTTCGGCCGACCCAGATCGTCCAGCTCCGGCATCGAACCCACCACCAGCAGATGCGTCACCACCCCCATCATCACATCCGCAATCGGCGGACATCCCGGCACATTGATCACCGGCTTATTAATCAGCTTGTGAATCGGCGTCGCGTGTGTTGGATTCGGCTTGGCCGCCTGCACGCATCCATTCGACGCGCAGTTGCCCCACGCAATCACCACAGCCGCATCCGCCGCCACCGTCTGAAGAATCGACTCCGAGGTCTTCCCACCAATCATGCAATACACGCCGTCATCCGCCGTCGGTACAGACCCCTCCACCAGCACAATGTACTTGCCCTTGTTGTCGCGAATCGTGTCACTCAGGCTCTTCTCCGCCTGGAACCCCGACGCCGCCATCAGCGTCTCCGTGTAATTCAGCGAGATCACATCGAACAGCACATCCGCCACCGTCGGGTGCGATGCCCGGATGAAACTTTCGCTGCAGCACGTGCATTCCTGGAAGTGCATCCAAACCACCGCCGGCCTCGCCTTCGTCTCGAACGCCGACACGACCTGGCCCACGCTGCTCTTATCCAGCCCCGCAACCACCGCCGCCGCGCTGCAGAACTGAAGGAACTCCCTGCGGCTGTAGCCCTTCTGCTGCATCGATTGCCAAATCGTCTGTCCCATGACACCCTCGCTCGTAGCTGCAATTCAAGCTCCGAGACGATGAACCGTCTCGTCGCAAAAATCGCACTCATAGGTTGTCAATATTGAGGTTTGAAACCCACAGTAGTATGTGACTAACATCACAGGGCCGCGAAACAGAAGTGGCTCAAACCACGCCACGCCCGTACATACTCTATTCCTGCAGGCGAAGAAAAACCCGCTGATCGCGCCGCCATCCCAAAACACACTCATGCACTACGCGGTCCGCTCGAACCGCGGAACGTCCCAACGAGCAATCAGCGCAAAGGACGCGCAAAATTAAGAGTAAGGGTAGTATCTGTTTCGGTCGATACTCCATTCAACAGGTAAGGGGAATACTTCCACTGCTTCGCGGCCTCGAGTGCCGGCCCGGTGAACAGGCCATTCGTGCTCGCGATCGGCACCAGGTTGCGAAGGTTTCCATCTTTTCCGATCACCGCGTGCAACACAACCGATCCGCTCAAGTTCAGTAACTTCGCCGCGGCTGGATATTCCGGTGGGACATTCTTGACCAATCTCCCTGCTGTAACTTGCTTTGACACATGCTCCACTCCGCCGCCAGGCGACGACGCTGTATTGATCGCCGACGGCAGCGGCAGCTTCACATCAGACTTCGTCGGATCGAAACTCTGCAGTGTCGTCACATTGCCATCAATCGCTGTTCGCCCCAGGAACGCTATCCGCAGTTCCATCCCGACGTGTCTGTCGTGAAACTTCGCAATGGAAGGTCTCACCACGGATTCATTTCCACCGGGCTCCCTGACGATCAACGCCGCGTCCGTTCCTGGCTCAACACAAACGGCCGCAAACAACGCAACACCCGCTGGGGCCTCCTTCAGTTGCGGCGTATTACAACTCAGCGTAACGTTCCCAAACTTAGCCGTCTCGCTCCTCACGGCACCACCCTCTTTCGGTGCCGGGGGCACAGGGCGCACCGCGTTGGTCACGAGCTGGCTCACCAAATACGCGTCTCGACGCAACTCTGCAGACGCCGCCTCAGGATACGACCCATCTTCATTCAGCCCCGCCAGATGAACCACAACTCGCTGCGAGCCTCGCGCCGCCCACCACTCCTCTACCGTCCCAGTTTCGGTCGGCTTGCCATCCATGTCATACAGCTGGAACGTCATCCCCAGGTGAAACGGCGTGTTCCCTTTCACATCAAGGTTGTTCGCCACAAATAGCTTTCCCCACTCATCCGCAACCGGCGCCGGAACATCACCCTGCGCACCCGCCGACGCCTCTTCCGGCCGACTCGCCGGGCTTTCCGTCTGCGCCCCAGCCATCAGCCCCGCAAATACACCGAACAACACACCCGCAAACCAGATCTTCCTCATCAATATCTCCACACGTTCTCGACTCACAATCTCCGTGGAAGCCAGCGAGTCGAGCAAACATCTAGCCATCAAGGTGTTTCTCTACTGGATATTGATCAGCACCGTAGTTTCGACCTGAACCGGATCACCATTGAGTAGATAAGGCTTGTACACCCATTGCTTCACTGCATCGACACAAGCAGCGCCAACATCAGGGTCGGAAGTTGAGACCACCTCTACTCGACTCGGATGCCCATCTGTCCCAACGAGGACGTGGAGACTCACACTCCCCTTCGCGGATACACCTGCCGGGAGATTAGGTTGGACCCTTTTCACGAGCAGCCCCGCACTGACGCTACCTGAGATACGCACAGTAGGCACGATTACAGACATGTCTACGGTCGGCGTAAACTGATCGGCCGACGGCTCGTAAATCTCGAGCTTCGTGATCTTCGCCGTCGCCGTAGGAACCTCAGAGTTTGTAATCGAAACGCGCCGGGAAATCGCGTGATTAAGAAACTCCTCGGGCGCGTCTAGGATGACTACCTGTTGAAAGTTGAAGACGGCCCGCAATTGGTCCTGAATATCGAGACAGTACCCTGGAGCCGAGAACGAAGTTGCGTTGGCCGGCGGTTTGCTTGTGATGCAGTCAAGCTTCTGTCCGTTAACCTTACGCTGTTGCAGTTGCGGCTCCATCTGCTTGATCTGGAACATGGTCGGCCCTGCGTGCAGAACTTTTGCCAAGAGAAAAAGCGCGAACCTCGGAAACTGCGGATCGGATGCTGTCCGGTAGACCGTCTTACCATTTACGATTTCAGTCATCGCCGTTGAGTCGAACGTGTAAAGCACGCGGCGATCACTCCCGGCCTGCCAGATCTCAATGGTGCCATGGATAGGATTGCTCCCTTTCGGGTCGAATATTTCAGCTTCTACCATCGCATGCCATGGCTTTGCGTCGACCATATCAAGCGCGTCGACGGTAGCAGCCGTCGTTAGGCGTGTGGTGAGCCCAGGATCCTGCGCGTGCAGTGCAAAGCACGTGCCGGAGACCATTAGTATGGCTGCAATTCTCTCAGCAATCATGAGTTACTCGTCGTAGTGCATCAAGCTAAACACATCAATCTCTGGAAACTTGTCCCGCCCTTTCAGAAAGTCCAGCTCGATCGCCACCGTCAGCCCCACAATCTCTCCGCCCAGGCGCCGCACCAACTCAATGGTCGCCTCCATCGTTCCACCCGTCGCCAGCAAGTCGTCGACAATAATCACCCGCTGCCCCGGCTTGATCGCGTCCGAATGAATCTCCAGCGAATCGCTCCCATACTCGAGGTCATACTGCACCCTCTCCACTGGCGCAGGCAGTTTCTTCGGCTTACGCACCGGCACAAACCCCGCGGTCAGCCGATACGCCAGCGCCGGCCCAAAAATAAATCCGCGCGCCTCAATCCCCAGCACCAGGTCAACCTTCTTGTCGATGTAGTACTGCGCAAACGCGTCAATCAACTGCGCAAAGCCAGTCTTGTCCTTGAGCAGCGTCGTAATGTCATAAAACAAAATCCCCGGCTTCGGAAAATCCGGTACAGCGCGGATCATCTCCTTCAACGGCTCACAATCAATAGGCTTCGTCATTTCTTCTACCATGCTCCTTCAATCTCAAACGCGCCAAGCAACTCGCCCTCGGCCTCGGTTAGCTCATGTTCAATCACAGCATCCACGCGGCTTCCCCGCGACCCCTTGCGTAACTCCGCGCGCAGCGCGGCAATCGTCTCGGCATCTCCTGCCGCAACAACTTCCACCTCGCCAGCATCCGTGTTCCGCACCCATCCGCGCAGCCCAAGCTCCGCTGCCTCGCGATGCACGAACCAGCGAAACCCTACGCCCTGCACACGTCCGCGAATCAGAAAGTGGACCACCATCATTCGCTCCGCCTTACGCTCGGCTCATGTAGGCGCCTTCCGCCGTATCCACGCGGATCTTCTCGCCCTCGTTGATGAATGGAGGAACCTGCACCACCAGCCCCGTCTCGGTCGTCGCCGGCTTCGTCACCGAGCTCGCCGTCGCCGATTTAATCCCCGGCTCCGTCTGTACCACGGTCATCTCCACCGCCGTAGGCAGCTCGATCCCGACAGCCTTTCCATCATGAAAGCTCACTTCAATCAGCAAGTTCGACGTCAGATACTCCACCGCGTCACCCAGCGTATCCCGCTTCAGCGCCGTCTGCTCATACGTGGTCTGATCCATGAAGTAGTAATCGTCACCGTCGTTATACAAGTACTCCATCTTGATCGAGTCCACATGCACGCGCTCAATTGGATCCGGCGACCGAAACCGCTCCGTATACATCGCGCCGGTGCGAATATTCTTCAGCTTCGCCTGGATAAACGCCCGCAGATTGCCCGGCGTCCGGTGCTCTACGCTAAAGACCATATGAAGGTCGTCCTTGAACTTGATCACCATGCCGGGGCGCATCTGTGTCGCCGGAATCGCCATAAAAACTCCTGATTCAGTGGGTAAAGTATGGGGCTCGCTCAAATCAGCCCAACCCTACGATTGTAGCCCAGGCTTTGGCCTGCCCCAACCGCCCGTCGCCCAGTCCCTAAGCTTGCCCGCTCTACGTCGAGCTTCCCGGATGAAACAGCTTGTACCAGAAATGCTTGAACTTATACCCAAACGAATGTTTCACCACCGGCGGCGCGACTGGCGGCGGCAACCCATCCGCCTCTATCTGTTCTGGAGTCTCCACCGCACTCGGCGGCGTCCCTCCATCCGGTGTATACGCCAGCGTCGTCGACACCTGCGTCTGCTTCTCCCCCACCGGAGAATTCGCCACCGGCTGCGTCGGCGCCAGCCCCTCACTCTCCGCCGCCGGGAACGGATTCTGCGCCGCAGCCTTCGTCGCCGGACTCGCATTCTCCGCAACGTGCTCCGGCTTCTCCGACCCCGGACACCCGCACGGTGACTTCTCGTTGTCCACCACCTCGTGCAGATTCCCGCGCTCAAACAACACATGCTGCCCCGCCATCAACCGATAGCTCGCCCGCGAAAAAGCATCGTTCAGCATCAGCACTGGAGCCTTCTTCCCCGCATTCTCCACGCACGTATCGCCATCGCGTGTCACCCGCATCCGCAGGTCGTAGCTCCCCTTCGCCTCCACCGAAAACCGTATGTCCGGCGTCAGGATCACATCCTGCCCCTCAGCAGGCGTATGCAACTCGATCGCCCCGCGATCCAGCCCAAACAACAGCGCATTCCCGGTACCCGAATGCAGCAGATGAAACTGGCTCGTCGCGCACACCAGCACCTCGCCCCCGCGCTCCAGCTTCACTTGCGCCGTATGGTCGTACGCGGTCACGCTCGTATTCGACATCAACCGCGCCCGGTCCCCCTTTACCTCGAGCCCACCCGTTACCAGCGCATCCTTCGTCGCCACCGTCCCCATCACCTGCACCGCCGCCTGCTGCGCCATCAGCCGCGCCCCGCCCACTCCCACCACCCAACCCATCACGACGGCCAACCCAGCTCGCATCGAACTCCTAATCCCTAATCCCAGTTCCCTAATCCCTGTTCTTTACTGCTTCAGGAAATTCGCGATCAACAACTTCCCATGATCCGTCAGCACGCTCTCCGGATGAAACTGCACCCCTTCCATCGGCAGCGTCTTGTGCCGCATCGCCATAATCAATCCCTTACCACCTTCACCCGCCACGCGCGCCGACACCTCCAGTTCCTCCGGCAGCGTCCCCTCCTCCACAATCAGCGAGTGATATCGCGTGCACGTCATCGGCTTCGGAATCCCCTTGAAGATCGTCCGCCCATCATGCTCCACCACGCTCGTCTTGCCATGCATCAGCTGCGGAGCCCGCACCACGTCCCCGCCAAACGCCGCACCCAACGCCTGGTGGCCCAGGCAAACTCCCAGCAAGGGAATCTGCTCCATCTTCGGCAGCGCTGCCAGATGCTGAATGAGCGGAATCAGAATCCCCGCATCCTGAGGCGTGCAAGGCCCCGGCGACAGCAAAATCCGTTCCGGCCCCATCGCCACAACCTCTTCCGGTGTAACCTCATCATTCCGACGCACCACCACCTCAGCCCCCAGCTCCCCCATATATTGCACGAGGTTATAGGTAAACGAATCGTAGTTGTCCAGCACGAAGACCATCACACCTCCAATTTTACGCGTATCCTCCGACCCCTCCGTTGCCGTCGTTCGTATTAGGCCGTTGTCGTTTGTTTTACGCCGTCATCCTAGAGCGAAGCGAAGGATCCCTGTATTTGCACTTGCCTTTGCACTTGCCTTTCTTTCTGTCATTCCCTCCGGGAATCTGCTTCTGCCCTTGTACTTGCCGTTGCCTTGCCCATCGCGCACCCAACAGACAACACCCCGCCCCCCCAGACCCTCCAACTAACCATGCTCATCACGACACCCACCCGCGCAAAGCACTTCGCCGCCATGGTCCTCATCGGCGACGGCGTCATGGCCCTCATCCACCCCGTAGCCGACGCCAACGCCTGGAAGCGCGGCCCCAAACCCTGGCGCAACCTAATGCACGCCCTCTCCCGCCGCCCCAACCTAACCCGAGCCATCGGCGCCGCCCAGATCGCCGCCGGCATCTACTGGGCCCTCAAACAACAAGACTCCGACTAGCTGTATAGCGGCAGGGAGACTCAAAACTCTCCGCGGGAGTTGGAAAACGACGGCACCGTCGAGCGCGATATCTAACTACATCTACTCGCAGGGGTAGAGGGCGAGAAAACCTTGCGATACTTCTCTCGATTCATCGCAACTGCCACCCGCAGAATCGCTACGGCATAATCTCTGCTGGTTAGCGCTTCACTCTCACCTAAATCGACCTCTCCGTTATGCACGATTCTGTTTCTTAGCTTGAAAATCTGGGCGTAGCCTCCGAATTCCGGGTACTTGATATCCAGTTGCTCAACGAAGCCAAGCCCAACAGCGAAATCGTCAAATTTCACTCCAGTGAGATAAATCGAGACGCTGTCCATTTTCTTCTGTATGCTTCGCCAACCGGAGTACTCCTGTTCCCATGCCTTACCCCCTTGCTCGCTCGCTTCTCGCGTGTCAACGTGATTCTTCAGGCAATGCTCTATTGATTTCCATTTGAAGAACATCTGAGAAATCTCGCATTCGATTGTCATGGCACTCAGCAAAATGCCTAAGGTGAAATCACCTCGCTCGATCTCCTCCTTCACCCGGCCCAGGAGTCGAGCGGCGATAGGTCCAGTCTCGACCCCTTCGACGACGTACACTTTGCGCTCGCAGTTCGAGCAAATGGCATAGGAGAAACGTTCACTACCAACGACACGGGCCACCAGCTGAGCACCGCACTCACACGGCCATGAGGGCTCAAATTTCATCCAGCATTGCTCCTTGCGTCATCTATCCTTACCCCCCGCGCCCGCTCAATCGCCCGCACCACCGCCTTCGCCTTATTCCCACACTCCTCGTGCTCCTTCACCGGCACCGAATCCGCCACAATCCCCGCCCCCGCCTGGATATACCCCTTCTCCCCCTCCATAAACAGCGTCCGAATCGCAATACAAGAATCCAGATTCCCACTAAAATCCGCATAGAAAATCGCCCCGCCATACACACCGCGCCGAGCCGGCTCCAACTCCTCAATAATCTCCATCGCCCGAATCTTCGGCGCACCACTCAACGTCCCCGCCGGAAAGCAAGCCCGAAACGCATCAATCGGAGCCAGCCCCTTGCGCAGCGTCCCCTCCAGCCTGCTCACCAAATGCATGATGTGCGAGTACCTCTCCACGAACATCAAATCCTTCACCTTCACCGAGCCAAACTCGCTCACCCGTCCCACATCATTCCGCCCCAAATCCACAAGCATCACATGCTCGGCAACTTCCTTCGCGTCCGCGCGCAAGTCAGCCTCCAGCGCCCGATCCTGCACCTCATCTTTCCCCCTCGGCCGCGACCCGGCAATCGGCCGATACTCCACCTTCCCCTCATGCACCCGCACCAGCAACTCCGGCGATGATCCCACAATATGCGCGACCCGATGTTCGCCACGAAGATGGGTGCCCCGGGTCCGGACTTTCGGACCCGGGCCGCGAAGATCCTCGCCCTCAAGCCCAAACTTCAGGAAATACATATACGGCGAAGGATTCACAATGCGCAGCGACCGATAAATCTCAAACGGCTCAACCCCCGGCTCGCAATCAAACCTCTGACTCAGCACGCACTGAAACACATCGCCCGCAGCAATATATTCCTTCACCCGTTCCACGCCCTTCAGATACTCGGCCATCTTCGTCCGAGCCTTCAGCTTCAGCGCACCCTTCACCGCGCCGCGCCGTCGCGGCAACACAATCGCCGCACTCAACATCTTCTCCAACCGGTTCAGCCGCTTCTCCGCAGCCCTATACCCCGCCGCGTCCGGCTTTCCGCCTTCGCCCACCCTGCCCCGAGCCCCCACCGTCACCATCAAATGAATCGCCTTCTTCACATGATCGAACGCCAGCACCTCATCGAAGAACATCAAGTGCGCATCCGGAACATGCAACTCATCCTTCGCAATCTCAGGCAACTCCTCAATCACCCGCACCACATCGTAAGAAAAGAACCCCACCGCCCCCGCCGTAAATGGAGGCAGCCCCGCCACCTTCGCCGGCTTCTCCCCTTCCAACGCGGCCTTCAGCTCCTCAAAAATATCGCCCTCATACGTCCTTCGCCGCCGCCCCTCAACCACCGTGATCCGCCCACCCTTCGCGGTCATCTTCTTATAAGGTCGAATCCCGATAAACGTGTACCGCCCCACCTGCTCGCCGCCCTCCACCGACTCGAGCAGAAACGCCTCAGGCTCCTCCGCCGCCACTCGCAGGAAGGCCGACACCGGCGTCTCCAAATCAGCAGCCACCGTACGCGTCACCGGCACCAACGAGTGCTCGCGTGCCAGCTTCTGAAATTCACGTAGCGAAGGAGTCGTTTGCGCGTTCGAGTGAGGCATCTCCAACATCATACCGAGCCGCGCCGATCATGCGGCGGCCCCTGCCTCGCCACCGCATGATCAATCCCTCGCCTACTGCGGTGGCCGTGGCGGAGGAGGCGGAGGATTCCTATGATCCTGATCTCGCTGTGCCTGATCCCTCTGTGCCTGGTCTCGCTGAGCCTGATCCCGTTGAGCCTGCTGCTGCTGCCGATCCCGGTCATGATCATGTCCATCATTGGTATGTTCCACCACCACGGTTGGCGCCGGTGGCGGAGCCTGTTGACACCCCATCGCGCTCATCAACATCACCCCGCTCATCACCGCTCCAGCCAACACCTTCGTTCGAATCATCGTCTCTCCCTTTAGCGCCTTCACAGAACCTCCTTCTTGAGATGCAGCTTCCCTCCTGACAGGCCCCTTGAACCTCACAGATAACCCACCTCTTTGCGCACATTTCATGTACCTTGCGCAAGTCGTAATCGCTCGTTCTCAATGTGCCGATAAAGTCACCTGTATGCCTTGCGAGGGGCTGAAAGACAGGCCTATACTCGCCAAGTTTGGTCACAGACCGGTCTGACCAAGACAGGATTGCTTTGACTCATAAATTGACTCCTCGACTCCCATCCAAGCGTCTAATCAAGGCTGGGCGTGCTCGAGGAGACAAGACGATGGCCGGAGAACGATTAGTACCTACGGAAGCCTCCTTAGCAGGCCTCCCAACGCTGGGCCGAACCCTGCCCACAGCAGAAAAGGAATTACCGATGCAAACCACCACACCCGCCGCTCCAACCTCCCTGGAGCAGGAGACCAATCCCTGGCTCGCGCAAGCCGCGCGCTTTGATGAGGCCGCCAAACGACTCAACCTCGAACCCGGAATCTGGAAAGTCCTCCGCTACCCCTCCCGCGAAATCATCGTCCACATCCCCGTCTCCATGGACGATGGCCACATCGAAGTCTTCACCGGCTACCGCGTCCAACACTCCATCTCCCGCGGCCCCTGCAAGGGCGGCATCCGCTACGCCCCCGACGTTTCCCTCGACGAAGTCCGCGCCCTCGCCTCCTGGATGACCTGGAAGTGTGCCGTAGTGAACATCCCCTTCGGTGGAGCAAAAGGCGGCGTCATCTGTGATCCAAAGAAAATGTCCGAAGGCGAGCTCGAGCGCATGACCCGCCGCTACACCGCCGCGCTCATCGAATTCATCGGCCCCGAAAAAGATGTGCCCGCCCCCGACATGGGCACCAACGAGCAGACCATGGCCTGGGTCATGGACACGTACTCCATGCACATGGGCCAGACCATGACCTCGGTCGTCACGGGCAAGCCCGTCTCTCTCGGCGGCTCCCGCGGACGTCGCGAAGCCACCGGCCGCGGCATCTCCGTCGTCACCGACCAGGCCCTCAAGCACCTTAACATGATCCCCTCTGAAACTTCGGTCATCATTCAGGGCTTCGGCAACGTCGGCTCCAACGCCGCCAAGCTCCTCTGGGACAAGGGTTACAAGATCATCGGCATCGGCGAGTACGATGGTGCCCTCTACAACCCCGCTGGCATCGACATCTCGGAACTCCTCGAGCACAAAGCACGCACCGGCACCATCCACAAATTCGCGGGTGCCGAGCCATTCGACAAGTACGCCATCCTCATCGAGAAGTGCGACGTCCTCATCCCGGCTGCCACGGAGAACGTCATCACCAGCCGCAACGCCGCGGACCTCAAGTGCCGCATCCTTTGCGAAGGCGCCAACGGCCCCACCACCCCTGTAGCCGACGACATCCTCTCCGAAAAGGGAATCTTCGTCATCCCCGACATCCTCGCCAACGCCGGCGGCGTCACCACCAGCTACTTCGAGTGGGTGCAGGACCGCATGGGCTACTTCTGGACCGAAGACGAAGTCAACCAGCGCCTCGATCGCATCATGATCGACAGCTTCAACGACGTCCTCCACTTCTCCATCGCCCACAACGTCAACAACCGCATCGCAGCCTACATGCTGGCCATCGACCGCGTAGCCCACACCACCAAGCAGCGCGGCATCTACGCGTAACCGCCGGGTCCGGTTCCGGGCTCAGCAACCAGGAAAAGGCCTCGGTACGCGCCGGGGCCTTTTCTTGATTCCTGTTCCCTAAACCTCGACCCCCGCTCTTATGGGAGAATGACAGTATTCGCGGCTTCGCATTCGCCGCCCAGCTCACTCTCAGTGAATCTGCCCAACTCCATAACGCTGACCCGCATCGCAAGCGTCCCCCTCTTGATCTGGGCACTCTCCCCGCGCTTCCCCTTCCACGGTGCCCACGGCGAACAGGAACTCATCGCCTCCGCTATCTTCATCACCGCCTCCGTCACCGACGGCCTTGATGGCTTCCTCGCCCGCCGCCGCGGCCAGATCACCACCCTCGGCATGCTCTTAGACCCCCTCGCCGACAAGCTCATGGTCACCGCCGCCTTCATCCTCCTGGTCGCCTACAACCCCCACGTGATGAAGCCCTGGATCGCTGTCCTCGTCATCGGCCGCGAGTTCCTCGTCAGCGGTCTCCGCTCCATCGCCTCCAGCGAAGGCTTCACCATCCAGGCCAGCGACCTCGGCAAGCTCAAAACCGTAGTTCAAATCGTCGCCGTCGTAGCCGCCATCCTCAATCACCGCTGGGACACGTGGCAAATCGGCTGGTTCCCCATCAGCATCCGCCTCCTCGCCATCACCGCCACGTACTGGATGACGATCCTCTCTATCATCTCCGCCACCGACTACTTCGTAGGCTTCTGGAACAAAATCGACCACGTCTCCACCGGCAAGCGTCGCCGCAGCTCCGTCT
>Ga0302309_10001098_pt1 | contig 26104 bp, 22 predicted proteins | sample III_Palsa_N1_1_FD_200453 | JGI IMG/M metagenome (GOLD analysis project Ga0302309, IMG submission 200453) | Peat permafrost microbial communities from Stordalen Mire near Abisko, Sweden - III_Palsa_N1_1 | ecosystem: Environmental > Terrestrial > Soil > Palsa > Peat permafrost | place: Sweden... | reverse complement strand
GCGGGATCGGGGCCTCCTACCTTGACGGCGATGGCGATTTCCTTACCGATACGCGTGAATTGCTTGGCCATCCGGTCCCAACGGGCGAACATGGTATGCTTGCGTACTTCAAATATGCGACCCATAGACTTTTCCTTTTAGGGGGGCAAAAATAAATAAAAAACCCGCCCCAAAAGAAAAACTTCGGAGCGGGTGGGGAATATTATGGAATAATTCTATAAAGCCTTGAGCTTGCTGTTGTTCTTGCTATAGGCGAAATAGACTACCAAACCGATGATCATCCAGACAAAAGCGGCAGTCAGCGTATGAATATCGAGTGCGACGATCATACCGAGGCAGACCAACACTCCCAGGATGGGAACCAAAGGCACCAGGGGCGTGCGGAAAGGCCGTTCGGCATTGGGATCTGATTTGCGCATGACCAGGACGCCGGCACTGACAAGCACGAAGGCAAACAGTGTTCCGAATGAGGTCAGGTCGCCCGCTATGCTGCCGGGCACGAAAGCGGCGAACAAGCCAACGAACAGGAAGAGGATCATGTTAGACTTGTACGGTGTCCGGAATTTGGGATGGAGGTCGGAGAATATCTTGGGTAACAGGCCATCGCAGGACATCGTATAGAATACCCGGCTTTGACCAAGCAACATGACGAGGATCACCGAGGAAAATCCGGCGAGGATGGCCACGTTGACGGCGGTTGCGAGCCATTTATATCCTACCATATATGTCTTGATGGCATAGCTGACGGACGCCTCTTTGCCTGCGAGTTCGAAATCCTTCCAGTTGGCGACGCCGGTCAGCACATAGGAGAACAGTACATATAAAATTGTACACACGACGAGTGAGCCCAGAATGCCGATGGGCATATCCTTTTTCGGATTTTTTGCTTCCTGGGCTGCAGTAGATACGGCATCGAAGCCGATGAATGCAAAAAACACGATGGCGGCCCCACCCAGAATTCCACCCAGCCCATGTTTGAAGAAGCCCTCGTGGCCGGGCGCATCAGCCGGGATAGTGTAAGGGGTGTGGTTGGCGGGGTTGATAAAATGCCAGCCGACTGCGATGAATACCAGTACTATCGATACTTTAATGAATACGATGATCGCGTTGACAAAGGCCGATTCCGCTGTGCCTTTGATGAGGAGCAGGGAGATCAGCAGCAGGATCAGGAGAGCCGGAAAATTGATGATACCATTGGAGGTATGTACGAGGCCCTGGAGGTCAGGAGACAAAGCCTTATACTGGAGATCACTGAGTAACAGGACATTGTCTTTAGCCGCCGCGGCAAGGGCCGGAAATTGTGCGATGGCGGAGCCTGTGACCGCGTGAATATGCTCGAGTGGGGAATGGCACCATTCATAGGGTATTCGACCGCCGAAAAGCTGGTTCAGATATTCGCTCCACGCTATGGAGACAGTAGCTGCGCCGAGGGCATACTCCATAATCAGTGCCCAGCCGATGATCCAGGCTATCAATTCGCCGAGAGTAGCGTAAGCGTACGTGTAAGCACTGCCGGCAATGGGGATCATGGCTGCAAATTCAGCATAGCAAAGGCCGGCGAATACGCAACCAATGGCGGCAACGATGAAAGAGACCGTGACCGCAGGGCCTGCGGCTTCGGCTGAAGCGGCAGCGGTCCTGACGAACAGGCCCGCGCCAATAATGGCTCCGACACCCAGGGCAACGAGATTTCCCGCCCCCAGGGTCCGTTTGAGGCCTTTTTCGGAATTGGCCGCCTGAGTCAGCAAAGAAGCCAGGGATTTCTTTCTGAGTAAACTCATAAATAGCTTGTTTTGATATGTTTTGCTTTGGTGATGACTAGGGTCGAAAATAAACAAATATTTAATACTCAAGCGTCAATTGTTAGCGCCCGGGCGGGATTTTTGGGATTAAAGTTTTGTCAAATCAATATTTTTCGATTCTTTGCAGACTTAAAGATGGACCGGGATGCCTAAGATCAGTCTGACAGGGTGGATGATGATCGCTATGGTCGCAGGTATTCTCCTGGGGCTTTGGGCGCATTATAATGGTAGTCCTGCCCAGATCGAGGGTTTTACGGCGGTGACGGGGGTGGTGACGGACATCTTTCTCCGGCTGATCAAGATGATCATTGCGCCACTGGTCTTTTGTACGCTGGTGGTGGGGATTGCCAAACTGGGGGATATCAAGGCGATAGGCAGGATTGGCGGAAAGGCCTTGTTGTGGTTTATGGGGGCGTCCTTCCTGTCCCTGCTGCTGGGTATGGTGGTCATGCATGCCCTGTCCCTGGGCAGCGAACTGAATCTGCCGCTGCCGCCGGCGGGCGCCAGCACGGGGATCGAACAATCGACCCTCTCTTTCAAGACCTTTTTTACCAATATCGTTCCACTCAGCATATTCGACTCCCTGGCGAAAAATGCGATCCTGCAAATCGTCGTCTTTGCCGTCTTGTTCGGTATTGCCACGGCTTCTATCGGGGAACAGGGCGCCATCGTCATCAAAGCCCTGGACGCCATCTCACAAATTGTCTTGCGGGTGACCGGTTATGTAATGTACCTTGCGCCGATCGCTGCGCTGGCGGCGATTGCCAGTGTGATGGCGATCAAGGGGCCGGAATTGCTGGTGAGCTATGGAAAAGTGATCCTGAGCTTTTATCTGGCTATATTATTATTGTGGCTGATCCTGCTGCTGATTGCCAGCGCATTTGTTGGCAGGCGGGTGATCGAGCTGGTGATGACGGTTAAAGATATGCTCTTGCTGGCTTTCAATACGGCCACTTCTGAGGCTGCTTTTCCCCGGCTGATCGTGGAGCTGGAGAATTTCGGCTGTCCGCCGAAGATTGTGAGCTTTATATTGCCGTTGGGGTATTCTTTTAACCTGGATGGAGCAATGCTGTATGCGACTTTTGCGTCATTGTACATTGCGCAGGCGTATAATGTTCACCTGAGCCTGGGGCAGGAGATTTCGATGCTGTTGGTGCTGATGCTGACGAGCAAGGGGGTGGCGGGTGTTCCGCGGGCGGTACTCGCTGTTCTTATGAGCACGTTGTTACTGTACAATATACCGCAGCAGGGGCTGTTACTTTTGCTGGGCATCGACCAGATCCTTGATATGGCCCGCGCCGCCACGAACGTATTGGGTAATAGTATAGCGGTTGTCGTGGTGAGCAAGTGGGAGGGGGAGTTGGGGGAGGCTGTTGTGAATAAGAAAGCTGCCTGAGATGACTGAATGGTTACGAACGAGTTCTTGCCGGTGGCAAGGGCGAAGTTCACAATTAAATGAATTTATTCTTTTCTTATGTTCGAACTTTTAACGATCACCTTAAAAGACCTGGTCAACCCCGAATTTTACATCGCGCTTGGCGGACTGTGGGTGCTACTGTTTATTGTTTTTGCCGAGACCGGGCTGATGGTCGGATTTTTTCTGCCGGGGGACAGCCTGCTTTTTGTCGCGGGTATCTATAGTGAAAAGCTGATCGACAGCATGATAACCGGAGGCACAGGCAGCGAGCTGCTGGACCTGGTGGTACTTTGGTTGATGGTATCGGCGGCGGGTATACTCGGCAATGCGGCGGGCTACTGGTTCGGTCACAAGAGCGGGCCTTATCTGTATCACCGCAACGATAGCCTGTTGTTCAAGAAGAAATATCTTTTCAGGGCTAAGGAATTCTACGACAAGCATGGTGGCGAAGCGATTGTGTTTGCCCGGTTCCTGCCGATCATCCGGACTTTTGCGCCCATTATTGCCGGGATTGTGGCGATGGACCGCAAAAAATTCATCATCTACAACATTATCGGTTGCGCGGCGTGGGTATTCGCCATGCTTTTTGCAGGGCATTACCTGGACAAGTTCTGTATGATGAAATTCGGTTTCGATCTGAAAAAGCACCTGGAAGTGATTGTTATCGGCATCGTCATTATCACTACCGCCCCCGTCATTTACAAACTTTTTTTCGGCAAGAAGAATCCTGCTCCTGCCGAAGACCCCTATAAAAAATCATAATCCCTCATGGAGCAAAAAAAGGTCTCTCTATTCAACCTGGCGGTGATCGTCGGCGCGCTGGGTTATTTTGTGGATGTCTATGATCTGTTATTGTTTAGCATTATCCGGATCCCTTCGCTGAAGGGGCTGGGGTTAACGGATGCGGAAGTGAAACTAAAGGGATCGGATATCCTGAGTATCCAGATGTATGGGTTGCTGATCGGGGGTATCCTCTGGGGTGTATTGGGTGACAAACTGGGAAGGTTGCGGGTGTTGTTTGCATCGATCATCCTGTATTCGCTGGGGAGCATCGGGAATGGCTTTGTGCATACGGTCGGTCAATATGAGTGGGCACGCTTTATTACCGGGCTGGGGCTGGCGGGTGAACTGGGTGCGGGGATCACGCTGGTCAGCGAGCTGATGCCAAAGGAACGGCGGGGGATTGCCACTTCGCTGGTCGCGGGGATTGGATTGAGCGGGGCGGTGTTTGCCTATTTTATTAAAGTCTGGTGTGTGAGTGGAAGTGGTGAAGGCTGGAGGACCTGTTATTATATTGGCGGCGGCCTTGGCATCCTGCTGTTGCTGTTACGGGTAGGTGTGCTGGAGTCGGGGATGTATAAGAATATGGCGGGGACGAGTGTCAGCCGCGGGAACTTTTTTATGCTGTTCACTAATGGGCTGCGGTTCAAAAAATACCTGACGGCGATCCTGATCGCCCTGCCGAATTGGTATGTCATTGGAGTGTTGATCTCGTTTAGCAATGATTTTGCCGCCGACATGAAGGTGAAGGGGGCGATCGACCCCGGGAAGGCGATCATGGTGGCCTATGCGGCGATCTCGGTGGGGGATGTGTTGATCGGGTTTATCAGTCAGGGGTTGAAGAGCCGGAAAAAATCGTTGTTGCTGTTCCATATCATTACTGCGATCGGGGTGATCGCCTTTTTCAACCTGCAAGGGGCGACATCGGCGAATTTGTATTGGGTCTGTGTGTTGTTGGGTTTCGGGACTGGTTTCTGGGCGATGTTCGTGACGATGGCGGCGGAGCAGTTCGGGACGAATATCCGGGCGACGGTGGCGACGACCGTGCCGAATATGGCTCGCGGATCATTGGCAGTAGTGGTAGCGCCATTGTTCAAGTCACTGGTGCCGTCGCTGGGCCATTTCGAGGCGGGGTGGGTGACGGGTCTCATTGTGTTTGTCATCGCGTTCGTGGCGTTGGCGATAACGCCGGAAACATTTGGAAAAGATTTGAATTATATAGAGCCGCAATAATGAAGTTTTTGGTGATAAGATTTTCTTCTATCGGGGATATCGTGCTGACGACCCCGGTGGTCCGCTGTCTGAAAAAGCAGGTAGTGACGGCGGAGGTACATTATCTGACCAAGGCGTCTTTCAAGCCTATCCTGGAGGCTAATCCTTATATCGACAAGATCCATTGCCTGGGGGGAGGCCTTGCGGGGGGGGCAGCTGCGGGGGACGATCTTTCGGCGGTGATCGAGACGCTGAGGCGGGAGGATTTCGATTATGTGATTGATCTTCATCATAACCTGCGGACATTAAAGGTCAAGCGGGGATTGGAGAAAGCGGCTTTTTCCTTCGAAAAGCTGAATATTCAGAAATGGCTTTTGACGAACTTTAAGATGAACAGGATGCCTGACCGGCATATTGTAGACCGGTATATGGACACGGTGGCTGGCTTCGGGGTCAAAAATGATGGGGCCGGGCTGGACTATTTCATTCCGGCTGCGGATGAACTGAAGCCCAATGATATTCCTACTGCTCACCAGGCGGGGTATGTGGGGTTGGTGATCGGGGCGGCGTTGCCGACGAAGAAGCTGCCTTATCACAAGCTGGCGGAGATTTGTGAGCACGCGCGGCATCCGATGATCCTGCTGGGCGGCCCTGAAGATGCGGAGACGGGGGAGCAGTTGGCGGCTATCGATCCGATCAAGATCTACAATGCGTGCGGGAAGTTCAATCTGAATGAGTCGGCGGGGCTGGTGCGTCAGGCGAAGCTGGTGGTGACGCATGATACGGGGCTGATGCATATTGCGGCGGCGTTCAAGCGGCCGATCGTTTCGGTGTGGGGGAATACGGTGCCTGAGTTCGGGATGTATCCGTATTATGGGGAAAATTATTTGAATTATTATGAGGGAGGAAAGTTGGGGAAGTTGCCGCATGAGATGATGGAGGTGAAGGGGTTGTCTTGTCGTCCGTGTTCGAAGATCGGGTACAAGAAGTGCCCGAAGGGGCATTTTAAATGCATGGAAGAGCAGCCGGTGGGCCGAATTTTACAGGTAATTAATCCGGTGTAGAGGAAAAAAATAATATTTTTAGAAAAAAACCGTGAGCCGACATCATCTCCGACATGACAAGACCTGCCTGAACTGCGGCTTTACCGTAGAGGAGAGGTATTGTTCGCGGTGCGGCCAGGAGAACCTTGAGCCCAAGGAATCGGTCGGGCACCTGATCAGGCATTTTTTTGAGGACATCACCCATTTCGACGGTAAGTTTTTTGTGACTGTGAAGGATCTCATCATCCGGCCGGGTTTTCTCACCCGGGAATATGTTGCGGGTAAAAGGGTGAGCTATCTGAACCCGATCCGCATGTACATCTTTATCTCCGCGGTCTTTTTCGTGGTGGCTTTCGCGGGTAAGGAGAAGGAGGCCGCCGCCAGCCGGGATGATGGCGGGCATTCCGTGAACCTATACCGTCAGCAGCTGGCTGACAGTCTCCGATCGGTGGTCAAAACAGATAGTCTCCACCGGTCCTTCAACGGCGCGATGGCTGCCCGGCTCGATACTACCGAAAAGGAAAAGCCGCATGACGAATCTGTCAACCTCAGTATGAACAATGCCGGGAAGGTGATCATTGACATGACGGAGAATAAATACAAGACGGTCCGTGAATTCGACTCAGTCCAGCGCCGCCTTTCCGATACCGCCCGGGAAAAGGGCTTTGGGCGCTGGCTGACCCGCTATACCGTCCGGCAAAAAGAGAAGCACGGCGGCCGCAGCGTGATGCACGTGGAAGTAGACGTCAGCCACGACATCCCCAAGATCATGTTTGTGCTGTTGCCGCTATTCGCCTTGTATGTCAGCTGGTTCTATAGCCGGAAGCAGTATTATTACGTGAATCACGCGATCTTCACCGTGCACTATCATTGCTTTATCTTTTTGCTGTTTCTCGTGCTCATGGGTCTCGACAAGCTGATCCCGGGCGATTGGGCTGGGATTATCCTTACGATGCTGTCGCCGATCCTGGCCTTTATTTATCTGGTGGCCGCTTTGCACGGGATGTACCGGCAATCTTTCTGGCTCTGCCTGGGCAAAGCGATGGTTATCTCGCTGCTGTATTTCATTACGATCAGTCTGGCGAATATGCTGCTGGGGATCTATGCTTTTCTTACCATGTAAGGTTCTAAAAAAGACAGCCGTCCTTTGAGGGGACGGCTGCCAATAGTTGAGAGTGTAATTATAAGGTTTTGAGTACGTCGTTCATGCTGCGGACGGCCTCGGCGCTTTTGGCGAAAAGGGCTTGTTCGTCTGCATTCAGGCCGAAGTCGAGGATCTTTTCCCAGCCATGGCGGCCGATGGTGACGGGGACGCCCAGGCAGATATCTTTCTGACCATACTCGCCGTTGAGGGAGACGCAGCAGGTAAATAATTTTTTCTCGTCGCGTACGATGGATTTGACCAGGGCAGCGCCGGCGGCCCCGGGCGCGTACCATGCGGAGGTACCGATGAGCTTAGTAAGAGTGGCGCCACCTACCATGGTGTCGGCAACGATCTTCTGCTGCTCGTCGGCGCTGAGGAATTTCGTGACGGGGGCGCTGTTCCAGGTGGCGAGGCGGATCAGCGGGATCATGGTGGTGTCGCCATGGCCGCCGACCACTACGGCGTTGAGGTCATCCGGGCTGCAATGGAGGTGTTGGCTGAGCTGATATTTGAACCTGGCGCTGTCGAGCGCGCCGCCCATGCCGATGATGCGGTGTTTGGGCAGACCGGTAGCTGTGAGGGCCAGGTAGGTCATGGTGTCCATCGGGTTGCTGATGATGATCAGGATGGCGTTAGGGGAATGCTTGAGGATATTTTCCGCTACCCCTTTCACGATACCGGCGTTGGTGCCGATCAGTTCTTCGCGGGTCATGCCGGGTTTGCGGGGAAGGCCGGAGGTGATGACGACGACATCGCTGCCGGCGGTCTTTGTATAATCATTCGTGCTGCCGGTGATGCGGGTATCGAAACCCAGCAGGGCAGCGGTCTGCATCATATCCTGCGCCTTTCCTTCGGCTAGTCCTTCCTTGATGTCCAACAATACCAATTCCTCGGCCAATGCTGCACGGGCGATATTATCGGCACAGGTGGCGCCAACAGCGCCGGCGCCTACAACCGTAACTTTCATCTGTAAAATATTTGAGTGATAAAATGATTTGCGCGCACAAAGGTAACTACTTCTGCTATTTGGTCGATCCTTCTATTTTTCGTTGTTGAATGCATCCAGGATCGTATCCGCCTTCTGATTGCCTTCGAAGGTGGTGATCAGTTTGCCTTTCTTATCATATAAGGCGAGGTAAGGCAGGTTGCGGATCCTGTAGAAGCCCGGGAGGACGAATTTTTCATCGCGGCCCATCATGATATTGGGATGGTCGAAGATGCGGTAATGTGTATTGAAGTCCTTCATCTCCGAAAAAGGCTGATAGGTGGCCATGACGATCTCGATATCTTTAAAATCCTTGAAATCGGCGAGGATGGCCTCTGTCTGGTGCTTGCAATGCTCGCAATCCGGGCTGAAGAACATGATGATCGTCTTCCGGTTTTTTTTGATGTCATCCTTACTGAGATAGGAGGTGCTGTCGAGCTTCAGGAGGTGGAGTGGCGGAATGGTCGGGAAACGCATAAAGGGGGCGTTGGCGTTGGCCGAATCGGTGGCGGGCTGGTTGGGTAATTTCTGAGCGGATGCGGCATGACCGAGGGCCAGTGCGAGGATTGCCAGGTATACTGTCTTCATCTTTATTAGTTTCAAAAAGAGTTTGATTCGTTTGATAGGCTAAACGTGGTGTAAAAATAAATGTTTAACGAAAAAGGGCAGCATTTATTTGTTGTTACGAAAATTCCGTAGATTTACGAAAAATTCGTAGATATCATGGAAAAGTTAAGTCATCAGGAGGAGGAGGCCATGCAGGCCGTCTGGAAGACGGGGGAAGGGAGCATCAAGTCGTTCCTGGACAATATGTCTTCGTCGGATACTCCTTATACGACGTTGGCATCGACGATCAAGAACCTGGAGAAGAAGGGGTATTTGTCGAGCCGGATGATCGGGAATGCGTATTTGTACCGGCCGTTGATTTCGGAGGATGAGTACAAGAAGAAATTCATGAGTGGTTTTGTCCGGGATTATTTTTCCAATTCCTATAAGGACCTGGTGAATTTTTTCGTGGAGGAGAAAAAGCTGAGTGCGGGCGAGTTGAAGGAGATCATCAAATTGATTGAAAAATCGGATTCCTAAATTTTTCACTATGCCACCTATCCTTTTATACCTGTTGAAGGTATCGATCAGCTTGTCGGTTGTCTGGCTGTTCTATCAATTGTTGTTGCGGCGACTGACGTTTTACGGGCTGAATCGCTGGTATCTGCTGGGCTATTCGGTGTTGTCGTTCTTTATTCCGCTGATCAATATCTATCCGATCCTACAGGATGCGGGCCTTGTGGGGGAGCCCTACCTGATACAATTCATTCCGGCTGTCGGGGGCGAGGGGGGTGTTATTGCGCCTGAGGTGCATAGAGGGATCAGCGGGTGGACGTGGCTCATAGGGGCCATCGTGCTGGGTGCGCTGGTACTAATGGTCCGCCTGGCGATCCGTGGCCTGTCCCTGTACAGGTTGCGGAAGAGCGCACGGCTGATCGAGGGTATGTCTTTAAAGATCTACCAGGTGGATGCATCCATCATCCCGTTTTCTTTCGGCCATTCGATTTATATCAATCAGCATCTGCATACGGAGCAGCAGTGGTCGGACATCATCCTTCATGAGTATGTGCATATCCGACAGCGGCACACGGTGGATATCCTGCTGACTGAGTTGATCTGTATGTTGAACTGGTACAATCCGTTCAGTTGGCTGATGCGGTGGTCGATCCGGCAGAACCTGGAGTTCATTGCCGATCAGCAGGTGCTGGGCAGTGGGGTGGACCGGAAGGGGTATCAATATCATTTGTTGACTGTTCTCGGCGAGCCTCGATACCGGCTGGCGAATAGTTTCAATTTTTCATCCCTTAAAAAAAGAATTGTCATGATGAACAAGATCCGGAGCGCACGGCTCCATTTGCTGAAATTCCTGTTTGTTCTGCCGTTGGTGGGGGTATTGCTGGTAGCTTTCCGGGATAAATATACCGGGTTGTGGAGGCCTGCGGCGGGGCAGGTGTATGTAAATGTGGCCGGCATCGTGTTCGATCTCTCGTCTAAAGATCCCCTCGCCGGGGTGACGGTGCGGGATTCTATATCCGGCCTGCAAGCGACAACGGACGACCGGGGATTCTATAAGCTGCATATTCCGGTCGCACATGACCCTATAAAGATCGGGTTGACATTCAAAAAGGCGGATTACGACAATGAAAGAGCAGGGCAGTACATTCCTACGTTGAAAAATACCATCGGGATCATCGAGAACATGTTTTTAAGTAATCCGGGTTATCATTATAAAGGGGTATTTGGCATGTTTCCGCCCCAAGGACACATCCCGGAGGATCCTGACTATGCGGACGCCACAGCGGCTTTGCGCGACGCTCGGAAATGGAATGACGATTATGCCCAATACCTTGAGGCGCAGAAACAGCACGGCATCACTTTGTTGGGCGCCAAGAAAGATACGGTGCCTGCATCAAATACCCGGAAGGCACCCACCAATATGCTGTATGTCCTCAATGGCGAGAGGATGCCTGCGGGATGGACAGCAGATATGCTGCCGGCTGACTCGATCGGCACCAAGGTGGTCATGGAGGCCGCGATGGCGTTGACGTTTTTCGGGCCGCGCGGTGTGAATGGTGCGGTCGTGATCAGGACTAAGGCTTACGAGGCTGCGCATCCTTTTATGGGATTTGGTGATGACAAGCGAGGAAATCCGGCTGTGTTATCCGGTGATAGTGTGTTGGGGAGACGGGTTCCGCTGTGGGTGGTCGACGGGCAAATCTGGCCTAGTGACTCTTTAAAAACCCTGGATCCCGGGCGGATTGAATCCATCACTGTGCTCAAGTCGGAAGAGAATACGAAGCAATACGGGGAACAAGGTAAGAATGGCGTCATCGTTATCAAGTTGAAGCCAAAAGGCACGTATGCTGTGCCATATAAGGCTGGGTCCATGACGATCAATGGGAACTCGCATGTGGAGGGTAATGGGCAGGCAATCGGTGTGGCCAATGGGCCGCGGGAAGGGCAGGCTCAGGTCATATTTGATAATGGGAAACAAATTGCCATTGCGGATACGGTCAAAATGAATGGTATCATCATCACTACATATCACCCGGGCGGGAATCAGTAATATGAGCCATGCGTGTACCAGATTGGGAACGTGGCTCATGTGGGCCCGGGTCCAAGTGAACTTTTGCCACATATAGTTTTTAGTGTAAATTTGCTCCCTCCTTACCGGATGACGGTCTTGCTACATTATTTAGCGGACGGCTGGTAAGGGGGGATTTATATTCAACAGCTCAACAAAATTGTACAGTTCATATGGCAAATACTGCGGACATCAGTCGTGGCCTGATCATCAAATTGGATGGTAGTTTGTATACTGTGGTGGAATTCGGGGAGAATAAGACGGCCAGGGCGGCAGCCAAGGTGTGGGCCAAACTGAAGGGGGTGGACAATGCCCGCTCCATCGAAAAGACCTGGAACAGTGGGGATACGATATATCCTATACGGGTAGAGAGAAAGGCATACCAGTTCCTGTACAAGGACGATACCGGCTATAACTTCATGGACAATGAAACTTTCGAGCAGATTGCATTGCAGGAAGCGCTGATCGATGCGCCGCAGTTCCTGAAAGAAGCGCAGGAAGTCTCTGTCCTCATCAATACGGACACCGACCTGCCGATGAGTGTCGAGTTACCCGATAAGATCGTGGTACTGGTGACCTATTCCGAGCCCGGCGTCAAGGGAGACACGGCTACGCGTACGTTGAAGCCCGCGAAGATAGAGACGGGCGCCACGGTGAATGTCCCCCTCTTCGTGAATGAAGGGGAATTGATCCGGATCAACACCAAGACGGGTGAATACGTGGAGAGGGTGAAATAGGTTGATTTTTTTCCCACTGACAAGTGTTTTTGGGTATATTTAGCTTTAATCCCTATTTTAGCCGCCCAAATAAAACTGTAAATTCATCCATATGGATTTTAAGCAGATTCAGGAGTTGATCAAAATGATCAACAAGTCTAACATTGGCGAAGTGAGTATTGAGGAGAAAGGGTTCAAACTGACCATCAAACAAAAAGAAGAGCCGGTGCAGCAGGTGTTCGCGGCTCCCATACAGGCTCCGCAGGTTGCCGCGATGTCGGCGGCGCCCCAGGCGGCTGCCCAGCCTTCTTCGGCTGCGGCGGCGGAAAAACCTTCCAAAGCAGCCGAGGCCCCTGCCGGCAATACGGTTACTATAAAGAGCCCCATGATCGGCACCTTTTACCGCAGCGCTTCTCCGGACAAACCTTCTTTTGTCGGTGTCGGAGATGAGGTTGAACCGGGCAAAGTCGTTTGCATCATCGAGGCGATGAAACTCTTCAATGAAATCGAGAGTGAAGTGAAAGGCAGGATTATAAAAGTTCTGGCAGAAGACGCCTCACCGGTTGAATACGACCAGCCTTTATTCCTCGTAGAACCTGCCTGACCCACCAAAAAGTGCACGAATGTTTAAAAAAATACTGATTGCCAACAGAGGGGAGATCGCTCTCCGGGTTATTCGTACCTGTCGTGAGATGGGCATCAAGACTGTGGCGGTATATTCCACGGCTGATAAGGAAAGCCTGCATGTGAAGTTTGCCGATGAAGCGGTCTGTATCGGAAAGCCGGCGAGCTTTGATTCTTACCTCAATATTCCTCATATCATGGCTGCCGCGGAGATCACGAATGCGGATGCTATTCATCCGGGTTATGGTTTTTTGGCGGAAAATGCGCGTTTTGCGGAGATCTGCGGCGAGCATGAGATCAAATTTATCGGGCCTACTCCGGCAATGATCAACTCCATGGGGGATAAGATCACTGCCAAGGAAACCATGATCAAGGCCGGTGTGCCGGTCGTTCCCGGTGGTCAGGGGTTGCTGGAAAGCATTGACGAGGCGAAGGGGCTGGCCAAGGAGATCGGTTATCCCGTCATCCTGAAGGCGACTGCCGGCGGTGGAGGAAAAGGGATGCGGGTGGTATGGGAAGAAGACGAAATGGAGCGGGCTTATAATACGGCCAAGGCGGAAGCGGGCGCCTCCTTTAAAAATGACGGCGTCTACATGGAGAAATTCGTGGAGGAGCCGCGGCATATTGAAATACAGGTAGCGGGTGACCAATATGGCAGGGTATGTCATCTGAGTGAAAGAGATTGCAGCATCCAGCGGCGTCATCAGAAGCTGGTGGAAGAATCCCCGTCACCTTTCATGACGGAGGAATTGCGTCGCCGCATGGGAGAGGCTGCCATCAAGGCGGCTTCTGCGATCAATTATGAGAGTGTGGGCACCATTGAGTTCCTTGTGGACAAGCACCGCAATTTCTACTTTATGGAGATGAATACGCGTATCCAGGTAGAGCATTGTGTGACGGAGGAAGTTACGAATTTCGATTTGATCAAAGAACAGATAAAGATAGCGGCGGGAGAGGCGATCAGCGGGTTGAATTACGAGCCGCAGGGACACGCCATCGAATGCCGGATCAATGCGGAAGACCCCTATAACGATTTCAGGCCTTCTCCGGGCCGGATCAACGTGCTGCATCAGCCGGGGGGGCATGGTATCCGGGTCGACAGTCATGCGTATGCGGGCTATACGATACCTCCTTATTATGACTCCATGATTGCCAAGATCATTGCTGTCGCCAGGACGCGGGAAGAGGCGATCAATACGATGCACCGTGCGTTGAGCGAATATGTGATCGAAGGGATTAAGACAACGATACCCTTCCATCTCCAACTGATGAAGGACGAGCGGTTTCGCAGCGGCGATTTTAATACAAAATTCCTGGAAGGATTTAAGATGGTGTAAGGGCGTCCAACGCTTTTGTTGCGCCATAATAGCCGGCTAGTTTGCGGATGACGGCTTCGACGAGTGCGTCGGGGCAGGAGGCGCCGCTGCTGATGAGGATGCGGGTGGGTGCCGCCGCGGGAGACGCGGGTGCTGTGGGTTGCGCCGTGGGCGCGGGTACGGGTACGCTGCCGACGGGTGTTGCGGTGACGGGGGCGGGCAGCCAGTTAGCTGTTTTTTCTTCTTTTTTAGCGTGAAAATTATAATGCAGGATTTCCCCTGCGGACAGGATCTTTTCTTCCCCACTGATAAAATAGGTCGGCATTTTTTCTTCGCACAACTCTACGAGGTGAGACGTGTTGGAACTGTTATATCCGCCGACGATGATGGCGAGGTCGGCGGGAATGCTGAGCAGTCCATTGATGGCCGACTGGTTGTCCAGGGTAGCATAGCATAGGGTATCGCGGGTGTCGGCGAAATGATTTTCCGTTGTCGCCGGTGTGAGGCCAAAGGTTTCGATCATGGTCTGGCGCAGAAAATCGGCAATGGCCTGGGTATCGCTGGCCAGCATGGTTGTCTGGTTGACGACTCCGATACGGGCGAGATCTTTTTTCACGTCGAAGCCGGGACTGTATTGTCCTTCAAATGCGGTGTAGAAGGATTCCGGTGGCTGGCTGCCGGTGATGAATTCCGCCAGCTGCTGTGCCTCGGCCATATCCCTGACGACGACGGTGGGGGTCTCTGCTGCCGCATGGGAGAAAGTGGCCCTGGTCTCTTCGTGTCCTGGCTTGCCATGGACGACGATGGTGTATTTTTTTTGTGCGATTTGTGCGGATCGGTTCCAGACCTTTTCCACAAAGGGGCAGGTCGTATTATATTTCTCTGTGTGGATGCCGGCGCGGCGTAATTTTTCTTCTATCTCGAGCGTGGTCCCGAAAGCGGGGATGATGACGATGTCTTCCGGCTTTAGTGATTCGAAAGGAATGATCTGCCGGCCGTGGGTATCCTGCAGGAAGCGGACGCCCCTGGCTTGCAGGTCGGCGTTAACCTGGGGATTGTGGATCATCTCGCTGAGGAGGAAGATGGGACGGCCGGGATTTTCTTCGATGGTGCGAAAGGATATCTCGATGGCGTTCTCCACTCCATAGCAGAACCCGAAATGCCTGGCGAGGTAGACCTGCAGGTTGCCGAGGTCGAGCAGGGTAGGCGTGAAATCCTTTTTCATTTTATCCTGCTGCTTTCGCCGGTCCTTGATGGCCGAGATGAGGGGGCTGCGATAGATGATGGGGATATCGAAATTTTTCATAAACGGATGTAAAGGTACGGAACGGATTTAATCGGGCGGAAACGGAATTAATATTAACTTACCGGCGAATGGATTATTCCATCCATGTACCTATTATGAGCGAAGTTTTTCGTCCGGTCGACTGGATTCATTCGTCCAATATTTATGAAGTAAACCTGCGACAGTATACTCCTGAAGGAACGATCGCGGCTTTTGCCCGGCAGATGCCGCGGCTGAGGGAAATGGGGATCGATATCCTTTGGTTCATGCCTATTACGCCGATCAGCCATGACCACCGGCTGGGAAGTCTGGGCAGTTATTACGCCTGCTCGGATTATACGGCTATCAATCCCGAGTACGGTACGCTGGATGATTTTACCCAAATGGTAAAAGAGGCGCATGCATTGGGATTTAAAGTCATCATCGATATCGTTGCCAATCATACCGGCTGGGACCATCGCTGGACCCGGGAGCATCCAGATTATTACCGGCGCAATGCCGAGGGGCAATTTTTCGACCCTCATGGCTGGGCTGATGTGATCGATCTGAATTATGACAATCCGGCGCTTCGCCAGGCGATGATCGACGTAATGAAATTCTGGATCGACAAGAGCGATGTAGACGGCTTTCGCTGTGATATGGCGATGCTGGTGCCGCTGGATTTCTGGCGGCAGGCGCGAACAGTGCTGGACCCCTTGAAGCCTTTGTTCTGGCTGGCGGAATGTGAGGAGATTGCCTATCATGAAGTCTTCGATGCGACCTATACCTGGACCTTTCTGCATAAGATGGAAGCGGTCTGGCGGAAGGAAGCCGGGCTGGCCGGTCTTGATGAAGTGTTGAATAATTATGCTGTGCGATTTCCTGCGGGTGCGATCCGCGCGTATTTTACCACGAACCATGATGAGAATTCACATAGCGGCAGTGAGTATGAGCGGATGGGGGATGCGGCGCTGGCGTTCGAGGTGTTGTGTTGTACATGGGATGGAGTACCCCTGATCTACAGCGGGCAGGAGATGCCGAATTACAAACGGCTGAAATTTTTCGACAAGGATCCCATTGAATGGACGGGCAGGTATGAGTTGCATGATTTCTATAAGGCCCTGCTGACGTTGCGGAAGCGTAATCCGGCGGTGCGCGGCGGGGATGTCGCGGCGACGGTGCGGCGGTTGCATACTGCGGTGGATGACCGGTGTTTTGCGTTTGCACGGGCAGCCGGTGAGGATGTGGTGCTGGTGGTGTTGAATTTTTCCGGCGGGCCGTTGCAGGTGGATGCGGGGCAGTGGGGGGCGCAGTTGGGCGAGGGCGTGGGGCGGCCGGTGTTGCAGGGTACTTACCGGGATATTTTTACCGGGGGGGAGATTGTGCTGCCGATAGGCGCTATTGAGTTGAAGGCGTGGGGGTATACGGTGCTTGAGAAAAAATGAGGGTGGCGGGCAGGCAACAAAAAAAGGCTGACCTGAGGCCAGCCTTTGAACGAGAATATTTTTATTTTTTACGAGTTAAGTACTTAATTACCCGAAGAGAGCCGCAGGGGATAGGTATAGACGCCTTCATAGCCGGGGAATACACCTTCCAGTTTGACGGTACCGGTAGATTTTTCCATGATCTTCTGGAATTCTTCTACATTCTTTATTTCTTCGCCATTGGCTTTGAGGATGATGAATCCTTCCTGAATCCTGGATTTGTCCATGAGCCCATTCTCGATAACGGATTTGACGACGACGCCGCCTTTCACTTCGAGGGTGGCTGCATCCTTTTTGTTCAGGGTTTCCAGTTGGGCGCCCAATTTATCGAGGACGGAGGTCTTGACGATGGTGGTGGTACCGGCATTATTACGCAGTACAATCGGAATGGTCGCTTCCTTGCCATCGCGCTTGTAGGTGACGGTGATCTTATCGCCGGGGCTGTAGGTGGCTATCTGGCCGATCATTTCGGCGCCGGTGGTGACGGTGACACCGTTCAGTTTGGTGATCATGTCACCTTTCTGAATACCGGCATGTCCGGCTGCGCCGTCGGGGGTAACGTCCATGACGTATACACCTTCGCCGTCCTTAATATTTTCCTGCTTCTTCTGTTCATCACTAAGGTCGTCTTTGGGATAGGATATGCCGAGAAAGGCTCTTTGCGGCGTACCGAATTTCATGATATCATTGACGACTTTCTTGACGATATTGACGGGAATGGTAAAGGAGTAACCGGCATAGCTGCCCGTAGGGGAGGCGATGGCGGAGTTGATGCCGATGAGTTGTCCATCCGTATTGATCAACGGTCCGCCGCTGTTACCGGGGTTGACGGCTGCATCTGTCTGGATGAAGGATTCCACCGGGGTCTGGCTCTGGCGGCGGTTGATATCGAGGGTCCTGCCTTTGGCGCTGACGATACCAGCCGTGGCGGTCGTTTCCAGCGTCAGGGGATAACCGACGGCCAACACCCACTGGCCGATCTTCACGTCATCGGAATTGCCGTAGAGGAGGAAGGGCAGTCCCTGGGCATCGATCTTGACGACTGCCAGGTCGCTGGCGGGGTCGGCGCCGATGACTTTTGCCTTGAAGGACTTGCGATTGCTCAGGGTGACCATTACTTCGTCGGCCCCGTCTATGACATGGTTATTGGTGACGATATAACCATCATTGCTGATGATAACACCGGAACCGGATGCCATCTCGGGCATGGACCTCATTCCGTTACCGTTGCCGAAGAAGTCATCGGGGTCGATACCGAAAAGGTCGGAGAAGGGGTTGTGTTTGGGAAGGTTATTGCTGACGGTGCGGACGGTCTTCGTCTTAATATGAACGGTTGCGGGGATGGCCGCGCTGGCTGCATCGACGAAATCGGCGGGGCCGCCGCTTTTCTGGTTACCTTCAAAAAATCTGGCGTAGTTGGAAGGGATCTTGCCGGAATCCTGGGAATAATAGTAGGTCCTGCCTGCCGAGAAATAATGATTGTAGCCCCACATGGTAGCCATCGCAGTCGACGCACTGATCAGGATAACGGCTACAATTTGTTTTGCTCTCATTTTGTTATCAATTTTTTTCGTTAAAGAGGTCTTTGTTATTGGGCGTCTGCGGTACCAAATTAACGCCAAGGTTTCAAAACTGTACCTACCAACGCTTTAGTTTAACAAATGTTTTACTAAGACCTTCGTAGATGGATTCTGCTATGCGTATAAATATACGACTAAAATGATGTCTTTCAGGGGAATTTCGTGCGCGCGGGGCGTGAATTTCCGCCGTTGCGGCCGAGGCGGATCAGAGGGCTACCCGGATGGGAAAACGGAAAAAATTGCAGTTTCGGGCTGCCAACTGTTCAGGGTTTTTCGCCGAGGGTGTGCAAAAATTGCAGTGTATCCCTGCCGTCGGCGTAATCGGTGAGGCCGGGTTGCTGGGCTTTGCCGAATGGAACGGTGGGGCGGGGGATTTCGGGCGGCCCGGATTGCGGTGCGGATGCGGGGGCCGAGGGGCCGGGGGCAGGCTGGTGAGCGGTGACGGCGAGGGTGGCCGAGGCGACGACGCATTGGATATCGGGACGATCCGGGGCGAGGGCAGGGATAGGCTGGCCGGGCCGGTAATACTGATAGTGCAATACACTGATCGGGCTGAAAGGGGAGGCCTCTTCTGTCAGCAGGATGGAGTCATTGGAGAGGTAATACTTTTTATTGAGGATCAGCAGGGTCAGCTGGTAGTCATAGTTGTGCTTGTACCGGGCGAGGTCGGCGAGGTAGTCATACTTACGGAAGGTGGCCAGCAGGGGGAGGAAATCGTAATTTTCCGGTACATAAAGCTGGGTGACGTTGCGGCAGCCGAGGCCGAAGTATTGATAGACGTCGTCGGCCAGCCCTTCGAGCTCCAGCGGGGACTCCTGCCCGGTGAGGAAGGCGACGGAGGTCCGGTTGCGGCGGATGAGACTGGGATATTTTCCGAAATAATAATCGAAATAGCGGGCGGAATTATTGCTGCCGGTGGCGATGTAGGCATCGCAGCCATTCAGTCTTTCGGCGAAATGTATCCGGTCGGCTGCTGCGGCGCTGGTGTCGGTTAGCCATGCGGCGAGATGGCGGATGAGGATCTCATCGCGCTGGGAGGGTTTGATGAGCTGGTGATGGCCTGATATAAAGATCGACAGAAAGTCATGAAATCCTACCAGGGGGATATTGCCTGCCATGACCAGGCCGACGGCGCGGGGTAGGGCCGGTTGATCAGGAAGCTGGTATTGGTCTGCCCATGCCCGCAGTTTATCTTTTTGGAGGAATTGGGTGGCGATCCCGCGGACAGCCCCTTCGATGAATTCCGGGGTGAACCATGGGTTGGCGGCAGCCGCCCGGCGTTTGGCTGCTGACCATTCCGGACTCTCTGATACACAGTACTCACCGAGCTGGGCCAATAAATCGATCCGTTGTTCCAAGTTCATAAAAACCGCGCTATATTTGCTGGACCGCAAAGGTAAGTTTAATCACTCCCTAATTTTTAAAAAATATGGCTATTAAGATAACAGAAGAATGCATTAATTGTGGCGCCTGCGAACCGGAATGCCCCAATAATGCGATATATGAAGGCGGTGTGGAATGGGCGATCACGGATGGCACCAGTGTGAAGGGATCTTTTACGCTGCTGGATGGTTCTGTAGTGGACGCGTCGCAGCGTAATGCGCCGATCAGCGTGGATACTTATTATATCACTCCCAATAAATGTACGGAGTGTCAGGGATTTCATGAGGAGCCACAGTGTGCAGCGGTTTGCCCGGTGGATTGTTGTGTGCCGGATGATATGTACAAGGAGACGGTGGATGAATTGCTGGCTAAAAAGGAGAAGTTGCATTTATAGGTTTTCGGGGCGGAATGTGCGTAAAATTTATTTGGAATTTTCGCAGAATTCGGTAACTTTCATATGCAAGAATCGCCGGAGGCGGTTCGTTCAATTTGTTTTGCGAATGTAGCCCGAGTGCTACTAATAATAGGCGGGTGATATTTCCCGTCATAAAAGGGTGAAGGAGGTATTTCCTTCACCTTTCTTGTGTCCAATAGCAAGGGGCGGGATAACTTTCGTTATTTTGCCGAAAATTATTTCCATTGATGAAACCTACCATTGCATTTATCACCGGCGGGTATTCCGGTGAATCGGTCATCTCCTATAAAAGCGCCATTACAATTGAAAACAACCTGGACTATGATAAATATACGGTCTATCGGATAGATATCACCCCCGACAGTTGGTTTCATCCCATGAAGGACGGGCGAAAGATCATCGTCGACAAGAATGATTTTTCCCTGACGATCGACGGCCGTAAGATAACTTTCGATGCGGTGCTGACCGGCATTCACGGCACCCCCGGAGAGGATGGTAAACTGCAGGGTTATTTCGATCTCCTTCATCTGCCTTATACAAGCTGCGACGCCGTTGTTTCCGCTATCACTTTCAATAAGCGGTTTACCGTAGCCGTTGCCTCTTTCAACGGGATCAACGTGGCACGGTCGGTGCTGTTCCTGCAGGGAAGACCGGATAGTCCAGATGAGATGACGCAGCACCTGCAATTTCCGGTTTTCGTCAAGCCGAACAACGGTGGATCGAGCATCGGCATGTCGAAGGTGAACTCGCCTTCGGAAGAACTGGGCGCTGCCATTGAAAAAGCCTTCCGGGAAGACAAGGAAGTGCTGGTGGAAGAATTTATCGCCGGCCGGGAATTTACGATCGGCGTGTTCAGGCACAAGGGTGAGATCATTACGCTGCCTTTTACGGAAGTGAAGAGCAAAAAAGAGTTTTTCGATTTCGAGGCCAAATATACTGCCGGGTTGAATGAAGAGACGACGCCGGCGCAGGTCGATGAGGCTATTGCATCCAAGGTCAGGGCTACGGCTAAAAAGATCTACCAGGTGTTCAATTGCAAGGGCATCATCCGGATCGACTTTATTTACAATGAAGAGAAGGGGGAGCCTTTTATGCTGGAAATCAATACTGTTCCGGGTCAGTCGGCGGCCAGTCTGGTACCGCAGCAATTGAAGGTATACGGTTGGACGCTGATGGAGTTTTATTCGGCGTTGATCGACGAGGCGCTGGCGGGCGAATAAAATTCTTTATCTTCGGCATTAACCAACGATCTTATTTTAAACTATTAAGGCGTGTTTAAATTTCTCACCACCAAACCCCTCTGGGTCAATATAGTAGCAGGTATCGTCATTTTATTGTTGCTGTTATTGCTGTTCCTGGGCTCGCTGGCGCTGCTGACGCAGCATGGCAAGACCATGAAAATACCCTCGGTCACGGGGCTGTCCTTTGACGAGGCAAAAAAGACTTTACAGGCGCAGGGATTTGAAGTACAGATCCAGGATAGCAGTGTTTATTATGATACCATGCGCCCGATGCAGGTGGTCAAGCAGTTCCCGGAAGCGGATAACCTGGTCAAGATCAACCGTACGGTTTACCTGACGATTAACCGGGCTGAGGCGCCCTTCATCCAGATGCCGAACCTGGTGAGCATGAGTCTTCGCAATGCCACGACGGTGCTGAGCCAATATGGGCTCAAACTGGGGGATACGATCTTCAAGCCCGATTTTGCCCGCAATTCGGTACTGGACCAGCAATACAAGGGCGAGACGATCAAGCCGGGGACGAGCATTCAGCAGGGGAGCGCCATTACGCTGGTGCTGGGGAATGGCATCGGCGGGCAGGAGTTTATTGTGCCGGACCTTACCGGGCTGACGTATCAGCAGGGGAAAGCGCGGCTGGACTCGTTTGGCCTTTCATTGGGGGCTGTCGCAAAGGACCCTGAGGTAAGAGATTCGGCTGAATCCTATATTATCTGGCAGTCTCCGCCACAGTTCAACGACGGGGGCGGGGCCAATCACATCCGTCCCGGTCAGGCGATCGACATCAAACTAGGCGTACAGAAGCCGGTGCCGAAGGGTGATTCTGCCTCTTCGACCAATTCATTTTAAACATTTTTATTTGTAAACTAATAGCCATGCAACCCATTTCCGTCGAGGAATTAAAAGCCCGGATAGACGCCGGTGAAACCCTGCATTTACTGGATGTCCGGGAGCCATTCGAACATGAAGATTTCAATATTGGCGGTGTCCTGCTGCCCCTGGGCAAGATCCAGACCTTACAGACGGACGATATCGATGACTGGAAGGACCAGGAGGTTATCTGTTATTGCCGCAGCGGCAACCGTAGCGGGCAGGCCTGCCTGATCCTGGAAGGGGCGGGGTTCACGAACCTGAAGAACCTTTCCGGGGGGATGAATGCGTGGCAGGACCGGATTGGGTCGAAGTAGGGGACTCCTGGCGAAGGGCCGAGGATGGAGGCGTTGGGAGGCGTGCAACATTTGCCGGGCACCTGTGTCCTTACAGGAAACCTCTCCCGGGATATGTCAACAAAAATCTTTCCTTTCCTATTCCGCCGCTGGCGGAAAAACAAAGCATACAGCGTCCTCAATATTTTTGGCCTGGCAATGGGGATTGCCTGTGCGGGCCTGATCTTTCTATGGATCGAGGACGAACGGAGTTACGACAATTTCAATGTAAAAAAAGACCGGCTCTATAACGTCGAGGTCAACATCAATGCCGATGGCAACGTGTGGACAATAGGCTCTACGCCCCGTCCATTGGTGGACGTGCTGAAAACGGAGATCCCGGGTGTCCGGAATGCTGCGCGCGTCTCGGATGGGGACAGGAAGATACTCCTTGGGTGGGGGGACCGATCCTTGTATGCCTTGGGCCGTCATGCTGATTCCTCCGTGTTCAGCATGTTCACGCTGCCTTTTGTTGCGGGAGACCCCAAAACAGCATTCAATCAAATATATTCGCTGGTACTAACGGAAACAGAAGCCCGCAAGGTGTTCGGACCCGTTCCTGCTGCATCGCTGATTGGGAAGTCTTTGCATGTCGATAATATTCGGGACTATACGGTGACGGGCATTGTCAAAGACCTCCCCGCGAACAGCAGCCTGCAATTCGAATGGCTGGCCCCTTTCGCGATCGATCTCATTCGCCAGGGTATGGATACCCTCCACCCGGAAAAACCCCTGAGTTGGGACGGGTATGGCCCCTTCACGTATGTTGAACTGGAGCCAGGGGTCGATCCGCATACCGTCAATAAGGAACTGGCGGGGCTCATTCACCGAAAGAATCCGCAACGCAATGATGAGCTGTTTTTGTTCCCGATGAAAGACTGGCGGCTATATGACGAGTTCGAGAATGGCAAACAGACTGGCGGCGGTCGTATTGAATATGTGCATTTGTTGTCGCTGGTGGCCTGGATCATCCTGCTGATCGCCTGCATCAATTTCATGAACCTGGCGACGGCGCGCAGCCAGCAAAGGGCCAGGGAGATCGGTGTCCGCAAAGTGTTGGGCGCGGGAAGAAAAGGATTGGCGGCAAGGTTTCTGCTGGAGGCGCTGTACCTGTCGGCGTTGGCGGGCGTGCTGGCGGTGGGCATCATGGCCTTAGTCCTGCCGGCCTTCAATGCACTGGTGGAAAAGCAACTTTTTCTTGCGCCTCTTCGTCCGGCCCATTGGCTGGGCCTATTGAGCATCGTTGTCTGTTGCGGGCTGGTGGCGGGCAGCTATCCTTCTTTCTATCTCTCGTCATTCAGGCCGATCATTGTATTGAAGGCGATGAAGCTTCCGGCGGGTAGTGATGCCTGGGTGCGCAAAGGGTTGGTGGTCTTACAATTCTCGCTTTCGATTGCCTTTATCATTGCGACGATCATCATCTTCCGGCAAATTCAATATGTGAAGGAGCGCAACCTGGGCTTTCATAAAGACCGGCTGGTCGAGATCGATATGCAGCATGGGATAACGGGGAAGTTTGATGCCATTCGGCAGGAACTTCTGCAAACGGGTGTGGTGGCCTATGCCGCCATGGCCAATGGATCCATCCTGGATGGAGGAAATATACGTGACAATTATGATTGGCCGGGCAAGTCTGTCAACCTGCAGGTCAATATCGCCTACAGGAATGTCTCTAACGACTTTATCCTGGCATCGGGCATGAAACTGCTTGCGGGAAGGGATTTTACGTCAGCGATAGATTCGTCGGAGGTACTTGTCACGGCGACCATAGACCGGCTAATGGAGCGGGAGGGAGGGAAAGGGGAGGGAGCGGAACAGGAGGGGGTGAGCATCAACTACGCCGGTGTATTGGGTAAGGTCATCCGATATCCGCTGAATGAAGAAAAGACAAAGTTCGATTATTTTACGGTAGCAGGTGTGGTGGCTGATTATATATATGGTAATCTGTATGGCGATCCCGGACCGGTGATCTTATTCTGCAGGCCTAACCATGACTGGTGGGCTAACCTGGTCTATGTCCGGACGAGGGCGGTCGGGAATGCCTCTTCTGTATTGGCGAAGATACAAACGGTCATCCAGCGTTATAATAAGGGCTACCCCTTTCAATATGCTTTTGTCGACGAGCAGTTTAATGCGCGGTTTAAAACGGAAGAGCTGATGGCTGACACGGCGAGGACTTTTGCCATCCTCGCGATATTGATATCCTGCCTGGGGCTGTTTGGGCTGGCTGCCTATAGTGCTGAACAAAGGACCCGTGAAATCGGCATCCGCAAGGTGCTGGGGGCGAGTGTAGCGGGGATCACGGGGCTGTTGTCGAAAGACTTTTTGCAGTTGGTCGCGATCTCCTGTCTGATTGCTTTTCCGGTGGCCGGATGGTTGGCGCATAACTGGCTGCAGCAGTATACGTATCACATTGCGCTGAGCGGCTGGATATTTGTGGCGGCGGGAGGCGTGGCCCTGCTGATCGCCTGGGTAACGATTGCCAGCCAGGCTATCCGGGCGGCGCTGGCCAATCCGGTGGTTGCGCTGCGGAATGAGTAGGAGGCGGGGTGTGGGCGGCGCGAGGGCTCAGGGGTACGAGCGGCGGCGAGGTGGGGGGTGCGGAAGTTCGCATTTTGCGAACTTTTGGGCGGGGCGAGGGCGGCGCGTGTGGCCGTGTGGCCGTGTGGCGGCGAGGCGACGGGGTTGCGCGCGGGGTTAATCACGGAGTGGGCGACAGGTATTTGCCGAACCAGGCGAGCCAGCGGTCGAAGCGGTCGCGTTGATAAGACGGGATGCTGATGCCGTGGAATTGCCCGGGATAGATGATGAGTTCGGTCGGAACGCCGAGGGTACGCAAGGCCTGGTACATCTGCTCGCTGCCGGCGGTGGGCACGTTAAAGTCTTTTTCTCCGCTCATGAATAGGGTAGGCGTCTTGATCCTATCGGCTTTCAGTAATGGATAGCTGATCTTAAGGTACCGGTCGATGCTGGTCCATGGCGTACCTAATTCGTTGTTGTATTGATTGATGTATTGATCGACGCCATAGAGGGACAGAGTGAACCCGGTGCCGGCACCGCTGCTGGCGGCCTTGAACCTGGTATCCGACGCGATGAGATAATCTGTCAGGATGCCGCCATAGCTCCATCCAGCCACGCCCATGCGGCTTGAATCGACAAAGCCCTGTTTGACGAGATAATCCACTGCGCCATGCAGGTCGATGACTTCCTTGTTGCCCCAATCACCGGAGATGACTTTGCTATAAGCGAGACCACGACCGCTGCTGCCGCGGTAATTGACGGCGGCGACTACATATCCCCCGGCTGCGAGCATTTGTCTTGACAGGTCGAAGCTCATCGCATCCTGACCGACGGGGCCGCCGTGGA
>Ga0302309_10001095_pt1 | contig 26156 bp, 28 predicted proteins | sample III_Palsa_N1_1_FD_200453 | JGI IMG/M metagenome (GOLD analysis project Ga0302309, IMG submission 200453) | Peat permafrost microbial communities from Stordalen Mire near Abisko, Sweden - III_Palsa_N1_1 | ecosystem: Environmental > Terrestrial > Soil > Palsa > Peat permafrost | place: Sweden... | reverse complement strand
GAATAAATTAATTACAAAAGGGATCTGCTATGACGGTGGTAAACATAATATGGATCATACTGCAGGTATTAATTGGTTACAACCTTTTTTTGCCCTTTATTCTTTTTATCGTTTATAAACCCTCGCGAAAAATATTGCCCGAAGCCCCCGAAGATGATTATGGCATCATTGTAACGGCTTATGAGCAAACCGATTCGCTGCCGCCGGTTATTGCATCATTATTAAGGCTTAATTACAGCAATTACCTCATTTACATAGTTGCCGATAAATGCGATATAACCGGCCTCAATTTCAACGACGACCGGGTGATACTGCTTCGGCCGGAAGAAACGCTTGCGAGTAACACAAGGTCGCATTTTTATGCTATACGCAATTTTAAGCGCGAACATACACGGTTAACTATTATTGATAGCGATAATTTGGTCGACCCGGAGTATTTGCACGAATTGGATAAATACTTCGCGCAAAATTTTTTAGCAGTGCAAGGCGTCCGCGAAGCCAAAAACCTGAACACAACCTACGCTTGCCTGGATGCTGCCCGCGATATTTATTATCATTTCTATGATGGGAAGGTATTGTTCGGCATAGGTTCGTCGGCTACGCTGGCAGGGTCGGGGATGGCATTCAGCACAAAATTATACCGCGACAGCCTGGAGCATACCGATATAACCGGCGCAGGCTTTGATAAAGTACTGCAATCCATAATAGTAGGCCGTAACCTGAGGATTGCTTTTACTGATAAGGCCATTGTTTATGATGAGAAGACTACACAATCAGACCAATTGGTGAAACAACGGTCGAGGTGGATAAATACCTGGTTTAAATATTTCAAATTCGGTTTTACGCTGCTGTTTAAAGGCATCCGTAATTTTAGCCGCAACCAGTTTGTTTTTGGGCTGATATTGCTTAGGCCACCGCTGTTTATCTTCCTGGTATTATCTGTGTTTTGCATGTTAGCTAACTTCTTCATCAGCATTACGGCAGTGTTCATCTGGCTTTTGGGCGTACTCACTTTTGTGCTTGGATTTTACATCGCGTTAGCAAAATCCGATACTGACAAACGGATATGGCAATCCCTCATTAACATCCCGAAGTTTATTTTTTACCAGGTACTGTCGTTACTAAAAGTAGCCAATGCCAACAAACACTCGGTTGCTACCACGCATTATTATAATAAAGAAGATACCGAAGCAGATAAAAATAAAGCATCATGAGAACTGAACCTTCAAACTGGGTAAAGCAAAAGGGCCTCGTTCCTTTTCAGGTAAGGGTTGAAAAGGTTACCCGTATAATTGCCATCATTGTGGCTTTTTTGAGCACATTTACATTCATTTTTAAAATAATGTTCTTTTGATGGATAGCGCCGAAAAACATAGCACGCGATATGAACCGGCCTACACTCAAAACAGGGGCTTCAGGAATACTTTGATACGCATTTTCCTTGTTGAGAAGCTGTATAATGTTACCGGCATAGTCTTCTTTGCTACTATGGCATTAATCATTTCTTATGGTGTAGCTACGCAGGGTGTTAGTTTCGGTGTGCTTTTCCTTTTGGCAATTGCCATCGGTCCCATCATTTATAGCATAGTAGCTTACCCCAAATTTGGTATGCTGGTGCTTGTTATTATGGCTTATATACTTTTTGTGCTGCCGCAATTAGGGGTTGAAGGGCCCATTGGCATTTTAATGGACTCCCTGCAAGTTTTATTAGCATTGGGTATGCTCATCCGGATTAAGAAAAAGCCAGGCGAATCCATGTTCGAAAGTCCTGTGACCACTGTCATATATCTTTGGTTGGGCTATAACCTGCTCGAAATAGGTAACCCGGCGGCGGAGTCAAGATTAGCCTGGTTATACACGGTGCGTACAATTGCCGGGGTAACGCTTAGCTATTTTGTTTTCATGTATAATATCCGTTCTGTAAGCTATATCAGGTTGTTTTTTGTTTTCTGGATCATTTTAACATTCATCGGCGCGGCATACGGTTTTAAACAGGAATATATCGGTTTTAATGCACATGAAAAAGCCTACCTGGACGACCCTGATATAGCCAGCCTGCTTTTTATAGATGGGCACTGGCGTAAGTTTTCAATATTTTCAGACCCTGTATCCTTCGCCTATAACATGGTGATGCCAATCATTTTTATTATTTGCATTGTTACTACCAATATTAAATTATGGAAAAAAATCGGGCTGGTTTGCCTCGCCGCATTTTTCTTCGATGCGATGTTGTTTTCGGGCACACGTGGCGCTAATGTTTTAATCCCTTCGGCGCTTTTACTTTTTGCCATATTAAAGTTTAACAAACAGATAATGATTTTTACGGCTATTGCAGGCATGCTAATGGCGGTATTAATATTTATGCCGACATCAAACCCTAACCTGATGCGTTTTCAAACAGCGTTCAGGCCTAATAACGATGATTCATACAATTTGCGAAAAATGAATCAAAAAAGAATTCAGCCATACATTATCTCGCACCCAATGGGTGGTGGATTGGGTGCGACAGGGGAATGGGGCAAACGTTTTGCACCGGGTTCTTACCTGGCTAATTTCCCGCCCGATAGTGGTTATATCAGGGTTGCTGTTGAAGACGGTTGGATTGGGTTGACGATCTTTTGCATATTTATGTTCGTTATTATCAGAACAGGTATTAATAATTTTTTTAAAATTGAAAATCCGGAACTAAAAACATATTGCCTTGCGGCGACACTTATAGTTTTTGCGTATAATATTGCAGATTTTCCGCAGGAAGCGTTAGTACAGTTTCCGTCTAATATTCTTTTTTATTTTTGGGTTGCATTGATAAACATAACCCTACGACTTGATATTGCGTTAAAAGAGAGAAAAGTTCAATTACCGCAGGCTCAATTACCGCAAGCCAGGCTACTTATTAATCATATTTAAAATGGATAGCAGCGATATCATTAGCAACCGCGACATAATAATGGTTGGCCAGCAGCCATGGGATACCTCAATAGGCAGCAACAGTAAAAACATCGCGCTTGAGTTCAGCAAAAATAACCGCGTACTTTATGTTAACCGTCCGCTTGATCGCATAACCCGCTTTAAACACGCGTCAGACCCGCTTGTAAAAAAAAGAATAGCTATAACAGGTAAAAAAGAAAATGGCCTTGTACCAGTAAAGCCGCAGTTGTGGACTTATTACCCTGATATTATTGTGGAATCTGTAAACTGGATAAAGTTTGACTTTATTTACAATATTTTTAATAAGATTAACAATAAACGTTTTGCAAGGTCGATCCGTAAAGCTATTGATGAGCTTGGTTTTAAAGATTTTATATTATTTAATGACAATGACATATTTAACGGTTATTATCTTAAAGATATATTAAATCCAAAATTAAGTATCTATTATTCAAGAGATTACCTACTTACCGTGCCATACTGGAAGCGCCATGGCAAAATATTGGAACCTAAACTTATCGCCAAGAGCGACCTTTGTGTGGCAAATTCGGTAAGCCTGGCTAATTATTGCAGAAAGTTTAATGATAATTCATATTATGTAGGGCAGGGTTGCGATATAGAAGACTTTACGGGTTATAAAGGTAAGCCCCCCGAAGACATTGCAGCAATTAAAAAACCTGTTATTGGTTATATTGGCGCTATTCAGGAATTGAGGCTGGATATAGAACTATTAAAATATATAGCACAGCAAAGGCCGGGATACAGCATTGTATTGGTGGGGCCTGAAGATGAAGGGTTTAAAAACAGCGATTTGCATAAAATAAGCAATGTGTATTTTTTGGGTACCAAGCCGGCAGAGCAGGTTCCGGCATACGTAAATGAATTTGATGTATGCCTCAATCCACAAGTGATAAATGAGGTGACAAAAGGCAACTATCCCCGTAAAATTGATGAATACCTGGCAATGGGCAAACCAACGGTTGCCACAAAAACGGAAGCAATGAGCGTATTTGAAGGGCATACTTATTTATGCGATACTCACGATGAATATATAGCAGCCATTGACAAGGCTTTGTTGGAAGATTCTCCGGAATTACAGCAGTCAAGAATAAAGTTTGCTGCCACACATACATGGGAAAACAGCGTTAACGAGATTTACAAGGCAATTAAGTTAACCAGTGCGAAAACGAAGCTTAATTTAAGCAAGTAATTTATAGTTTCTCACTTATTGTAGGCGATGTAAAGTATTCATACGTATGTTTTACATTGCGGTATAACGATCTTGCAAGTGATATAAAAGGGCTGTCACTTTGCCGCAAATCGCTGCGTTTCATGGTGCTTGGCTCGTTTGATGAATTTACCTGGTCGAATAATCCTTTATAATCCTCATAAAACATTGCTTTGCCTTTATTTTTCAGAAAGGACAGCGCCATTAAAAACTCCGTTCTATCGCCTTTTAAACCTTCAGCATATCGGCCAAACTTTTTAAAGAATGTACTTCTGCGCAAATGTGGATGATCGCTGTAAACATGGAATTTGCGGTAACCGGGTTTCCATATGCCAAACATCATCTCCGAAAAACCGTTGCGATAGGGTTTAAGGTATGGATATTTAAAATAAGCGTAGAAACGCGCGATATCCACATCCTTGCGTTCATCCATTATGGCTAAGGCATCTTTCAAATGTTCAGCATAGCCCGGAAACGGGTCGAAATCCTCCTGCACGTATAGGGTATAGGGTGTTGTAATGGCATCCTGGCCCTTGTTGATATTATTGCCCAGGCCTCTATTAACCGGCGTAGTAATTAGCCGAAAAGGGTAGCTGGCTTGCATTTCCTTAAGCCTGTCAAGGTGCACAGGCTTGCTCCCGTCATCTGAAACTACAATATCACCAAATAAAATACCCTGAGCGTCAAACGCATTCAAAAGCCGCTCAAGCGACTGGCTTCTATTATAATGGGTAACCAGCAGGGTTATGGTATTAAATCGATGTTTCATATAGCCGGGGGATGCTAATATTTTTTAAAGAAATATTCGTACGTCCATTTTGCCAGTTTAAATTGCAGGTAGATAGCCCGTATGGCCAATGCGGCCGGGTTCTTGCTTTCCCGCCAGCCGGCGCGGCCCATGGTACTTGGCTCGTCCGATGAATTTTTCTGGTAGAATAGATCGTTAAAATTAGTATAAAATAATCCTTTGCCTTTTTTTTGTACAAAGGCTAAGGCCATGCGAAATTCGGTGAGATCACCTTTAATTCCTTCGGGGTAACGCCCGAATTTTTCGGCGAAATTGCTGCGCTTCAGGTGCGGGTGATCGCTATACACATAAAACTTTAAATGGTTATTAGCAAAGAAACCGAGTTTAAATAACATCTCTGAATAGCCTTTCCCATAATGTTTTAAGTATGGATAACTAAAGTAAGCATAGAAGCGGATAATATCGATGGATGCATCATTCTTCATAAAATCAACCGCATCTTTAAAGTGCTCCAGGAATGCTTCTTTGGGTTCAAAGTCTTCCTGCACATATAAGGTAAGCGGTGTTGTTACAGCATCCTGGCCCTTGTTGATATTGTTGCCAAGCCCTTTGTTTTTTGGAGTGGTTATCAGCCTGAAATTGAGCCTGTCTTTTAAACTGTTCAGCCTTTCAAGGTGTTCGGGTTTGCTGCCATCATCCGAAACTACAATGCCGCCAAATTTTATATCCTGGTTTATGAATGTTTGCAACAATCGCTCAAGGGACGAACTGCGGTTATAATGCGTGACCAGTAAAGTAACATCTGCGAAAAACGCCTTTTTTGCATCCATAATTAAGCTAATATGCCCAAAAATACAATCATATTATAAATTTGTTGTTATATTAATTCTAACGGATACTTTTGTATCCATATGCTAACCAAAATATTTGCCGTATTCCGAAACAAGCACTTTTTATCGCTTAGCGGCAATGTAATTATGTCGGGCCTGGGCATGCTTAACCTCGCCATATTATTCCGGTCCCTATCAATTACCGATGCCGGCATATGGGCATATTTTGGGGTTGTATTAACCCTGATCGACAGTATGCGCTCCGGTTTTATAACCACCGCATTTATAAAATTCTACGCCGGCGCCAGCCCCGAACGTGCGGATGACGTGGCCGGCTCAACGTGGTTTGTCGGCGGGTGCATCACCGGTTTACTGATATTGGTTAACATACCTTTCCTGTTTTTCACCAACCTTATACCCGATGAAGGTTACAAACTGCTTATACGGTGGTTTGCCGTGTGTTTTGCCTGTATGCTGCCGTGGTTTATAGCCACTTGCGTGGTTATGGGTGAGCAGCGGTTTGACAAACTTTTATACATACGGCTGGTAAACGTAGGTGGTTTCACGGTTTATATTATTTTGCTGATCCTGTTTAAAAGAATGACTATTTCATGGGTGGTATATGCCTACGTATTCTCTCATTTTGTTACCAGCGTATTTTGTTTAATAAGGGGATGGTCGCGCATAAATACTTTTAACAAGCGTACGCGTGCTACTATACTCGAACTATATCATTTTGGCAAATACAGTCTTGGTACTTCGCTTAGCGCCAATTTATGGAATTTTTCCGATTCGTTTATGCTGAAAACCTTGCTTAGCGGCCCCATTGGCTATGCGGCGGTTGCTATTTTTAACCTTGGGCAAAATTTAATGCAGGCAGTGGAAATATTATTGCGCAGCTTTGCAGCTACAGCTTTACCATCATTAGCGGCTGCATTTAACAGCGGCGAAAAAGACAGCGTGATTTATACCATGAAAAAATATATTGGTATGATTACGCTGATGCTTATACCGATTATTCTGTTTGGCTGGCTGCTGGCTGATTTGCCTATTTACATTATAGGGGGAGGCAAATACCTGAATACGCCCGCAGCCAATATTTTCCGAATATTACTTGCATTTTGCATTATCACCCCGGCCGACAGGTTTTTTGCGTTAACCATTGACGTTATTAATAAACCTAAAGTGAACTTTTATAAACTTTTGGTGATGGTGGCTACTAACATCATTTTTAATTACATCGGGTTATTGTTATTCCCTAACGCTTACGGTGTAACCGTGAGTACTTTCGCGCCCATATTAGTGGGATTGTTTGTGGGATATTTTGTACTTAACAAATGGCAGGCATTCTCGTTTTGGGATATTTATGTTGTGGGCTGGCGCGAAGCAAAAGCGGCAATGGTTAACGCGAAACAGACGTTTTTACCTAAGAGATGATAAAATTTGGTATACTTATCAAAAGCCATCAAAAAGTGTCATTGCGACAAGGGCAGAGGTAGTAGTAGGGGGCGAGGAGGAAACTTTTGCGCCATGCAAGCAGATTGCCTATATGAAGCAGAAGTTTTCTCACCTGCCCCCGGTCATTGCCATCGCTCATGCAGGAAATGACATGATTTTTATTTGCCTACATCTTAGGTTTGCCAAAACTTATCACTCAAAAGGTTAGGCTCGCAGTAAAAATATTTGTTTTTATGCTTTCGCAGTAGTGATAAATAAATTTATCCGAGGCCTTTGTGATAATAATGAGCCCGAAATGCTCTACAATTCGCTCTACGGCTACCAGGTCATCCATAGTAGCTTCTTCGCAGGCAAAACGTATCGTGTCGTTTCCTTCGGGTATGGCATAAAGTGTATGCAAAATATCATTGGTGATGGGTATTTTAGGCCCGGCCATGTTTGCATAGGCTATCAGCGAGAGCGGCATACCATGATCGGTTTTACTCAAAATGATACTATTACCGGCAATGGTAATATCGATGAGGGTGCGCCTGCTGAATGAATGTTTAACGGCATTGGTAAGCAATTCGGTTAAAATAATTTTGGCCTTGAAAAGCAGGCCAATAGCCGGCACATTTTCAACCAGGTTATCGTTAATAAACTCCAGCATTTCTTTTAATGCAGAAGTGAGGCTGTTACTAACGTTTGTAAATTCAAATTGCCTGGTCATTTAATTTGCTGGTTTATAGCGCAATAATAGCTTCATCGTAATTCCCATATATCTTAAACACTTTATCAAGCCTGATGAGCAGCAGCAGGTCATGTACGTCACGTTTCATGCCGGTTAAAATAACCTCAAGCTTTTGGGCCATCGCATGTTTTAAAATAGCTACCAATGCCCCTAAAAACGAGCTGTCGATATATTCAACCCGGTTAAAGTCTATCACTATATTTTTCTTGTTCCGGTCGAGCAGTTCAACAACCTGCGATTTAAATACTTCCGCGTTATCGAGATTAGCTTCGGTAACTTCTATCTCGATCAGTAAATGCCCGGGCGCATCTTTTATTATTTTAATCATATCGGCTTACTTTATATATCTGTATAATGCTGCAATCGTCAACCTTTTCACTTGTCGATGACGCAAAATATTCCTGTTCTAATGCTTTAAATGATTGATTGTGGGTGAGGAAAGGTTCCAGGTTGTTCATAAACTGGTTGTAATCGCTTTTTTTACCGTTCCCGGCAGAAAAATCGGTCATCCCATCGGTGAAAATAAACAGCCTGTCGTTATCTTCCAAATGAATGTTTTGTTCAGTGTACCTGCCATCGGGGAACAGACCTAACAGCAAGCCGTCTGAAGCGACTTGTTTTAGCTGTCGCGTCTTCTCCCGGTAATATAATAACGGTAAATCACCGGCGCCTGAATAGCTTATTTGCTGGGTTTCGTTATCGATCAATATTAATGATAAACTTGATAAAATGTCTTTTAATACATCATCCAGGCAGATCACCTCGTTAACCTTGCGTAAAATGCTGGCAACGGAATAATCGCCGCTTAAGGCGCCGAAACGCACTGCCGCCCGCACGTAACTCAAAAAACTGAATGTAAAAAACCAGGCCATCCATTTTTTGCCCATAATATCGCCGAGTACAATAAATGTGCGGCGCTCATCGGCCTGTATAAAATCAATAAAATCGCCGCCGGGAATGTCCTGGTAGGGCTGGTGCCAGAAATCGATAGCAAAGCCCTTAACATGTGGTACCGATTGCGGGATAGAACGTACATTCAACGCTTCGGCAGCTTTTTTTAGCTCGTTTTTGGATAGCTCCTGCTGCTTTTGAACGGTGTAAATGATATTGTTTAATTTGGATACGATAACATTTACCGGCGTATCCTTCAATACATAATCAACCGCCTGCAGGCCGAGGCCCTTTACCATCAGTTCATTATCAGAAATATGGGTGAGGAAAATAAAAGGTATATCCTTTAGAGCGGCATCCGCCAATAATTCTTCTCTAAACTCAAGTCCGTTCATCCATGGCATTTCGTAGTCGGAAAGTACGGCATCGGGGATTTCGGTTTTCAGGATATTAAGTGCATCGGCGCCCGATTCAGCCGTAATACAATCAAAGCCGGCATTTTTAAACGCGTACGACAACATCTTTAAGAACAGTTGATTATCATCAACCAATAGTATTTTTTTTGTGAAGGTTGTCATTATTAGCCCTGCCTCGCCGTACTACGGATAATTGCTTTGATTAAGAAAAATATGCCGAACAATATAACTAATAATGAGATCAAATCCATTATGGTAATGCCGTCGTTCGGATTAAAATAAAAAAGGGTGTACATTTCAAAAAAAGGCGGTGCGGGCATAATGATCATACCGAAGCCAAGCGTTATCATGGTAATGCTGATCACAAACAAAACTACCCGCGACATACCTTCGCCAACACGGCCTCGTTTCTTTTTTACCCTGCTGTCGAATTGATTATTGGAGAGCAGTATGCTGAATTCATCGAGCAGTTCCTCGCGCGAAGCGTTAATATTATCAAGGTTTTGAAATGCTTGTACCTGTTCGGCCTGGATACCTTGCCGGAGTATGGCGTTATCAAATTTCTGTTTATAAAGTTTGGCGGTATCACTATCGATATTAGTTTTTGAAAGGAGTGTGACCAGTTCATCCAGCTTTTCGCCTATAGTAGCCTTTTCCTCATCTGCCTGGTGAGGTCCGCTAACTTCTTTTGTAATATTATTTCCTATACTCAATTGTAATCTTTACTTTTCTGCTGATCTTTAACAGCTGCGGACACGTATAAAGCAAATATGAACAGTGTTTCCATTATTACGGTAAACTTTAATCAAAGTTTAGTTACGGAACAACTTTTATCATCGATAGAACTAACAAACACCTATCCGAATATAGAGATAATAGTTGTAGATAACGGCAGTAAAATAAACAGTGTTCCGGAATGGAAGGTTAAATATCCTGGTATAAAATTTATCCGGTCGGATGTAAACCTGGGTTTTGCCGGGGGGAATAACCTGGGCGTAAAAGAGGCCACGGGTGATTACATTTTTTTTGTTAATAATGATACAGAATTTACTGACGGTTTAGTGCAAACATTAGCAGACGTATTGGATAAATATGCCGAAGTGGGTATGGTATCGCCGAAGATCAGGTATTTCGATCAGCCCGACACCTTACAATATGTGGGTTTTACACCCATAAACTATTATACTTGTCGTAATTATTGCATCGGCCAATTTGAAAAAGATAACGGGCAATACGACAATATAACCGGCCCGACCGGCTATGCGCATGGGGCTGCAATGATGGTAAAGCGTGGAGCTATTGATAAAGCAGGTTTAATGGCCGAAAATTTCTTTTTATACTACGAGGAAATGGACTGGTGCGACCATATTAAAAAGTCCGGCTACGAAGTTTGGGTTGATACAAATGCGCTTATCTATCATAAGGAATCGGTTTCGGTAGGGAAGGCCAGCGGGTTGAAGGAATATTTTATGAACCGAAACCGTATATTATTTATCCGCCGGAATGCGCCTTTACATGCCAGGCTATTTTTTTATGTGTATTTCGTATGCGTTGTATCGCCGCGAAATGTGTTGGTTTACATAAAAAAAGGCCACAAGGGATTTACCCGGTTACTTTTTAAAGCCATTTGGTGGAACATCACAAACAATATTAACAGCAACAAATTAGGTTACCCCCTTAACTGATATATGGAATTTTTACTTTGGCTAAGCTTATTTATCGCTTTTTACGCGTTTTTCGGCTATGGCATTCTGCTGTTTGCCATCATAAAGATCAAACAGCTTTCTAAAGGCAAACCCATTTTGCCGCCTGTAATTGCTGACAACCTGCCCACTTGTACGCTTATTGTAGCGGCCTACAACGAAGAAGACGTTATGGAAGAAAAAATACAAAACAGCCTGGCGCTGAATTACCCGGTTGCAAAACTGGAGTTTGTATTTATAACCGATGGCTCGACTGATGACACGGCATCCATCGTACAAAAACACAAGCAGATCAGGCACATGCACAGCAATGAGCGCAAGGGGAAAATTGCCGCTGTACACCGCGCTATGGATACGGTAACCAGCGAAGTTGTTGTATTTACCGATGCCAATACCTTTTTAAATACCGATGCTTTGGTGAATATCTGCCGCCATTACAACGATAAAAAAGTTGGGGCAGTAGCCGGGGAAAAACGTGTTTATGCCGAAGCCGGCAACGCAACAGCAGGAGAGGGCTTTTATTGGAAATATGAGTCGAAACTTAAAACCTGGGATTCGGAACTGTACTCGGTAGTGGGTGCAGCCGGGGAATTATTCAGCATACGTACAAACTTGTACGAAACCGTTTCGCCGAATACCATACTGGATGATTTTATGATATCGCTGCTGGTGGCCAAAAAAGGTTACCGGGTAATTTATGAACCTGAGGCATTTGCAACAGAAACAGCATCGCAAAACGTTGGTGAGGAGTTGAAACGTAAAATACGGATAGCGGCAGGAGGGATACAGTCGATAGTTTGGTTAAAGGGATTGCTTAACCCGTTTCCCATACCTGTTTTAACTTTTCAATACGTAAGCCACCGTGTATTGAGATGGACGGTTGTGCCGTTTTTGATGCTGCTGGCGCTGGCAATTAATTTGTACATCGTATTTACCGGCAGTATATCATTGGTTTACCAGTTGTTATTGCTTGCACAGGTCGGTTTTTACCTGCTGGCTATTTCTGGCTGGATAATGGAGGAAAGGCAGATCAAGATCAAAATATTTTTCATTCCCTACTATTTTTGCATGATGAACTATGCCGTGGTGATGGGCATATCCAGGTATTTGCGGGGCAAGCAAAGTGCAGTTTGGGAAAAAGCTAAAAGACAGTAGTATATTTATACCATAATGTCGATAAAAGATAAAATAAAGGGTAATCCGGCGCTGAAGAAGTTTGTGCATTGGATGCTGGTAAGCGATGCCCGGCCGCGGCTTTGGGTTAAGCTGTTTATTAACCCTTTTGTACATAAACGGGGCAATGGATCGACCATACGACGGGTTCGGCTTGACGTTTTACCGTTTAATAAATTCAACCTCGGCAAAAAGTCTACAATAGAAGATTATAGCACGGTAAACAATGGCGTAGGCAATGTTTTTATTGGGGATAACACTTTAATCGGCATCAATAATGTGATCATCGGCCCGGTAAGCATCGGTAACAATGTGATTTTTGCGCAGAATATTGTATTGAGTGGGCTTAATCATGAATATCGCGATATCAACATCCCAATCGTACAGCAAAAAGTAACCGTAGTGCCTATTATTGTGGAAGATGATTGCTGGATAGCTGCCAATTCGGTAATTACAGCGGGCGTTACTATCGGAAAACATAGTGTAGTAGCCGGCGGATCGGTGGTTACCAAAAGCGTACCGCCATATTCTGTTGTAGCAGGCAACCCTGCAAAAATTATCCGCCAGTACGATCCAAAGACCGAAAGTTGGGAACGGATACACACTAATTTTTCGAATTAATGCGAATTACACGAATTTCAGAAATTGATATTTGATAAGCACTAATTTTTCGAATTAATACGAATCACACGAATTTCAGAAACTGATTTTGTGTTAATTCGAGAAAATTCGTGCAATTCGTGTTTATTCAATTCGTGTCTATCATACGTTTTCCTTTTGAAGCAGGGCGGGGATAGTTTTAAATATCAGCTTAATATCGTTAGCCAGGCTGTGGTTTTGGGCGTAAGTATTATCCAGCATTAACCTTTCTTCTTCGCTCATATCGCCCTTGCCTCGTTTTTCAACCTGCCATAAGCCGGTTATACCTGCCGGGGCGGCAAAGCGTAACGCATATTTATCAGTGGTGAGTTTTTCAGCTTCATACAGCGGTAATGGGCGGTTGCCCACGATGCTCATATTGCCTATAAACACATTCCATAGCTGCGGCAATTCATCAATACTCAAATTGCGGATAACGTTGCCTACTTTGGTTATACGCGGATCGTCTTTGATCTTAAAAAACGCCGAACCGCTGTTGGTTTTGCGTGAATCGATAAATTGCCTTTCGCACCACTTTACCTTGTCGGCGTAAAGCGGGAACTGGCATTTACCATAAGCCAGGCAATCATTACATAAAATGGTAGTATTGTTTTCTTTTTTTTCCTCACCGGTCGCTGCGGCGTCGATGTCGTATTGGTTGAGGTGTTTCAGGTCTTTAAGGCGCTTATCAGCGTTCACGTACATCGACCTGAACTTATAAAACTTGAAAACCTTATATCCGGTACCCACACGATATGAATAATAAAATGCAGGGCCGCGCGATTCGAGCTTTATTAATAAATACACAGCTAAAAATACAGGTGAAAGGAAAAACAGGGCCATGCCCGAGAAAAACACATCAAATGCGCGTTTGCCAAATGGCGTTTTATATCCTGCTGATTTCCTGTTGAGCTTCTTTTGCAGGTCGCCCCAATGCTCAATTAAAAAATTGGTGCGCGTTTCAAGGTTCTTAATATTAACCGGCCGCAGGAAAAAATCAGTTACACCGGCGCTTAAGGCAATTTTGCGCAGGTTTTTATCCATGTGCTTACCAATAAGCAGGATGGGTACGCGAGGCATTTTCTTTTTATCAAGACTATCAATAAGGTTTACGCCGTATTTGCCGAGTACATCGCTCTTGGAAATTATGGCTGCAATATTAAATTTTTTCTCTTCCCAGGCATCAAATAGTTCATCATCGTTATTGAAGTTGATCAGTTGCCTGCCGCCAAAATCACATTCGGTAGTAAGCTGGCTGTACAACTCGTCATCTGCCCTAAGCAATATAATTACCTGGTTATTTTGTGGGGTATCGTCGCTCATAAATTCAATTGTATTTTACAATACGGCGTAATATAACTCTCACCCTTGCCTCCAGTTCGGCGGGGTTAAAGGGCTTAACAATATAATCATCTGCTCCACTGTTCAGGCAAAGTATTCTTTTTTCTGAACTGTCTTCGCCCGAAACGATAATAACAGGTATATTTTTAAAAAAGTCGCTGGCTTGTAGCTGATCGAGTAATTCAAGCCCGCTAAGCTTTGATGTATTCAGGTCGGATATAATTAAATCCGGAATGTTTCCATTCTGTATGGATGTTAGTGCATCCATACCATTAACGCACACTGCCGTTTCATATTTATTTCCTAAAAACTCATTTAGGATCAGCTGCATATATACATCATCCTCAACTATGAGAATTTTAATTTTGTTTGCGTTAACTGAAATCATAGAAACAACGTAAGGTCGAAGCTAAAATAATTAAATTAGATTAAAATAAAGTATTATTTCATTATAATTTTTAACTGCCAAAAGTGGTATTATTAATAGTTTTAAAATATATTTCCACATTTTTTAACAAGTAGTTAATAATACGTAGTTATACGTTATTTATATTAGGGATGTTGATGTAAAATTAATTGATATATTTAACCGTTTGATAATCACACGCATAAAATAATGGATACGAATACAGGAAATAAGCCTTACGACCTTACCGAAATAAAAGAAATGTGCGATGGTAACATGTCTTTTCTTGAACGCCTGCTGGCCGTTTTTGTAGAAACGCTCAATACCGAGCTCGTCAATATAAAACAAGGCGCTGCCGCAGGAGATTGGGAAACGGTTGGCAAAGCAGCCCATAAGATAAAACCTTCGCTTATTCATTTCCATATTACTTCACTAAAAGATGTGATTTTCGGGCTGGAACATTACGAAACCAGCACCGCCGCCCAGCTTGAACCACTTGTTGAACAGTTGGAAAAAGTTATAAATGATGTATTGGCTAATTTAAAAGCCGAATTTCCGGAGATAGCATAATTCCGGTTATTTAATATTGAATATTCGTTTAAGTCGTTTTATAGTACCTTTCATCAAGCCGCCATCTATCTGTATCCTGCGGTCGGTAGTCCAAACAATAGCTTTAGGGCTTGTAACCTGGTACAGTCTACCAAAACCTTTTTGGTTGAGTTTAAGCGCCAGGTAACCATCTTCATTACTACCCGGCGGGTGGTTAAATCCATCCACCTCTAAACCCTGCTCGCGCCTGAACCCTGAATTAAACCCGTAAACGTTAACTGCCTCGGTTTTAAAATGCTTATTGTACCATTTACTCAGGTCGGAGAGGTGCTCGTAAAAAAAATAAGTTAAACGGCCTGTTTTACCTACCGGGATAAATGAAAAACGACCATAAGTGATAGCAATATCCTCGCGGTTAGCCAGTGGTTTTATCATTTCCTCTATCCAGTCTTTGGGGTAAATGGTGTCGGCATCGGCGTTCAAAATATATTTGCCTTTCGCGTGTTTTAAACCACAATTACGGGCCGGAGTGATGCCTTGCGTAGTTTCAAGTATACAGTTTACGCCGCAAGCTTTTACAATTTTTTCTGTTGCGTCTTTTGAGTTATTGTTTATTACATTAATCTCAACCGAAAATTGTGTTATATTATTGCACAACGAAGCAAGGGTTTGCGCTATGGTTGCCTCTTCGTTATAGGCTGGTATAGAAACGGTAACATCCGGTTCGCCCTTTAATAATTTCGAATAGGCTTTGCTTACTTCCGCCAGGTCATCGCCGGAATATGCTTTGCTATTTAAATAAGTGCGTACATAAGGGGGTATAAGTACCGGGCGCATAGATAGTTGTTAATTACTACAAAGATGAAGTATTTCGGCTATCTTGCTGCATTAGAAAGCCTGTAGTTTTAAAAAAGATTATTTTTTTGAAATATCAAAGCAACCTTTGCCGGAATATATACGTGATAGGGATAATTAAAGCGATATTTACGTAAAGCTGTTATCCCATATGGGCGAAGAAGAATTACATCAACTTTTAAGGGGGTGTTTAAAGGAGGACAGGAAATGCCAGAAATTACTGTACAAGGCATTTTATGGCTTTGCTATGGGTATATGCCTTCGTTACGCCGGTAACAGGGATGAGGCTGCTGAGGTAATGAACCAGGGATTTTTTAAGGTTTTTACGAAGCTGGAAAGCTACGACAGCGCAAAACCTTTTAAAGCCTGGCTGGGCAGGATAATGGTAAATACTTCCATCGATTATTATCGCTCGAATTTAAAGATGGCCTATGCTGATGATCTCGAGAAAGCCGAACATATCAGCAATGGAGATTATGCCGACCATAACATTCGCTATGAAGACCTTTTGGCCATGGTTCAAAAATTACCACAGGCTTACCGGACGGTTTTTAACCTTTTTGCCATTGAAGGCTATACGCACGAGGAGATAGGCGAGATGTTGAATATAAACACCGGCACATCCAAGTCAAACCTGCACAAGGCGAGGCAAAAACTAAAACAGATGATACATGAGGCCGATTCAATGGGCCAGAAAAAAAGATATAATGAGGGAATGGATTTCAATTCGATAGTGGCCTTTAGTGGCACTGATATGAATGGTATTCTCTTTAACAAAAATACTTTGGGTTAAATGGAGAAGGATAAAGAATTAGATGACTTATTTAAAAGCGGGCTTGATGGCCCCGGAAGTCAGCCCGTTTTCAGGGATGACGACTGGGAGGCTATGGAAGCCATGCTCGACGGGCATAAAAAGCGGCCGGGGATAGTTTATTGGCTGCCCATTTTGAGCGGCGTAGCGGCTTTGTTGCTGATAGTGTTCGGGTTATGGATGATTATACGTAAACCCACTAAAAACCAGGAGGCCACAAATAATCGTATATCACCAAAAGATACATCGTACCAAAAGCAAAGACATCCCGGTATAAGCGACGGCTCCATTCAGCGACAGACAAGAAATTTGGCAAGCAACCATGACACTATAACGCCGGCAAACGCCGCCAGCAGAAAAAGCGTTATAAGTTCCGGTAGCATTGCAACTAACACTACTAATCGCCGGCAGGGCAGCCCTATATCTACCGCATCCGCTGATGGAGGCCGCCGCAATACTGCCGGGTATGATTCGCTGCAAACCAACAGAAATAAAGTTACAGATGATAAATTGCTGGCTTCGGCGGGCAATTTACCTGGAGTACAGTCAACAATAAACGACACCATAACCCCCCGTGATATTTTACCTAAAGCAGGCAATGCTATTACAGCTGCAAATAAGCCTAAAATCCGGTTGGTAGCGCCGGCGTATCATACACAATTGGCTATAAGCGTACTGGGATCGTCGGACCTTAATGGTGTTAGTACCTTTGCACAAAGCAAACTGGGGACGAATGTTGGGCTGCTGTTTTCGGCAGGCGTAACCAAAAGGTTTACAATAAGTACAGGGGCTATTTATTCATCCAAACCATACCTAACCAATTTTGATAATTATAATGGTTCTTTCAAATTTCCAAACACACCAACAACCGTCAGCGCAGATTGCCAGATGTTTGATATACCGGTAAATGTGGATTATAATTTTTACAATAAACACCGCAATAAATTTTCAATAGGCACAGGCATATCCTCCTACCTGATGTTTCATGAAAATTATGCGTATGCTTACGGTGCCGGAGGTTATGGCCCTGCCAACTACAATGTTGCAAGCCCGGGTAAGTATTATTTAAGCATATTAAACCTGCAGGCAACTTATCAAAGACAAATCAATTCGAAAGTAGGACTGGACATTCAACCCTATATGAAACTACCGTTATCGGGTGTGGGATTATATAATTCCAGGCTTCAATCAACAGGTGTAGCAGTAGGCTTAACCTGGAATTTAGGACAACGTTAATGTAAAAACAAATATTAGACTTGCTATAGATTTACGAAGTTTTAAAAACTTCGTAAATCTGTTAATCGAAATAAAAAAAGTCCGGCCGGCTCTTGAATAGTTAAACCAATGCCTCGCATTCATAACCATCAGCTGTAATTAGTTCTACGATTTTCACCGGGCAAATACCAGTTCCCTCAATTCGCAGCACCCTATCACAATCTTCCAGGTCAAAATTAACCTCACTACCGGGGAAATATTCCAATAATTTTTTGATCAGCGACTGCGACTGGTAATAATGCCTGATATTTGTTTTAAACACCTCAACCATAGCCGGCATAATATTTAGGGTTGCCTTAAAATCATGCCATTGCCGTCAGGGTCGTAAAAATTTGCGAATTTGCCCCACGGCGTAGGATCGATAGGGGCTACTTCAACACCTTTGCTTTTTAATTCTTCTACATCTTTTTCAATATCCTTTGTATGGATAACCAGTCCTTGTGACGAACCCGGCTTGGTATTGCTGAACCATGTTACCAGCGAAATAGATGTGGTTTGCCCGGGCAGTCCCAATTGTACCCAGTTGCTGCCATTACCCATATCCGCTTCGACAATTAATTCGAACCCGATCTTCAAATAAAATTCCTTTGATACCTGCTGGTCACTCACAGGTAGTGATACAACTTCTAAAAATTCCATAATTTATGTTTTAGTGTGAAATGATGCTTACTCATCAAAAATAGATTTTAAACAAATAATAAAGGATAGCAGAAAAAGCCAACTTTAGGGGGCATTTGCGACAAATTCATTATGTTTACTTACAATTTATAAACTGACCATGATAGAAATAGGCCTCCTGGTAACCAAGCAACACCGGCTGCTCAGTATTGCAGCTATATTAGACGTTTTTGAAACAGTGAATAAATACTTCCTTGGCACGGGGCAGGATGCACCCTTCCACATCACCCTGCTAACCACGGGAAATGACCAGTCGATAGATAATTATAAATTAGAGTCAATACGATCGACCGGGCCTAAAAGCCTGGTACTGATCCCGGCGTTTAATGCCGATAACATGCAGCAGGCCATTGCTGATAACTACGAATATCTGCCCTGGATAACCAATGAATACCGTAACGGCGCCGAAATAGCTACCTTTTGCACCGGCGCTTTTTTATTGGCTGCTACGGGGTTGTTAAACGGCAAGATAGCCACCACGCACGTAGATGCATGCAACGGTTTCGCCACAGCGTTCCCGGCCGTGAAACTAAAATCAGATAAAACCTTAACGGAGGATGGCAGGCTGTATACCAGCGGCGGGGCAACTTCAACCTTTCATTTATTACTGCATTTGATACAAAAATATTGCGGCAAGGATATGTCTGTCCGCATAGCTAAATTTTTTGCTATAGATATGGATAGGGAAAATCAATCTTATTTCAGCACTTTTCAACCTGTGCGTAACCATAGTGATGAACTGGTAGCTTCGGCACAACAAAAAATAGAAAGCAATTATTGCGAATCGGGTACTATCGAGGAGATCATTAAAGACCTTCCCGCCAGCCGCCGCAACATTGTGCGCAGGTTTAAACAGGTTGTGGGCATAACACCCATCGAGTACCTGCAGCAAACCCGCATTGAGGCTGCAAAAAAATTACTGGAGCAAACCGACAAACAAATGAGCGAGGTTATTTATAACTCAGGTTACAATGACCCAAAGGCATTCAGAAAAATATTCAGGAAATCGGTAGGGATGACACCATCAGAATACCGGGAGAAGTTCCAGGCTAATTGATGAGGAGGTAAAAGGTAAAAGGGCTAAAGGTGGAATAAAAAAACCTAAGTGAAGGACGACGACCATACACAAATCCACAATCTTTTACCTTTAGCCTTTAACCTTTTTCCTCAAGAATGTCCAATTTTAAAAAGTCCGGTCGTCATTCAGTTATAAAACAAAAAACTTAATATTATGAATGAGTTCACATTAATTTACAGGAATGAGCAGAACCCGGATGTGCAGTTCTCACCGGAGCAAATGCAAAACATTTTAAAACAATGGCGTGATTGGATGGGCGGCATCGCGGCGCAAAACAAACTTGCTAACCCGGGTAATCGCCTCGGTTTTGAAGGTGCAGTTGTACGCAAGGGCGGCCTGGTGACAGACGGCCCGTATGCCGAGATCAAGGAAATGATCAGCGGGTACAGTATTGTACAAACCGAAACACTGGAGGAAGCTATTGAATTGGCTAAAGGCTGCCCGATATTCAACGCGGGCGGTACTGTAGAGGTAAGGGCAATTATCCCGATGAATGTGTAAAATTAAAGAGGCTGTCTCAAAAGTAAAATGAAAGAGGACGATACGGAATTATATTTTACGCTATAAAAACTCTGTGCTTCTCTGTGCCTTCTTTGTGACCTCCGTGGTTAAATTTAACCACAAAGGACACTGAGATAGAAGCACAGAGAGCACTGAGGCAAATATTATTTGGTAACCCTTTGGTAAAATTGACTTTTGAGACAGCCACTTTTTTATGGAAACAGAAAAAGAACTTATACCACATCTCTTCCGCACCGAGTATAGCAAATTAACTGCTGTATTAGGCAGGTTGTTCGGTTTTGAGCATATTGAAATAGCCGAAGACATAGTAAGTGATACCTTTATGCTGGCCGCCGAAACCTGGGGACAGAAAGGGTTGCCGCCAAATCCGGTTGCCTGGTTGTACACAGTCGCGAAAAATAAAGCCAAAGACCATTTAAAGCGATCATCCATTTTTAACGACAAAGTTTCGGTAGCGGTACAACAGAATTCAGCGGAAAGTTATGAAACTGAGATAGACCTTTCCGGCAAAAACATTGCCGACAGCCAATTGCAGATGATGTTTGCTATTTGCAACCCGGTTATCCCGGCAGAAGCGCAGATAGGTTTGTCATTGCGGATACTTTGCGGGTTTGGCATCGAGGAGATAGCTGACGCGTTTTTGACCAATAAGGAAACGATAAACAAACGCCTGTTCCGCGCTAAAGAAAAACTGCGCGATGAAAAGGTAAAGATCGAATTTCCGGCAGGACCGGAAGTTAACAACCGTTTAAATACGGTACTTGCCACGCTTTATTTATTGTTTAATGAGGGGTATTACTCACAGTCACAGAACATTTCCCTGCGCAAAGACCTTTCAGTAGAGGCAATGCGCCTAACTTATTTGTTAACAGAAAACCCTATCACTGCAAAGCCCGCTGTTTATGCTATGCTGGCGTTGATGTGTTTCCATGCTTCGCGTTTTGAAGCCAGGATAGGGAAGCAGGGTGAATCCATTTTATATGGCGAACAGGACACTTTACTTTGGGACAAAGAACTGATTGCAAGAGGCCAGCATTACCTCAACAAGGCCTCAACAGGCGATAAGATTACCAAATATCATATTGAAGCAGCTATTGCCTGGTGGCATACACAGCAAGCTGACACAAAGGAAAAATGGGAAGGCATATTACAGTTATATAATAACCTGCTCATACTGGAATATTCGCCTGTAGCGGCGCTGAACCGCACTTACGCGCTTGCAAAAGCAGAGGATAAATCAACCGCGATAATTGAGGCTGAAAAATTAAAATTGGAGGGAAATTACCTTTATCATTGCCTGCTGGGCTATCTTTATATTGATATTGATAAATCTTCGGCACTAAACCATTTTGAAACGGCGCTGAATCTTGCCAAAGCAAAGGCCGATAAATTGCAGATAAAGTATTATATTAGGCAATTGACTGCAAAAGCCGGGCAAAACAAATAGGCCCCGTCTCTGTAGTTACTAAATCTATTTTATAATTCATTAGTCGACTTTTAGCTTTTAGCTTTGTGCATTCTGCTTTTAGCTTTTACATAATTAATAACCCCAACCTCATGTTAACACCCGCACAAATAAGCATAGTTCAGCCCGATGATACTTTGAGGAAGATCATTATTGAACCCATATTGGAAAAAGATGGCAGCGAACTGATCGATATCCGCGTTTACAAGATATATAAAGATGCCTTTGGTGATGAAACAGTACTGATAACCGAACCGCGCGAAACAGGCATAAATGATGACCTTGCCGATCAAAACAATCCCGATTATCTTGGCAAAATAACGCTCATAGATGATACGCTCTGGAATTATGAAGGCGATGTTTTAAGTGCGGACGAGCAGCTACAGGTTGTTACATTTTTGGGGAGTTCGCCTGTATAACAACGAGGCAAAACTATTGTGTTAAATGAGGTATGCCAAGTCTTATATCAACCATTCTAATGATTTAACTTAAACAAACTCCACGCTATACGCTGTAAAATGGTGGCATCCTGGGTGATGATCTCCGCATCAGCCTGCATGCCGGTTTTTAGATGAATGGGTTTTTTAACATCGGAAGCGCTTAGTGTCTTAAAATCAACTTTTGAAAGGAATACGCTGTCTTTGTAAGGAATATCGGAAATATATTTTATCCTTCCTCTTATCATGCCGAATTCTTCAAACGGATAGCCTTTCAGCTTAACCAAAACCTGCTGCCCCAACCGTACTTTGCCTATGTTGTTTTGCGATATGGCCATATCGCCAAAAAAATGCTCGTTACCCGGGTTTATATAAAATATCTCCTGGTTGGGGGTAAGCACTTCGTTTTCCTGTACAATACCGGCGTAAGTTAGCGTACCATTTTCCGGTGCGCTTAATATGTATTTGCTTTTCCAGTCTTCGGCCGCGCTGATGAGGCTGTTGAGCGCCTGTAAAAACTTGCCCTTTTCCTGCTGTACCTGGTTATCAAGGTCTAATATATCCCGTTGTTTTGAGGCATAGTTATCACTTCCGGCTATAAGCGAGGTTTCGGTTTGCAGCAAGGGTGCTTTTTTTGCAAGGTATTGGCTTTCGTCCAGCCTGAACTGCGACGGTGTTTCGGCCTTTTCCTGCAATAACCTTTTGTCTACAGTAAAAGTCTGCTCAGCCAGCGCCGAATCCCGCTCTTGTATTACTTTTTGCGCGTGGAGCTGTTGCTGCTGTTTGGCAAGCGCCACCAGGTCTTTTTGCAGGAAAGACCTTTTTTTTAGCAGGAAACCGTTATTTACCGATGATGAATAGGTTAAATACTCATCGAAAAAAGTTTGATAAGCACTTTGCAGTTCGCCCAGGTGTATATCGTAATCCTGGCTTAGTAGTTCTTTGTTCAACGGCTGGTTTTGCAATACCTGCTGTTGTAATTGCTTAAAATTGGTTAGCAATACTAAAACTTTTTCATGATCAGCGGTACTTTCCAGGTAGGCCAAAGGCTGGCCGGCTTTAACCGTTTCCTTTTCGGTAACGAGCAATTTTACCAGTTTGCCCGATATTTTGGCAACCACAGGTTTAGGCGCATCGGGCGAATCAACTTTCAGCGTAGCTTTTACAATATCCGGGTAGCGAATAAACGCGGAAAGGCCGATGATGAGCATCAGCACACAAAAAAACAGCGTTATGCCCCAGCGCAGCAGCCATGACGGCACAGCCGTTATAATATCCTGCATATCATCAGTATGGCGGGCTTGTTCGTTCTCAATTATATGTGTTGTCGGCATAATGGTTATAAATATGATCGCACTTATTATAAACGGATTTAAAATTCTCATGATTTGTCATCAGCACATCTGAAATCCGCACATCTATCAGGTTCCTAGTTCTAATTGGTTTTTCACTAATTGGTAGTAATCGCCCCGCATGGCGGTAAGCTGGTGGTGTGTGCCTTGCTCTATGATGCGCCCCTTATCCAGCACAATGATGTTATCGGCATTGCTCACGGTGCTTAGCCGGTGCGCTACAATAACCACCGTTCGGCCTTTAAAAAAATCTGCAAGGTTATCCATTATCACTCGTTCGTTGTTAGCGTCGAGGGCGTTGGTAGCTTCATCAAAAAAGATGTATTGCGGGTCTTTGTATACCGCCCGCGCAATCAGCATGCGTTGCCGCTGGCCCTGGCTTATGCCGTTGCCTTCGGCACCTATTTTAGTATTGAGGCCAAGTGGCAGCCCATCGATAAAATCCTGTATGTTGGCTACTTTTATGGCATGGTGCAGCTTGGCTTTGTCCGGGTACTCATCGCCAACGGCAATATTGCGCTCAATAGTATCCGAAAAGATGAAACCATCCTGCATCACCACGCCGCATTGGCTGCGCCAGGTTTTAAAGCCGATGTTGTGTATGGCTTGTTCGCCTACTTTTATCTCGCCTTTTTGGGGCTCGTAAAAACGGAGTAGTAATTTTAATATAGTGGTTTTGCCGCTGCCGCTCATGCCTACTATTGCTGTAGTTTTGCCTTGCGGAATGTGGATGTCGATATTTTCCAGCACAGGTTCATTCCCCGCGCCGGGGTAGCGGAAGGTTAGGTTAGTAATGCTCAAACTTTTGTTTTCGGGCAGTGTGTGGTTCCAGTCCCTATCAACAGGTTCCTCGTCGTCCAACTGGTGTATCTCGTTCAAACGTTCCAGGCTTATCTTTGCATCCTGGAAACCCTGTATAAAGCCCAGCAATTGTTCTATTGGGCTGGTGAGCTGTCCTACAATATATTGAATGGCCACCATAGCGCCCAAAGTAAGGTTGCCGTTGATCACCGCCTCGGCACTTAAAAAGGTGATGAGGATATTTTTACCCTGGTTGATGAACGTCGAACCACCTTGCTGGTATTGGCTCAGTGCCAGTGTTTTTACGTTGAACTTGAATAGTCTCGCCTGTATGTGTTCCCATTCCCAGCGTTTTTGCTGCTCGCAGTTGTTCAGCTTTATTTCCTGCATGCCGCCGATGAGCTGCACAATGGCGCTCTGGTTTTTGGCCGATACCTCGAAACTTTTGTAATTGAGCGCCCGGCGGCGTTTTAAAAACAACACTATCCAGGCTACATAGAGGGCGCTGCTTGCTGCGAATACAAAAAATATAGCCAAATTATAATAAGCCAGTACGCAGGAGAACACCACCAGGTTGAACATGGAAAAAATGGTGGTTAAGGTTGAACCGGTTAAAAAAGCCTGGATGTTGCGCTGGTCGCTCATGCGCTGCATGATGTCGCCGGTCATTTTGGTATCGAAATAGCTGATGGGCAGTTTCATGAGCTTGATGAGGAAATCGGTAAGGATGGAAATATTGATGCGGGTGCTAATGTGCAGCAATATCCACGATCGTATAAAATCAACGCTTACCTGCCCGATGATGAGCGCCGCCTGCGCAATGAGGATGATATAAATAAAATTGAGGTTGCGGGTATTGATGCCGATATCCACCACCGATTGCGTTAAAAACGGCGTGATCAACTGTAAAATGCTGCCAACGCCCAGCCCAAACAGCAATTGGACAATGAGCTTGCGGTAAGTTATTAGATAATGGAACAGGAAACCCCAGCTGATCTCCGTGCCTTTTTCATCCTCCTGTTCGTAAAACAGGGGCGTAGGGGCCAGCAGCAGCGCTATGCCTTCCTGCTTTTCCTTATCGCCCAGCCAGTTGCGGGTAAATTCAGCTTCGGTTAAAGTAATAAGGCCGGCGGCAGGGTCGGCTATATAGTATTTACCATGTTTTATTTTATAAAGCACCACAAAATGGTTTTGCCGCCAGTGCAGTATGCAGGGCAGTTCAGCTTCCTTCAGGTCGCCGGCATCCAATTTGGCGCCCAGTGAGCGAAAACCGATCTTCTCGGCTGCATCGCTTATGCCCAGCAGCGAAACGCCCTCGCGGTTTATTTCGCAAAGCTTACGCAGCGTTTGTACCGTAAAATTACGGCCGTAATGCTTTGCTACCATGCGCAGGCACGTGGGGCCGCAGTCCATTTGATCGGGTTGTTTGTAATGAGGGAAAGGCATAGGTTATTTTGAATATAAGATAATTACATTTATAATTCCGCAATTTTTTTAGCTATTTTATCAAGATCATCACTTGTATTACCCTCCATAATTAAATTACCTGTTTTGTCATACAGCCTGAACGTAGGGTATTGTTTTACTTTTAAAGGGATGGTTAAATTTTGTGGTATTTTTCTATCAATGTAATAGCTGGCCCATTCAATGTCGTTGTCAATATCAAATTTTTTTACACTGTTTATATCAAAATCATAAGCAATGCTGATTAGGGAAAATTTATCCCTATACTTCATATTTAAGTCTTTTAAGGCCGGTATTTTTTCTATACAGGGGCCGCACCATGTTCCCCAATAATCTATCATTACATATTTTTTGTGATGAAGATACTGTGTTAAAGAC
>Ga0302309_10001094_pt1 | contig 26249 bp, 23 predicted proteins | sample III_Palsa_N1_1_FD_200453 | JGI IMG/M metagenome (GOLD analysis project Ga0302309, IMG submission 200453) | Peat permafrost microbial communities from Stordalen Mire near Abisko, Sweden - III_Palsa_N1_1 | ecosystem: Environmental > Terrestrial > Soil > Palsa > Peat permafrost | place: Sweden... | reverse complement strand
ATCAATCATGGCATTGCAGGATTTTTGGGTGGTTCATATAACTATAATAACATCACGGCAAACATTGCCAAACGGTTTTATTTTTCACAGTTAGGTTATTCGGATGTTGCAGTCTTGGGCGGTTATATTACCGGCAAGGTTCCATTTCCATTACTGGATATTAGCCCCGCAAACAGGGCTATCGCTTATGATCCTAATGCTTATAACCAGATGGGTTACCTGGAGTTTGTAAGCGACCACTACATAGGCCTGAATTTCACACAAAGCTTTAATGGCTTCTTCCTGAATAAAATACCTTTAATAGATCACCTCAAATGGCGCGAATATTTTTCGTTTAAGGTTTTATATGGCGGCCTGCGTAATGAGAACAACCCCGCTTATACATCGGGTTTATACAAGTTTCCGGTAGGGGGTAATGGCACCAACGGCACTTACGCGTTAGGTAATGTGCCTTACATTGAAGGTGGGGTAGGTATAGGCAATATTTATAAAATTATACGCGTCGACCTGATAAAAAGGTTTAATTATTTAGATCATCCGGGTATATCTCAATACGGAGTTAAGCTGAGTTTTAATCCTGATTTTTAATTTAAGATGTGTACTGTACCACGGTACAAATGAAACACCTGGTACATTTGGTACACTTTTCACCCCAAAAATGCCCTAAAAAGTATTAAAAATGGCGTTTTTAGATTGAAAATTTGGTCTAAAATAAGCCCAAAATTGCTTAAATCGACACCAAAATGATCGTTTTTTACTTCATTTTCTGTCAAAATTTCAATAAAAACACTAAAAATTACCGCATTTTCCGGGAATAATACCTAAATGTTTTTTTGGATGAAAGGAAAATGTTAAGTAGTTTAGCCCCATAAACTTAATTGTCAATAATACACTTATATACGTAAAGGTATAGCAAGGACTTATTGACATGTATCGCCCTGTTGCCATCTAAATTATAAATGCCGGTTTTCATAACTAATATGTTCTGTCCTGCATTTGTTGTGAAACAAGTGATTGAGGAATTATGCGCCGAAAGCAAAATAATTATCTATTACGGTGAACAGACGGTGGTTAAATTATAATTACGCTATTGGTAATCGTTTACATAAATAAATGCCCATAATATGATTCAGTTTAAAAAAGTATTGTTTTTATTCCTTGCGGTAATAAGCACTAAATGTACATTCGGCCAAACGCAATCTTCGCCGCGTGAGCATTTGTTGATGGACTACGATTGGCATTTTGCATTCGGGCATCCATACGATACAAATAAGGACTTTAACAATGGCACAAGCTATTTTTCCTATTTCGCGAAGGCTGGTTATGGCGATGGCGCTGCCGATCCCCGGTTTGATGATCGTGCCTGGCGTAAGGTTAACCTGCCGCATGACTGGGCCGTGGAGCAGCCATTCTCTCCCAAAGGAAGTTTTAGTCACGGGTTCAAAGCTATTGGCCGTAATTTCCCCGACGCTAGTGTTGGATGGTATCGCAAAACTTTCTTTATTCCGGCTTCCGATTTAGGTAAACATATCAGCATCGCATTTGATGGTGTTTTCCGCAACTCCATCGTATGGGTAAATGGGCATTATTTAGGTACTGAGCAAAGCGGCTATAGTAGTTTTGAGTACAATATTTCTGAATACCTTAATTACGGCGGCACTAACGTTGTAGCAGTAAGGGTTGATGCCACCATGGAAGAAGGCTGGTTTTATGAGGGCGCGGGTATCTATCGCCATGTGTGGCTAAATAAAACCAATCGATTGCATATAGCACGTAATGGTACTTTCGTTACCACTAAATTAAAAGATGGTCAGGCTATAATATCAACCCATGTAACAATGGATAATGATGCCGATAGCGGCATATCTAACTTTAATATCAAACAAACAATTCTTGATGCCGATGGCAAAATCGTCACATCGGACGAGCAAAAGAATTTGAGCCTTAATTTATTAGAGAAAAAGGATTTTTCGAGCAATCTCAACATAACAAATCCAAAACTTTGGTCGATAGATACGCCTTACCTACATAAGTTGATAACTACGGTAAGTAAGGATGGCGCTATTTTAGATCAATACGAAACTACCTTCGGCATACGCACTATTAGGTTTGATGCAAACCATGGTTTCTTTTTAAACGGAAAACACCTGGAAATTACCGGAGCCGACAATCATCAGGATCATGCCGGTGTAGGGGTAGCCATGCCCGATGCTTTACAGGATTTTAGGATCAAAGCCCAGAAAGCTTTCGGATGTAATGCCATTCGCTGCTCGCACAATCCGCCCACGCCCGAATTTTTGGATGCCTGCGACAGGTTGGGAATGTTGGTGTTGGACGAAAATCGTTTGATGGGCGTAACCGATTATCATTTGAATGAATTAAAACAAATGATGCTTCGCGACAGAAATCACCCGTGCATAATAGCTTGGTCGATAGGTAACGAGGAATGGAATATGGAAGGAACTGTTACCGGGGCACGGGTAGCAACCACCATGCAGGCCTATGCCAAAACAATTGATTCAAGCCGGTACATTACGGCTGCATACAGTGGTGGTATTGGTAGTAATGGTATTTTAACCGTTATGGATTTGTTGGGCTATAACTATGTGGTCAACAAAAATACCGATGAGCAACATCAAAAATTCCCTAACCAGCTTAGCTGGGGTACTGAAGAAGGGGCGACAACGGCATCCCGGGGGATTTACTTTGATGATATAGCTAAACATCAATTAGTAGCCTATGACCGGCCGCGCAATAATGAATCTTTCAGTATTGAGCAGGGTTGGAAACATTATGCGACACGACCATATCTGGCCGGTATGTTTATCTGGACAGGTTTTGATTATCGTGGCGAACCTACCCCATTCGGTTGGCCATCTGTTTATTCATACCATGGTATGTTAGATGCCTGCGGATTTGCTAAAGACGATGTGTGGTATTTAAAATCGTGGTGGATGGATAAAGATGTGGTGCACATTTTACCGCATTGGAATTGGAAAGGAAAAGAAGGTCAGGATATACCCGTTTGGGTTTACAGTAATAGTGATGAAGTGGAGCTGTTCCTGAACAAAAAAAGTCTCGGCAAAAAAATAATGCCTCGCAATGGGCATCTGGAATGGTCGGTAGCCTATCAACCCGGCAAGTTAGAAGCCATTGGTTACAAGGCGGGCAAAAAAGTGGCTGATGATATAGTACAAACAACCGGCGAACCGGCAGAGTTATTAACTACAGCTGATCGCGTGGTGATAAAAGCGGATGAGGCCGATATATCTGTCATAAAAATTCAGGTAAACGATAAAAAAGGATTGCCGGTACCCACCGCCGATAACCAAATCGCGTTTACCATACAAGGCCCCGGAAAAATCATCGGGGTAGGGAATGGTAGCCAAACATCCCTGGAACCTGAACAATATATAGAGCAGGTGATCCCGGTTAATATTGAAAATTTGAAAGAGAAACTGGTTGAAAATATTGAAAATCGGCCGGAAGTAGCTACAGATTTTGATGATGCAGACTGGCAGCCTGCGTTTAAGAATATCAGATTTCCTGAAACAGCCAAAGCTGTGGTTTATCGTGGTACTATCCAAATGCCGGATAATATCGGCGACGCTGCGCTTACCTTGTTTTATAATAATATCGGCAAAACACAATCCATTTATATTAATGGGCAGTTTATACAAAGCAACGATAGTTCAGCTGCACGTAAGGAACTTAAGCTCACTAAAAATATTATTCATCCCGGCAAAAATAGCATAGCTATTGTTACCACCCCATTCATCAATAAAAATAGCTGGGATTATAGCAATACCAATCCGGGTGTGGTACAAGTTATTATACCGCCCGCGCAATGGAAACGAAAATTATTCAACGGCCTGGCTGAGGTAATTGTACAATCAACCGGCAAACCCGGGCGGATTGTTTTAACCTCAACATCACCAGGCCTGAAGGAGAATAAGTTGGAAATTACCACTGTTCCAACAGAAATGCCGGCTATAGTAGCATCGGTAGAAAAATAAGGTAAAATAAGAGTGATAATTTATAAGAAGCTGTCTAGAAACGATAAAACTATCGTCATTACTATAAATTGCATCTCCACTATGTCATTGCGAGGAGGCTTGAGTTAGAGCCTGTGGGACGAAGCAAACTCGTCGCGTTTAACTGCATGCTACGAACTTGCTTCGTCGTTCCTCCTCGCAATTACATGGTGTTTTGTGTTTATACAAAATAAGATTCAATCGTTTTTAGACAGACTCTAAGACAAACAAGCGCACCGGTATAAACCGGTACGCTTTGTTTGTTTGAAAAGGTTTAGGTATTCCTTGCGGATTGTTCTGTAAATTTAGGAATGAAACCCATTATCAAAAAGGGTAGAATTGCCTTTTTATCAGGTTGTTTTTAAGGCTAAAAAAAGTTTGAAATGCATTGTTTATCCACATATAAATAATCATTTTCGGTAAACCTTAATTCATAACTATCATGACAATTAAAAGCACATTAATTTACCTGGGTTTAGCTGTATTTGGCCTTAGCTCATGTCAGCAAAACCAACATGCCGACTTAACTGCTAAAGTCACTTCTTTAGATTCCGACACGGTGAGTGTAACTGTGGCAAAGCAATATGTAAACAATTATGCAAAACATGCAGGCTTTGTTGATTCTACTTATACCGAAGTGCAGTTGAACAAAGTAAAAAAGCTACCTAATAGCCGTACCATATGGTTTGGTATAGACAGGTTGCAGGCAATGGTAAACAAGATAAAAGCAGAGGGTGGCGATGGTGTACGTTTCTACTTGGCTACATACGACACCGTTTATACTCCAAACAGTAAACACAACCATATACCTGAGCGTAAATATTGGGGGCATACCACGCTGGTAATGGTATCTACAAAAGATAGTCTTAATAAATTTCACCGTGATTATTATAGTAATAGTATTGATCCATCATCCAACTCAAAATCCAATTCAAAAGGATTTATACTCGGTGTAGGTTCAGCACCTGAAAATCGCGGAGAAATGTGCCCGCCGCCAAGCAACTGTGCCACTATCGGAGCTACTTTAATTACTCAATGATATTTATAACATTCAATACAGTATCAGAACTTGCATGCTTTCTGGCCGGATTAATATTTTTATTTAAAGATAAAGATCCGGCCTGGAGGCTGCTGATATGGTATTTATTATTAACCTGTATTATTGAAGTGGCCGGTATATATATCCGTACATCATTGCATGTATCAAACATTCCGCTTTATAATCTATCAGTTTTGCCCGAGTGTTTTGTTACCAGCTACTTTTTTTACAGCCTGTACAAAACGTATCACCCCAAGGTAAAGTGGTTAATAATCTGGCTCAGTGTTTTCCTGTTCATGTATTTTACTGAGCTTATTCTAAATCACTTTAACAACTTCGTATCCATAACAGCCTCCGTTATGTCGGTTGTATTTGTATTGGTAAGCCTTTACTATTATTACTTAAAACTAAAAGACGAACATTTCGAAAGATTGTTGTTTTATGCTCCTTTTTGGTGGGTTAGCGGTACACTATTCTTTTATTTCGGAAGCACAGCATGCAACTTGTTTTTTGATTACCTTATTAAATATCCTTCCATTAGCTACGAATTCTCTATTAGGTATATCATTTTTTGTATATTAGATATAATTCTGTACTCCTTTTGGTCTTACGCTTTTATATGCAGATATCTTCAGAGGAAATCATATTCCTGATAGGCCTAACTTCTATTATATTTTTAATAGCTCCATGCTTTCTGATCTTGTACGTGCTATCCTACAATCGCAGGAAAAAGAAGCATCTGGAAGAAAAAGTTTGGCTGAAAGCAACATTTGAAAATGAGTTGCTGAAAACTCAAATGGAGGTTCAGGAACAAACACTAAAAACTGTTGCCAATGATCTTCACGATAATATTGGCCAGCTGTTAAGCCTGATCACCATTACATTGAGTACTATCGATTTAGAAGAAAATAGCAAAATTGCCAGTAAAATAACACTTACAGATGACCTTACAAGGCGTTCTATAAATGAACTAAAAGCACTATCCCGTTTATTGCATGGCGAAGAATTGATTAGCAAGGGGCTTGCCGCAGCCATAGAATTTGAACTGGAATGGCTGAAAAGATCTGAACGGTATCAAATAAGCTTCGAGAAAAATAGTTTTAGATCAGTTGCAGATAGTGGTAAAGAAACGATGGTTTTTCGCTTATTTCAGGAGTGTATAAATAATATAATTCAGCATGCTAAAGCATCAAAAATAGTTATTATTTTAGAGCAGGATAACAGCTCCTTTAAACTAACTATTAGTGATGATGGGATTGGATTTAATGTTGATGAAAAATTAAATCTTAAGATGGGAATGGGTCTTTATAATATAAAAAGACGTGCAGCTATGATAAATGGTACAGCCACTATCACTTCAATACCTGGTAACGGATCTGTTATTGCAATTACAGCACCTTCTAACCAATAATGCAAGCACAAAAAATAGCAATAGCAATAGTTGATGATCATACTTTATTTAGGCAGGGCTTAGCTCATTTACTCACCGAATCAAACGAGATAGAGGTGGTTTTTGATGCAGGTGACGGTGCGGAAATGATACGGAAACTGCCTATGCAGCCCTTGCCCGATGTTATGCTTATGGATATTACCATGCCGGTAATGGATGGGTATGAAAGTACCCGATGGATAAAACAAAATTACCCGCAAATTAAGGTACTGGCCTTAAGTATGTTTGAAGAAGATACGCCCATTATAAATATGTTGAAAAGTGGCGCGGGTGGGTACATGCTTAAACAAGCAAAAGCAGCAGATTTAATTAATGCTATTAAAACTATCGAGAAACAAACCTTCTTTATTAATGATCTTGTTTCGGGTAAATTATTGAATAATATTCAAAATAACGTGCCCGTAAAAACATCTGCAATACAGGTAAGCGCAAATGAATTGAAATTTTTGGAGCTATGTTGCTCTGATCTTACTTACAAAGAGATAGCTGATATAATGAATTTAAGCCCATTCACCATTAATAATTACAGGGAAGCGCTTTTTGAAAAATTCGAAACAAAATCAAGAACAGGTTTAGTGATTTCAGCACTCAAAAGCAACCTTATTAAATTGTAATTCCTTGTTAAGGGCACTTTGTTAAAACCAGGGGCTCTGTTTGAATATACCCTCCAGTAGTTCAATAATAGCATGTATTTTGATGATTTGATCTCAATAATACTTATGAAGTGCATTTTTATTTAAAAAAAGAGTGTAATAATATCTGAATGCTATTTATTAATATTATTTAATAACATAAAGTTTATGCTAAATCATTAATAAATAAATACTTTTGTAGAAATATACCCCTATTTAAATAGTGAAAATTCTACATATTGTCGCTTCTCTTAACCCTGCTATGGGTGGTGTAGCTGAAGCCGTAAAATCGTTTGTCTCAATATCAGAGCAGCAATCGGTTTCTAATGAAGTTGTTACCTTAGACCCTCCCGGGGTTGATTATTTGCAATCTAATGTTACGCTCATTCATTCACTCGGCCCCAGCTATGGCTTTTTGAATCATACAAGACAATTAATACCTTGGTTAACCGAAAATATTATACGCTTTGATGCCATTATTATTAATGGTTTATGGGGCTTCCACAGCTATGCTGTATGGAAAGCAATAAATAAGCTTAAAAACAGGGGCGCTGCAAATAAACTTCCAAGTGTTTTTGTTATGCCTCATGGCATGCTTGATCCCTATTTTCAACGGGCTAAAGAACGCCGCTTTAAAGCTTTAAGAAACATATTGTATTGGGCAATAGTTGAAAGAGATGTAATAAACGATGCTGATGGGTTATTATTTACGTCTGAAACAGAATTGTTATTAGCTCGTGAAACATTTAAATCATACAAACCTAAAAAGGAGTGCAATGTAGGTTACGGTATTAATACCCCGCCACAATATAACCAGGGTATGCAACTTGCGTTCAACCAATCCTGTACGGATTTAGTAAACGAGCCGTATCTTTTATTCCTTGGCCGTATCGACTTAAAAAAAGGCGTTGATTTATTAATAAAAGCATATTTGAAATTACAGGAAGCCGCAAAAGCAACCAATACTCAATTGCCCAAACTAGTAGTAGCCGGCCCGGGTTTGGATACTGATTTTGCTGAGAAAGTACGGCTTGAAATAAAAAAATATCCCGAACTAAAAAATGAAATATATTTCCCTGGTATGTTAACCGGTGAAGGTAAATGGGGCGCATTTTATGGCTGTGAAGCATTTGTGTTACCAAGTCATCAGGAGAATTTTGGGATAGCCGTAGTTGAGGCAATGGCTTGTGGAAAACCCGTTTTAATATCAAACCAGGTAAACATATGGCGCGAAATAAGTAATGGAGGGGCCGGAATAGTTGAAGATGACAATTTAACTGGCACGGAAAGTATGTTAAAGCAATGGTTGAGTTTAACTGCCGATGAAAAATTAAAAATGGGCGAAAGGGCCACGCAGTCATTCAAAGAGCATTTCACGTTGGATAAAGCTGTAAGTAATATGATTACTGTTATACAGGATACGATAACTGAACGCTTAAACAAATTGTCTGTTTAAATACTGGATATATCTTTGTTGATTTATTTTAAAAATATTCAAACTTTTCTTGTTTAACTGTATTGTAATTATATGAATTTACAGGATGAAAATATCACAGTAACAATTCGCCTGCGTAGAAAAAAAGATCTGCCACCAACAGGCAAACTACTTACACGCGAGCAATATCTGAACGATTACTCCTCGGCACAGGAAGATGCGGCAAAGGTTGAAGCCTTTGCACACGAGCACCTGTTAAGTACTGCTGAAATTAACTTGGCCCGCCGAAGTGTAATGCTTACCGGTAAGCTTAGTGATTTTGAAACAGCGTTCAATATTAAGTTTCAAACGCATAATAACTACCGTGATTTTAGTCCCGAGGTGCAAATTCCGGCTGAACTAAAAGATATTATTGTTGGCGTATTTGGCTTGCAAAATAAACCCATAGCGCGCCCAATGTTTCAGGTAGCTAAAAAAAACGGTAAATTTATTTCGCACGCCCAGGCACCACAGGCATTTACGCCCAACCAATTATCCAAAATTTACGGCTTCCCGCAAAATGTTAATGGCAGCGGAGAATGTATAGCCATAATTGAACTCGGTGGCGGATTCAGGCCTGCCGACATTACAAACTATTTTAAAAGCTTAAATATTACTGCGCCCCAGGTTAAAGCGATAGCTGTTGATGGCGGTAAGAACAGCCCAACCACAGCCGATGGTGCCGATGGAGAGGTGATGCTGGATATTGAAGTAGCAGGCGCTGTTGCGCCCGGAGCAAATATTGTAGTTTACTTTACCACAAATACCGACCAAGGCTTTTTGGATGCCATAACCACAGCAATACACGACACTACCAATAACCCATCCGTTGTTTCAATTAGCTGGGGATCGGCGGAGGTTAATTGGACACAGCAGGCTATGGATAACTTTAACGAGGCATTTCAAACCGCGGCATCATTGGGGGTTAGTATTTGCATTGCCTCCGGCGATAGTGGCTCAAGCGATGGTGAAACCGATGGCAAAGTACATGTTGATTTTCCGGCATCAAGCCCTTATGCACTAGCTTGTGGTGGCACAAGTCTGACGGTTAACAACAACGTTATTACTTCGGAAGTAGTTTGGCATGATTCAAATACTTCAGTCTCGGGTGGCGGAGTAAGCAGTTATTTTGCCTTGCCCGATTATCAGGCTAGTGCCAACGTCCCTTTAGAAATTGATACTCAATTTAAAGGCCGTGGTGTGCCGGATGTAGCTGCGGATGCTGATCCGGATACCGGATACAAAGTTTTGGTTGACGGACAGGAATTAGTTATAGGAGGAACCAGTGCGGTAGCCCCGCTAATGGCAGGTTTAATAGCATTGCTTAATCAGCAAAACGGAAAACCATCTGGGTTTATTCACACGCAAATTTATAGTACCCCTGGGTTATGTCGGGATATAACAAGCGGAAATAATAAAACCACTTCTGCTGGTACAGGATATACCGCGGGGCCGGGTTGGGATGCTTGTTCGGGCTTGGGGGTATTATCAAAACTGTAGTGGGATGAGAAGTTATTGGTTGTTTTCATGCATCCAATGCATTGTTTCTTTTAAATCCTGGTACAATTTTTTAAATACCGAAAAGCGGTCAATGTAAACTTGTTTGTTGCTTTTATTGGGCGATACCATTACTTCGTTATCCATTTTTGGTCTCTTGCCAAGCTTATTTATACCCAATGCCTCATCAGCCAAAAATATCGCCCCTAATGCCGATGCGTCGTCCTGCTGAATGGTAATTAATTGCTTTTGGGTAATATCAGCCAAAATTTGCACCCAAACAGGTGAACTTATAAATCCACCGCTGATATGAATGCGTTCAATAGGTGACGATTTTTCAATCGACTCGATTACACCGTTCAAAGCAAAGCAAATACCCTCTAATCCTGCGCGTAAAAAATGTGATTGTGTATGTTGTGTTTTGATGTTGAAGAATACGCCACAACTTTTGGTATCCCAAATAGGAGCGCGCTCGCCATATAAATAGGGCAGGAATATTAACCCTTCACTCCCCGCAGGGATATTTGCAATATCTTCAAATAGCAATCCGTAATCAGCGTGGGTTAACGAGCTTTTGCCTGAGAATGTTTTGAATAACCAATCTAATACAATGCCGCCATTGTTAATTGCCCCGCCACAAACAAAAGTTTTTTCATTTAGCAGATAGTTAAATATCATGCTTTGATAATTATATACAGGCTGTTTGCTGGTTATACGCACCGCACCACTTGTACCAATAGTTAGCGACGCTACACCCGGTTCCGTAACATAGCTGCCCAGGTTAGCACAACAGCCATCGCTGGCACCAATAACAAATTGTGTGTTGGCATCAATAGTCAGCATTACGGCTATTGAGGTGCTTAAATCGGCTCTTTTGTAAGTAGTATTTACCGGTGCCGAAAGCTGATCTTTTGTTATTCCCGCCAAATCACAGGCAACAGCATTCCAGTCAAGTTTTATAATATCGAATAATCCGGTTGCAGAAGCGATGGCATAATCAACCTCAAAAACATTAAATAAACGGTGCCATATATATTCCTTTATTGAAATAAACTTATAACTGGCTGCAAATAACTCGGCCTGGTTTTCCTTTATCCAGATGATTTTGCAAAACGGTGTCATGGCATGTATCGGCGTGCCGGATGTTCTGTAAATATCTGGGCCTTGTTCTGAATTTCTTATTAGCGCTGCTATGTCCTCACTTCTGGAATCTGCCCAAGTAATCATGGGTGCTAATGCATCACCATTTTTATCAACCGGGATAACACTATGCATGGCGCTGCTTAAACTTATGGCAATAGGTGAATTACCAATTGTTTTTACTACATCGGTAACGCAGTTAACAAAAGCTTTAAAAATAAATTCAGTGTCTTGTTCGCTATAACCGGGTTGCGGACTATCCACCGGGTAATAGTGTTGTGAACCACCAACTGATTTTCCCTCCAGATCAACAGCCACCGCTTTTGTGCTGCCGGTGCCAATATCAATACCTAATAAGTATGCCTGCATCAAAATATATTATCGCCCTAAATTACAGGTTTTAATTTATGGTTGATGCCTGTAATTTGTGAGTTATAATACCATATAAACCATAAATATTACCATAGTACATCTATGAAATTACCTTAGCTTGCAATATGGAACAAAAACTGCCTTTACCGCCTTTTACTTTTGAATCAGCTACACAAAAAGTTCAATTAGCCGAAGATGCCTGGAATAGTCAGGACCCGCACCGCATCGCGCTTGCTTATACCATTGATACCGAATGGCGCAACCGTTGTGCTTTTATAAACGGTAGGGAAGAAGTGATTAAATTCCTAACTGAAAAATGGCAAAAGGAACTCGACTATAAATTAAAAAAAGAGTTATGGGCATTTACCGAAAATAGAATAGCTGTACGGTTTGAGTATGAATACCATGATCATGCCGGACAATGGTTTCGTGCCTATGGTAACGAAAACTGGGAGTTTGATGAAAATGGTTTGATGAAAAAGCGCTTTGCCAGTATTAATGATCTGGCCATAAATGAAAGTGATCGCAGGCTTTAATTTTTGTTGAGATGGTGAATAAGTAATGTTTTTAACACATTGTTTAATTATGAAGCAATGGTATTAGTTAAAATTATATATTTACAGCCTCAACAAATCTTACTTTATGAGCCTTTGTAAAAACTATGCAGCCGGTATAATGCTGGCTATGCTTACTGCGAGTTCCATCACAGTAAAAGCGCAAACAAAACCTGTACCCCAGTTGGGTAAAAACACGATACAAGAAGTTATTGCCGCCATGACACTGCAAGAGAAATGCACATTGGTTGTGGGTTCAGGTAAAGCACCAAGACCTGCCATGAAAGCCGGTGTTAGCAGTGGTTATGTTGCTCCACCACCGATGATCGGTAAAACAGAACGTAAAGTTCCGGGTGCAGCAGGTAATACTGCCGCTATTCCGAGGTTAGGTATCCCGTCATTAGTATTGAGCGATGGCCCTGCCGGAGTTAGAATTGACCCGCACCGCAAAGGAGACAGTACGCATACCTATTTTGCTACCGCTTTCCCGGTCGGAACATTATTAGCATCAACCTGGGATCCATCAGTAGTAGAAAGCGTAGGACGCGCTTTTGGTAACGAGGTTAAAGAATATGGTATCGATATATTATTGGCCCCCGGTGTAAATATCCATCGTAACCCTTTAAATGGCCGCAACTTTGAATATTATTCTGAAGATCCGTTGGTTGCCGGTAAAATGGCAGCAGCCTTAATAAATGGCGTACAATCAAACGGTGTAGGTACATCTATCAAACACTTTGACGCGAATAACCAGGAAACAAATCGTAATTCTGTTAATGCGATTATCAGCCAAAGAGCTTTAAGAGAATTATACCTTAAGAATTTCCGTATTGCTATTACAGAATCACAACCGTGGACGGTAATGTCGTCATATAATAAACTAAACGGGACTTATACTGCTGAAAGACACGATCTGATCACCACCGTTTTGCGTGATGAGTGGAAATTTAAAGGTTTTGTAATGACAGATTGGGGAGGTGGTTACAGCGCTGTAGCTGAAGAACGTGCTGGTAATGACCTCATCATGCCGGGTCGCCCTGACCAGATTGAAGATTTGATGAGCGCGGTTCAGCACGATTCATTAAGTATGAAAGTTTTGAATGAAAATGTGGCGCATATTTTAAATATTATCCTAAAATCGCCCTCATTCAAAAAATACGCTTACTCCGATAAACCCGATTTAAAGGCGCATGCTATTGTATCCCGCAAAGCGGCTACTGAAGGTATAATCCTGTTAAAAAATGAAGACCATACACTGCCTATCAGCAAAAAAATAAAATCAATTGCTGCTTTTGGTAATGCATCATATTTTACAATAGCAGGCGGTACAGGTAGCGGCGACGTAAACAAGGCTTATGTAATTTCGGTAGCTAAAGGCTTGGCAAATGCTGGTTATACTTTGGATGCTAACTTAGAAACCAGCTACACCACTTTCATTAATGATACCACCCAAAAATTACGGGCTATAGCAAGGGCAGAACATCACTGGCCAGGCCCGGTGCCTGAAATGATAGCAGCTGATGAAGCGATCAACCAAAAAGCTGATAACAGCGATATGGCGTTAATTACTATCGGCAGAAACGCTGGTGAAGGATCAGACCGTAACCTGGAAACTAATTACACTCTAACACCGAACGAACAAAAACAGATTAAAAAGATTGCCGATAGTTTCCACGCTAAAGGCAAGAAAGTTGTAATTGTGTTAAACATAGGTGGTGTAATAGATATGAATGGCTGGAAAGACAATGCCGATGCAATATTATTAGCATGGCAACCTGGTGAAGAAGCCGGTAATGCAATTGCCGATATTTTAACCGGTAAAGTTGACCCATCGGGTAAACTGGCAACTACGTTCCCTGTTAAATATGAGGATGTGCCTTCAGCTAAAAACTTCCCGGGTTTACCAGCAGGCAATCCTGATCATGTAGTTTATCAGGAAGGAATTTATGTGGGTTACCGCTACTATGATACTTACAAAGTAAAACCTATGTACGAGTTTGGTTATGGCTTATCATATACCAATTTCTCCATAAATAGCTTAAAAATAAGCTCACCTGTATTTAATGGATTGTTAACCGCTACCGTAACGGTAAAAAATACAGGCAAAGTTGCCGGTAAAGAGGTAGTGCAGGTTTACATCAGCGCGCCAACCAAAACTATCGACAAGCCTGCGCAAGAGTTAAAAGCATTTGGCAAAACCCGTTTATTACAGCCTGGAGAATCGCAAATACTAACCTTCAAAATAAATGCGGCTGATCTTGCCTCATTCCACACGGATGCATCCGCATGGATAACTGATGCAGGGAGTTACGTGCTTAAAGCAGGCGCTTCATCCCGCGACATCAGGCAAACAGCAAACTTCAGCGTTTCAAAAAGTATTGTTGTTGAAAAAGACCACAATGTGTTAAAACCTGAAGTAGCAATTGAGGACGAGTATAAGGGAAAATAATTCCCCCACGTTCTTCTCCACCTTGTCATTTCGACCGGAGGGAGAAATCTTCTTCGATCTGGATAGTCCGCATTGGAAGTTTTAGAACATTTCTCCTTCCAGTCGAAATGACAATAAACAAAGAAAGCCTCCGGAATATTCCGGAGGCTTTCTTTGTTTATCAAGCAACTGTCATATCAATTTATATAATTGGAATATCGGGAAAAGTCGATATATATTTGTGATATGGATCAGGTAGAAATATTCAAAGCACTTTCTAACAAGTCACGCTTGCAGATACTTAACTGGCTTAAAGAACCGGAAATTCACTTTCCAGATCAGGCTGTAAATGGTTATGCCAACGGTGTTTGTGTTGGGCAGATACAAATGAAAACCGGGCTAACACAATCAACTGTGTCCGAATATCTATCTACACTACAACGCGCGGGCCTGGTCAAATCAAACCGGGTAGGGCAGTGGACTTACTACCAGCGTAACGAAGAAGGTTTTGCCTTACTGAACCAGATCATTCAATCAGAAATTTAAATTAAACAAACATATGAGTACCGATAGCTTATTCAGGCCATTTAGCCTAAAATCATTAAACATAAAAAACCGTATAGTAATGGCACCGATGACACGTTCATTTTCACCCGATGGTGTACCAACTGCTGACGTTGCGGCTTACTACCGTAAACGTGCCGAAGGTGAAGCTGGTTTGATCCTTTCAGAAGGAACAGTGATCAACCGTGTATCATCATCAAACGATGCTAACATCCCGCATTTCTATGGTGCAGAGGCTTTGGCAGGATGGAAAAACGTTATTGATGGCGTGCATGCAGACGGTGGCGCAATGGGCCCACAAATATGGCATATGGGCATTATGGATAATCATGCCTCTGGTTGGGTGCCATCTCAGCCATTTGAAGGGCCGTCGGGCTTAAACAGGCCGGGTTTCAATAATGGTAATACAATGACCGATAGCGATATTGCCGATACCATTAAAGCTTTTGGCCAGGCAGCTGCCGATGCTAAAGCATTAGGGTTTGATTGCGTGGAGATACATGGCGCGCATGGCTATTTGATCGACCAGTTCTTTTGGGAAGGCACTAACGAACGTACTGATATTTTTGGCGGTAAAACATTACCTGAACGCAGTCGCTTTGCTGTAGAAGTGATCAAAGAAGTGCGTAAACGCGTAGGCGAAGATTTCGCGGTGATTATCCGATTATCACAATTTAAACCGGCTGCTTATACTAATCAGCTAGCCAAATCACCACAAGAGTTGGAGGCTTGGTTAAACCCATTGGCTGATGCAGGTGTGGATATTTTCCATTGTTCACAACGCCGTTTTTGGGAGCCTGAGTTTGAAGGTGCTGATTTGAACTTTGCAGGTTGGGCTAAAAAAGTAAGTGGTAAAGCTACAATCACTGTTGGTTCAGTAGGTTTATCAGGCGATTTTTTTGGCTCATTTGCAGGCGAAAGCTCAAAAGCAAGCTCATTGGATGAATTATTAAAACGTTTTGATCGTGGTGATTTTGATTTGGTAGGTGTTGGTCGTCCAATATTAGCTGATCCTTTCTGGCCTAAAAAAATACACGAAGGTCGTACAGATGAATTAAAAGGCTTTTCTCCTGCCGCTTTAGGCGAATTGGTAATGTCATAAAGCTCAAATATTAAATAATGAAAAGCCCTCAGCTTAATAGTTGAGGACTTTTTTTATATTCTAACTAATGGCAATTGCAAATTAGTCGGCCTATTTTCAGGTTTATCAAATGCTCGTCCATCAACGTTTTTGCTGCCGTTAAAAAGCATATCGTTGTAAATGTATATCAGGTCATAATCAATATAGGTTTGCCCTGCTGTCAATGAGAACGCCGGGAATGATTTGCCTATCAGGTCTTGCGTAACACCCACTTCCCATTTATTTATCCCACTTGCAGGTGCCTGGTTAACGGCATCGGCAAAACCTTGCAACAACGGCGTTACCTCATACGCAGCATCAGCAACATAATCAACTTTGTATGCGCCAATTGCAATAGGATGTTCGCCTTGCCACTGCAAATGACCCTTTATTACAATTTTAACTAAAGGAACTTTAGCATTTGGGTCGGCATAGTTAATTACGGTACATTCAAAGGTGTCATTCTCGTCATAAATAAATTCTCTCGTCAGGTAAAAAGGTTTAATTATCCCATCTGCCGATTTACTACTGCTTGGCCTTACTTCAGGTGCAATGTTTACCCATTTGCCGCCTTTTATAAATTCTTTGGTTTGTTCCGTTGTCATTGGTTTTCAGTTTGATAAAGCTAAGTTGTTAACTTTGTCTTGTAAATACAAGTAGTCACATAATCAGCTTATAGTACATTTTTTTAGACTAATGGCAACAACTCGTAAAAACAAAGATTTTAATCCCGGAAATTGCCCGGTTACCCATTGCATGAACCTGATTGGCGGCAAATGGAAGATATTATTGATCTATGCTATATCAAAAAAATGTAACCGCTTTAGCATGCTGCAACGCGCCATCCCGCTTATCAGTAAACAAATGTTGGTTAACCAATTGCGCGAACTGGAAGAAGATGGTATAATAGACCGTACTATTTTTGCCGAGATCCCGCCGAGAGTAGAATATAAAGTGACAGAATATGGTATGTCGCTTATGCCGGTGATCAGTGTTTTACAGGATTGGGGAGTAAAAGACCTGTTGGGCGCGCTGAAATAATAGGTTTACTTCAACATGAAATTTTGGTGGACTTATCGTAGCGATCTCGTGAACACAAAAAATAATCACATCGTGAAAATGCTCAATTAAAAAATACTTAGTTTTGCACCAATATGACACATATCGAAGAATCCATAGTTGAAGGTGTTGAGGAAGATATAAAACCCAAAACCTGGAAACAAAAGCTCTGGAATATCACCAAAACAGTATTAAAGATTGTTATCACCGCAGCACTTTTATACTATGTATTTAAACAAGTACCGTTTCATTCAGTAGCTACAAGGTTTGTACATGCAAATTACTGGTGGATGTTTGCAGGTGTCGTATTCTATTTTGCTTCAATGGTGGCATCCTCGTGGCGTTTGTTGAGCTTTTTTAAGTCGATAAACTTACGTCTTGATTCAAGATTTAATTTCAGGCTGTACCTCTTAGGCATCTTCTATAATTTCTTACTTCCTGGCGGTATCGGCGGCGATGGTTATAAAATATACCTGCTGAACAAAACTTACAAATTACCGGCAAAAAAAGTATTCTGGGCAATTCTTTTTGATAGGCTTAGCGGTTTATGGGCAATAGGGTTAATTATAGTATGCCTTAAAATCTTCATTCCGCAAATACCAATTAATTTTGCCATTCCTGCAAGTATTTTTGTGGTAGGCAGTATTGTCTATTACGTAGTGGTCAGGATTTTTTTTAAAGAATTTGGCAAACATTTTTTTAAGGGACATGCAAAAGCCGTTGTCGTGCAGGCTTTCCAGGTGTTAACTATCATTATGGTACTTCTAGGGCAGGATTTTACCGGCAAATTTGCACCATATCTGTTAGCATTTTTAGTTTCGGCGCTTGCAGCTGTAGTACCTATAAATATAGGCGGCGCAGGGGCGCGCGAGCTTGTTTTTCAAAAATCGGCTGGTTTCTTTCATATTGATGCCAGTTTGGGTATTTATCTTAGTATCTCATTCTTTTTAATATCGTTATTAGTTGCGCTAAGTGGTATCTACTATTTGATACGCCCTAGCCGTTTGGAAGAAGGCTTGCCAAAAGCAGAAGAAATTAAGGAATAGTAAAGCTATTTTCTTAATTTGCACTTTTTATAAACTGACTGACCAATGGCTTCTTTTAATGATTTTGGCAACCCACAGGTTGCCGCATTACCTGCGCATTTAAAACAATTTATTGTTGAGCAAAATTATGATCACTACACCCCGGTAGATCATGCTGTTTGGCGGTATGTAATGCGCCAAAATTATAGCTATTTAAAAGATATAGCTTACTATCCTTACATTCCAGGCTTAACTAAAGCAGGGCTTTCCATAGAAAAAATACCCAACTTACAGGAAATGAACGATGCCCTTGCCAAAATAGGCTGGGGAGCTGTCACTGTTGATGGGTTTATCCCTCCAGCTGCCTTTATGGAGTATCAGGCTTATCGCGTTTTGGTGATTGCTGCCGATATTCGCCAGCTAAACCATATTGAATACACACCTGCGCCTGATATTATCCATGAATCTGCCGGCCATGCGCCAATTATTGCAGATCATGATTATCACCAATACCTCAGTTATTTTGGTTCGATAGGGGCTAAGGCCATGTTCTCTGCACAGGATTTTGACCTATATGAAGCTATCAGGGCGTTATCGATATTAAAAGAAATGCCGAATGCCAATGAGGCCGAGCTTAAAAAGGCAGAAGATCTGGTTGCCTGGCAACAGGAAAATATGGGTGAGCCGTCAGAAATGGCATTATTAAGTCGCCTGCATTGGTGGACAGTTGAATATGGGCTGATCGGCACTTTGGAAAACCCCAAAATATACGGAGCGGGCCTGCTTTCATCTATTGGCGAAAGTGCGAGCTGTATGAATCCTGATGTTGAAAAGCTTTGGTACACTATTGATGCGATAAAATACTCTTACGATATTACCAAGCCACAGCCACATCTATTTGTAACCTCAACGTTTCAAAATCTGATAGATGTGCTTGAACAGTATGCCGATACCATGGCCTTTAGGGTGGGTGGTGCGATTGGATTGAAAAAGGCGCTCGATAGTAAAAATACCTGTACAGCGGTTTACAGCTCTGGTTTGCAGGTTACAGGCACTATTGCCGAGTTTAAAACAGATAAAAACAACGAACCTTATTTTATAAAAACAACTGGTCCAAGCGCCTTATCAGCAAACAATAAGCAACTGCACGGTCATGGTAAAGATTATCATAAAGATGGTTTCAGTTCGCCGGTTGGAAAGTTGAAAGAGAATCAGAAGCCATTGGAAGATTTTTCGGGAGACGAGTTATCCGCCATCAGCATAAAAGAAAATGAAACAGCGATACTCAATTTTGAGAGTGGTATAGCAGTAAGCGGACTTGTAAAGTCAATTTTAATAAATAACGAAAAGGTTCAATTAATTACGTTTACCGATTGTACTGTTAAAGACAAAGAAGGTAATATATTATTCGACCCATCATGGGGTGTTTATGATATGGCCGTAGGAGAGAAAATAGTGTCTGTTTTTTGTGGCGCTGCCGATAAGGAAGAATTTATTGAAGTGCCACATAAGTCGGCAACGGGTACACACCATGTTCAGTATGATAATCGTACACTCGAACTTCACCAATTATATCAGCAGGTGCGTAATCGCAGGCATACCGGTGGCGATTATGGATTTTTAGGTAATGTTTGGCGAAAACTGCAAGCTGATCACTACGACGACTGGCTTTGCGCGCTTGAAATATTGGAACTATTAGATCATGAAAATGCCGAGCTACAATTAGCTACTGAGATCAGGGGCTTTCTTGAGCAAAAAGCCGCCAATGAGCCTGAGTTTACCAAGCTTATTAATGATGGATTATATTTAATAAAGCATCCGGTTGAGCAAAATTTGATATTTTAGCATTATTAAAAATTATTCTTCCTTTAGCTGGGAGCGGACTTATGAATATTATAATAACAGGTGCCAGCAGCGGTGTTGGTTTTGAAGCAGTTATCGAGCTAATATTATCAGGCAAACATAAAGTGATTGCCCTTGCACGTTCGCAGGACAAATTGGAGCGATTATTAGAAATTGCCAATAACCTAAACCCCGAATGTAACCTGTATGCGATTGCTTTTGATATTGTACATGATGATTATGATAGCTTGCAGCAATTTATAGCTGCTAATTTTGATAATCGGGTAGATGCCTTAATCAATAATGCGGGTGTGCTGATCAACAAGCCATTCGCGCAATTGCTCGAAACGGATTTTGTGGAAATGCTGCAAAGTAATTTTATAGGCCACGTGCGCATGATACAGGGGGTTTTGCCATTAATGCCTTCGGGATCTCATATTGTAAATATTGGCAGTATGGGTGGTTACCAGGGAAGTGCTAAATTTTCGGGACTATCAGCTTACTCGGCGAGCAAAGCCGCTTTACATACGCTTACAGAGTGTTTGGCGCAGGAATTTATGGAGCAAGGTGTTAAAGTGAATTGCCTTGCGCTGGGTTCGGCGCAAACAGAGATGCTTGAGAAAGCTTTCCCCGGCTACCAGTCGCCGGTTATGGCATTTGAAATGGGTAAATATATAGCCGATTTTGCGTTAACAGGGCATCAGTTTTTTAATGGAAAAGTATTGCCGGTAGCGCTATCTACCCCTTAAATTAATAAAATCTTCCCTTTCTAAATCTAAAACCCCACAAAAATCGTTATTTGTGTAGATTATATTCCCCATAACGTAGATAATATTTCTCTTTTTGGGTAGCAATGTATACGTATTTTGTTCATTATATTCATTGCCTAAATAAATAAGTCCATAGGCTGTTGCGTTATCGTATATTATAAAATAGGAATAATATTTGGTATATATAATACATCACAATTGCAATTATATTAATTTTTAAGCCATGGACAGGACATTCATTATCGAAGGGCTAATAGTAGCGGCTCCGGTATTTATGATCATTAGAACATTAATTTTACGAGGTAGGAAATTACTCGACTAAAACGCCGGGATAATATGTTTTTTGAAGCTCTTCCAAAAGAGTGGTTAAGTTTTTTTGTGCGCTCAACGCAAAAAAACAGAAGAACGCTTATGCGCTCCCCTGTTTGTGATAAGGATAGGTATAAATATTAGGCTTGTTTGTTCATCTTTAAAAACTCGTTCACCACAACTTCAGTTACATAGCGTTTGTTGCCATCTTTGTCGGTATAATTACGGGTGGCTAATTTGCCTTCAATGGCTACCTCATCACCTTTCTTCAAGTAATCCTCGGCAAGTTTGGCTTGCGCACCCCAAAATGCTAGCGAATGCCATTGCGTATCAATCACTTTTTCGCCTTTATCATTTTTGTAGCTCTCGTTAATCGCTATTGATAGGCGGGTTAGTTTTTTGTTATTGTCAAAGTTTTTCACGTCAGGGTCCATACCCAGGTGACCTACAAGGCGTACGCTGTTTCTTAATGTATTCATATCGTTGATTTATTATTTTATCGTTTGTTATTGCTTGATACAAAGGTGAGGGTAATGATAAAATTAGTCGGTTGCTAAGTGCTTATAGTCGACAATTCCCATTTGCAAGCGTTTGCAAACGGATAATGATTTGCCTATATTAGCATTATGAATACCGAGAAACACTGTTTGGATTGCGGCGAAGTGATACACGGCCGGGCAGATAAGAAGTTTTGTAACGATATGTGCCGCAATAATTATAACAACCAGCTCAACAGCAGCAGTTATAACTTGATCCGGAATATAAATAACATTCTACGCCGTAACCGCCGCATTATGGAAGAGCTTAATCCATCTGGCAAAACAAGAACCACGCGCGAGAAAATGCTGGTTAAAGGTTTCGACTTTGATTATTTTACCAGCACCTACCAAACCAAAAATGATAAATGCTACCATTTTTGCTATGAATACGCTTACTTACCGTTGGATAACGATGAATTGTTATTGGTTAAGCGGGAAAATAAATCAGAATAACAATATCCCATGAAATTAAGACTTAAATACTATAAAGTAATTATGGTACTCTTATTAGCATTGTTCTGGTTGGTGGTACCATTTCTATTTTCATTAAAAGTGAATTTCTCATCAACCAGGGATATTGTAACAATGGTATTTTTCGCGTTATTGTTTATCTATACACTGATCAGCTTCGGTAAGATGATATTTTTTGAATTCTATGATGTTGAGTTCACTCAATCTACCATCAAACTAAAAAACATCATCACCCGAAAGGAAACGTTTATTGAAACTTTTATAACTAAGTTTAAAATTAATCCAATAACAGGTAAACTTTCCCTGATTGACAACGAGGGCGATGTAATTGTGATACTCAACGCCTTTCATTATTTTAATGTTCCGGAAGCATTAGATTATCTTAATCTGAGAAGAAATTCAGGCTAACTTTCAAAATCAGTATTACCTTGCTGGGTGCTTAACCCTTGCCGTTTGGTAATCAGCAAGCCTAAGCTCAGCACCAAGCTGGTACCTAATATCACCACAAAAAGCAAACCTGTTTCAATTCCTTTAATCTTTAGTTCAGCAGGTAGGCTGTAAAATAACAACACACTTATTAAACCGCGTGGTATCAATACCAGCTCGGGCATAAGGTCTGTTTTTGATACCAATTTGATGTAAAGAAACCGCACCAGGTATATCCCAACTAACATCGCGGTGCCCGAAAGCAAAACCGACCAGTTTTGCAGCTGGTAAATATCCATGGTATAACCAAACATGATGAAGAAGAAAGTCCGCATTAAAAACGCGCTTTCTGCTGATAACTGAAAAAGCTGCTTAATATCATACTTTAATTTGGGGTAGATAAAGTATTTCCTGAAGATCGGAAGTTTGATTTGACTGGCGTTATTCAGGAATAAGCCCAGCGCCAAAACTATTATAAGTGATGACAGGTGGAACATCTGCCCGATTGAATAAACCAATATCAATATGGATATTACAAGGAACGATTTTACATGATGTGTTAACCTGCCAATGAGGTAAAGCAATAACAGACAAGAGCAAATCACCACCACGGAAATTACACCTAATTCAGCACCTAGTTTAGTGAATGATGAAAAGCTGATTTGCCGGTTATTCACCATAAAGTTGAATAACACAACTGTAAGGATGTCGGAAAAAGAAGATTCATAAACAATAAATTCTCTTTTCGCCTTACTCATATTGGCTGCCGCCGGTATGGCCACCGCCGAGCTGATCACACAAAACGGAATTGAGTTTATAAAGCAACGGTAAAAGTCCTGCCCGCTAATGTATTGAATAATTAAGGTGACAACCAGCGAGGTAACCAGCAAAATAATTAATGCCGAAAAAAACGACTTTTTAATAATGCTGTTTTTATCCTTACTATACCTCAACTCAAGCGCCCCCTCAAAAACAATAAGCACAAGCCCGAGCGTACCCAGTGTGGGTAAAATATTGGTGAAATTTAGCGCAGTAAAACTGAAATAATCAAGGATCTGTTTTATGCCGATGCCCAGGCACATCAATAAAATAACTGAAGGGATTTTTGTTTTCCCGCTAATCAGATCAAACAGATAAGAAAATATTACCAGTCCGCTTAATATGATTAAGGTGGTGTACGATGTCATATTCAGCAGTTTTATTGTTAGTAAATACAGAAATTTAGAGTCAAGATGTAAGAATCAAGATAGGTATATTAATCCCCATGTCTTGACTCTTACATCTTTATTCTATCCCTTAGCTGTTTTTCATAAAAGCTAAAGTAAGTGCCAGGGCATCTTTCGAAGCCTGTTCGTTATACGAAGGCCTTTCATCACAACTGAAAGCATGGCCTACAAATGATATTTTTACATTGATGTAGTCCTTACCGGCTTCATCTAACGCTTTTAAAGTCTTGTTTATGGTTTCATCAGGGATGTGGTCATCTTTTCCGCCCCAGAAGAATAAATGCCTGCCGTGCAGATCCTTTGCTTTGTCGGCAATTTGCTCGATACCGCCGCCGTAATATGATACCGCCGCTTTTAATGGCAATACCGCGTTAGCTAAAAACGATACCCTGCCGCCTAAGCAATACCCAATGCTAAAAACCTTGCTGGTATCAACACTTCCTTGTTTAGTTAGCCATTCGTAACTGGCTTTAAGATCAGCCTCCATGCCTTCGTTAGTTACTGCTGAATAATGCGGCATAACCGCCTGAAAGTTATCATAAGGGCCTTCAAAATATTTCGGAGCGCTGCGATGAAATATCTCCGGAGCTATTACCACGTAACCATCCTTTGCGAAATGATCGGCCACGTTACGTATATGGTGGTTTACACCAAAAGCCTCCTGTATTAAAATAATAGCTGGTGTACCGGCTTGCAAATTTTCGGGCAATGCAATGTAGGCTGCCATTTCCGAGCCATCGCTTATAGCTAGGTCAACATAATTTTTTTTGTTTGTCATATTGTAGTGTGTGTATAAAACAAATATATGGGTTTATACATTTACCATCGGGCGGTGCTTTGTAAAATACAATTTACAAAGCAGTGAGATTACCGTGGATGTTACTCTTCATATTTGTATAAAAAAGAATATATGGCACATTTGTTTTCCCCTTTAAAAATAAAAAGCATCGAATTTAAAAACCGCATTGTCGTATCGCCGATGTGTGAATACTCCAGCGAAGACGGTTTTGCTAACGATTGGCATTTAGTCCATCTGGGCAGCAGAGCGGTTGGTGGCGCCGGATTAATCATTACTGAAGCTACTGCCGTATCTCCCGAGGGCCGTATTACAGCTTCGGATTTAGGGATTTACAAAGACGGGCATATTGAAAAGCTTAAGCAAATTACAGATTTTATACATGCCCACGGTGCAATAGCCGGAATGCAATTAGCGCATGCTGGCCGTAAAGCCAGTCATCAGGCCCCGTGGGATGGTGGCAAGCAAATAAAAGCCGACCAGCCCGGCGGATGGGAATCCGTAGGCCCAAGTGCAATTGCATTTACAGATATTGAAGATGCCCCGCTGGAACTTGATAAAGCAGGTATTGAAAAAGTGAAAGCCGATTTTAAATCAGCAGCTGCAAGAGCAATTAAAGCAGGTTTTAAGGTAATAGAACTACACGGCGCGCATGGCTATTTATTGCATGAATTTCTTTCGCCGTTAAGTAATAAACGTACTGACGAATATGGCGGCTCATTTGAAAATCGTATCAGGCTTTTGCTGGAGGTTATCGCCTCAGTTCAGGAAGTTTGGCTTGATGATCTGCCATTGTTTGTTAGGATCTCCGCAACCGATTGGACCGAAGGTGGCTGGACAGGTGATGATTCTGCGGAATTAGCCAAAGTTTTAAAAACTAAAGGTGTTGATTTGATCGATTGCTCAACCGGCGGGAATGTAGCTACGGCTAAAATTCCTGTTGGCCCGGGTTACCAAGTTCCGTTTTCAGAGCAGGTGCGCAAAGAAGCTGGTATATTAACCGGTGCGGTAGGTATGATAACCGAACCATTACAGGCAGACAGCATCATCCAAAATGGCCATGCCGATATGATAATTATTGCCCGGGAGTTTCTGCGCGATCCACATTTCCCATTACGCGCGGCTCATGAACTTAACCACGAAGTGAAATGGCCGGTACAATACGAACGTGCCAAATGGCATAAGGAAAAATAAGAAGCTCTATGTCATTGCGAGGCACAAAGCAATCGCACGGAGAAAAGCGACTATGCATAGTTTGCGATTGCTTCGTACCTCAATGACAATAGTCTATTTCCCCTCTTTCCGCCGCAGGTGCAATGTCATTAAGTTAAGCCCCACCTAAATCCTCCCCGGTAGGCTACAGTGTGTACACATTTTTTTGATAATTGAGGAGGAGCGACCATCCTTCATAAACATTATAGAATTTGACCAGGCCCTTTTGTAAGACAATCGGTCCTGGTTTTCTTTGTGAAGCATAGCCTT
>Ga0302309_10001093_pt1 | contig 26287 bp, 33 predicted proteins | sample III_Palsa_N1_1_FD_200453 | JGI IMG/M metagenome (GOLD analysis project Ga0302309, IMG submission 200453) | Peat permafrost microbial communities from Stordalen Mire near Abisko, Sweden - III_Palsa_N1_1 | ecosystem: Environmental > Terrestrial > Soil > Palsa > Peat permafrost | place: Sweden... | reverse complement strand
CAGAATCGTCAGCAGCAAATGCAGCAACTGCGGGCCGATGCGTCGAGCTCACCACACGATCAGCATCAAAAAATGCGCGCGCTCAAACAGGATACCGACAGTCAGATCGAGGCGATCCTCACCGACAGCCAGCGCCAGCAGTATCAGCAAATGCAGCAGGAAGCCATGCAGCATCGACGTGACAACAAACAGGGTTCGCCCGGCGCAGGTGGCGGGGATGACGGCGGCAACCCCTGAGCAGCAGGAACCTGACGCTGAAGTGATAGGTGCTTGGATAGTCAACCCGGCTCGCAAGCATCGGTAATTATTTGCCGATGCAGAAAGTGTTGAAATGCGATTAGCCCATGAAAAATACTGTTGTTCTAATTGCTAATTTCTAGTGGTCCCATTGGTGGACCCGAACGGAGCTCACTCAATTGATCCACGTTTGTTACGACTTTTCGGATTAGACAGACGATGTTGTTGTAGCGGCGATCAAGCTTCGGAAAGCGCTCGCAAGGCGCGAGCTTCGTAGTTGCTGCTGCACGCGACGCGCATCATTCGGTTTACATTCAGATTGAAAATCTGACCAAGATCAACGCTGTGATCTACCTGCAGGACCGCGCACAACAATTCTTATATTTGTCGCCGCCCATTTGACAGCGCAGCGTCATGGTGCGCAGCAACCCATCTATTAATAACGATCCTGCCTCACTGATTTTTGTTGGCCGTACCTTGACGCATTTCTGGACTATTCCGGTTGGTAACTTACCCTAGTTGAGCCGAACAACGGCTCAGATTGGCATCCGCTTTTCTGGAACCCACTAGGTGAACCATGAATATCGAACACGTAGTTACGACTCGCTACCTCCGCCTCCCTGAAGTAATAAACCTCATTGGCCTATCTCGTTCTCAGATATACAAAATGCAAAGAGAAGGAACCTTCCCTCTCTCGATACCACTTTCGAGGAGATCAGTCGCTTGGTCGCATCGGCAGGTCCGAGAATGGATGGCCAGTAGGCGAAAAACATCGTGATCATATGCATCGACGGCCACCCTTATACGGTGGCCTTTTTATTTTTCGTATGACCATCAATCGCTCAATTAGGCAAACTCAGCGGTGACGCCTCGTATGCATGTTTAACCAATTCGGCGCGTTTCAGGCAGGGTACCCAGCTGTGTTTTGACAGCAGATCCTTATGGACATCTGGAAATTCTTATAGGGCTAAAAAATACTTTTTATTATATTAATCATATACTTGCAATGCTAAAAGTAACGTGTATATTGCTGCCATCGAACATGACCAGCCACAGGTAATAACGCCTAGGAGGAAAAACTCGATAAACATAAATGGTGATCTATGAACTACGAAATCTGCACTGAACAACGATTCCTTCGCCTTCCACATGTAATGCATCGTGTGGGAATTTCCGAATCTCACATCTACGCACTAATGAAAAAAGGTCAGTTCCCACAATCCATCCGCCTAAGTGGCAGAACAGTGGCATGGCTAGAGTCAGAGGTGACGGCATGGATGGCCGGGAGAGTCAGAACCGCTCACTAGCTGTTAGCAACGTAGCAACACCGCTGCTCAGATTCCTGAGAGCGTTTTACCTCCGATCAGAACATCTGCAGCTGAAACTTCTTCAGCAGGGACAACTATCGAAAAAATTTGACAGAGAGAAGAATTATGGAATTAGAAGAAGATTATTGGACGGGCGAACTTTATGAATCGCTCGCAGAAAACGGAGTCGACCTTATCGCTGGCAACGGGCCTTACAGGTTCTTAGCGATAGGCTCTATTGGCCGCAAAATCAGCGATCAGATGATAGTAGTGCGGGAGGAATTTTCATCGATGATCGCGGACGTAATTCGCAGTTTCTACTACAACGTTGGCGGAGCGTTCGGAAAATTCGAATGCTTCGAGTTGAGGGGTACCGTTTTGCTCACGCCTAGAAGATCAGAAGAGGGGTTCTTGGACGCAGTAATAGGTATTTGCGACGACCCTATTTTTCATGCGCCCACGTGGAAAGAGTCGGACACACACTTTTCAATCGCGCTGGGAGACGCTTGGTTAGCTCGCATGCGCCCTTACAGCTCAGCCCAGCATGCCTTGTTGACGATGACGTGGCCGGAGGTTTCGAACGAGCTCTCCTCGGATGACATTATGGACATTTTTAGACGGCGTCTTAATCCCAATAACGCTGTTATCCGTTTCGTAAGCTCCGAAGGCCTCGACTAAGCGATTCGACCGGTGTTATCCACTCCCGGTCGATGAGCTGGAGCAATTTTCGACACGATCGAGAAAACGCTCTAAATATTATTGTTAGACCTCGACAACGCGTCACGGCGATCGTCCTAACCGACAAACCGACACTTACCTGACGACATCGATCGGCTCAGGTTCTTAGGATAGCTGTACCCAAAATTTGAGATAGATATGCATAAAAGGATAGAAGAATGTTTAATAGTATTTACAATTTTGAGCAGGCAAAGAAGCAATATTACATAGACCTAGTCAATGGATATGGCCCATATAGAATTTTCAACACCCTGACTTTTCAGTCCTTGATCAATGATGAGCAAGGCAGAGCCATCGCTGACATCTACTGGCGCAGGCTTAACAAGAAGGTCTTTGATATGTATCGTTGTCCTGCAAATACATGCCTTCATGGTGTCGTAGTGCTTGAACGTAAAAGTATCAGGAAAGATCGCAAGGGCAGAAAAAATCCTCACTTTCATTTCTTGATCAAGGATCATCCCATTCTTTCCGACGACATCGATAAGGCAGTAGATGAGATACAGCTAGCTGGCGTGAAGGCTTCGCGGAACTTCAAGACATTCTCTGGAAGGCGTCTTGTTAGTAAAAAGAAGGGCGTTCATACCTGTGAAGCCTACGATGATGGTGTAGTGGGCTATCTTTCCAAAGAGGCTACTCAGTGGGGATGGAAGGCTGTCGACAGGGTCTTCTTGCTCGATAAAAAAGGTCTTGTTTCGTTCGATGCCACGCCGTCTCATAAGATGTTCTAGTGAACAGCACTATCCAGTTAAGCGGGCTAGCCGAAGCATTAGGTATCCAGTAATTCCGAAATACCGATGCTGTGGCAACCCTTGTGCAAGAAGGGTTTCAGCTAGTTCTTCCGATCAATATTTCTACAATGATCAGCGAGCCAAGGCATACCTTGCGTATACCGCTTCGGCGTAATTTTCCGCTTCACCTTTTGTTTCTTATGGGATGCTTGGCGATGCTGAAGAAACGTCTTCAGAAATGCTTCGGGTGCAATGCCTAAAGCCTCCAAGATCTCGATCAGCTCAATAACATCAACCGATGCTCAGCGCGTTCAACCTTTGAGATAAAGGTCTGAGTTGCATCGAGTCGTAAGGCTAGACCAGCCTGTTACGAACCCACGTCTTCCAACTTACTCAGCGTAGCCAGTTCTTTCGTGGACGGGAAAAACTCACCGACCTCACATTCAAGAGCAATGGCCAACTTGACCAGCGTAGGGATCGTCGCCGCACGCTTTCCATTCTCGATCATCCCAATGTGGGCTCGGTCGAGCGGAATACTGTAAGCCAGTTTGTCTTGGCTAAGCCCTTTGGCCTGCCTGATCTCGCGGACTCGCGCACCTACTGCGCATAGCAATTCGGATGGTGGCCCCGATCTGTTTTTGGAAGGGAGATCCGTGCCCGTTGAAGTGTGCTTGGTTGCCATCCCCAAACACTAGGCAATGGTGGCTTTCTCTACCTCTGGCGGAATTACCTCTGGCGGCATTACTCTGTATAATTGAGACGCTGAGCTGCGGGGTATTCGCTCTGACATGCCAGTCGGGCTAAAAGCATCCAAAGGGGAGCGTCACGTGCGGAAACCTTTCAAAGTAATGCTGGCTTTCATCGTCGCCGTGGGTGGTCTGGCGATCTACGCCGGCTTTGATGAATCGAACGGCGACGTAGGTTCATCGGGCAGCGACGGTCAGTCTTCAAATGTGAACAAATATGGCTGGGCTCATACATCCCAGTTATTCATAGACCGATGGAACGCGGAGACGCCTTCGGACGATCGAATCACAGACATACAGAAGAAAGACGATAGCCTCTTGATCAAGGTGTCAGGTGGATCGATGACGCTCACTGACAACCAGTTTTATATGTTCTCAACAACCGATGCCGATACTTTCGATGCTAATTGCGTCGCCACCGTTCGGGCGGGCATGGGTGTTGATACTGACCAAGCAACAGAACTAGTAAGCCAAGCGCGTAGCTATATTCCGCGGTCGCCGGTGCACATCGGTTTCGTGAAATATAAAGGGTACTCAGTGAACATCGAACTGTTTCCCTCGGACGGGGTATTGGCTTGCACCCTGATACCTGCTGCTCCGTGACTGTGATGCGACACGGTCGCAACAAGTGCTCAAGCGGTTACGTCAGCTCATCGACTACAGAGAAATCCGCGATGCCTCGCTATACGCCCCAGTGCAACGCTACCAAGCAATTCTGCACTCGCGGGTTATTCGAACGATGAATGTCAATGGAATGCGGAGATGACCGATGAATAAGCTGATCGCGCAACTCTTAACGGCGTATGCGCTTTACACGCTCACTGGCGCTGGAGTGGCTGTTATTTTTGTATTCGGCGCTGCATGGTTCATCTGGGCAATCTATGGTTGGATAGCACTGGGCGCGTACGTCGTTGCACTGTGGCTGCTCTTTGAATGGGCTTGTAAGGCCGTCGTAGAGTGGCAGCTAAGGGAGGCTCCGCACCTATGGGGCAGACCATCGAAGCCGTCCGAGCCCGAGCCGAAGCCTCCTGCGAAACCTAGACACACGCGGCACGGCTACTGAGGCTAGGATTTAATATTTAGGCTTTCTCACTATGCCTCCATCCTTCACCAGCACTGAGCCACGTCATGTCAGACCTTAGCGATCATGACGTAGCGTTTCGCATTCAGGCGATGACGCTGTCAGCCCATATTACGCAGACAGCTATCGTGCTTGCGGAAGCTGCTGGCGAAACGATTGATCGTCCATTGACTGAGGCTCAACTCAAGCGAGCCTTTGAAATCCATGTCGCCGAAGATCATCTACTGACGGTCATGCTGATCGACTATGCCGAGTACATGCATCTACCGACGTGGAAGCGACCTCCTCGACCGTGACGATACTATTCGGATCTGGATTCCAAGATCTGGATTTCAAGTTTCGCGTTCTTGCCGACCACTTTTTAAAAGATCATAGGACAGGCCCTAAAGCCATCTCATAGGCGAGCCCACCTCCGTCATGGGAAATGATTTCAGGCTGCTTGGAGCGCCACGGAGAAGGTCTAGCGGCAATCTCCCAAGGCACGGCTAATGCTGAAATTACATTGGCACCCTGTGGGACAATGCCCGTCTGTTCCTACCGCCACAATCTTCCATGACTGCTCCAAAAGACGCTTTCAAAAAATTTCAGGAAGAATTGGCAGCGCTGGATAGCAAATCCGATCCAAAGTCTTCGAAGACAGAACCTATGTCCAGACTGGATCATGCCAAAGCAGATTTTATTATCCTAAAGCGAAGGTACGGCCTGACCGTGGCTGATGTGGTGACATTCTTTCCGGAAGAAGAAGGTATTGCTTACCTTCAGCAGCTGATCGCACAAGCACAGGTAAAGGGTAAGAAAGGGAAGAAGAAAGCTTGAACCTTTTGGTGCTGCGTTAGCATTCAGAGACTGTTGCCAAAAATCAATCTGGCAACGCACAGTTCCCCGTCAGCAGCCAAACGCCAGTCCTATCTTGAGGGAGATACTTCCCATGCCGTTTGATGAAAGTTGGTGAGCCCAATATTTGGCAATCACCCGACAACGGCTCGCTATCCGTGTAAACATGAATTTCGACATCGCCCAGCGCCCATTGCTCAGGGTCGTCTGCAACATCTTGCTTACTGACTGGATCGATATCTATTTGTGTCACATGTAAACCCGCGCTGGCGAGCCGACTCCCCAGATCTCCTTTAAAAGCGGGTATCGAGTGGAGTATCTGGCTTATCTTTACAGGATCAGACAGCAACGTGTTCTTGGCTTGTGCCATGCAAGGCAGCATGCCGAATAGAAAAACGAACGCAACGCGACCAATTTTTTGCATGAGTAAGCGCCCTTAACGCCCGAGTGCAACTAGCTTGCGATGTGACGTCAGCTTGTATTTTCAGCCGTGCGTTTCATCGATCGCTTTTTGAGCTTGCCTAACCTTGATAGAGATATTGACGGCGTCGAAGCAGATTTTGGTAATAAACAAGCCAGCAAAGACAGACATTCCCTGAGCGAGCATTGAGCCAAATCTTCCGTCGGCGACTGTTCCCATCACGTAGAGCAGCGCGGTAAAGGCGCCTATCACCGAGCCAAACATTGTTGCTACTAGAAGGGTAGTAAGCAGAAAAGTATTGAGCCTAGCCGGGTCTTTTAAGTACTCGTCGATTCGAGACTGCTCTTTGGCACGTATAACCTGTCGTTTTTCAGCTGCGACATTGGATCGTCTAGACAGCCAGTCTTGGATCTTTGGCGTGAAAAGATTTGCGATGATTGAAAGCGGAATCGCGAAAGCCAGTCCTAGCCAAAATTCCCCGCTTGCACTCATGTTGTCTCTCCTGACAGCCCATGAGGAATTGTAATGGTGCTATTCAATGCTCTCTAACCTGCTTTCAGCACGATTCGGGACATACCTTGCGATCCCAGAAGCTCGATAAACTCAATCAATGCATCTGCTGGTGCCGTTCCAAAATCGGCCGTAAGGAACCACCATTGTCCGTTTGATTCGATTTGGCTGAACGAATGAACCGCACCACTAAGCCCCTGATGCTTTGCCGTCCCAAGGTCATCAACGTCTAACCATCGGGTAATCCACCCCTCAATCTGCTGCACGCTCCGAGGCGCCTTGTCGAACACGACTTGCACACATGACCATGTGAATGGATGTATCTCCACTTGGAATGCGCCAAAGTTGTAGCCACGCGCTTCGAAAGCTGGGTCTGTATCGAGACGAACCTCACTCAGTTCCGTTTCCCCGCTTATATTTTTTGAAACGATGTCGGCCCGAATGTAGCGGTAAGGATATGGAACCTCTTCGTTATCGATCGATATCAGCAACTCACCGACTACGTTCGGCTGACTCATTGCCAGCCTTGCCTTTGCTTCAGCGTAAAAGCTCACGTAGCGCTGCCGCTCCGCGCCAATGACCGCCTCAATGCTCATGTCTATCCTTTGTAGGCAGCTTTGCGCTCCACGAATAACTCGCGCCACTGCTCGATATCATCGTCATCCCCTATATCCCAGACCCTAGTACCAGCAGAATTTTCTTGACGAAAAAAGTAACCGGTGACGCCGTCGTATCTGGACCAAGCATCTCGTTCAAACTGAAGGACTTCACCTTCAATGAAAGTATCCCGCAACGCTTTGAATGACTTCAAGACAATGTAGAAGCCATCCACGATGAACGGACAATCTCTCCATGGTCGAATGATTTCAGGCATGGACAGCTCTACCTTAAAAAATTGATGTGTTTCGGGTCGATAGCGAACAAGCCAGCACAATCGTTCTTGCTGGATACCGTCTAAGCAGGCAGTCTTCCTTGCTTGGCTTGATATTCCAAGAACTGTCGAGCAGATTCTTGGACCTCGGGTTTTGCTAGGGTATTTGAGGCAACTGCCTTCAATGCAGACAGATACTCGGCGCGATCGGTGGCTGCGAGGTTCGAATTAAGGATACGGTTTGTCATCAGCACTGCGCTTACGTTTGGTGCGTCGCTCAATGAGCGTAGGAGTCGCGGGGCATAAGCAGGGTAGAAGCTTTCAATAAAATGCACCAAGCTGCCGGGCATTCCTAGCTCTTCCATTGGATGTTGCTCAAAGTAATCGAAGATATGAGTCGTCAGGATTTGATGTTCAGTCGGATCAATTTTGGTGAGCAAATCGTCTACCAGTACCGAAAATTCTGCGGCGTTAACATCAATCTTGAAGAGCGCTTCCTTGAACTCTGCTGGAGACATAAACACCCCTAAAATTTGCCGTGCCATTGGGGGCAGACAGTCCCGACATTATTAGCTGGATCGGATGATTCGGCGAGATCGCGAAGGACTACAAGAAAATGCTGCTGCTACCAATAGTCAGCAAGCTGATGCAGCTAGAGGATAACGATGCCCCGTAACTCAGGTAGATTCATCTGATGCCAGTGAACTGTCGAAATCACGGACGCCCACACTCTGACGCTGACCTGCCAATGCGATTAGTAAATTTAGACCTTCAATAGCGTCTGGACTGTCCTCTTCAACAAGCTGTTCCATAGCAGTCGGTTTCGCTCTAGCGGCGGCTACGTGGCCTAGTGAAACGATCACGCGTGAAGCAACTGTTCGTGTCGATGAATTTTGTTTATATCGAAGCAGGTCAATCAACTCAGGCAAACGAGAATGAGCTTCGGGATGCAAAGATAGAAGCTCGATCAGTTTGGCAATGATGTCTGGTCTGGCGACCTGTCGAAGACCTAGCTCTTTTGCACGACGCAGAAGAGCATCAAAAGGCTCGGTCGTAATGTCAGACACCATCGGGGCATGACGTAACACCCATCGGGCAATGTTGTAGGGTCGACATACGAAGAAAAATCCGATTCCAATTTGGATCAAATTCATAGCTGCACTCAGCTTTCCAGCTGGACCAAGCCAAGCGAGAGCGGACTGACCAGATTCGGGTGAAAGAGCTACAGCTTTCATCCAGAGACCCAACAGAGGAATGAAGGACTCTTTTAGCCACCAGAGGCCCATAAGAACGCAGCCGACCACGACGATTTCTGACGGCGAGAATGTTGCCGGAGGAATTCGCTCTAGCCCGGCCATCAACCCTCGGGCCATCGCTCCGCTTAGCCCCCACATGATGAGCGCAACACCAACGCATATACCTACGACAAGTATTCCTACCCACCAAGCATCGCCCCAAGCGGCAGTCATCTTTCTGATCGCTGAGGCAATCGCAAAGAGCTGGAGAGCGCTCACGCAAAGCCATATCGCAAATAGCCTGAAACCTACTGCCACTAGCTGTCTTGCACTCATTGTTGCCCCTTAAACCTGCTGAACTGCAACGGTGTCGTCATCCGCTCTCACAAGGAACGCATAACCTAACGATTCTTCCATTCTGACCGCCTAGGGCAAGAGCAAAAGTAATCCCTCTACATCCATCAAACTAATGGCTTACAAGAATTTTGTGAACAATCGGTCGTCTGGCTGCGTTGCTCCAGCCTTGGGCGAAGAACGCCGCATTACGATCATAGATTGTGCAAACGTCCTTCATTGAAATATTGTCGTCGGCAGCCACTAAATGCATTTCGTGAGCAACAGCATCCAACGCGCTTCGCCTAATCCCTTTATATACGACTTCGACGCTTTGAGATGACTGCGCGAAAATCGCTGACGCTTCGCGGAAATCCTGCGCGTCGTCCTTCATAACTGCTTGAACAAAATGGGAAACGTCGGAGCCCTGATCCTTGCAAAATTCGGCTCTAGCTCTAGTGTTCAAAAGGTAGCGACCGAAAAACTCAGATGCAGCGACGAGACGGCGATGCGCAATTCCTTGTGTCGCCAACAGTGCAGCATCCTGAGCAGTAGAGTCCGGGATCATAAGAGTGACTTTTATCTGTCGTTGATGATCTCCTTCAGACTGTTGAAGAGATTCGAGCACGCCATTTCGCAGCATTTCCACGATTAGCTTCTCTGCGGCGTCTTTCTGAGACACCGTCATTTTGCTCGCCACTTCGTCCCGAAGATTTGACTCGGTGAGAGTTGAACTCGCACCGGCTCTTACCGGGTCGATCGCGATAGTGGACAGAGCATAGGCAAAGACAAGATTCTGCGGGACACCCAAGCCATTGGCATAAAGATATGCAAGGCTGGCGAGCGCTTGATTGTTGCCACTAGCGACAGCTTTACGAATCAAAATGTTCGCTTGTACATAGTCTTTTGGCACACCTTTGCCAGTTGTGTACAACAACCCAAGAGTATATTCAGCCTGCTCATTTCCCTGAGCAGCTGATTTCCCCAGCCAGAATGCCGATTGCACGAAATCTTGTGGAACGCCCTGTCCATGGAAATACATGCTCCCGAGATTTTCTTGGGATATTGCATCGCCGCGTTCTGCAGCCTTCCGATACCACATTGAAGCTTGTGCAAAATCGGGCTGCACACCTTGTCCGTACACGTACATATCTCCTAAATCAGCTTCAGCGACTGTATCTCCTTGGTCTGCTGCTTTTCGAAACCACAGCATCGCTTGCACGAAGTCCTTTGGCACACCAACACCGTGCAGATACATGGTGCCAAGGTTTGATTCTCCAGCGACATTTCCCTGTTCTGCGGCTTTGCGAAACCAAGCTGCGGCAAGAACATCGTCTTTCATGACGCCGCGGCCGTTTAAGTACATCGCACCGAGATCTATTTGCGCAATAGGGTTACCTTGCTCAGCAAGCTTCCGTAGATTGGCATCCGCTGCAACGTAGTCGCCCCTCGAAAACGCAGCAGTTCCTGACTTTAGGTCGCCAGCGTTTGAGGCGTCCGCGCAGACTAAGACCGCTATGCTGAGCAGTGCGCATAAAAATTTCATTGTCAGCCCCCTGATTTTTACGAAGCATATCCTTCGCTTTCTGAATTGCCTATCGATTGGGATCTCTCTGTATTGACGCTTTTCGTTGATGGCGTAAGCAATCAGCTAAACAACCTTGCGCTCCACAAACAGCTCGCGCCACTGCTCAATATCATCGTCATCCCCTATATCCCACACCCTCGTGGCAGCCGAGTTTTCCTGACGAAAATAGTAACCGGTGAGGCCGTTGTATCGAGACCAAGCATCCCGTTCAAACTGAAGTACTTCACCTTCAACGAAAGTATCCCGCAACGCTTTGAATGACTTCAAGACAGCGTAGAAGCCGTCCACCGTGAACGGACAATCTCTCCATGGACGAATGATTTCAGGCATGGGCACGCGATACATTGAAGAAGATCAATGTGGGCCTTGGTACAACCGAGAACATTAGGCATCTTCCGCAAATAAAGTTAGCCGCGCAGCTTGCCATTCGAGCCAACAGTTCTCCGGCACGATATCGGGATAGCCACGATCCGCTTCACCCTTGGCAGCGAGGCTGTAAGGTAACGCGATGCAGTTGGCGTTATCCCTAATCGCTAGAACTTGAGCTTCGGTCAATGGAGCACCCAAGGTTCGCTCTGCATGGTGAAGCAGAGCGACCAAAGCTGGTATGAAGACTAGGCAAAGCGGCTCTTCCTTAGTACCAGTCATCGTTTCTCCCTTCCTTGTTTTTTGTTTATGCGCCGAAACTGGAAGGTACAGCTTCCCACTTAAGAGAGCGACACAAATTTCAGTGGGAAGGATTCAGCAAAATCACACCACCGACCCCAACCACAAGCACGATGAGCAGAAGTAGTAACAAAGGTATGAGCACTGGGTTGCGCTTGCTTGTGTCGTGCTGTTTGGCGAAATCAGGAAAGGACGACTTCATCATTTTCCGGGCAACCCACTTGTTGCGCGCCAGATATTTCACTCTCCACCGTCCTAGCGGAATAACCGGTATTCCGATGATGAACCACATGTTGCGCTCAACAGAGCCGCAAGTGGCGCACCTCTTAAACTTTCTCAGACCCCATGTCTTACCGATCAGGTTAACGGTGACAAGGTTTCCAGTATTGAGTGCGATCGTGTCGACTTCACATGCGTCGCAGAACAGTTTCATTGGAACACCATCGAACTTGTTTAGTGTCCAATTAGGTTGTTCGCGAAAGGTCTTTCCTGCTTTGGTAGCGCGCATTCCATTCCCCCCAATGGTTAGGATATCTTCCGGCCCACTTAGCGTGGGCGTCAGACATTTCCCGACATTCTTAGCTGGATCGGATGATTCGGCAAGATGGCAAAGGACTACACGGAAATGCTGCTACTACCGATAGCCAGCAAGCTTATGCAGCTAGATGATAACGATGCCCCGGAAGTCAGGCTCGATGCCGATGGTCGTCTGGCGTAAGCCGATAACATAAGTCTGGCAAAACCGATGACCGGGGCAACTCTAGTTTTCTGCGGTATGAGTGCTTGAACAAAGAGCTCTACAAACTATGTCCTTCTCAGCACCTCTCGCTAAAGTTCGAACAGCTCCGCCTTACTCGATCCGAGCATCATGAGCTAGCATTAGGAGCGGTTACTCAGACGTTGCTGAGCAGGGGATCATTGTGACACCAGCCGAGAACGAACAATTTACCCAGTTCCTCCGAAACGCGTCAGAGGAGTGTCGTCAACTGGGCTATCCACCAAATAACTTTGTGAGGATGCTCAACGCAGATGGCGGGTTTGAAACCGCAAAGCGACTTCTTTCTCAACCGCAGCCTTCGACTGGATTCTTAGAGCTTTTTAGTTTGGGCCATTTAGAACTAACTGTTGAAGCTTTAGTGCTGGAGCACCGGTGGAAGACGTATTTCGATCAAATGCTCCTTGATCGAGCTGCGGAGAAGCTTAAAAAGGCTCGCTACATTTGGCGCGATAGAGAGGTTGTTCCAGTCGGCGTGTTCCAACCCATAGAAAATGCGGAACTGGAGAGGTTAATAGAAACAGGTAGTGCCTCACTATCTGCCGGCATTTCGCGAGTGCTGAGCGAATATCTTGGGGCTACGAAAGAGGCTTTCACCGGTCATCCTATGGCGAACTTTATTCGCCGCCATATGCGTGATGTCATCATTGAAAGAGCTGGCAGCGATAGTGTTGGCTTGACCTTTAAAGGAAGCGCGGGGCAAGGAGTTTGGGCAAGAGGCCCATGGCTAGGCATCTTTAATCCAGTGATTACGACTGGCGCCCAGCAAGGCTATTACCCTTGCTATCTCTTCCGAGAGGATATGAGTGGTGTGTATCTAAGCCTCAATCAGGGCATGACTGAGGCAAAGGACCATTACAAAGCTGATGCAAAAACGGCGCTACGTGCGCGTGCTCAAAACTTCCGTGCCATTTTGGGTAACCAAACGTCACGCTTTCCCGAACTGACGATCGACCTTGCGCCAGCCTCACCCGGAAACGACACGGCTTTTTATGAGGCAGGTAACATTTGCGCGGTCTACTATCCGGTCGGAGCAGTTCCGGATGAGGCGAAGATGGTTGATGACCTCAAGGCAATGCTTGGTCTTTACGAGGTTCTGATTCAAGGTGAAACGGATACCGATGTTTCCCTCGATAACGAAGATGACACACCGTCAGATCTTGAATACGAGGACGCGACCAAATTTCGAATGCATAAACGCATTGAGCGTAACGCGGCCTTGGTCAAGAAGGTTAAGCGGCTGAAGGGTTGCAACTGCGAAATCTGTGGAGCGAATTTTGAGCAGCGTTACGGCACGATCGGCGTTGGCTACATCGAAGCCCACCATTTGAAGCCGCTAGCGTCATTAAAAGGCACCAAAGTTGCGATGGATCCAGAAAATGATTTCGCTGTGCTATGTGCGAACTGTCATCGCATGATTCATCGCTCTGGTTTGGTCGACGACATAGCTAACTTCAAGCGAAAGCATTTCAATGGCTGATCCGGTCAGCGACGAATTCTTAGAACTCCGTCAACTTGTTCGAAGCTTTGTTGCCGAACGAGACTGGGAACAGTTCCACACACCAAAAAATTTAGCTGTGTCGCTTTGTGTCGAAGCTGCTGAGCTGCTGGAGCCTTTTCAGTGGCTCGTTACGGGTGACGATGCCGAACTGACAGCTTCAAAGCGGAAACAGGTACGCCTTGAGATGGCAGACGTTCTCATCTATCTCGTCCGTCTAGCTGACAAGCTCCAAATTGATCTTCCATCTGCCGTTCGTGAAAAGATTTCCTTGAACAAAGCTAAGTACCCTGTGGAAAAGGTTCGTGGCGATGCCCGAAAGTACGATGAGTACGAGTGATTCGGCTCGAAGGAGTACCCATTCCCCTAATCCCAGTAAATGTTAGCCCCACGAAATATGCAGTATTTAGTCACCAGAGCGTTGTCTACCTTCAGCAGCTGAACGCAAGCAAATCAACGTCTACTAGGAAACTTGCGTTGACTCTTTGTCCGGCACCGTCCACGTATTAACCGCACATCGCCGCAACTCTGCCAGCTGGTCATCTGATGGGAATTCGGTCACTAGGAAACGCTCTGGGTGAAGTGCGGGCTCCGCAATGAAACCTCCTACTATTGCCACCGCCGCATCCCAGCGTACCGAAATGATCTCTTTTCTAAGGTTGCAATAGAGCCAGAGGTAGTCACTTTTCGGCAGCAGTGTCACCACGCCTCGTGTCCACTGCGTAGTCCCGATAAATCCGCCTAATTCTGGGTTGTCGTAGACACGGTAGCTGGCAACGAAAATATCGTTTTTTTCTTTTTCATAAACTTGAGTCAGAAGTTTCTTCTGATCTTCGTATACCCCTATGGTGCGCAGACATCTGGCCTTATTGAGTCTCTCTTTGCCCGGAATCGTGCCTTCGAAAAGTAGCCATTTCCCATCACAAAATTGAAAAAGCTGTTCAGCCAATGGACGCGTGTCATTGGTTAGCACTTCGACCGTAAGATCGGTAATTTCAGCAATTCCTTGCTCGTTCCGACTGCCCGTGACAAGCAAGTGATTGCGCGAAGGAATGGCAACCACGGGATCTCCTTGAATTGGCAGACGGTAAAGCATATCGGTCAACAGCAAGCGCGATGCATCATAGACATCGCACCATGCTGAGATGAATACACCTTTGCCATTTGTTCTAAATTTTTCTTCGGTTTTATCGCGCAGATTGTTTATCGCGAGCTTCAACGCCGAGTTGAAATCCAGTCCCCACTCTTCGAGCTTTCCCTGTGAAACAGTCATAGTGGAATGCTCTGAATCCACCACAAGTGCGATAACGAGATGACCAAGAAAAGGCTCGGTGGGCGTGTTGTTGGATGTTTTAGTGACGCCCGATAGGCGCCCCATCAAAATCGCATTCTCGAACATTGTTTTGTCACGAATGACGGGCATTAAATTCTTCAACGCCTCGCCGCGATCTGACATGTCAGGCGGGCTGGAAAATCCCAAGAGGTACTTGTCCAGAACTGCCGCGCGACCCTTAGGCTTGGCCTTCTGGTAGTCCTTATAAACGTTGTGGAGATTGAACGTCATTGGGCTGTTGCGAACATCCCTGAACTTGACGCTAAATTCGCCCTCGTTATGCGATAACTGCTGAAAGCTGCCCATCTTCTGCATGCGTCGCAACACCAACGCAACGAATCGCTCCGGCGTGAGCTCACGCTGGAAAATATCAAGTACACCCATATGCCACCCATGTTGCATGCTGGTTTCCGAATGCTACGAGCTGCGGCAAGGTAGCCGCAAGGCTTTAGGCTGGCTTTTTAGGATTTGGCCAGATAGGAGTGCTGGCTCTGAGGTTCTGAGGCGTAGCCAACCGCATTGAATGACTTGTTAGCCCGTTCTTTTTCTATTGAACAAAAAAAGGATGAGCATTCCCGCCGGCCAACTGTAGGCGCAAGTTGTGTCCAAAAACGTGTAAGCACGAAAGTCATCAAGGGTGTGAGCTCGTCCCTGCTTGCCGCGATATTGATGCTACCCACACGGTCGGAGGGAACCATCCGGAAAGTGAGTCACACCATAAAAGAAGAAACGGAACGTCAACAGCGCTAGCAACATAGATGCAAATTTCTTAGCTCTTTCTATATGCCTAACGCTAGATTTTAGCGACGGCGAAGCCGTCCGCCTTGAACTAGTATTTAGCCATCACTGAGCGAAATTCAGTACCTTTAGCTTAAGTTGATCCAACGAGGCTAGTTCTCCGTTTTTAATTTTTAGAAGGGGAACGGATATGACATTTAAGACATGTGCTTTTATTTTGTCACGCTGAATTAGTTTTTCATCTGTTTTATGTTCTGGGCCATCAAGCTCGATTGCATAGATTGGGTTTCCATCCTTCTCAGCCAGCACGAAGTCAACGGAGAGAAGACTCACCATATTAAAGACTGTCCAGTACGCTTTCTGCGCGTCGCTGCCAAAGGCGTGTTCATAGTTCTGCATGAACGTTTGATCAATATCTTGTTTGTCCACATTGATCATTTGAAGTAGATGAACCTGAGTTAGAACTATAAATTTTGGGCACCAATCGGTAAGACACCCGAAAAGTTTGATCTCATTGGGCGAAAGGAATGCCTTCTTGCGCACGGGCGGAAGAACGTCCAATGGCTCGGCCAAAAGTTGTTCGAGGAAGCATATCTCCTGATACTCCGCGGCACTCATGTCTTTGGGAATATCGGGTGCTTTGAATGGCATGTTGTTCTCCAATTGGTGTCTGACGCGGGAGTTAAGCCGTGGCGAAATCGTGCGTTGAGCCTATCGCTACGCCTGCTCAGCTACAACATTAACCACATTTTCAACAGCCGCAGCTAGACCCGCGGAGTTTGTAAAACTGAGGGAGATTTGCTCGCTCCAGTTACACTTTTCCGCCTGCCACTTCACGAACTTTTCGTAATCGAATCCGGGACGCACAGTGAAGTAACTATTGACGAGTATCGCAGGCAACGATGCCGCGACGAAAGCCGACGCGTGCGGATGAGCGCAAATGTAAAGCTCGCATGCTTCGGCGATTGAGCTCAAGTCTTGAGACTCCGCCCACGTTCGCAACAGCTCAAAAAGAGCTCCGCTCGGCGTTGTATAGCGCGGCGAGCCACGATCGAATATGGCTCTAATGGCTTGGGAGAGTTGTTGGTCGTCCATAAGCACGATGCTCAAGTTAAGTAATGAACGAGCCGTCCACTTTGAACGGGGGGCTAGGCCGCGGTTAGATAATGCAACGAAGCCGAGGCGCAGGCTGCAACGCCTTTACTTGGCCTCAGAAGCTCCCACACGAATTTCCCAGCCCATCCGGTGGGCTAAATTTTCTGCTTTCATCTTGTAGGTAAAAACCCTACGAACCGTCGCACCAAAATCGTGCTCGACACCTGCCAGAAAAGCAACAGCCAGCTCCACTTAATTCTTGGGCGAATCGATGACCGCCTTGAAAAGTTCAACTGGCTCAAGTTCCTCGTTGTCGGATTGGCTGAGAAGAGTTGGTGGCAGCTGCTTTGAAGGCTGCACGCCTAGATTTTTTAGCATCTCGGCTTGTCTGATTACGTTGCCCCTACCGGAAGACAATTTAGCTTTTGCATCGCTATAGCTTTCTTGAGCTTGTTGTAACCGTTTGCCAACGGCCTCCAAGTCAAGAACGAACCCTACCAATTTGTCATACAGCTCCGCGCCTCTGTTAGAGATGGTCTGCGCATTTCGGCTGAGGCCTTCTTGCCTCCAAAGATTCGCTACCGTTCGAACGACAAAGAGAAAGGTACTTGGACTTACGAGCAGAACGTTCTTGTCCCAAGCGGTCTGAAAAAGCTCCGGATCGTTGGTGACGGCAAGCATGAAGGCTGGTTCAAGTGGTACGAACATCACGACAAAATCGAGCGAACTCAGTCCATACAGAGACTGATAATTCTTCTCTGACAAGCCTTTCATGTGGTTGCGGATTGAGTTTACGTGACGCTTGAGAGCATGCGCACGGCTCTCTTCATCGGTTGATGCAGCGAACGCTCGATAGTCTGGCAGTGTTAGTTTTGAGTCGACTACGAGATGCCGCTCGCCCGGAAGATCGATGATTACGTCAGGAATGACGTGAGTAACGCCGTCCTCGTCTTTGATGGCGCCTTGGCGACGATATTGTTGTCCAGCGATCAGACCCGCTTTCTCCAGAACGTCGTCTAAGATCAACTCACCCCAGTTACCTTGCGCTTTGCGGTCACCCTTTAGAGCTGACGTTAGATTTTGAGCATCTTCGCTAAGGGTATTATTCAAAGCAATCAGCTGTTTTACCTGCTCTCCTAACGCCGACCGATCCTTACCTTCGTTGATGTAGACCTCTTCAACTTTTCCCTTAAAGTCTGTCAGCTGTTGGCGGAGTGGTCCAAGAAGATGATCGAGATTCGTCTGGTTCTGCTCGGTAAATTTCTTACTCTTGTCTTCCAGTATTTCGTTTGCCAATGCCTTGAACTGGTTTGATAGCTGCTCTTTAGCCTCATTGATCAGGGCAATTTTTTGTTGGGCCTGCTCGCGCTCACTGGCCAAATGAGTTCTTGTCTCAGCTAGATCAATGCTCATGTTGGATAGGTCAGTTCTGAGCTTCTCCAGCTGAGAATTTGCTTTATCGGCATTTCGATTGAGATTAGAGATGGCCTCGTTCTTCACTCTGAGCTCTGCAATCGATTGACCGGATGCCTGACGTAGATCTCCTAGATCCGTCGTCAGATTACCTATGACGGAAGCCTGCCGAGTAATAGAGCGTCGGGTGATGGCGAAAGTGATCGCAACACCTGTGGCCAAGGCAATAAAGATCAGGAGCAGGGTAAGGTCCAGAGAGATCTGCATGGTTTCGTCCGTTGAATAAGTTAGGAGACAGCAATGCTCCGGCCAGCCTAGCTCTTTAGAGCCTGAGCACTTGAAAGGCTTCTATAGATCGTAGCCACGCCACAATTGAAGCGGTCGGCAATATCTGGCACGGAAAGCTTCTCCTCATTCCGGAGAAATTGCACACGTTTGATCTGTTCGTCTGTCAAAGCCTTCTTTCGACCGAATGTCACGCCAGCACTTTTTGCCTTGGCGATACCATCACTCTGGCGCTCAGCTCTGATATCACATTCGAATTCTGCAAAGGCACCGAGTAGGGAAAACATCAGCTTTCCTTCTGATGTCGAAGTATCGATCGACTGGTCCAAGACCTTGAGGGTCACACCCTTACGCTTGAGCACATCAGCAATCTTGGCCAGATCCAGAACAGAACGTGCCATGCGATCAAGTCGGCATATAACTAATGTGTCGCCGTCACGAAGAAATTCTAGGCAGGCCTGAAACTGAGGACGATTATCCTGCTGCCGACCAGACTTCTTTTCAGCGTAGATGCGAGTGCATCCGAAAGCTTTTAGCTTTTCATCTTGGACAGCCAGAGATTGCCCCTGACTGCTAACCCGACCATACCCAACGATCTCGCCCATTTATCATAACTCCTAAGAGGTTATGATAATACGCTTTTGATATGACTTTTGATAGACCTATTGGAGGATTCCGAAAGGTATACATATAGAGAGGCCTCCGCCGCCGAGGCTCTCCATGCGCAGGTGTAGTGCGCAGAAAGAGAAGATCTTCTCTTTTTGGAAAAGTAGGAGTATTGTGCGAGCTGAGGATCGACCCTCAGCCAATCAGGACACGAATTGCCATGAAACTGACGCCGTTCGGAGAAGCAGCACGGACACTCCGCATGAGCCTCGACCTGTCGATGAAATCTGCCGCCGAGTCCATGGGGATCAGCGCATCACATCTAAGTGGAATTGAATACGGTGAGAAGCGACTCGCACAAAAGCATATTGATGCTGCTGTCGCATATTTTGCACAAAGTGGAGCAAGCGACGCACAGCTTGCGGTGATTCAACAAGCATCGGAGAAATCTAAGGACGTAATACACACGACCGATCTAAATCCTGACGCACGAGGCTTAGTTGCCGCGTTCGCTCGAAGGCTACAAGAAGGTGATGCTCCGACGCCGGAGATCTTAAGTTGGCTGGACGATCCATCACGAAAAAGGAGGTGATCAATGACCACGCTAGGCTCGTCTCAATCGCTGCGCACACCTACTGGCTTGAAAGTCGCGCCAATGAGCTATGCGAAGCTCGAAGAAGTAGCCGAAGGACTTCGCCGTCTCCTTCCAAGCGCTTCGGGCTATGGCGACGGGCGTTGGAAAATTGACGCTTGGCGGATCCTTGAGAAGACGCTTCCGCAGGCAGGATTCGGATATCACATTGCAGAGATTGAAGACCTCAAGGAATGTGCCGCGTTTACGATCCCGGAACAACGACTGGTGGTTTTGCGACAAGACATCTACGAGGGAGTGTTCAAAGAGGATGTATTTGCGCGCAGCACCGTTGTTCACGAGTTGGCCCACATTGTCCTCAATCACGCCGTCACCTTAAACAGGGGCGCCGCCATCGGAAAGCACCAGTTTTGTGAGGACTCGGAATGGCAGGCGAAGGCGTTGACAGCAGCGTTAATGATGCCGATTGAAGCATGCAAGGCTGCGCATTCCGCAGCTGAGCTGGCGGCCATGTGCGGAACAAGTACACAAGCTGCAAGTTATCGCTTGCAGAAACTTACAGAGCGAAAGCTTTTGGACCCCGAGCGCTACAGGGGAAACCCGTTCGGTTGAACAAATCACGTTGCCAAAATAGGAGACGCTCATGAACTACAAATAAAAACGGTCGAATACCGAAGTACCCGACCGCAGGGACTTACTGCACAAATACAATTCGCCCCGGTTAGCACCCGCGATTGTGTTCTGCAGGACCTCCTCTGTCAAGGGCTATTCAAGCTAGCGAATGCTGGCTCAATCCCCTACACCCATAGGTAACCCCAATGAACACAATCAAAGCTCATGACGACCATGTCGTCCATCATCATCATGAATTTCTTCACGTCCAAGTTCGCTATCTTGCCGTGAAGAAGCCTTATGACGATCCGGAAGCGAAATCTTCCGAAACACTTGCCACGCTCAAGCACCGTGTCCTCCACCATTTTGGTCTGGTGGAAGGAGACGTCGACGGCGGCCGGAAGGAGTACGTCCTTACTTACAAGGGCGAGCAACAGACCGATCTTTCGGTGACGTTGGAGAAGCTCGCTGAAGGTAAGCACCGCCTTGAAATGAATCTTATCGAGCACTTCATTCAGGGGTAAAACATGGCAACCGACTTCGAGCTAGCCGTTTTCGAACGGCAACTGCAAGAAGCTCTGGAGTTGCCTGAGGCACAGCGTTGGACTCTCGAGCGGGACGAATCTGTCCCGCTCGGGTTGTTCGCCACCATGTGCCCACGCCGCAACCCCAATGAGCGATACAGGGCACGTCTTCGATGGACTGATCTTTATAGGCCACCGTCGCTTAAGTTCATCGATCCCACGACAAATAGCGAAACGTGTCCAAACGCTTGGCCAAAGTGTCACGGCTTTCGGCCCAGTTCGCTAGACGCGTGTCTTCCGTGGACAGAGGAAGGACACAAGCTTCATCCGGAATGGCAAAACTCCTCGATCAATTCTTTTCCCAAAACTGACGCACCCGTCCAGTTCGCGTTGCTAAACACGCAGTCTTCGCTAGATCAAACATACGAAGGACGAGGCCCATGACAGACGAAATCACGTGGTACCTGCCATCTGATCTACTTGCTAGGTCGTTGGATGTGATGAGGCCCCAAGGCGCGTTGGGCAAAGAGGGACTTGCATTCTGGTTAGGTCAGCAGGCGGGAGACGACGTCAAGGTTACACACATGGTGTCCATCGTCGGTGCCGGCATTCGCCATGCTCCGTTGCAGCTGCGCATGTCACTGGCCGCTATGGAGGCCTTAACCAATTTGGTGGAACGCGTTGGTAGTCACCTCGTAGGTCAGATTCACTCCCATCCAGCGCGGATGCTTGACCTATCCGACGTCGACAAGACCTATGGGATTCGCATCCAGAATTACCTTTCCTTAGTTTGTCCTCACTACGCGCAGGTGGCAGCTATCGACCACGGTGACTGTGGCGTTCATCTCTTTGATCAGGGCCGCTACAGGCGACTAAATTCAGAGGAAGTCAGGCGGCGAGTGCACATGTCGCGAGCGCCGGTAGCGTGTATATCGCTAGAGGTGTCGAAATGACAATTCACGACAGCAAGGCATTGAGCAGGCCGAACGGAGTAGCGGAAATCCTGTTGGGCCACACTGTAAACCACGACGAGATCTCGCGCCGAAGGGTAGTGCTTACTTGTGACTCAGACGCTGTAACGACAGAGAATGGTCGCTGGTGTTTTTTAGACTGCCTCAGGCTGCTCCCAAGATTAGCAGCCAATTTGACCGTAGTTCTTCCCCATGCTCTAGGTACCTTCGAGCAGGAAGTTCTTAGCGTAGCCAAGTCCGTTTGGAGGGTCGGCAAGTTGGAGGTGGTTCGGCGAGAAGAGGACGCTAGCCTTCATGATGCTTCAGCCATTCTCAGCATTGGCTTCCACTCAAGCCCAGACCTTCCTTGGACCACTATTAATTCAAATGGCTGGGTCGCCCGTGTCGCGTCCGGTGGAAATATTCTGGCCAAGGACATGGAGCAATCAAATCCAATCGGCGCACTTATGGCTGCATCCTTGGGGGTGACAGAGACATTTAAGCGTGTCTACGGTGCCCCTCCTGAGATTGTACCGACCATAAGACTGGTGGAGTTCTCCCTTTATGACTTCACAACTTCACCCAACACGATAGGTCCAGAGCTGCCGAGTGCCATCACACTGCCGGATACGCTGCTCATCGGAGCAGGAGCGATCGGCAACGGAGTTGCGCTGTTACTCTCTCAGCTCAAGCTAAATGGTCGGCTACACGTAATAGATAAACAAGCCTTCGGTGACGAAAATTTTGGTACTTGTACGTTGCTTGACAGTGACGACTGGATTGATTCGTCCAAGGCAGAACGCATTGCTAGCTGGCTAGACATGCAGAGTGATCTTCACGTTTCTGGCGAGCAGGAATTCGTGGCCACTGCTCGTCACGGCACTACCGTCAAGTCGATGGCTGTGGGTCTTGTTCTTAACGGGCTTGACGACGTTCAGGCGCGCCACGATACACAACTCTTGTGGCCAACGACCTTGGTCGATGGCGGCATAAATGCAATCGGAGCGGGGGTTCTAACCCACCGCCTCGACCATCCAGAGGGCGCATGTCTGCGCTGTACGTTTAGCCTTCCTTCGACAGACGAAAAGGAGCTTCAGTCCCGAGTTTCCGGACTGAGTAGAACTTCCCTGATGGCAGACCTTGGGAGGCCACTTACGAGCACCGATGTAGAGCGTGCCGATGAACACAAGCGGCCTTGGCTTGCGGCAAAACTGGCGGAGGGAAAAACGATATGCGCGACGATTACGGAGGCGCAGAGCGAACTCCAGCTTGGTATGGAGTTTGAGCAAGGATTCCGCCCATCTGCTCCTTTTGTGGCAACAGCGTCAGCGGCCCTCATGGTCGCCGAGGCCCTGAAAGCACTGCTTTACCCAGAGGCGGAGTTCAATCAGTCATTCCAGATTGCGAATCTTTTTCTCGGGCCTTCATCTTCGATTGCATCGCTGAGACGTGCCAGCCGATCCTGTTCGTGTGTGACCGAGCGCGAGATCATTGGAAAACTAGAGGCCATGCGCAAAAAGGGACATCCGCACTAGGACTGCTCAAGCAACGCGCTCAGCAGATATCGCCTCAGCGCAGGGTCTTCCCGAACCTGTTGGAGCATCTCACCAAACTGAGGCGGAATCTTGGGAGCATGGCTATCAGCGTCTCCGCCAAGCATCAGAGCCTGAAGGTAGCTTTCCCATTTCTGCAAGGCTGCGAACCGCTGCTCGATGAGCTCTGATCGGTCGTAGACACCTCTGACGCCGGCTGGGCGATGATTGAGACAAAGCTCGGCCACGTTGGAAGGTACGCCAAGCTCGGACATGTGTGTTCGGGCAGTTCGCCTTAAATCATGTATGACGACACCCTGCGGCAGCCCAGTGATTCCTCTGATAGCGGAGTTCATTGTCGAACTTGAAACGTGCGATCTGCCAAGACCACGCGATGACGGAAGTAGCCATTGGCTATCCATTGCCAGCTGCTTCAGCTCGCGTAGGACTGCCATAGCCTGATCAGGGAGTTTGTGACGAAGTGGAGTTCCGTTCTTGCTGGCGTGCTCTGGGATATCCCATGTGTTTGCCTCGAAGTTTACGTCGGCCCACTTCGCGGAGATGAGCTCGCCCTTTCGAGCGGGAACCAACAGAAGAAATCTGAGGGCGAGCTTTGTCGACCTAGCAATGCTGCTCGTCTCGATAGCATGGAGCCAGCCGGGAATTTCTTGAGCGCTCAGCACGCGGGACCGGGTCTTTGTCAGCGCAATATGAGTCGGTTTAACCGCACTGGCCGGGTTGGTTTGCGTAAGACCATGGCTCATCGCATAGTCGAAGAGACGCTTGAGCACACTGCGCACACGACGTGCTGCTTGCCCATGGCCTCGTGCCTTGACGGCTTCGACGCAGCTCCATACATCCTGCGTGTTGATCGCTTGGAGCAGCTTACTGCCAATCTTCGGGATGATGTCCCGTCGGACGTAGATCTCATCTTGGCGAGAATTCTTGTTCGCCTGCTTAAGTACCTGCTCAATCCACTTTTCTGCCAGATACCCAAATGTATCTTGTGGATCGAGGCCAGCCGCAGCCTGAAGCCGAGCCTCTCGCTTAGCATTCGCCGGCGATTCGCCAAGATTGACCTTCTCAAGCATTGTCGCGTGCTTGATGTGCGCGACTTTCAGCGTCATCGACGGGTAGCTTCCGATGGTCACCTTTTCGCGCTTGCCGTTGAGCCGGTACCGATACCGAAATGACTTCTCTCCCGTGGGCATGACTTCAATGTAGAAGCCGCTGCCTTCGGTCACGGCGTAGCGCTTGGCCTTAGGTTTCAAGCTGTTTAGAAAGAGAGGTGTAAATCTAGGCACGCGGGTCCACCGTTCGACGTTTGATAGGACACCAAGGATAGTGGCCCGCCAGTGGCCCCAAAATACACCCGCTCTTCGTGGGCTTCAATGGACGTCTGTGGACGTGGATATCTTAAAAATGGCTTTGCAAAGCCATTCTTATAAAGCCTTTGGTCCATCATAAAACTCGGTGGACAACACCCTACTTGCCGATGCAGAACGAGCTGAAGATAGCGCCCAGCAGATCATCGCTGCTGTAATTACCGGTGATTTCGCCAAGCGCCAGCTGCGCCTGGCGAAGTTCTTCGGCAGCGATTTCGCCAGCGCGCTGTTCACCGAGATACAGGGCGGTGTGCTGCAAATGGGCGTCTACTTGTTGCAGCGCCAGTACATGACGGCGACGAGCGCTGAATGCACCTTCGCCGCTGCCGGCCCCGGCAAGGTTCTTCAAAGTATCGCGTAGCGTTTCGAGGCCTTCGCCGGTCTTTACCGAGGCCCATAGCCAACGGCGGCCATCGCGCTGTTCGCTATGTGGGTGCTCGCTGTCCAGATCGATCTTGTTGACCAGCACCAACTGCTCGACGCTTTCGGGAACATCCGAGAGCAGAGCGAGATCATCGTCAGCCTGCCTTGCATCGGTCACCAGCAACGCGACATCGGCGCGATGCAGCTCGCCGCGGGCGCGACGCACCCCCTCGCGCTCGATGTCATCATCGGTCTCGCGCAGGCCTGCGGTGTCTGCCAATTCCAGCACGATGCCGTCAAAGCTCAACTGCTCGCGCAGCACATCGCGCGTCGTGCCCGCCGTCGCATTGACGATGGCGCGATCGCTACCGGCCAACGCGTTCAACAGGCTGGACTTGCCGGCATTCGGACGTCCAACGATGGCCACGCGTAGACCGTCGTTGAGACGCAATCCACGCAACGTCTCGCGCAGGAGCTCGGCCAGTTCGGCTTGCACTGCCAGGAGCTGACGATTGATGGCCGGATCGGCGAGAAAGTCGATTTCCTCTTCCGGAAAATCGATGGCCGCTTCGATATGCACACGCAAGGCAATCAGCGACTGCAGCAGCGTATCCACCTTGCGTGAGAACACGCCTTCCATCGACTGCAGCGCGGCGCGCGCGCCGGCTTGCGAACGTGAAGCGATGAGATCGGCCACCGCTTCGGCCTGCGCCAGGTCGAGCTTGCCGTTGAGGAAGGCGCGCTCGGTGAACTCACCCGGCCGCGCCAGCCGCGCTCCCAACGCGCACGCTCGACGCAACAGCAGATCCAGCAATACGTTGTTGCCGTGGCCTTGCAGTTCCAGCACGTGCTCGCCGGTGTACGAGGCCGGAGCAGGGAAATACACCAGCAACCCGCGGTCGATCAGCACGCCATCGGCATCACGAAACGCGGCGAAATGTGCATGGCGTTGCCTTGGCGTGCGTCCAAGCAAAGCCTGCGCAATGTACAGCGCGGCCGGGCCGGATACACGCACCACACCCACACCGCCCATGCCGGGCGCGCTGGCAATGGCAGCAATCGTGTCGCTGGATGGATCGGGTGACGGTGTGAGGGTCATCGGCATGCACTCTAAACGAAGACAGCCGCGATGGTTTCCCGATCGCGGCTGTCGATATCTCTAATTCTGTTGCACGCGGCCTCAGGCGGCTTTGCTTCCTTCTTCACGATCCACGTGATGGGTCACCCACCACTGCTGGCCCAGACCCACCAGGCCATTGATCGCGTAGTACAGACACAGGCCCGAAGGGTA